>JACCDX011785923.1_pt1 | contig 87200 bp, 99 predicted proteins | sample 7449681 | NCBI WGS metagenome assembly JACCDX01 (sample SAMN15323450, study PRJNA562643) | freshwater metagenome | isolation source: river surface water | place: USA:Blue River Watershed | collected 2017-08-18 | reverse complement strand
ATGTAATAATCAAAGTAGATATAAAATCCTTCATCATACAACTTTTTAAAGTATTCATCCTGATCCTTTAAAAAATAATCAATGTTTGGCGAGTTCAACAAAACGCTGATACAAGTTATTCTTTTGCCAAAATAATTTAAATTCTGTTTAAAAATTTCAAACTGTTTACTATTGAATCTTCCCCTTGGGTCATAAGAAGTGACCAACTCAGCATGTAAACTAATTGTTTTAGAGTATTGCATCAAGTCTTCAATGAACTTAATTTTTGAAGTTACTAAGTTAGTGACCCAATTAATTTTTACTTTTTTGTTATACTTTATTGCAAGATCTTTTATACCTAAAGACAAATCCTTATATGTTTGTAGCAACTGTTCATCAAATATTTCATCAGCAAATACTTCGCCGCCCATTGCATTGAACACTACAGAGTCTCTTGTTTCAGTCTTTAAAAATTTTTCTATGGGATCTAATTTTTCTAATATTGTATCAAGACCATTTCTGTTTTCATGATCCTGCCAACAAAAGCTACAGCGTAGATTACAATACTCGAACAAATGAAGAGTATATTCCTGTTCAGGATCGCGTTTCTTTTCTATTAATAAATCAATTAAGGGCATATTGTTTCTCGATTCTTATTAGACAACACAATATCTTCTGCCAGTGTTTTCATTTTACGGCAGTGTGTTTCAGTTATATTATAATCTTTGTGATCTTTGATTGTCTTCTTGCAACCATTACAAATTTGAAACATGTCGCACGTATAACAATGTGCAGTCATTGTTTGTAATTCAAAGACATCTCTAATTGGAAATATCTTTTTACCAGCCATCTCTTCCTCAAAGTCAATTGAGTATAGTTTATCATCGCCAAAGGCTCCACAACTATAGTAGTCCCCGCTTGGCTGTAGTGCTCTGATGCCTCCATCACATTCTCTATTTTGTGGACAGCAAGTACCTTGCTTATATAAACGTTGCATCATTTGTTTAGTATTAAACTCCCAATGCCACAAATCTTTTTTCCATATCTCTACATAAATTTCATATATGTCAGCTAGAAGATATGGCTTACCTTCCTGTCCCATTACAATGTTTTTAAACTTAACTGGTGGACCACTACTCATTGCATAATTGAGCTTGCACTCTACATTCATCTCTTTGGCTAACTCTACATTTTTAATAGCCAAATGATCGTTGTCATCTGTAATAACACTGATAAAGTCTGGACGATAGCCGCAGTGCTCTAACATTGCATCACTGACTGCCCAAAAGTCTTCCTCAGTAAATTCAGTCAAGTCACCTTTAAGTCTTCCGCCGCCATATTGGAAACTGGTAGTGACTCCTAGTCGTGGGTGATTAAAAAGTTCTTTCCACTTGTTAGGATTTTTATAAAAAGGCCAGAGATTTGAAGTAAAGGATATTGAAGCACTGGAGTTAATACTATCCAAGTGTTCTATTAAATCCCAATAGTATTGTGGGTCGACCATCAAAGGGTCACCGCCGTTAACAATTATAGTACGTGTTTCAGGAAAACGTTCTAAGAATCGTTTGATATAATGTAAGTCTAGTGTTGCGGTTTTATCTTCAGTTATGTTAGTGGAGGAACAAAAGGTACACTTAAAATTACATAACTCAGTGGGCTTGATTATAAGATCCATGTTTCTTCATTACCTCTTTAGGTTGGACGCATGTTTCTATATCCAAACTGTTTAATAATACAGGAATTAAGAACAAAGAGCAACGGCTATTTAAATCACACGTTGCACATTCTGGATGTGCCTGACTGGCTTCCATACTTTCTACCATTAAGGAATTAATGTCCTTAATTAAATTGTCTAAAGTCCAATCCTGATTTTTAAACAATTTAAATTTATTGTCTAAAACACCAATCCTTTCATTATAGAAAGGCATATAATACAACTCCCCATTGCGGAACAACAAGTCTATACCCCTGCCCTCTTCCATTAAAGCGCCAGGGAAGTTGTTCACTTTATCAATTCTATTTGTAAAGAATTCAACAGCGTTGTCAAATACAGGTTTTAGATCCTTAATTCCTTTTCTTCCATTGTTAATAGCAATGTCAAGTTGAACACCCCAATCCTTTACAAACTTGTCAAAAATGTTTGGATCAATATCATCTTGTTTTGTAGGTAAGTTGCCAATAAAGTAAACTTTCCTAGAACTTGTACCTAGTGGACGTCCTAAGTGTTCTTCAAACAAATTAATCTTTTCCCAAATATGATCTCTATATTTCTTATTATCTACTTCTCTAAGATCAACTGGGATTGATAGTTTTATTTGCTGAGTGAACAGTTTGCCAATTTTCTCAGCATGATTAATGATGTCTATTTTCTTACCAAGTAGACTTGTGCTTAACGTAACTGTTTTAAAATGACTAGCAATTTCTAGTACAGCTGGATCAGAGTAATCAACTGATTGATTACTTGCAAATACATCAGTTGGGCCAAGTATTAAATTGCCTAAAAAGAATTCTTCAGAACATTGGGACATCAATCCATTGAAGTCTTTAGCCCTTGATATAAACATTGGGCTATTAAACGATACAACACAATCACCACACGATCTTTGGCACCCTGCTGTTATATCTAATTGGACGTCTATTTCCCATTTATCAAACATGTTATATTACAAATTGAAAACAAAGTTGTTCATGAATTCAGTGTTGTCATGCTCTCTAGCAATGTACCACCAAAGTTGTGGATTGATTTTAATTGTTTTACCTAAGTCTAGGAAACAAAAATATATCTTTGTCTTCTCTGGATCTAAACAATAATCTCTCACAAATGTCATTTTATCAGCATACAATGATCTATAAAGATCAATGTGCTCACTCTTGACTGGCCAACCAAAATCATCTTTGGCTTTATCTATGTACGCTAACCAATCATCTAATGTGACTCTGTCAAAACAAGTACTGTCGCCAGTAAGAGATGTGTCCCAAATTTTAAAATACTCTGGTCTATAAGATTTGAATTCTTCAACTGTAAAGGTGTCTAAGTTCATTCCTTCCTTAGCCAGTGGAGTCAATGTCAATGGCAAGAATGTCTTAATCAATTGACCTATCCACAAACTGTCGTAAGTTACATCTTTTACTTTTTGTTCAAATAAAGTTCTATTCTCTTGGCTTAGTGTTCCGTTAAGGTATGCGGCGTATGTGAACTCAATACGAACATCTTTAAATTTAGTAACCTTAGGAGTTATAGCCATTGCTTCATCTATTAAAGCATCAATGTTTGTAACATCTAATTGATCATACCCTTTATGTCTTAAAGCAGTATCTCGATGTCCGTGAACACCTGCACTTTGATCGTGCCAAACCTTATCCATTAAAATCATTTCTTTAATGAACTCTCGAGACGGAGTTGTAAGAATAGAAGAATAAACAAATGCTATGATTTTAATCATTGTGTCGTCATCAGTGAAGATAGTAACACGCATGTCTTTAGCGTCTTCTACTAAACCTTCTAAATATTCAGCTAACTTATCATTGTCAACAGACAGTGTCATTTTAGTTGGGCCAAAGTCAGAATTTATTGTTGAGCAACGCTCTGCATCGTTAACTACTGGCCCTAGTAGTGCAGTTACTTTTTTCTGATCATTTCTAATATAATGATCGGAATCAATATACAGTCTATCAAACAAATAAATCATAACACAAATTCCCTTAATTGATCATTAGTTAAATTAGCAAAGTAACTAATTAACCAAGAATTTAACAAAACACGATATACAGGTTCGCCAGCTGGCGCTATTAAAGTCATAGGATTTTCTTTGTTTAAAATAGTATCCCAATCTTTAGCTACAATGATTTCCCAGTGTGGTTGAGTTTCAATAATTACCCCACTTGGTGTATCGTTTTTAAGATAGGTAAAAATTTTTTCAATTATAGACCAATCATGTTTTTGTTTGAAGTCTTCTGTTTTTTCTAAATCTAAATCAGGATCTGCCATCCAAGACAAATCTGGATCAGCTGCCATTGTTGGCAAGAACATATCAGGAGTTGCTCCAGCAGTTAAGTTTAACCATCTGTAGGAGTAGTTTTTCATTTGTTCTTCTCCCCAACCAACAAACACTTTCCAATAGATCTGTTCTAGTTTTTGTTTGACTAATTCTTCATTTGATCCGTTGACCCAGTATCTAGCCACTGCATATTCTATTCCAAGATTATTATCTATATATGATTGATCTAAATCCCATGCTTGGCTTTTCTCCCAAGCATCACTAAGATTATCTCTAACAGCTTCGATATGATCTGCAACTTCTTTTCTTGCACCAGGAGTTTGGTTTGATCCAAAAATTGGATACTCAACATAATAAAACTCTATTCTCTTTAGGATAATTTCTACAATCCTTCTAGCGTTTTCATAAGTTATATCTGGGTTGATAGTTTTTAAAAAGCTAAAATAAACGGTGCCAAAGTTAATTGGGTTTACATAGATAACTGTTCTTTTAGATCCTGTATTAGAAAAGAAAGTCTTCCAATCTACTTCAGAAGCTTCTTTAAAAGAACCGTGATGTGTACCAAACCCAACGTGCTTATTAATAAAAGATTCGTGTATTGCATACGCACCATCTGTAATAAGCAGTGTATCAAAAACTGGTCTAAGTGAAATATCAAAGTTCAAATAAACCTTTGAAAAAAGATGTGCTATCATTTTACCAGTTCCTCTTTTTTATCTAATCCTAATGACATTTCATATAATGTAGTAACTACCACACTGTCATTTAAAAAGTCAAAAAGTGGTTTCCCTTTATAAATTGGTTCACAATATTGATAAGGGAAGTAAATCATTTCTTTCATTTCTGGCATTTTAGAATAGTAGTACGCATTGAAAACAGGATGCTTCAATAGGTTTACCCATGTGTGCCCAACCCAGTTAGGATCTTTATGTATACCAATTTTTCCAAATTCTTCATCCAATTTAATTTTAACATCATTAGTGTTAAGAATTAAATGAATAATAATTCCGTCTAATACAAACGCCGCATGTTCAATAGCATCTCTAAGTTCAGCATCATTTGCCATTAGTTCAGATACTTCAGCGTCAGTGAAAACAGATGCTTGCATCATTTCCTGAGCTTCTTCATCTAAATCAGTAATATTTTTTAAGTTGAATAAAAATTTTAGATATGTTTCTGAAAAGTTTGTAATTTCAACAATAGTCTTATGATTTAGATAAGACAAGAACAAATCTCGCTTTTCCTGAATAGATAAGTTTTCAAAATTAAGTCTAACATCTTTAATATTTAGATTATACAGATAAGTTAGAAGCGTTTGATTTTTAATTGTGCTAGATGACAAATCAATTTCAGGAGATTGAATTTCTCCTGAAATTATTTTCTTAAGATTGTCAACACTAAAAGGAACAGTGAACATTATCTTCTTCCTCTTGAGTTATGGCAGGAATTATGACATGAACTATGGCAGTAGTATTCACTAAAAGTAACACGAGCGTTTGATTGTGCAGTTATCTTTTGACTAATAGATGTTACAAAATTATCTAGGTCTGATGCATCAATTAATGCGTCAAATTGTGGATAAAGGTTAAAATCAGATGCAAGATAGTTTGCTGAATATCTACTATTCATTGAACCAATTTTTGTTTGATCATAAACTTGATTATATCCATTACTACTTGCAAATCCAGTTCTATTCAAATATTTGAGAAGTCTCACTGTTCTAATTCTGGCTGCTTGATTTGCTCTACCAATGAACACATTAAAGATATCTGTGGCCTCAACAAGTGCTTGAAGGTCTCCTGCTGATATATTACTAGTTGTAGATCCTGCTAATGGATTTGTATCTGATAAACTAGTCACCAATGTACCAAATGAGTTTTGTGGATCAAAAGGATTATCAGAACTGCTATCAGTTGACCAAAATACTAAGTTGTTTCTTCCTGTGATAACAATAGAGTTAAAATCATTAATCATATTGTTTTTTGTAACGACTGATCCCTGTGGATATGGCATTTATTCTACTCCTACGAAACCGCCTAAGACGGATTTATATAATTCTAAATTATTTTCTTCTTTAAAATGTTTCATTAAACTTTTTGGTGCGGCACAAATATTGTCTTGCCATGCCAATTGATGACAATCCCCGTTGCAAATATCATATACTTCACAACCATAACAATTTGGATTGCGTTGGCTTTCACAAACAATATTTTCTAAACGACCTTCACTCTTAAGTAAACTATGTATGTCATCGTCTAGATAACCAAATGTATTATTAACTGCTCCATTTGGACATCCACCAATTGTTCCATCAGCATTTAATGTAAAAATCTTTTGTTCACAACTACGGCAACGACAGCCTGAATGTGTTGTATTGACAAAACTTGTCAGTACACTATCAAACAATAAATTGCCAAAATATTTGTGTGCTTCCATTTCTACGCTGGCGTGCCACAAACGTAGCATCCAGTCGTCTAATTCTTTGTTAGATGGCATAACAGTTTCATTTAAGACTGCGTTACCGTCTGGTGTAATTCTTTCAAGTTGGACCCATTGCACACCTAGGTCAATAATAAACTGTATTAACTCTTTAGGATCCATTTCAACAATATCTCTATTGATGCTTATGTTTAGAGTAATATTGTGTCCATCTTCCAACAATGTTTTTACGTTTTGTCTCCAAAGCTCTTCCTGCTTATCATTATCAAAACGCATATTCTTATCCCAACTGGTACTGATGCCTTGGGAACAAGCATCTAATAAAAATTGTCTCTTGTCGTCAGTTAACTTATAAACGAGATTGGTTGTTGCGCTCCACCAAATGTTTGGCCAAAGGTCTTTACATGCTTCCCAAACTTTTCTCATATCTTCAACAGGTGCTAGAAATGGTTCACCCCCGTGGAAAGCAATACTGCCTCCCTGCATATTAGGAGCAACATCATGTAATCTATGAAACCAATCAATAACCTTATCTGGATCAAAGTAAACCTTTTTACCGTTGATGCCATTCGTAAAACAATGCTTACAGTTAAGTTGGCAAGTTTCAGTAGTTTTTAAATAGATCATTAGAGATGTTGGAATCAACATTGGATTGATTTCCAATGGTTTAGACTTCTCAGCAGGTCTGTAAAATTTGATGGGTTGTTCTGTTAAAAGGTGCATAAATTGTATTTATTCGCAGGTTGGGCGCACGATTGACCCTGTCAATTTCTTAAAAACTCTTCGTCGCGATGTATTTATTACTAGTAATCGCCCAGATCCGTAGCTTATGGGTTTAAAATTAAAATAAGTAATGATATGATAAACAAAGAACCCTTTCAAAAACTAATAGACGAACTAAAAGCTAACGGAAAATATCGTGTATTCAACGACATCGTACGTGAAAACGGCAAGTTTCCTCAGGCTATTTGGTACGGACCTTACAATATTAAAAACATTGTAAATTGGTGTAGTAATGACTATTTGGGCATGGGACAGCATAAAGTGGTAATAGATGCTATGCACACTGCCTTAGACCAAACGGGATCAGGATCAGGTGGTACACGAAACATTGGTGGAACTAGTCACTATCACGTGGCCTTAGAACATGAACTTGCCACGCTACATAAGAAAGAAAAAGCAGTATTATTCAGTAGTGCTTATGTAGCCAACGAATGGACATTGATTGCATTAGCTAAGATTATTCCTAATATTGAATACATCAGTGATGAGAATAACCATAACAGTATCATTGTTGGTATCAGCCATAGTAAAGCACCTAAAGTTATCTTTAAGCATAACGACTTAGAAGATCTAGAACAAAAACTTAAAATTAGTTTTGGGAAGGGAAACGTCCCGTGTGTTGTATTTGAATCAGTTTACAGCATGGACGGAGATGTTGGTCACATTAAAGAAATATGCAAATTAGCCGAAAAGTATAAAGCTATCACCTACATTGATGAAGTTCATGCTGTTGGGTTATATGGTGCAACAGGTGGTGGCAAAGTTGAAGAACTTGGACTTGAAAACAAAATTGATATAATCAATGGTACCTTGGGAAAGGCCTATGGTGTTCAAGGAGGTTACATTGCTTGTGACAAGATAGTAGGTGATGCAATACGAAGTGTTGCCGCAGGATTTATATTCACAACATCAATGAGCCCTGTTACTTGTGCTGGTGCATTGGCAGCAATTAAATGGTTAAAGGATCATTCTGAAATACGCGACAAGCATCAAGAACGTGCTCGTAAACTGAAACACAGATTGAAGGTAGCTGGTATTCCTGTTATGGAATGTAGCACTAGTCATATTGTGCCAGTTCTAGTAGGCGATGCTAAAAAGTGTAAAGCTATGAGTGATGAGTTGTTAAATGAACATGGAATTTATGTTCAACCAATTAACTATCCAACAGTTGATGTAGGCACAGAACGATTGCGATTTGCTCCTACACCATATCATGATGATGGAATGATTGAAGACTTAGTTAGTGCGCTAACTTCAGTGTTCAAAAATAATTATTAAACCATCCTATTTTACGGCCTTCCTCAATGCGTCGATCATGTTCGGCAACAGAGGAAGGATAACGCCAAGCCCAAATGGCAACAAGGGCCATAAAGCAAGCAGTACTGATAATTCCAATTGGTTTTACTCCTCCAGTATACATTAGCACAAGACTTAATGACATCATGCCCAGCATGAAGTATTTCATCTTTAATGGGAATACTCGCTTCTCGCCCCAGTTAGTTAGAAACGGCCCAAACAGTTTGTGATTATATAACCAGGCATGCATCTTTGGACTGCCTTTGGCAAAGCAGTAAGCAGAAAATACTACAAATGGGCTGTAGGGAACACCTGGCGTAATCACACCAACGTATGCCATTCCCAAACTTAAAAATCCTAATAATTTCCAAAATAATTTTTTCATAATTTTAGTTATATGATTGATTAGATAAGGACTTGCTCTTTTGAGTAAAACCTGTTAAAATTGTCAAGGTAAATATGTTTTTAAAATGAGGTTTTATGTCCGATTGTCTAATCCTAAATGCAGACTGCCAACCAGTTAGTTTACTTCCTTTGAGTGCTATAACTTGGCAAGATGCGATTACATATCTGGTCTTAGACAAAGCCGTTCCTTTGGATTGGCACGATGACTGGGTAGTTCGTAGCTCAACTTGGGAAACCAAGGTGCCTGCCGTTATGGTATTGAAGGATTACCAAAAGACTAAGAGTTATGTTCGTTACAGCAAGTTTAACGTATTTCTTCGTGACGACTATATTTGTCAGTATTGCGGAACAGAAGTTACAAAGAAAACAGCAACACTAGACCATGTATTGCCAATTTCTCACGGCGGTAAGAGCGTTTGGGAAAATGCCGCATGTGCATGTTCAAGATGTAACGCTAACAAAGGTAACGACAAACGCATCAAGCCAAAGCATAAACCTTATAAGCCATCTTATTGGGAACTTGTGGAAAAGCGAAAGAAGTTGCCATTCCATATGTCACATCCTAGCTGGGAGATGTATCTAAAATGAAATTACTGAGTAAAAATCCAGTTTTTGAAAAGCATAAGATACAAATCTCAGAAGCGATAGAAACTAGGTCTGGAATAATAGCAGCCAATGGCAAAAGTCTCTATAGAGAAATGTTGTTGGCTGCTGATGAACTTGACGGGCTTTTAGATCCAGCTAAAGGATCAAAGCCTGATCCACATCTTGTTACGGTTAAACGTGATGAATTTCACAAAAGATGCAGGGATATGGGTACTTGGTTAGAAGAGCACGTACCCGATTTAAAACTAACTTGGACTTAAAGTCTTCTACTTACACGACCCTTTGATAAATCATAAGGGCTCATTTCAACTTGGACTCGGTCACCTAACAACACTTGGATTTTGTGTTTACGCATTTTACCTGATGTATATGCGTTAATGACCATTTTGTTTTCTAGTTCAACTTTAAAAGTTGCGTTTGGAAGTAGTTCAACTACTTCACCTTCAAGGACAATGACGTCTTCTTTTGCCACGGTTAAATCTCTTTTCCTTTTAAACCATCTAGGACCATTTGTTTAGCTCGTTTGTCGAGCAACTCTCTTTCATTAGTCAGTAGGATAGGAGTCATAAGTTTAAGATATTCCGTCAGTGCCTTTACTCCTTCATCAGTCCAATGACAGTAGTTGTGTCCCACGCTACTGTAGTAAAAATATTTATTGTTATTCATTAGCTCATAGATACCGCCATATAAGGTATCTTTAATAGCGGTTTTATCCATCATAATTGGCTTCCTCTCAAATCTTTTCGCCAGCTTCGAAACCTCGGAAACGAAGGAATCGAGGGAATCGTAAGCTCCAATGCTCGCCATCTTGCGACTTAGTTGCCGCATCTGCACGTACTTCAACAACCTGTCCAACAATTTCATCTTTACTAGCCCATAGCTCGCTACGCAGATCATCGCTATAACCGCTACCCACATTGACCCGAATAAACTTTCCATCATCTTCACCTTCACAAATTAAAGCACCCAAGTTGTTTTCGTTCTTGGTTCCCGCAGTACCTTCTTCAACTGCAACCACAGTCAAGGATACTTCAATAAATGGCTTCAGTTTTAACCAAGCCACTGAACGTTTACACTCATATCCTGCTTGTGGATCTTTGAGCATAATACCTTCATAACCGCCAGCAATGGCTTGTGCGTTAATTTCTTTGTAGCGTACTTGGCCAACCATTGTGTCCAAATCTACTTCTTCATAATCTAGACATTGAATATTAGGAGTAAATTCACCTGTGGAATCTTTCCACTTATTCAATTGCGCGATGCGATATGTTTGTGGCATATCCCATCCGCCCTTTTGGAAATTCTTCAAAGGCAAATAGTCAAACAAATGCAGTACTGCATCGTTGGCTTGTACATTACTCTTGCGGTGTACTTGCTTCATAAGATCTTGGAAGCTACTAGACATGACTTCGCCGTCAAACACAGTTGCTTCTTTAAGATTGCCTGCGTACTTGGCAAACTGTTCTGCAATGTGCGGGAAGTTAACTAACTCTTTGCCGTTACGGCTGTACATGTTTACAGTACCGTTAGGGTAAACAATAGTAATAACACGCACACCATCCAGCTTAACTTCAATAAGCTTCTTGCCTGTTACTTTCTTTTCATGTTTAGCAGAATCGTGTGCCAACTGGCATTCAAACAATGGAATGCTGAACTCTTTGTTCTTAAGTTTCTTTGCACAGTTGTTGATTGTGCTTTCACCAAAGCCTGCTTTAAAGTCTTTGGCAAGGATACGCTTGTACCAGCCGTTCCATTCATCTTGCTTGGCTGTCTTAAGGCACAGCTCAATTGCATCACGTGCATCGTGTCCAGTGAGTTCACGCTTGGCTAGTTTATCTGCGAGGTCTTTGAATACTGCCCATGGAAGACCTTGTCCATCTGGGCCACCGTGTGTGGGTACTTTCTTAACACCAAATGTGATGAATGGACTTAGACAAAGCAATGCTCCTTCAAAGAACACTTTGTTGTCTGCTTCCATCTCACGAGTAATAATTGCTTCCTTAGCAAGGCGACTATTGTCTGCTTCTAAGGCTGCGATAATTTTGTGCATAGTGAGTCCTAAGTAATTTTTACAGTATTGATTATACTGGAATTACCTAGCAATGTCAAGAGTTTGGGGCATCAATTTGGAGAAGAACAACTTCTTTGTTTTCAGAATTGATTAGTTTAACTTTTTGAGTAACCAAAGTACTGTACCTAAGTTGGTGACTACTAACCATTTTGCCCTTATCGTTAAACCAATGTAGGAATAACCTAGATTCTGTCATGGGTATTAATATCTTCCCATCACCAGCATCAAGCTCCAATTCTTCTTTGGCTTTTAATTTGATTTGAATATTATTGAGTTCTTTGTACCACATACAGCTATTTAAATTAGTCGTATGTGGTTAGATAAATTTTTGATTACTTACCTTTGCCGTTACGGTCGCCGCCCAACGGGCCACCATATTTGACGTGTTTGATTTTCTTACCGTAGACCTGTTTGCCTTTAAGCACTTTATGATCATGACGAGGACGTAGACCACGAGCAACACACTGGCTTTGGTCACTGTTACCTAAATGTTTAGGACTTTTGCAAACGTGTGTAGCAACAAAACGTTCTTCTAACTCTTCGTTTGTAATTTCATGGAATCTCATTTTTTAGCCTTCCCTGCTTTCATGTTAGCCATCCAATGTGCAAGTTGTCCTTTACGGCCACCTTGTTTAGCTACCTTCCTTAATGTACTTATGCTTGCCTTAGTAGGAACACCGTGACGCTTGCTATCGCCTTTGTCTTGCGGATTACGACCATCTGCAAAGTTTTCTAACAAGTCGTCTGTAGCAAATCCAATGTAACTATTACCGTGTTCGTCGCCTGACTGCACAACAAACACTCCGCCTTCTTCTGATTCTATTTCACCAATTTCCCAACCCATACGGTCTAGAACTTTTTCAATTTGATTTTGTAGTTCGTTGTTGCCATTGTACCACATGCGAGCATATTTTAATAGTGTTTGTTCTTCACCGTTATCTCCATCATCACCCGCAAATTCGTTTACATTAAACCTAGGATCAGTCTTTTGTCTTGGCATGCCTTTAGGTTGATTAGGATCAACGGGATCAATGTCTGTAGTTGTTAGTCCAGTTTTTTGTAACGCTTTAATGTATTCGTGTTCTTCTTCTTCACTTCCAAAACTAAACATGGTGCTAGGTGGGCCTTCACCAAAATCATGTTTACCAAGTCCTTCAAGGTCACTAATGTGCATGCCTAACTTATACCAATCATAAACATCACTAACATCTACCTTAACAGAACCCTGTGGCATAGTTGGCTTAGTTTCAGGACCCCTTGGTTGTTCATTGGGGTGTTGGTCTTCAACAGCCTTCTTAGTAGTGTATATGAATTCTCTTGATCTCATTTGTTCTTTCCGGCGCAATGTGCTCTTTGACTAAACCCTTTAGGATTAGAACAATTAATACTGCTCTTGTACTTTTGACTCCACTTTTCTTTAACTATATCTTCTTTAGTAGCATCGTCAATTGCCTGTTGCATGTCTTTATTACGGTCAGACATCTTTTGGAACACACTATTTGAGCCAGCATCTTTAACTTGACCTGACTGTACTTTATCTCGCATGTCTTTAACAGAATTATTAGGCGTAACTGCTTTCTTAACAGTATCCACTACTTTATCAACAAAGTTTTCTTCAACTCCACCACCATCGCCACTATAACCTGAATCATACCCATACCATCCATATGGTCCAGGACCGTATGCGGCATTTTTTGGTTTACGTTTCTTTTTACGTTCTTCTAAAAACTCGTGTGCTCGCATTAGCAGTTCCAACGACGTAGTGCTTTATTGATTGGGCTATCTGGATCACGCTTGGTCTTAGCACTTGCATGTGCCTTCTTCATACCACTCATTCTTGCACAAAAACTCTTGCGTCTCTTTGCACTCTTACTACCCTTCTTTAACTTACTAGGTTTAGTAGTGACTGCTGTTTTTAATTTACTACCTGGATTCTCACGACGGTAAGCATTAACAGCCTTTTGGCTCATGCCATCTGTCTTATCTTTCTTATTAGTCTTTTGCCAATCTTCTTTTAAAAACAAAAGTTGAGATGATGCAGTTTCATACAGTACGTTGTCATCTAAAGATTCAAAATAGTTCCAAACATTTTCTTCATCTACATTATTTTTAACTGCTAACTTTTGAACTAATTGTTCCATTGCTTCAAACATTTGTAATGTTTCTGGATCTTCTTCACGATCTTCTTCTGACTTCATGTAATCCCAAACAGTAACTAACATTGATTTAGCAACTGCAATTTTTTCTTGGCACCACTCTGGAAGATTATCTCCTTCATGGATTAAGTCATCAATACCTTGGACGGCACGTTCTAATGTACTTAAATTATTATCAGCCATTCCTGCTTCATCGTCGTATTCAGGATTAAAATTTTCATTGGCATTAGGTACACAATTAGGAACAGTACGACCACCTTTCTTCTTTGTGCCTACAGGATGATAGCCTTTCCAGCAAGGATTATCTTTTTTATCTTCTAGTCCCTCATCAAGATCATCGCCTACATCCATAGGCTCTAGTCCATGCTTAGGACAGTCAGGGTCTTTATCCCCTGGTTCACAAGTACATTTATATTCCTTGCCTTCAATAATAAATTCATTAATTTTCATTTTTTATCCTAATTAGCCAATATTTAGTGATCGAACGATCTCATACCAGTTAGATCCACCGTCCACAGTAAAGAACTTAAAGAAGTCACGTCTACCAATTTGACTGGACATTTGTGCGCCAGTAGGGGCATTAGCGTTAATCCATCTAATAGAGCTGTTTGTTACACCAAATGTTGTGGTTGTGCTTACATTGGAATAGAATGCAACATTAACTTCAAAGTATCCATTGTTAGGAACGTTAGTAAAAGCCACATTGTTAATTTGACTTGAACGATTAACTTCATGATATGAACCTTGACTGCAATCAATTGAAACATCAGTACCAGCAATTTGTATTCTTCCGCCAACTGTTCCTGGGTTGACTGCTAAGTTTACCTTATTAAATTTTGGACTTGCAGTTTGTCTAATATCCTGTGCTGTAGATAAATGGAAAGTTGTAACTCCATCAGCAGTTGGTGTCCATGTTAAACTTGGACTAACATATAATCCAAAGTTAAGTTCACCTGCAGGTATACCTGCTCTACCAAATAGTGTTTGACTTGTAGTGCCGTTTGATCCACCATTGTTGTAAACGAACGGTTGTTGGCTTGTACCTGCCAATGGTGTTGAAGCATTGACTGTTACTAAAGGTCTTACGTTTTTAGGACTTGCATATTTGTTTTCTGTTCCTTCACGCAAGCTGTCTGTGCTGTTGTTGTAACTGAAAATACCAGTTGTTTGATTGTAAGTAATCAAATTACCTGGACTTGAACCATCATTAGTTGTTGGCGTTGCTAAACTAATTGTTCCTCTAATTCTAGACTCTGTTGCAAACTTATTAGTTGTTCCATCATTTAAACTATCCAAGTTCAAGTTAAATGACCACGCACCAGTTGCAGGAGTGTAACTGACAAAAGGTGTACCCAATGTTCCAATATTGGTTGTAGTGACTGCAAACGCACTTCTTGCCAATGTGTTAGAAAAGTATTTGTTAGTGATACCTTCTGCAATAGAGTCTGTGGTTGGCTTAGTAAACGTTAATGCACCAGTTACTCTATCATAGTTGAATACGTTAGTATCAGTAGAACTTACAGTTAATGCAAATCTAGCTCTAGCATCAGTATAATATAAATTGTTTGTACCTTCTGTAATACTGTTAGTGTTTGCATTGAAAGTAAATGTAGTGATACCAGTTGTAGGATTGTATGTAGATACTAATGCTTGACTAGCCGCTACTGTACCCAACTGCGTTACTGATACAGCCAAAGCACTGTTGACTCTAGAACCGCTAAAGTAATAAGGTCCTGCGGCACCTTCTGGAACGTTTGAAGTATTGGCTGCTAAAGTAAACTGTCCAGTACCAGTGTTGTAAGTTAAAAGACCACTTTGACTTGTACTAGTTGCTAATGTGATAGCAGAGCGAGCCAATGTGTCTGTAAAGAATCTATTTGTAACACCTTGACTCAAGTTATCACTTGTAGCGTTAATTGTAATCTGACCAGTTAGTGCATTATATGTAGCAAAGTTTGAATTACCAGTTACGTTGACAGTGATAGCGTTACGTGCCAATGTATTTGTATAATACTTGTTGACTGTGCCTTCTTGAATATTGTCAGTTGTTGGCTTGTTAAATGTGATTACACCTGTGTTAAAGTTGTAACTTAAAACATCAGTGTCATCTGATACTAAACTGATTGCGGCACGTGCTCTAGAATTAGTAAACCATAAATTGCTTGGAGCAGGTGTACTGCGTTCAAAAATATCATCTGTGAACAATGTGATAATACCAGTTTTAGTATTAACGCTTTGTACCAATGCAACACCATCAACATATCGTTTGTTGACTGCAATCAAATTGTTACTTGAACTATCAACTAGATAGTTGAGCAACAAAGCACCACTCATTGTTCCACCACCAACGGATAGCTTACCACTCAATGAAGTAGTGATTGTTTGATAAAATAATGTGTCACCGTTGATAGCATTACCTAGTGCTTGTATTGTTGTCAATCCAGCTAATGGGTTACCAGTAATGCTTGTTCTAGTTGCATCAACATAATTCTTGTTGGCAATTTGTGTGCCAAGACTTTGTGCTGTTAAATCTGGAACACGTGGGGTACCTGTTAAAATAGGACTTACAGTTGACGCGGCACCTGCAATATCGCCTACACCTAAAATAACTGATCCAGCGTAACCGTTAACACTGGTAACAGCTCCACTCAATGTAAAGCGTCCTTGTACTGGGTCATACCCTAGACCAGAACCTGAAGGAACGTTAAACTGATTGCGTACAAAGTCGCCTAAGAAGTTTGCGTCCAAATTAAATGTAAATGCATCTGATTGATCTGAGTAAGTGGATACAATACCATTACTGCTAACTGCTTTGAATGTTAGTGTAGTACCTGTACCAATTGTTGCATTGTAACCTGGGGTCAATGTTATCAAGTTACCCTGTACTTGTTGTACAGTAACACGACCTAAAATACCTGTGCCAGTTACATACCAACCAGTTTGAATATTAGTGCCATCTGCAACACTGACTTGTGCTGTACTTGTACTGTTACCACTGGTGTTTAGAATTAACGTACCACCAATAACAATACTTGTGCCGCTTGGTGCAAACACTGCTGGGCTTACTGTAAAGCTAGTAGCACCCACGCTTTGTACTGTAACGTTTTGTGGGAAGCCTGTTCCTGATACTGACTGACCACTGGTAATGCCACTGGTACTGGTAACAAAGATTGTGGCTGTACTGGTACTGTTGCCAGTAGTGGCTGTTGATACTGACAAGCTGTTAGGGTTACCTGCTTGTAGCATGAGGCTAACTGCATCCTGCGCACGTTCATTGGTAAAGTATAGGTTAGTGCCTTCAGACAAGTTAGTTGTTGTCTTGGTAGCCAATGCTTGATCAAATCTAGTCGATGTCCAATATACGTTGGTAGTACCCTCGGCCAATGCATCTGTTGTATGGTTGGCTATGCTGGTAACTGTACCGTCAATGTCAGCAATAATACGTTGGTTAATAGGGTCCCATGCGGCTCCATCTGTAATGTCACCTACGGCAGTACCAGTGCTTGGATAGTAGGCCAAGTTGTTGACAACGCCTGCTTGTACTGTACCCACACCCGCCGCACCACCCACGGCTGCTTCGATCACCAAGTTTTTATTGTCCTCGTCATAGCCAATGGTAATGTTGCTACCTGCGGCAATGTTGTAAAACTCTAGGGTACCGTCTACTTTGCTACGATACACACCCAAAGACGTTGGGCCTGGAGGGGCTAGGTTAACTGCATCAGTGATAGTACCTACTTGGGGTGCGCTGACCACTATCTCACCATCAGCGCCTGCACTGACAACAACACCATCACCGGCTAATATTTTATTGAATGTAAAGCTACCTGAGCTATAAGTTTTCAGTACCCCTGCACCATCTTGTGCTGGATCATTGACCACATTAAGTTCTACACCCACAGTAACAGTCTTGTCCACTGCATTGGGTAATAGGGCAATACCAAACCCATTGACTAGGTTTAGTCTATCATTAACTTGATTAGTAACAATGTCTACGCCATTGACTCTAACGGTGTTGAATGCTTGTTTTAATACTGTGTCTATGGTTAATTCTAAACCACTGCCTGCTGGGGTAATAGCAACCCCTGACCCTGCTCGCAAGCTCTTAAATCTATGTTGGAAAGCCACCCCATCAGTGCTGGCATAAACACCAAATGCTCCTGCACTGTCACTGACGTTGGTACCTGAATAAATGGCCGAGTTAATTCTAATGCCCGTGGCATCTGACTGCAAGGACACGTTGTTGCCCGCACGTAATGCTTTGATAACCAAGTTACTGCCGCTCTTGGCAGCAACCAAGCTGACATCGTCAACTCCACTGGCTGCTGGCACTGCATTGCTGACAAAGTTGGTCAAACCTAATTCAGTAGTAAGTTCTACCCAACTACCGTTCATGCTGGCATAAGTTTTGTTATCAGCTTGACTATAGGCTATCATGCCTGGATAAGTTACTGCTGAAGGAAACTGTCCTTGATTGGCAAACGAGTTCTTGTAGTATATCTTGTTGGCGGTCATTATGTCCGCAGTAACATCTGTGTTCTTGGCCGCATTCAATACTGGCCATCCGCCCAGTGTTATACCATCATGCACACGTATGGTATCTATTGTTGTATCTACTGTTATTTCACCCTCAGCACCAGCAAACTGACTGTGGTCAATGCTAGTGCCTCTACGAATTCGTACGCTTTTTGACATCGATTAATCCTCTAGGAGCCCTATTATGGTTCTACGTATATTTACCCAAATGACTACCACTTGCCCTGTGGACAACGACTGGGGAACCAAGCAATCTTAGCGGCTATAACACAGCCACACTCCTGACAACGTCCACGATAGTTTTGCGGACACTGAGCACATATAGCCTGTCGTCTTGCTAGATAAAACATATTAACCCCAACGTAATAAGAATAAACCTCTATGTGGATCACGGGCAAAAGCCACACCCAAATACTGACCTTGTACTGAAAGATCCACACGATCCCACGCCCACATTTTATGATGTGGTCCCACAAACTGATTGAGCCATTCCTCAACTATTATATAGCTGTCAACCCAATCCAACTGCTGACTAGCACTGCCGGGCCATGGTGCCCAAGCACGATATTGAAATGAATGATATTCGGGCAAGTATCCAGTACGCATGGCATCCCTCACTAAAGTCAAATATTTAAATCAAAAAGTAGTTGACAGTCGGGTATAACCTACATATAATCACTGCACTTTAAACAACGGGAGACCCGCATGCTGACACTGACCGCTAGACCACTTTGTCTTAACTTGGGCTGTTCGCGCCCAGTGGCCAATTCAGGACAACGATATAGACCCTTTTGTCACAGTTGTCATAAAGCCAACTATCAGGGAACAGCATTGCCCCGGGGAGTGACTGCGTTTAAAACTGGCAGTTGCCAAAATCATGACGGTCATTTGGGCTTCACATGCCCAGTGGATTATAAACTAGCACCGTGGGCCCAAGGCATGACTGAAATAGACCATAAAGACGGCAACTATCTCAACAATACCCAAGAGAACTGTATAGAACTTTGCCCCATGTGTCATAAGATGAAGGGCCGTATCAATGGTGATTACCAAGTACAAAACAAGTACTAATCGGTAAAATCAAACCTGGCACGTTACCCTCCACTACACGAAGTGCCCCAAAGCTACGATTAAATATCGTAGCAAGCCAGGAGCGAACAACTGTGTCAAAACGTTATAGAGAAGAAATAGCTAATCAAATTCTAAGAGATCTCGCCAAGATTAATCCATATACTAGTAATGATAGTACGAAAGGATCATTGTACGCGGCAGGATTCCTAGCTGGTTATCTAGCACATTTGGCTGAACAAGATCCCTGGGTCTACAAGAAGTTACAAGCACATATAGAACATCAGCAACGACTTAATCGAAAGCTATAAGCTATAAGCTATAGTATATAATCATCCTGTTGCTTACGATATAAGTCTGGATAAGCCAACAAGTACCAAGCTACTCGAGTCTCTGGTATATACACACTATAACAACCCGCACGTAAAGGTCGTACCCATCCACCCTGTCGACGTAATGTTCGTTCTAAATGATCGATATCACATTGGTCATGCCATATACGATAACATAATGCTCTTGTCATCATGTATATATACACTGAGTACAATCCCGCTGTAGCTGATTTGGGTTCACGGGCATAGTGGGTAATATCAGCACAGAGTACAATCCCGCTGTATATACATTGAGATAAATGAACTATTATGACGACAGTTAAAAGAACAATCCTATATACAGTAGTCACATTGCTAGTGAGTTCTGTCGCGGCGTGTGCGCAAGTATGCGATAGAGTGTTCCCGGAACAACCAAAGGACACTCAAAGAATGTGTGCAGTGGTTAGCGTACGATACTAGTATATACACATTCCCGCTGTAGCTGGTCATGGTTCTAAGGTCTACATTCCCGCTGTAGCTATATTAGGAATTGTAGAAAACATTAGAAAAATATTAGAAAGTATTTGGAGATAGCCTGTCTGGACCACGACTCTTCTGAAAATTTCTGTGCAGATTTCTGCCATTTTGTCTTAAATCTGGGCCCAAAATCTGCGAAAAGGGTGGTATTCTAGGGCTCCTTGACCCTGAATTCTGACGTTTTTCCACCAGTTTTACCATTGACAAAACCAGATTGATCCTATATAATAGCTACATGACTAACAGCAAGGACCCGATGGTATGAAGCAGTCTGCATATACAGTGAAGAATCGACTATGGACAGTTATACTAGGTCTGTATATACTAATAGCACTTACGGGTTGTGGTAGTATACAAGTAACTGGCTATACAACAGATCCATTATATTACCGAGACTGTGGTCCAAATGGTAAGTTCTCGCCTAGAGATAAAGAATGTCGTCACCACCGGGAACCCTTGGCTCAGAGTTATGCTGTACAGGAAATCAATTATTCCGATAATTGGCGGAACCGGCCCGACATATTGGAATGGTGCAGACGAATCCAGAATCCGAAAATTGAAAGAAGGTGTCAGGGCATGCCGGGCATGTGAACAACTTGTGGATATCCTGTGAATAGGGTGTGGATAAGCTGTGGATAACTCAAACCGAAAACCGATCTAGAATGGTCGGTTTTTTATTTTGTCTCCACTCAGAACCGTTCGCGCAGCCTCCACGTCCATCCCCAGTATGACTGTTCGAACACATGGCCGGTCTACCCGTTTTCTTATTATGCCTACAGTATAGCATAGGAATTACCGGATGTCAACCGATTTAGGAATACCCTGATGATGTGTCAGGTCTTTGGATCTAGTACTTGACAATAGATAAAACCGGCACTATACTATAGGCTACAGTAAACAAAAGGAGCTAAAATGTTTGAAGTAGAAACTGGTACCAAGCATACATACCGGGGCAAGACTTATCTAGTGTTCCACGGAGATCCATTTGATCGTGGATCTGCTGACAGCTGGTACGGACGTGGGCGAACTCCACACAAGGGCGGAGTTGGTGGGCAGAGTGGTCCCCGTGTTACTGCTCTTACTGCTCGCGAAGTGGCCGAGTACCATGCGGGCTATGACTACAATGAAGAGCAGGGCGGCAAAAAGAGTTACGATTAAGGCTTGACAAAAGGTTTTTCCGGCAGTATAATTGACTCATACACTAACAAGGAGCTGACAATGAGCCGTATCAAAGACGTAGTTTTTGACATCCAGGACGAGATTGAGTCTGGCGAACTGAGCTTTGCTGAGATTGCCATTCGTTATGATGTGCCCATGGAAACTGTGGAAGAGATCTTTGCTGAGATGATCCAGCAGGAAGTGGACTACGAACCCGACTATGAGGACGATGGCGATGCACTGGCATCCGCTGGGTTTGGCACTGATGAAGACTATGGCTATGCCGGGGAGGAGTACTAATGAAGACTAGTCACACCATGTACATATACAAGGCAGATCGCCGTACCAAGTCAGGCGAGCGTCTTGTCAGCACCACAGTATGGCAGAACCGTAGTGCGGATGAAATGCGCCGTGAGGTGCGTGAACTACAGTATGAGCTTTGGCCCAAGGGCAAGGGCTATCGTATAGAGTTCTTTCCCACCATGAAGACTGTAAAGAACTTGATGACGGGCAAGGACATAGAAATCCCACACGATACGCCACGAAGCTGTGACCCATCTAGTGAACTCTACTGGACGATGTAGGAGTGCCTGAGTGTTGTAAAAATACAACGAAAAAAGATTAGAAAAAGTCTTGACATTCCGGTAAAACCGTGTATAATAAGACACATACACTAACAAGGAGCGAGCATGTTTAAATTACTTTCCACAGCAAACCCAAAAATCCAAAAGGGCACTAAGATGGGCTACCTTAGCTTCATCCTTCACCTTGCCCCTGCTGATGTGTCGGGTTACAATACTTGCCCTAAGGCAACGGCTGGTTGTAAGGCGGCATGCTTGAATACTGCCGGACGTGGTGGTATGTTCAAGAAGGGTGAGACTACCAACACTATCCAAAAGGCTCGTATCCGCAAGACTCGTTACTTCTTTGAAGACCGTGCAGGCTTTATGGCTGACTTGGTAGCAGACATTCGTAAGGCTATTAAGTTCGCAGCCAAGAAGAACTTGACTCCCGTGTTCCGTTTGAATGGTACTAGTGACTTGAGCTGGGAGAAGTACGAAGCCGCACACGGCAAGAACATTTTTGAATTGTTCGACTATGTTCAGTTCTATGATTACACCAAAGTGCCTAAGCGCAAGGTTGAAGGCATTAAGAACTATCACCTCACATTCAGCCAAGCAGATGGCAATGGCCGGGACGCTGACTGGGCTATCAGCAAGAACATGAACGTGACTGTAGTGTTTGACAAGATCCCCGCAGAGTACAAGGGCAAGCCTGTGTACAATGCAGACGAGACAGACCTTCGCTTCTTGGATCCCAAGGGCGTGGTGTTGGGTTTGAAGGCTAAGGGCCGTGCTAAGAAAGACACTACAGGCTTTGTGGTCTTTATGAAGCAGGCTTGACAAAACCAGAAACAGATAGTATACTAGACACTTATTAACACACACAGGAGCATAGAATGGCAAAAGCACCCGCAACTAACCTTTTGGACTTTGATCAAGAAGCTATCAAGGCCCGCGAGAAGGCAGTAGCCCGTGAGACTGACGAGGAGATTGTTGAGCGTATCAAAGAACGCTTTACCATTCTCGATGACATGACTAAAGGTGTACGACGTGGTGACGTTCGTGCTATGATTGTTTCCGGCCCCCCAGGTGTGGGCAAGAGCTTTGGTGTTGAGGCAGTACTTACAAAGGACGACCTCTTTGACAAGATGGGTGAGCGCAAGCCACGCTATGAGATTGTCAAAGGTGCGATGAGTGCCATTGGTCTGTACAGTAAGCTCTATGAGTTCTCCAACAGTGGTAACGTCCTTGTGTTCGACGACTGTGACTCTGTGCTCTTGGACGAGCTGTCACTGAACATCCTTAAGGCGGCTTTGGACTCTAGCAAGAAGCGCACCATTAGCTGGAACACAGACAGCCGCATCCTGCGTAGCGAAGGCATCCCCAACAGCTTTGAATTCAAAGGCAGTGCCATCTTCATTACTAACATCAAGTTCGAACACGTTCGCTCTAAGAAGCTTCGTGACCACTTGGATGCACTAGAGTCACGCTGTCACTATTTGGATCTTACCATTGACACGGCTCGCGAGAAGATCTTGCGCATTAAGCAGATTGTTGGTGACGGCATGCTGGACGCATACGAGCTCTCTGAAGACGAGAAGGCAGAGGTTGTTCAGTTCATTGATGTGAACAAGGACAAGATGCGTGAACTGTCTTTGCGTATGGTGATTAAGGTTGCTGACTTGCGGGTTGCAATGCCTGACAAGTGGAAGTCAGTGGCTGCTCTTACTTGTATGAAGCGAGGTTAATTATGGCAATGACTGACACCGTAATGCAGAAGCTGATCGAGAAGGAAGGGTGTCAGTGGCTTGGCCCTGACCAAGATCCTAGGGATGGCCCAACTACGATATGTGGACACAAGGTCATCCCGGGCAAGGCCTACTGTGAAGAACATTATCACAGAGTCTACATTGGCGGGACGGCTTTGACCAAAAGACGGAGTGCCTCCACTGTTGTGAAAAAACAACACAGTTGGGCTCCAGGTGAGCTAGAAGATCTGTTGTGGGAATGCTACGAAGAATTGATAGCAGAAGGTGCCATCGAGGCATAAAAGACTTGACAAAAGGTAAAACCGGTGCTATACTAATGGCATAGTAAGGAGATGTTATGAAATTTATGCTAACCTGTTTTGTTCTTTCGTTCTTATTTGCCGCATTCGTTAGTGGGGCATTCAAGGCCAAGGATGGTGCAGACATTCCAAGTCCGCCACAGATTTCGGTTGACAAAACCGAAACTAGACAGTAAAATATACACACTAACACAAAGGAGCGCGAAATGTCAGTTCAAACTATCAACGCAGAGATCCTGCAAGGTGCTTTCACTAACGAACAACTGGACAGCATCCAAGATGCTATTAGGTTTGCTCGTAGCCGTATCACACAGAAGAACATCTTCACCATGCGAGTTGGTGCCAATGTTCAGTTCACATCCAGCAAGAACGGCATGACCTACAAGGGCACGGTCGAGAAGGTTGGTCGTAAGTATATCACTGTCCGCACCCCACAAGGTGGCTGGAGAGTTCCTGCTAACATGTTGTCACAAGCCTAAGGAGAAGATGATGCCTAATTGGTGTAATAATGTGGTCGAGCTGGCCCACGAAGATCCAGCGATGCTTGAGCGTGCTCGTGATGCACTGAACCGCGGAGAGTTCCTTAATGAATTCATCCCAGTGCCTGAAGACTTGAAGATTGTAGCAGGCTCGTTGGGTGATGAGGACGAGAACAAGAAGTTGGTTGAACAGACTGCTCGCAATGTAGAGAAGCATGGCTATGGCAACTGGTATGACTATTGTGTAGGCGAGTGGGGAACCAAGTGGGATGTTGGTGGTGATGGCATTACTGCAGATATTGAGAATGGTCGTATTACTACATCGTTTGACAGTGCCTGGTCTCCTCCTATTGCCGCATACGAGAAGTTGGTAGACTTGGGCTTCTCAATTCGTGCATACTACTACGAAGGCGGCATGTGCTTCGCAGGTATTTGGGAAGACTTCAACGATGACTACTATGACTTGAGTGGCATGGACAGTGAAGCAGTCAAAGATCAACTGCCCACTGAATTGGATGAGATGTTCTGCATCAGCGAATACATGGCTGAATACGAAGCCGAGAACGCTGAGGAAGAGTAAGATTGCTCCGTAGCCTGCAATGGGCTACTTGACAGGGGTGTTGTAGAAATACAACACCTCTTTTTTTCGGTTGACAATCGGTAATACCGATGCTATACTATAGGCTAAGTTAATAAGGAGCACAGATGATAACAGCACAAGAGCTAACACGCATCACAACACTCAGCCCAGGCGCTCTAACTAGAATGATCAGGGAAGCAGGCTACAAGAAGGATCAGTTCCTTGCCGCAAGGTTCCTGGGCATTACCAACGCAGGACAGTTCTGCTTTGAAGTAGAGTACGAGGACAAGCACGAAGCAGATACCATTGCTCGTTGTAAGGTCTTTGTGACCAAGCATCCTTATGGTTCTTTGGAAGCAGAGTATTAACCATACAGGTTGTGTGGGTATTCAAATGACTGGTTGACAAATGGTAAAACCGGTTGTATAATAAACGCATAAACACTAAAGGAGCAGGCATGTTAAACTTAGACAAAATTGTAAAAGTATACAACGGAAAGATTGGTTGCATGTGCGGGTGCAAGGGCAAGTACAGTTACACCCAAGACGGTGCTGTCAACCACGGCCCAGGCTACGATGTAACAGATAGTATTAGCGAGCGTAGTGTTAAGATCATTGCTAAGAAAGTACTATCTAACCCCAACAATGTTTGGGAGGGCAACTATGTGTTCGTAGAGGACCGTGCCGCAAACAAAATTCAAGTGGTTTATTTTAAAGAAACTGCTTGACAAACGAAACTTTCGGTTGTATAATTAACACACTAACACAGCAAGGAGCGAAACAAATGGGAACACGATCACTGACTTTTGTATATGATGGCGAAGAAGCAATCATCAACATGTACCGCCAATACGATGGCTACCCAACTGGTCACGGTGCAGAGCTGGCAGAGTTCCTCGCAGGCTTTGAAGCTATTACCAATGGCATCCGTGTAGGCGACACACGTAAGATTGCCAATGGCATGGGTTGCTTGGCTGCACAGATGGTCAGTCACTTCAAAGGTGATGAAGCTGGACAGTTTTACCTGTACCCAGTGAGTGCCGTAGACTGCGGTCAGGACTATGAGTACCACGTATACTCAGACCAGCGAGGCTTATGCGTTCGTATTACTGACCGTGGATGCAATATGTTTGGACTTACAATGTCGGACAAGAACGATGCTATCTTTGATGGCACGGTCATGGAGTTCTTTAACTTCTGCACACAGAAGGAAGAAGCGTAAATAAACCCTAGGGCCTATAGCTCAGTTGGTTAGAGCAGTGGACTCATAATCCATTGGTCGTAGGTTCAAGTCCTACTGGGCCCACCACTTACACACAGAAGGAGAAAGCAATGGGATATATCATCGTGTTTGTATTAGGCATCGTTGCAGCCACAGTCGGCTTTGGCGGACTGGCACAGATTGCGGATAACGGTGTTGCTAAAATACAACAAGTGACCAAAGAGAGTGCCAAATAGTTCTTGACATTTGGTATGTTCGATTGTATAATTTAAACAGTTAGAGAATGTTCTAACACACATGTTAACACACACAGAAAGGTAATCACAATGTCGCAACTGTTCACTGTAGCTGGTACTTCCACTCTGCCTGAGGGCGGTACCAAAGTTCGTTTTGCCAATGACATGACACGTGTAAAAGTACTTGTCAAAGGCGGTCACACTAATATTGATCTTATTGAGTTGCCCAACGCAATGACTAAAGAAGATATCGTTGCATATCTTATCAAGATCGACTTTGCTAATGGCGATGCTGACAAAGCTCAAGCTATTAATGCAGAAGCTTCTAAACGTAAGGTAGATGAAGCAACTACTAAGGTCAGCAAGAAGTCTAACGTTGCTGTCACTAAGAAGGCAACTGCTAAAGAGCCTAAAGCAAAGATCGTTCCTCGTCCAGAGATCCCATTCAACAAGGATATTGAAGACGCTCCGTTTTAATTCAAGACCCCCAATTCCCGCTGTAAGCTGGTTCTAAGACTGGGGCAGGAGTGCCGGGGCTGTTGTATATTCGCAACAGCCCTTTCTTTATGGTTGACAAAAGGTTTAACCGACGCTATACTATAGGCTAAGTTAAACAAAAGGAGCGACAATGAACATTAGCACACTAGAGCAGTATGTAGATGGCATCAACCGTTGGGGCAAGCTGTTTGGCAACAAGCCACTGAGCCTACTCAATGCAGCCGACCGTCAGAAGATTGCGGACCGTATTGATGCAGACCTTAGCCCAGAGAACTTGACTTGCGATGGTGAACTGCCACGTAGCCAAGTGCAGGCTCGTTACAAGATGTTGACACGCTGTGCCCAAGAGCTGAAGAGCATTGACCCAGCTGTTACCTTTTACGAATTTAACTAAGGAGCTGCCATGAAGGTACGAGTGACCACTACCATTGTTCAAGAGTTGGAAGTGCCAGAGGGCTGGGATAAGTTTGATGTGTTTGACTTCCTGGCAGAGTATCAATCCTTCCGCAGTGCCTATCAAGGTGTTACCAATAAAGAAGAGACTGCTACCATTGTGGATCTCCATGTGGTGGATGAGATAGTAACCGAGATGGGCGAGGTGGCATACGATGACTAATTGGGTCTTGATCATTGCATTCTTTAGCCCAGGAGGAGACTTCATGAGCAAACAGGAGATTGTACAGAAGGATCAGAAGACTTGTCAACAGAGCATGGAGACCGTAGCCAAAGAGACTCCATTAGCTAGGGTCAAGACCTTGTGCGTGGAACGTGATGCAAAGGGCATTAACCTTACACGCAATGTGGCTTTAGATTAAACGGTTGACAGGTAGTGCCAGTGGTGTTATACTTTAGACACTGGAACAAAGGAGCGAGAGATGGCAGGATACAATAGCAAAAGGCTTATGGCCATGGACAAGGCGGCAAGCGGCCTTCCCTCAATCCAAATTGAAGGACTGAACAAGAAGCAAAGACTGTTGGCTGACCTTATTTGGTCAATGGACAGCAAGGAGCAGGTAGTAGCGTTCATCCGCACCCTGCCCCCAAAGGATCGTAGGGATGCACAGACTATCACAGAGATGATGATCTTGGCGTTCTTAGATGAAGTAGAAAGTACCGACGAAGCACAATCAATCCTAAAGGAGTTTACACTATGAAAGAAGCAATGAACGCACTGGACCAAGTTATCCGTCAATGGGTTGAAGCACGCCAAGCCGAAAACGGTAAGACTGAAGGTTGACTTTAGATTAAGGATCCTTTATACTTGTATCATGCTGTTAAAGACAGCTCCAATATAGAGGAAACAAAAATGAAAAAGACATCAGCTCTTAAGCGTTTCGACTTAGAAACAAAACAAGGTAAACTATTCAAGGCATTGGTCCTAGACAAGGAAACTTTGACAGAAGCACAGATTGCCAAGCGTTTTGGTATTAAGAATCCAACAGCAACCATCTCCGTTATTCGCGGCCGTGGCTATGCTGTCTATGCAAACCAACGCAAGGCTGGAAACAATGTTGACGTTACAGAATATCGTCATGGTGAAGCATCACGCAAGATCACTGCTCTTGGTTACAAGGCATTGAGCTTGGGCATTACCCTTTAATCGCCGCCAAGGCGAAAAGTCCTGCGATTCGCTCCCGTAGGCAACCCGGAAGGGGAGATTGTTAGTGGTCTCCCCTTCCACCTTGATTGAATAGCCAACCTTTTTGTGTGGGTATTGCCAGCACCGGTTGACATTTGGCAAAACCGATGTTATTATACTTACACACTAAACAAAAGGAGCTAAACAATGCAAGTAAGCACAGCGCAAGTCCGTGTAGTAAAATCCCCAAACAAACACGCAGTAAAATGCAGTCGTTTTTATGTTGCATTCAACACCCTGCAACGCCCTAACAGTAAAAATGCAGTTTACGTCTCCGGGGACGTTTTGCAAGAAGACCTCCCTAAGCTAATAGCTAAAGCAGTAGCAGACCTAAGCGCAGAAGATTTTGTAATTGTAGCGTAAAGCAATAACCCTACAAAGCGTAGGGTTATTTGTACAACAGGTTGACAAAAGGAAAAACCTGTTGTACACTACAAACACACTAAAGCAATTAGGAGCAAAGATGCAAGTAGAAGTAGTAAGCGTAGAAGACGCAGGTTATTATAGTAGCGAATATGCTAGCGGCAGTACTGTTAAGGTAACACTACAGCGCGGGAATGAGTTTGCTACATGTGATGGCATACTAATTTGGGAAGACGAAATGGCAGACGAAGCATTTGACGAGTGGGTTGAATGTGCGCTTGCAGGTGAAGAAGGTTACACTTACGAAGGAGCAGAGTGATGACAGTTAAAGAACAAATTTTTGCTAAAATTGAAGAACTGGAAACCCTGCTGTTGGAAGCTAGTTGTGATGGTGTGCAACTAGCAGAGGGTGACGAAGTGTTTGATGAAATTAATAGTACACTGAACAGACTAACGGAAGAAGTTGAATACTATGTTGATTAATAATATTTTGCAGTGGGCAGGCACAGTGTGCCTCCTCACCATGTACGTGCTAATGTCTTTCTTCCCTAACCTGCATCCACTAAACATTGTGGCGGCTGTATTTGGCGGAGCGTTTTATCTCACCTGGTGTTTACGAGTACGTAACCTTCCACAATTAATTGTCAACGTTATAGCAATAGCCATAAGCCTAGCAGGGTTATTCAAGTACTACGGTTGACAGGTAATTCCTTTTTTGTTATACTTACGGCACACTAACACAAAAGGAGCTCGTATGTTAAACACCAAGCAAGTCCGCGCTATTGCAAACCCTATTGCCGGGTTCGGCGCACAGTATTCCGACCGTACAGTTTCGGACAAAACAAGCCGCCGCCGTAGCATTGTATATCGCTTTTTTAGTGCCGACCAAGCCGATGCATTGTATAACGCATTAAAACAATCCGGAATTAAAAATCCAATTAAGCGTACTGCCCGGAATAGCAATTATGCAAGCCGTTGCACCGGAGGAGAGTATGTGCGGATTATAGCAGATATTGCCTAACTTGTCAAGAGACCCTACTAACACTAGGGTCTTTATATTTGCACTTGACAAAAGGCAAAACCGGTTGTATAATTTACGCATACACTAAGAAGGAGCATTATGACAAGCACACAAGCTAAACAAAAAATCGACAGTCTCATGTTACAGTTGCAAGACATGCTAGAGCAAGTAGGTCTTGACGAACACGAGGCTACACAAAATGCTTTTAATGCGCTTGCCTGCGTATTAGACGACGTTGTATTTTAACAACAATGACCCTACGCTATGTAGGGTTATAGATTGACATTTGGTAAAACCGGTAGTATACTGTAGACACACTAGCAAAACAGGAGCAGAAAATGAAAGTACAAGACCTCATCGAATTGTTGCAAGCAGAGAACCCAGAAGCCGAAGTCCACTTCCAATACAATTATGGCGACCACTGGCGCACACAGGTTGCCCCCACAGTAGACAGCGTGGAGAATGGTTATGTTACATTTTCAGACTACCACCGCATGCACAAGGTTGTAGACGAAGATGATTTTGATTACGATGAAGAAACAGGTGAGCCTGTCATCGAAGGCAGTGCAGTAGTAATCTTAGGTTAAGGAGCAGACAATGGATATAGCAAGAGCTTGCAAGATCATCCAGGCCAAAGCATACGGTCAGGACACAGGAGTGCTGGAAGTACTCATGGACATTAAGACCAACAGCCACAACTATACACTGGAAGAGTTGAGAGCCTACTTCGTGTTCATGGAAGCAGGCGAGAAGATGTTTACACCTAAGGAGACAGCATGACAGCAAATCAATCTATGTTTTTATTCACAGTAGGCTTCCTCCTGACCTTTGGTGGTGTGGGTGGTATTGAGAACAGCATGGACAACGCCGAGCTGGTCACAGGAGTCCTGGTCAGTGGTGTGGGCTTGTTGATCATGTGGGTAGGAACTTTAGGCATGCGAGTACTTGACAATCGGTAAAATCGGTTGTATACTTAAGGCACACTAACACACAGTAGGAGCAGAACATGGAATACATCACAGCATACTTGGCAGGCATTGTAGTAGTCAACGGTTTGTGGGCCATGCGTGTGCCACATGAAGAAGTTCGTATGGTGTTTCTCCTTGCCCTGTTTTGGCCCGTGACTATCCTAGCTGTCTTGTTCATGGTGGCAATCACAGCTACAGGTTGGACGTTTGATGTTGATACCACAGCTGGCAAGATGTATAACTTCCGCCGTCCTACTAACCCCAACGCTCGTGGCTGGGCTCTGTGCTTGCTGGGCGTTGAGTTCCAACTGTACAAATTGGTCAAATGATGGAATACACACTGATTACCCGGACCGGCCGAGTCATGCAGTTCTACATCCTGAACGTGGCCGAACTGTACCAAGCATTGAACGGCGGTGTGATTGTAACGAAAAATATCTTAGAAAAAGACTTGACAAACGATAAAACCGGCTGTATAATTTAACACATACACTAACACAAGGAGCTGACATGTACAACACAGTCGAAAACCCCATCCCCAAGTCTAACTTGTTCACAACCCCAACCCTTGCCGAAGTGCAGGACTTTATTGCCGCCCTGCCTGCTAAAGAGCAAGCCAATGCTAACCTAGTGCTCATGTTCACGCTCAACGCTTGCCATCAGCTGGTCGAGGACAAGATCCTCTCCAAAGAAATATTTGTCTAAAGGTATTGACATTCGGCAAAACCGGATGTATAATTTGACACATACACTAACACAAAGGAGCAGACAATGGCATACATTAGCCGAGAAGACGTCCAAGCAATTCGTCAGGAACTCAAAGCCCAATTCCCCAAATGGAAGTTTGGTGTGCGCAAAGGCAGTGGTAGCCTGTCAGTAGACGTAACGATCCTTCAGGGCACTTGCGCATTTGAAGGCAAGGACTATGCACAGGTCAACCAGTACTGGATCAAAGACCACTGGCAGGATGAGGATGACCGTGAGGCATTGATTAAGATCAACGAGATCATGCACAATGCTCCAGGTCGTGCAGGCGGTCGTGTTTACTTTGATGAGAGTGATGCAATGACTGATTACTTCCACACTGCCTTCTACACTCACTTGAGCATTGGTCAGTGGGACAAGAAATATCGTTGCGTAGAGGGTTGACAAGTTAGGTAAAACCTAGTATACTTTAGACACTAACACAAAGGAGCTGATATGATTACAGTAGAACAAATTCAAGCAGGCATTGACTTAGCCATCCAAGCAAGCAAGGATGAATACGCCAAGTGGGGCGGTGACCGTGGATGCTGTGGCTTTGCTTGGGTGGAGGTGTATGTTGACCGTACGAACAGCAAGCAGGCACAGGAACTGATCAAGGCAGGCTTCCGGAAGGACTACAAACCTAAATGCCTCAGCATGTGGAATCCAGGTGGACTGCCAGTACAGAACATAGACATTAAAGAAGCAGGTGCTTGGGCTTATGCCAACTACCTAAACACATTGGGTCTTAAGGCTTACGCAGGTAGTAGACTAGACTAAACGATTGCTCCGATCCCCGCAATGGGGGTCACAAGTCCTGGGGGTAGTGTCCCAGGCACAGGGGAGGGTAGGGAGTAGTGTCCCATTAATACCCTCCCCATTCTTATGGGTATTAGTTGACAGGTAATACCATTGATGCTATACTGTACACAGACACTAAAGCAATGGAGCAGGCAATGAGCATTAAGTTACGCAACCATATCATATACGAGATCACAGTTAACGGACAGAGCTACATTGGTCTTACCTACAAGGACAAGACTGTACTGCACTCTCTCCAACGACGTGCCCACAAGCACTACTACCGCGCTACAGTAGAGGGCAAGGACTGGCTGCTATGCCAAGCACTGCGTACACTGCCTAGCAAGCATGAGATAGACATACGCCCGCTGGAGATTGTTCGTGGCAAAGAAGCCGCACATAAGCGTGAGCGTGAGTTGATCCGTGAATTGGATCCATATCTGAACAGTGATAAAAGAGTTCGTGGTGGTCGGGTGGCATAAGCGTAGAATAGGTGGGTGGTGGCTATATAGCGCAACTGTTGTTTTTACGCAACTAGCGCAAGTCAAATCTTCCCTAAAATTCAACCCATAGTGGTTAGAAAGTGGGTGCCCCAGAGAAAATCACTATTTAAAAAAACTGCGCACAGATTTTTTGCTATACGCAGACCCTTTTCTATAATTCACTATAATTTACTATAATTGACTATAATCCCGTATAAAAGAACTGTACGAAGTACGAATGAGCAGAGCTCATTCCTTAATCCTGCTATATACAGTATGCTATATGAATTTTACGTTTTAACCCGCGACTTACACTATATACAAGTGGGCCAATGGATTGCCCACAATAAGATCCCACATGAAGTACACTTAAACCGTACACGCTTTTGGATGTCAGAAGGACCACTATTAACAGAGTTCTTACTACGCTGGCGTGATGTTTGTCCACTAGTCGACGCACTAGCGGATAAAACTACTGGAATTGTCAATAGTGTTAAATAAAGCTAACAACAATTTGGAGCAATTCCATGGGTCACGCACTATGTTACGCAACTTTAGCTCTAGGTCTAGTCACTATGTACTGGATTTGGGACTATACAAAAAAGTTCGGTAAGAAATAAAATCAGCTTTTAAAAATTTTTGCGCAGAAAAATTTTGGGGCGGCTAGACCCCTTCTGCGCAATACTTTAGACAACTTGCCCAGCTTGATTAAACCGTTACCTTTTGAACCCCTTACTACTATAGACGTTATCGTATACCTAGAATGGTTGCTAGAGTATATGAACTATTATTGACCGTTAACAACTGTTAACTACGTACTTAATAGGGTTGTAAATCTGCGCTACCGGTTGCGCTGGCGCTTCGCGCTTCGCGCATTCTTAAAATCATCCGGGCCGACACCGGTAAAACCTAGAATGTGTGGTAAATACATCTAGCAGAGGATTAATAATGAGCACACAACAACAGCGTATACTTAGATTGGCTCCTACAACAGATCGAGTACTGGATCGTAGGGTTGGAATTAGGGGTGAGGTATTCTATGACGATACTAATCGTGTACTACGTATCTTTGACGGAGAGTTGTTGGGTGGATACGAACTGTTACGTGCGGATTTAGAAAACATTGACGTAACTATCTTAAACAGTAAGTTGACCAATAGCACAGTTCAATTTGGTTCTACTACAGTCAGCTTGGGCGGTTCTAGTAGTACACTAGCTGGACTAACTTCGGTCACAGCCACAACATTTAATGGTGCTTTAACAGGTAATGTAACTGGTAACGTGTCAGGCAATGTTACAGGTGACGTAAGTGCAGGCTCTTTGACCAACATTACAGGCATGAACTTTGCCTCAGGTGCTACTGTAACTGAGTTCAGTTCGGACAACACGTTTGCTGACAATGCCTCAAGCAAAGTTGCTGTACAATCAGCTACACGTCAATATATAGACAAGCGTTTGGGCATTGACCATAATGGTAACCCTGTAGCCACTATTAACCTAATAGGTCCTGGATATCTAGCACTTGACGGCACACTGGCCATGAAGGGCAACCTCGATCTAAACAACAATGACATCAACAATGTTGATACTGTAACAGCGGCTACAGTCAGTGCCACTAGCATGAGCGTGACCAATACTATTACAGGATCAGTATCAGGCAATGCTGGCACAGTTACTAATGGTGTGTACACTAATCAAACTTACAATAACCCCACTTGGTTAAACACCTTAGCATTGAGCAAAGTTGGATTTACCGCAGGAAAGAGCTTTGATTATAATGCCGCAAGTAATCCAGCACTCACAGTCAAGGCCACGGCGTATACTGCGGACTTTGGCACCGCACCCGTAACCAGTAAAAGTTTTACCATCACTGATGCCAATGCAACAGCAGACAATTCAGTGATGATTTATCCCGTGGGCGATGATGAATGGGAAATGGATCCCATTGCTTATTCTGCCCGTTGTAATGCAGGAACAATTACACTGTATGCTTCAACTAGTCAAGGCCCCATCAAGGGCACTAGAAGCATACGCTATGTACTAGTATAAATATTGAAATAAGGAATTTAAACCATGGCAATAATTCAATCAGGAGTAGACAGTAGTTTACTAACAGTAGACCCAACATTCAAGGCTGCTCGAGTAAGTGTTAGAGCACCAGAAGCGGTGGGCTATTTTCAATTAGGCGCTGTATCCGGCAACTTGACCAATACCACAGTAGTGGCCAACGGTTCGTTGTTTAGTATGCGTTGGGCGCCAGGCAACGGTAAATTGGCGATCATTCGTCGTGTTACTGTGAACTTTGTACAAACTGTTGGTTGGACTGCGGCGGCTGCTCAACCTGTTGGATTGTATATTGCACGTAGCTGGAGCGTGAGTGACTCAGGAGGTTCAGCACTTACAGTTGCAGCCAATACAAACAAGATGCGCACATCTAATGACCCAAGTTTGTTTGCCGCGCCAAGTGATGTACGTGTTGCTACCACAGCTACACTAACAGCAGGTACACGCACATTAGACACTAACCCAATTGCTGTAGGCTTACTTGCTGCCAGCCAAGTAGCGGCGGCTAGTGCTAACTATCCACAACAGACTATTGTGCTACACGATGTTAACACAGGTGACCATCCAATCGTTTTAGACAATAACGAAGGTATTGTACTTAACAATATGATCGTTTGGCCAGCGGCTGCTAACGGATTGATATCTGTTAACGTTGAGTGGTTTGAATCAAACTCTTACTAATTAGATTTAGTAGTCATAAAAAAAGCACCTTCGGGTGCTTTTTTATTTTTTAATTAGTGTTGCGTTTGGATCTCTTAATGGATCATTTGTAACTTTGGGATCATGCTTGTCAGGATTATATTTGGGATTGTTGAACACCTCAACATCACTATCACCAAATGGTAATTCAATACTTGTTTTATTTCGTATAGCTGTTCTTATTGGATTATCTTTATCGTAACGCTTTTGAACTTCTTTACCTTTTTCATCATACTCTGGTTTCCAACCTTGTGGATACAGTTGATTGTACGCTTCAATATCTGAGGCAGTAAATGGTTCACGCACACCAGTTTTTGGATTAGGTATTGGGTTTAGTTCCATGCCCTTCCACGGACCAGTTCTTGGAACATTTTTTGGTCCTGTTTCTGGGCTATGTAGCATTAATGTAGGTGCTAGTCCAGTACCTGTTCTAACAGCAGTACCAATTGCACCAAGGGTTCTTGGCGCTGCCTTAATTAACGTGTTTTTAATTGGACTGTCAGCGGCAGCTCTTAATGCGGCTTTATCCGGGGTTACAGATTTTGCAACCCCTTGTATGCTACGCCCAATTAAATTTTGTGTTAGTTGGTCTTGTGCAAAGGTGTCACCAGCTTGAGTATATCCCCAAGCATCGTTTGCTTTATCTGCAACAACACCTGCCTTGCCTGGTGTTGTACCAGCTTGTTTCATTGCTGTTTGAACACTAGGCATTTTCGTAGTAGCACCTTTGACAAAATCTTTGGTTACGTTGCCTACTGCTTGTTTAATAGGAGCCAGTGCAGGAGCAACCACTGGTGCTGCCAATGAAGCTACTTGTTCCCTAATAAACTCTCTTGCTCTCATAGTATTATTTATTGTGTTGATGTCTCACTGGACCTTTTGGGTTTTTGTACAATTGAAACCTAACCCCATCAAAATCTAATGTGTATTCATCCAATATGTAAGCAATGCTAGTGGCGTCCATGACTAAATCAACATCTTCAACAGTAATCAAATAATCATCCCTAGTGAACTGATCGTCCCACTCAAAATAGATATCTGTTTTTAATGCCAATATATCACAGCGTACTCTAAAAGCGCCTTGCGGCTTATCCAAGCCTAAACGTTTGATTTCGTTAATTGCATTAGGGGTAACTGTAAGAAAATGTTGTTGACCACCTGGCAGTAATTCTACTTGACTTTTATTCATGCCAATATTTAATTACACCTTGAATGGACTTTGGAAGGTTTTGGGTCTCATACCTTCGTCAATGTCGTCAGCCTGTTTCTGATAGTATACGGCTTGGTCTTTTCTAGCTTGCGCTAGTTGTCGCATGATTTTATCGCGTTCGCCCATATATTCTATCTTTTTAGTAAGATCAGATTCTTGGCGAATTTGCTCGTGAACTGCTTCTAATTCTTTTGCTAAATTTTCTACACTCATATAATGTCTAAGTACATCTTTTAATTTGTTGTTTAAAAAGAATGCCTTTTCGTTAAAAACACTTCAATTTTCTTTTAAAAACAACGGAAAATTTTAAAGAATTTAACAAAAAGGATATCTTTTTACTTTAAACTCAAGTTCCTGTTAACTAAGTCTATTTTGCGGTTCTCTATTTTTTCCAAATCACCGTTATTTCTTAGAGCTTTGAACACTAGATTTTCTGTGCTTAACTCTCCAAATTTATCTAATCCAGACTGACGGTAATTTTTTAGTTTGGTCATCAATCTAGTTATATCTTCTCTATCATCTGCACGGCTCAGATATCTGGCGATTTCTTTGCTGAGCCAACGATATTTGGCTCTAACGGCTCGGTCATCGTAATTGGCATCACGCTGTACATCTTTACGTTCAATCCACTCATCAGTTAGTAAGCTGTAGGCATTTCCCTCTACAGTTTCGTCATCATCTTCAACGTATATTTCAACTGGAACACCGCGCATATTGATATCGTAAGTGTTGTTCCACAATCTTCTTTTACTGTCAAAAAATTGATCTACTAGTTCATTCCCGCCATATATTTCTTCTTTAGCCACAATGATATGCAGGTCTAAATCGCTATGTGGGGTATACGTATAGCTAGTGTTACTGCCTGTAATGATTATGTCACGCAAGGGTATTTTATCTAGTTTTAAATATGCTAAAAATTCCTTAGCTGTTTCTAATAGTTTTACCCTCGCTTCAGCCTGTAGTTTGTCCCCATCCCATAATTTAGGGTTGAGACTAGTGTGAAACATAATGGGGGATTGGAACTCTAAAATTTGCATAACACATATTTATTCAACGGTAAATACTCACATGGACACTAATTACTATACAGGAAATTTGTTAGTTTCTCCTCCTAAGATGCTAGACAAAAGATTTAGCAATACGGTGATTTATATAGTTAATCACACAGCCGCAGGCGCTTGGGGTCTTGTTCTTAACAAGCCGGGAAATTTAAGCAATAAAGAATTATTATCACAAATAGGTATCGATCTTAATCTGCATGGAATTGCTCATGCAGGCGGCCCTATGAATACCAACAGTGTTCATTTCCTACACAGCCCTGATGTTGTTAGTTCTGGCACTTTCCCTGGCAACGTTTATGCCAGTGGGGATATGGAATTTATCAACAGACTTCAACAAGGAAATAGACCAGAAAAATACAGGATGTTTGTTGGTAGTTGTAGCTGGGCACCTGGTCAACTTGAAATGGAAGTTCGAGGGGAAAGTCCTTGGAGACCAGAGCATAGTTGGCTAACAGTACCTGCAACTCCTGAACTAGTATTTGATAATGACGACATGTCACAATGGCAAGATTGTTTAGATGCTTGTGCAAATAATGTAGTCAAAGATTGGATGCTCTAAAATTAATCTTTTTCAGCATTAATATTAGCTAACATTTCTCTAATACGACTTCCGTCAACTTTACCTCTAACTTTTGGAACTGCGATTCCTTCGTCTGGTTCTCTAGTAATTTCTCCAGTTGAACTATCAACAACTGTACTAGTTTTCTTTAGACCATTCAAAATACTAGCTGTACCTGAACTTGCTTGTGGTCTTCCACCGCCTTGACTAAAGCTAGACTCTTGAGAATCTTCACCTGGATCAGTAATACGTAAACTGTCTAAGTTAAAGTCCAAATCAATCTTTTGTCCTACAGCACTACTAGAACGTGTCTTCATGAATTGTATTTGATAACGGCCACGCTCACGCATAGCACGGCTTGTAAAGATACCAATTACGTTGTCAGCTGTTTGGATTTTAGACAAGCCACCTGAAATATGACTGTGGTCAAATTCAATTTCTTCAACAGCACTACGATTCAACTGTGATGCAGTTACGCAAACACACTTTGTTTCCATAGCAAAGTTTCTAATTTCTTCTGACACATACTTGTCTTTAACAAACAAATCACTTGGACTAATTTTAATACTAACAGGCATCATCAAGTCCAAATAGTCAATTAGTACTACGTCTGGCTTGTGACCTTTCTTAACTTGATATTCTTTGATATATGCACGTAAGTCGTTTACATTCTTACCACTTGGCATATATTTGATTTGAATAGCACCACTAGACTTACCAGCAACCTTAACTTTGAGTTCAACATCATCTAAACTTTTGAAAATCTCTCTAGTTGGTAAACCAGTCATCATACTGTCTAAGCGCATAGCTACCAATTGTTCGCTTAGTTCCAAAGAAACGTACAGTACGTTCAATCCTACCTGACTGAAGTTGATTGCTAAATTTTGTAAAAATAACGACTTCCCTGCCCCCGAGCCCCCTGCAAATATATTCAGTTCGCCCCTGTTGAAACCTCCAAAAAGTTTCTTGTCGAATGTCGGCCATCCTGTGCTCACTTGTCCATTTTTGTCTTTAAGACCCATTAAACGTGCTTTAGGATCTTCAAAATAGTCTGTACCCATATCTTTGTTAAGACTAATTTGTACAGCTTCCTTAATCATTAACTCAACTGGACCAAACTCCCCTTTTTCCAACAAGTCGGCACTTTTAATAATTGCACGTTCAAGTGCCTTGTGTCTACTAAATGTTTCAAACTCATCTAACAACCAGTCATAATTTTCTGGAGGCAACCCTGTTACATCTTTAAAGTCTGTCTCACAACTGGTATTAACAATTTCCAGTTCAGGCATAACTTTATATTTGTCAACATAGTTGCTGATAAATTCTGCCGCATCTTTTAATTTGCGATCAAAGTTTTCAGGATCAAAAATATTATGACATCTAACGAATGTTTCTGCATCGCTTAGAAACATTTCTAAATAAAGTCTCTGTATCTCACTACTATAATTTGTTTTATTCATGCTTATATATTATCTTATTAATCAGGTGCTTTTGAAAATCTTGAAATGAAACTTTCTAAAAAACAACTATATTCATTTTCGCCAGGAAGTCGATCATGTCTTAAGTCGCCTTCTTTAATGTAATGTACCCAATCATTACCTTCAATGTGTACAACATTTAACACATGGAAATATGTACCCCTGCTGTCCCACCAACGTGAGTTTGGTTTAACTTGCATCCTTCTTCTCCTTTGGATATTTTTTCATAAACAGCTCTAATTTAATTTTATTATCAGTGGCTGTATCTAGAATACTCTTAATAGTAAACAACTTGCCATAGCGTTTAAATGCGTCACTTGCATCTTTGATATCATGTTCCCAATTTGGAATTGCCACTAACCATTCATTCTCCATAGCATACTGAACAAGTCCCATACCTGCATAATCTCTATCTGGAACAACAATTACTGTTTTACCTAGACTGTTAATTATAGCACGTTGATGGTCATTGGGTATATTAGTAAGAAGTCCAACTCCGTTAACTGCTAGAGCATCAAACGGGCCTTCTGTAACAATTACAACTTTATTTGTGTAACTTTGGTTATCAACGTTGAATACATAACCACTTTGACTTTCGCTTAGATATTTTGGGCTACCACTTGTAACTTTACGAGCTGTGTAACCAATCAGTTTCTTTTGATGATAAAAAGGTATTACTAATCTATCAGTATAACCTGGCATTGGACAATAATGCCAATTATAATCTTCTAACTCATAACCCCTGTCAAGTATATATTCCAAACAAGCAATACTATCTGGAAACTCTAGTAATGCATCTGTTAAAGGTATTGAGTCAGGTGGTAGCAGTCCTTCATGGAATTCACGCTGTACGAATGTAGATGCATCATTAGTATCTAAAAGTTTTAGAGCATCTAAACTCCATTCATTAACTTTGCTAATTGGTACATTAAGCCATTTGAATAGCTTTTTATTCTTACCAGTAATTTGCCTGCCAGGTTGCCAGCTAGTCTTGTATCCACAGTTGAAGCAGTGGAAAGTAAATCCATTACCATGTGATATAAATCCGCCACGTTGTCTAGTGTCAGCACTTTCCCCGTTGTGAATACAACAAGGTGCGTCAAAACTCATCCATCCAGAAGATGTTTGTTTTCGCTTGAAAGGTAGATAAGATAGCAATTCAGCCGTTAGGGCAGTCATGCTATTATTTTAGCTTCTATATAGTATTTTGTCAATAGAACCGACGTTCTTAGTATATCGGAACATTAGATAGTTTATGTTATCTAAATCATTAACGGTAATGCCAACTGTGCCAGTTTCTCCAGAATAAGATTCTGTAGTTATTGGTGTGCAGGCATCCCATGTAGCAGGTGCTTCGTTTGCCAATGAGCCTCTAATTTCTAAGTTGCCCGTAAAATTGGTAAAGTACGCTTGTATAGAGTGAAGGCTGTTATTTCCTTTTCCGTCTCTATTTGTAGATATAGGGCCAGAAGTGTAAATGTTGTTTTGCCCTTGTAAAAATATCAATTCTTCACTAGGAACGAAACGTGCAATGATACCATCAACAACTTCCAATTTACCGTGTAAACTGCTGGCACCGTCAATATACGCAGGAATTAGTTCAGTATTTTTCTGTTCTAAAATTGTGTATGTATAAGTGCCTGGTTTAAAACTAACAGGAAGTTCAGCCCCGCTCAATGCTAATTGGGTTTTTCCTTTTAAATTAAATGTTTCACCGTCATCAATTATATCTAATTCTTTGGAAATAACTTCTTTGTTGGTGGCATAGTCAAACATTTTAAATACAAATGTCTTTGTACTAACGTCTATAGGACGTTGATCGCCGTTTAGAAAATTAAATTGTATTGAGTTGCTAACGCCTTTGGCTAGTTTTGCATATCCGTGGTACATCGTATCTACCCCATGTTTGGTAGAATTTTCCAAATCTAAAAAGACTCGAATGACTGGTGTATATAAATAGACTGGTAAATTCAACATGCACGTATTTATTGTTACAGGATTACTATAAGGTGAATGAACTATTGAAGAGCAATTTCCCGTTTCTAACTTGCATTAGATGCAATGAATTAGAAATTGTGGGGATCATTATTAATCAGAATGAAAGCGTCCTAAGCATCTACGATTTTGGGGCGATTCATAACGATACTGAAAAACAGCAACTTTTAGAATTAGGGGATCAGTGGTGGTGGGAAAGTAATCGTAAAATCCCTATTAATATCTTTCTAAAAGGGGAAATGGATACATTCCGCAGATATATCAAAACTGTGAATAGTAAAGATATTGAATTGGTATTTGGACCGTTAGTAAATTTAAATGATATTTCAGAAAAGCGTGTGAAGCGTAAAAGTATACAGTTAGTGCGTTCTGTTAGGAAAACCCGTAACTAATTCCTTCACAAATTTTATTCATCTGTACAACAATCGCGTGTGAGTAAGCAATAGCGTGACTCTTCTTAAAACTGTAAGCGTCATCAGTCTTTTCCCAAATCTCATTGCTTACGCTATCCCAACCTTCACTTTCACATTTTGATATCAAATGCTTTTTTCCTGGTCTTAATATAGCCAAGAACATTGCAAGTTGGTCAATGCTTTTGGGCTTTAATCTTGCAATCAAATCGTGATATCCATTAACATGGAATATCAAATCACAAAATTCTTTCTGTTCTAGTAAATCCCACAGAGGCTCAATTTTTAATAAACTTACAATTTCATCTTCAGATTTTATATCTTTATAAATGCCAACGTTTAAAAAGTCTACTTTAAAGTAACCTCTTTTTTCAGCATCATCGTAATCTAAACTAGCAAGTCTTGTTACTGCATCGGTTGGGATTGTTTGAAGATAAACACCTGTATTATGTTTTTTAATTTGATTATTTTCTATTCTAGATGCAGGGATATGCTTTATTACTTTTAAAGCAACGTCTCTGTCAAAAAAGTCAATGTCAATATCAGGCAATTCCAGTCTCCTTACATATCTCTTTTACAAGAGCTATCTCGCTAGGATATGTTTTGAACCGCTTCATCCAATATGGTGGATCAATAATTGGGGAAACAATGTCTAGTTGCTCGTCATTAAATTTTGATAGCATAGTTGTACCGCTCTTGCAATTTAAAATAATCCAAGGACTAATTAATCCATCTGCAATTTGCCTTACTGCTCTATTAATGTTTACATAATCAAAGTATTGTGCAAAATTTGCATTTTGCTCTTCACCCCAATCCATCATTGTTTTTAATGATCTTTGAATGGCCGCATCAGCTGGCTCAATTTTAATCATCTCGGCAAGATAGGTATAGTATAACTCATCGCGGCACCAATGATCAAGTTTGACTCCGGACTTGATAACATAATCAATAAACTTATCAGGGTAAAGAGGATTGACATTGTTAACAAAAGAACCAAATTTGACGAACGCATTATAATATGGGCTCTTGCAAAAATCTTCGTATGTTTTATCTTTTTTAGCATTTTGTGTCAGTCTGTAAAATCTGTTATAAGTCATGAGACCCGCTTGAACACGCTTCTCATCTTTTTGTAGAGCTCTACGTTTATGCTCACACATGTGGGCAACTAAAGTCGCTTCTTTAGTATATCCTTTGCCACAGTGAACACAAGTGTAGTTACTCATATTCTTTTCTTTGCTTTTTGTCGAACCCCAACTGGTCAAATAAACTTTCGATGTCATTTTTATCCATTAAACTTGCTTGTAACTTAACGTCACTCATTTTCATAGCAGGATTGAGTTCTGCAATTAATTTTTCAATTTTAACTGCTTTTTCTTTTTTACCTGCGGCTAGATACGGATGATATGCTTTTGCTCCTGTACCACAACCCGCAAACAATTTCCAAAGTAGTCCTTTGTGATTTTTACTCAATGTCCAGTGATTCTTGTTTACTAGTTCATTTGTCATTTCAACAAACCATTCTTGTACATCTCTGTCACCTTGTACATTGCTAACATAGCGCATTAAAATATATGGACTAAACGACTTACGTTCTTCATCTGTCCAGTTATTAAATGCGTCTTTATCACGCATGTCTACACCGTTTAATTCTTTTTTAATATCAAGTGCCATGATCTTTACTCAAGTTATATAAAATTATACACTGGTCAAGGGCACGTTGTAAAGTAGGATTAGACTTTGCTTCTTGTCGAATGTTGTACCATAACTGATTTTCTACCAGTGTTTGTTTATTTGTATTACGAAGGTTTGTCAAATTGTCAGAAGGTTCCCAATCCCATCCAATCTCTTTTCGAGTACTTGGATCTGCGCCATGTTCTCTAGCATAGACAACACCGTCTTGTCTTTCGTATATGTAAGTTGCGCCTGGTTTTAGTTGTCCCATATTATCACCAACATTTAGAATAATCTAGTATCTCACTTTGACGACTAACTTCTTTAACAAAGTATGCACACACTGGGCTTTCACCAGAATGTAATGGTGTCGCCAATAATTGTCCAATGCGCATCTTTGGAAAATACCATTTGACGTCTTGGTAAACATTAACAATGTCTACTGGGAAAAACTCTGGTTTGAAACTGCTGATTGGATTAAATGTGTAAGCACTAAAGCCTCTATCATTTAAACTTGTGAGCGGTAACACTTCCATTTCGCCAGTACTTTCTGGATCGCCAACTACCATACACCAATCAAGTGGCATTTGTATTTGCCAAGGACCAATTTGTAATACTGCCGCTGGGCAAGTAAATGATTCCAAAAAGATTAGTGGTTGAAAAAAGTAATCTGGATTTTGATTATCACTGTTATCTAGTACAGCGAATCTACAGTCCTCGTCTACTTCTTCTGGGAGATCATTCAAATAGAATGTCTCATCTTTTAACGTTAATATTTGCATTAGTATTTTACCTTGTCTATTGTAAATGGATATTTTGCTTCTTTATAGAACTTTTTGCGTTCTGTTAAATGTCGTTTAGCGTATTTGGTACTGGCAGTTATGTCCCAGATCTGGACGAAGTCTTTGTCTTCTGCTTTTCTAATACCACGTCCAATAGATTGGATAACGCGGACAAAGCTCTTTCCGGGTTCAATAAGAACCAAATTAAAGATGCGAGGAATATTAAGCCCCACAGCGGCCACACCATAAGTCGCCACAATAATCTTATCATCACTTGTACGTACTTCATCATACTCTGCTTTCCTATCAGTTGTTTTAACTGTACCATTAACAAATACACTATTTGGCAAATTCTCAGTTAGGAACTTACCACATTCGATTCTATCAACTAAAACTAATGTGTTGCCTGATTCGTTAATGCTTGCAATCATACTAGCAACGTGTGATAATCTATCTTTGTCAGTTACTAGATATTTTAATTCTTCTGCGTAACCGCCAAACTCTTTCCACTCTTGGGTTTGGATAACATTAACATGACAATTAGCAAGATGACCTGCTTCTTGTAATTCATGCGCCGCAATGCCACCAACAACTGGTCCCAAACTTGCAACGATACCTTCAAGTTCATATTGTGCCTTTGGTACTGTACCTGTTAAACCCCAGCGTATAGGGCAATGTGCAAACGCACCTGTTAATAAATTCTTTAACACATCTGCTTTGGCCATGTGTACTTCGTCTACAATAACACAAACAACACCTTCAATGAACTCTAACAAAGTCATTACATCATCAAGTTCTTTGCCCTTCTTTTCAAGAATGTTTAATGATTGCCAAGTACATATTGTATGTGTCTTATCTAAGTCTTTTCTGTCACCATAATAAACACCAACATCTAATCCAACGTTGAGATAATCTTCTTCTGTTTGCTCAACTAGACCTTTGTTTGGAACAATAACAAGTGTGCGACCATACTTCTCACACATATGACTCATTGTAGCAGTCATAATTGTTTTACCAGCACCTGTTGCTAGTTCTTGTATGCTTTGTGGGTTTTCAAAAAATCTGTTAATTGCGTCAGGCTGGTAGTCGCGCAACATAATAGGTTCGCCTTCTTTGACGTGACCTTTAGGCCATGTCTTACCTTTGTCAGCCCAATAAGATTCAGTGACCTTTTCAAATTCTAGTTTGATTGGATTACGTAAATCTTCAAGTTCAATTTCATATTTGTCTTGCTCAATAATTGGCAAAACACGATCAAGCATACTTAGATAAGTTGTGCCGCCTAATCCAAAGAAACTAACAGTGCCATCCCAGCGTCCTAATTTGAACGCAGGCATGTGTCTAGCATACGGCAACTCGTACTTAAATTTAGATACCAACTTTTTACGTGTATCTAAATCTAAGCCTTCTATTTTGACGTTAACTTCGTCTTTTAAAATTATTTTACAATTTGACAACGTCTGCCTCTGCTGTTTTATGTTCGTTATATTGTATAGTAAAAATAGAATTTTTAACAGTATTAATAATACTATAATGTGATGTCACGTATCGATTTACAAATAAACAAACGTCTATATCATGATCGTTTTTTAGTAAACTCTTTGGAAATTTGTTACTCAAAAATACCCATTTAGGAGAGGAATTAGCTTCCTTATTCAACCCTAATTGTTTAATTGCTGAATTAAATTCGATACCTTCTTTATCATTTTTCCTTCTAAAGAAGACGCCAATGTCGTCTAAATTAACACCCATTTCTGTCAAATCACTTGCCCACTTATTAATGCTTTCAGCAGTAATATTTTCGTCAACAAAGATTGCTGTGTTGACATTCATATCTTTAATCAATTTAATAACTGACTGCCTTGCATACTTAGACTTGTCAATAAAGAACTTTTGATTGTAACTGTGTTCATAAATTTTTGCAAGCGGGTCTTCTTTAGAATAATCTGCCAACTCACTTGCAACAATATCATCATATACATGAACACCCAACTTGGCGCTTTCAACTAATGAATCTAGTAAGTTATTGGATTCAAATTTAGATTTAATATTTTTAAATTTATAAACTGAGTTGTCTTTTATTAACGTTGGTATAAAAGATTCAAAGTTCTCTTTAATTTGATTTTGTTTATCAATATATTCTTTAATTTCATCATCAATCTCAAAGTTGACAGATAAATGATCTGAAATAAATGATAAACTTACTTCGTTAAGATCTAGACCCCAGCATTTATTATCTGGATCCCATTCTGCTTTGGTAAGTTTTTCTTTAGAATTGAGCGTCCTAAGTACAGTGACTAAATTTTGGTCAAACGGGAATTTGACTATGAATTTTTTAGCATTAGAATCAATTGTAACTGATCGAGTGTTATCAATTGTTCTTAGAGCAAATTTATAAACAGGTGCTTCTAACATTGCTTCTACGTTAGTAACACCTATTTTATTAAACTGATTTCGATATTTTTTGATAAGTCGCAAAGCAATGTCTGCTTGTTTATGAGTGAACGCTTTGCCATTAAAAATTTGGTTAGCGAGACTTTGAGATATTCTCTCGTCAAAGTTGCCTACGTGTATTTTACCGTATCCAAATTGTTCGACTAAATCTTCAATATATTTCATACTAATATTATAGTTGATACTGAAACATTTGTCAATACTATAAAGTGATATCTTCCATCCCAGCTGTTCTAAGTTTAATGATATTACTCATTTGCCATTGCTTAATATCAAGTCCCTTAATAACACCTAACCATTTATTTCTAATCAATGCAAATTCGTTGATTAGTTTTTCAAAGTCAACCACGTCCGCTTCGCCATCAACGTACTTTTCCACATCTCTGCTACTTAGAGCTCGTTGATAATTTTCTAGATATTTCCTAAATGTTTTACTGCGTAACCTTCTAAGTTCAATATTTAGATATTCTAAAATTGCTTCAATCTCTTGAAGTTGATTGAACCTCTGCTCAACTACACCAGGCAATTGAGCAGAGAGTTTTTCAATGTTACCGTAAATTTTACATTCTTGCTGTGCTTGAGCCAACTCGTTATAGTAGTACTCAAGGCAAGCTGGGAGCTCTGCGAGATCTTTACTTACCTTGTTATACCACATTAATAGTCCTCGTCTTCTGAATATTCCTCATCTTCGCCTTCGTCATCATAGCCAGCTTCTTCACGAAGTAGTGCTTTGATGGCTTCGTCTAAATGATTGTCAAGACCTTGCAAACCTTCTAATGTTGCTGTGCTAACATCGTTATCGACCAAAAAGTCAACAAAATGATTAGCCGCAATATCCATATTTTTTGCAGGGATATATTCTTTAAACAAGTCCCAAATATTAATAATTAGTTGTTCTTCCATTTTATTCAGTTTCCTCTACAGTGACTTCCTCAGCTTTTGCCAATGAAGTATTGTAATTAGCCATAATAACATTTAGCCCGTCTTTTTCGTTACGTTCCCATGCTTTACGGAATTGTTTAATTATTTCACCATCAGGTGTTACATAAACAAGACTGTTGCCTTCTTTCTTTAGAAGACCTTTGCTTTCTGCAAGATCAACTAAACCACTGAATGGACTCATACCTGTTTCGTATGGAATCTCAACCTGCACTGACTCAAATGGTTTTGCATAACGAGTTTTCATAATCTTACAGGCTGCACGGATACCGTTAACAGTTGTAGTCTTATTGCCATCTGCGTCTGTTTTCAATTTCAACTTACGCATAGCAACTACGATAGAACTTGCGTAAATGAAACCTTGACCGCCAGAGATCTTGTCATCTGGATCAAACATGTCTTGGCTTGCGTATGTGTGATTAGTTGCTACCAATCCTACATTATAACTACCAAACATATTAACACAGTTACGAACAAGTGCTGTCAGTGCTTTAGGCTTACGACCCATGTCACCTTTCAAATCACCTGCTTCAAACTGATTAATATCAGTTGGTGTTAACAACATGCCCAATGAGTCAATAACAAACAATACTTTTGGTCTGTTACCATCTTCCATTGTTTTGTACTCTTTCATGAATTCGTGGATAGTTTTAGCCACATCATCAATCATAGCCATGTTAAGTTTAAGCAACTTGTCTTCACTTGTGTCAACACCAAGTGCATGTAACCATGCTTCATCCAAAGCGTTTTCTGAGTCAACTAGAACTACAAAAATGCCTTGTTCTTGTGCGTGTCTTACAATGTTGCCAGAGCAAATATACGACTTGCCTGCACCACTTTCACCAGCAAATACTGTTACTTTACCAAGAGGAATACCCTTGTTAAAGTCGCCGCTGATCAGGTAGTTGAGTGCGTAGTTACCTGTTGAAATCCAGTCTGTTGGATCGTTAAAACCTACACCAAGCCCATCAATAGACTTAGTGAGGGTTTTACGAAACTTCGAGACATCAAATGCCTTACCCATTCGTAAACCCTCCTAATTATTATTCTGACTTGTTTTGACGAGCGCGGATTGCCGCAAGAATATCTTGAGCACGTTCGCTACCACCACCTGTTGCTGGTGCTGGAGCTGCCTTTGGAGCGTCATCTTCCCATGGTGCTGGTTCAGCTTTTGTTGCTACTGCTGGTGCAACTTTTGGAGCCGCATCAACTGCGCCTACATCTGCTTCTGAGTCGTTGCTACGACCACTACCAGTCATACCTGCTGGTTTGAAGTATTGACCCCAACGGTCCATGTCAAATGCTTCGCCATCAACAGATGCTTCAAACATCTCTTTGATAACTTTCAATTCAACATCGCCTGGCTTCTTAGGCAAGAAGTCACGTAGATTGAAAAGACCTTTGTCTTTTACTGCGCTTTGTTCGTCATCACTCAAAGCACGTTCACGACGTCCCCATTTACTTGTGGAGTAGTCAGCGTAACCGCCTTTAGTTGTTTTGACAATTTTGAAGTCTAGACCACGAACGTAGTCTGTTGGCAATTCTTCAATCTCATTGTCCATCAATGCACCTTTAATGATATTAAAGATTTGTGGACCAATGATGAAACGACGAATTGGATTTTCTGGAGTTCTGTCTTCTTTGAACTTACCAGCGTCAACTACAAAGCCTTGGAACACGTAAGACTTTTTCTTCCAGTACTTACGACCCATGTCTTCTAGTGACTTGTCCTTAAACCAAGGACGTACTTCTGTTAGAATAGGGCAAGTTTCACCCCACATTTCCATACAAGGAACTTGTACAGTAACAGGACGTGAATCTGTTTGACCTTTAACTCCAGCGAATGGAAGTTTGATCATGGCACGTTCTGCCCAGAAAAAAGTGTTGTTTGGATCGTTGTCTGGAAGGAAACGGACAGTTACTTCTTGTCCTTCTGCAATATTCCAGTGTGGGAAAATGGCGTTGTCGCCACCTGTTTGACTACCGCCTGACTGACGGTTATTTTGTTCTGTGAGCTTTGCTCTAATTTCTGCTAATGAAGCCATAATGTTTTCTCCTTTTAATATGCCTTAAATTTGCCTTAGTTTGTAATATGCCACTGCATAAAACAAAAAGCGCATAACACTAATGTTATACGCTTTTATTTATCATGTCAACTGGTATTTAGATTAAATTCCGGCTAACTTCTTCAAATCAAACATTTCACTAGATTTAGTAGTTTTCTTTTGTTCAGAGCCTATACCTGCCAGTTTTTGTAAGTCGATAAATTCAGTACCTTCATTAATTTTCTTTGGAATTTCCTTTGGACCATACTTGGGATCTGCTTTAGGTTTTCCTAACAAGTCCTTAACTGCGTTAGTAAAGCCGCCTGAGGATCTATCTTTATAGTATTGCTGACCTTTTTCGTCGTTTCTTGCAGCCTGAGCTCCGCCATACATATCTATAGGTTTCATTCCACCTTCTGTGCCTTTAAATGTTTTTGCGAATTCATCAAACTCTGGACTTTTGTAGTTAGGATCCAGCTCTTCATCCACACCACCTTGCATACCACTCAATCGTTTAATGTCTGACAATTCATTATTTGCACCACCTTGCGCTGCCATTTTTTGAATTAATCTTTCTGCTAATGCGCCTGCTTTATCGCCAAATTCTTTTTGTACTTTGATAGCAACGCCTGTTTCGCCTAATGGGAAGTTGCCGGTGTTGCGATCATAGAATCCCATGATGAACTCTGCAATTTCTTTCATTCCACTCTTTTTTGAAGCATCTTGCGCTTCGTCTACTTCTGCACCAAAGCCAGTTGTATCTTGGCCAATGCTACCGCTCTTTGCTTTATTGCGTAGTTGTGATAAGAAGTTTGCATCATCATCTTCTTCACTGCCTTTAATACCACGTAGCTCTGCATCAATGTCTGCATCGCTCATTGCACTACGTTTTGGTGCCGGTGTATCTCCAGTGATACGTTGCCAAGCGGCAAATGTTTTTTCATCACTCACACCTAACATTGGCAATGTGTCAAAAAACTCTGATTCAATTTCTTCTGGTTGTGCTTCGCCGCTCTTAATTGCACGGGCTACTTTTTGTAAGTATTCCATTGCATGGCGCTTTTCTTCTGGTGTTTGTTCCATATTTTCATCAACTCCTTTATCTGGCCATCCTGCTGCCTTTGCCGCACGTAGTAAATTATCTGGGTCTTGTGTCGTTCCGCGATTTACGATATCATTAACTACATCTTGTGAAGTTCTTCCACCAGATGGAACATAAGGTGGGGTGCCGATAGATGGCTTCATAGTAGGAGCTTTACCTAAGTTCCTTGGGTCTAAATCATTTGCGACTTTTCTGCCTAAGTCACTGACCCACTTTCCAACAGCATCAAGTTTTTGACCTTCTTGTACATTAAGATTCAATGCACCGTAAATTTCTGGTTGGAATTTATTTAAAAATTCTACAACAATATCAACTGCATTAGCATCAGGACCTTGTTGTTCAGCTAATTGTGCAAGTTGAATTTTAGTTGCATCTGGAACGTCAATGCCAAGTTCTTCTAAACTACCTGTAACATTGTCGCCGTTAAGTCCTACTGGAAAGTGTTCACTTAACAATTCACCTAGTTTAGATAAATCTTCTGGACTTAATCTTGTTTCAACTAAAGTATCAGCCCACTCATGGAATATACTTTCTGGTGTTAATTTAGCAACATCTTCTAAATTTAGTTCTTGTGTTTGATCTTCAACTTGTGCTACTTCTTCTAAGTCTAATTCGTTTTCTTGCATGATTCTATGTAATAGTGGGAAAACGTCTGCAATATCTTCTTTAAAACTTCTAACTGTAAATTTGTCTTTATAATCTTCTAAGGTAAGTTCGTCGATTAAAGGCATGTTAGCACCCAAACTTCCTTCGCAATCTTTCTTAAATGCCTCGTAATGATGTTGCATACTCAGTCTGTTCATTTTGTCTTTTAGCTCTTGAAGTTTAACTTGTGCTCGTTCCACTATGTGGTTAGTCTCAGTATTCATTAAGTCTTCACGGTAAACATAATTTTTAAAGTTTGCTAACTTTGCCATGTCTTCGCTCATTTCTATAATTTTTTGTCCAATTGGATCATGAGGTAAACCTTCATTAGCTACGTGACGTTGCATTGCTTTTGCACCAGCTAAATGTTTGAATGGATACTTGAACCTTTCACCGGCAGCATTTTCAATAAACAGACTTTCTAAGTTTCTGCTTCTTGCTCCTGGAATGGACTCGTCAACTGGTTTACTGTGACGAATAATTAGTTTAGTTCTTTGTAATGCTTCTAGAGGTCTATAACTAGTACGACTAGTTCCTCTCATCATCGATTCACTCATAACAGGTCCTTTATTGGCTAGATAGCCATAATCTCTTTTATCTAAATTTGTTTTGCTGATATCTCTAGTATCAAAACTCATTAATCTTTTCATGGCAAACTTTCTCATTTCTCTTAAGAAAGAATACCAAGTTTTAGAAGTTAGTTCGTCTGCATCTTCCAAGATATTTTTATTGAAGTACAACTTCAAACTTCCTGGTTCGTTAATGCTCACGCTAACTGTGCCTAAATTCTGCTCGTTAAAAATTGCGTCAAAATCAAAGAATCTACCCTTGGCAGCTTCGAATGTAGACTGCCCGTTCTCATCGCCCATTTCCATTTTTGGGAAACGGCTACGTATTTTGTAGAACAGGTCTTGGGCAATAATGTCTTGATTAATCATAATGATATTTATGCTTTTTTAGTTTATGAATATAGGCATAGGCATGATGGTTTCTTCTGTATTTCTTAGTATATCGTAAACGGACGGGTCCCAATCACTTAAAACCCCCATCATTCTAACACACAAAAGCATAGACATTACAAGGTCATCATGCTCCCCTTGTTTTGCTTGAAAACTACTGCCCGAAGCAATAAATCCCTTAAGTTGGCTGATTAAAGATTTACTCTTAATCTCAATTGTTTTGTTTTCTACTAGTTGCTTAAACTTTGCACAGGCAGCAATTTTAGCATTATGAGTAGTGTTAAATCCTTTACGGAATTTACGAACGTGTCCTCTTCTAATAGGTTCACTGATAAACAATCCTTGAATATTTTCTTCGCCAATTTCGTTGATTGCAACGAGCGAAGCTTCGCCTACAGTATTATTTTCTACACTATAATAAACTTTAGGACTGTCCATGCCACCACCAGCTTCTTCACTGATATATTTGCAAATATCTCGCAATATCCTTACTTGCTGTTGGATTGGAGTCATGTTATGTTGCCATTCGGCTACTTGTTTCATTCCTGGAATCTCAAACACTTCAATACCAGAATAGTCTCCGCCTGTACCTAAACTAGGATCTAACGAAACTAGATATGACTTTCCTCTTTGAACTTTACTATACCAGCGTACTTGACCCATACGCATTATTGGCTCAACGCCTTCCATCTCTGCAAGTGTAAGGGCACTAATAAGTGTTTCGTCAAAGATAATGAATTCACATTCGTGTTCACGACGGAAACGTTCCTCACCAATACGTGAGCGTTCTTCGTTAGCCCACTTTTCATCTCTGTCTGGGTGTTCACTCCAGTGTGCTTTAAAAGGATGGAAACCGTTAATACCTACAGCTTGTTCGTTGCCATATTCGTCAAACTTTTTGTTAGCTTCTTTCCAAATAGTGGCAAATTGATCTTCGTCCGAGTTTGGAGTACTGGTGATAATTGCTTTACCACCAGTGCTTAATGTTGGCGAAATAGAAGTCCAAAACTCACTGGCAATGTTAGGTGGAACGAACGCGAACTCGTCTGCGTATAGTAATGTAATAGACATACCACGACCAGTGTTAGCAGTAGTTGTTTGACTTACAATACGACTTCCATTGTCAAATTCAATGCTACCTTTATTATAACTTGTAACACCAGCACGTAAAAAATCTGGACACAATTCATATGCGTAACGAACACGTTGCATAATTTCTTGGGCACCTGTGTATTTGTGTGCCGCGATAAGAATTGTACTGTCTGGATTAAACATAGCATACCACAACAAATATCCTGCCGCAGTTGTTGTTTTACCAGTTTGTCGTGGCATCATGTTAACGTTAAATCGATAGTTGTGATAACTGTCTAACAAACGTGTTTGGAACTCAAATGGTTCAAACAACATTTGTCCTTTAACTGGATGCTGTATATAGAAAAAGTTTCTAATAAAGTATTCTGGACCCGTATCAGGATCTGCGCACAACAACATCTGTTGTACTTCTTCTTCTGTCCACTTTTGTTTAATGTGGGCTTTTTTGATTAATACGCCGTCTAAACTTTTAGCCATAATATTATTTACTGAAACAAATAGGCTCCGTAGAGCCTATCTGAAACTACCTTTTAAGGCAAATTATGCAGTTGTAAACGAACTTGCGTCAGTTACAGTTGTTCCACTGATATCTTTATCATTTGGTCCAACGCTTGTTACTGAATACGTAAATGTATTAACACCTGTTCTAACTGCGGCAGAGTCTGCGCCAATTTGACGGATTCTATGCTGTAGGTCTGTGGCACTGGCATTGTAATCCATAACTAGATAAATCTTACCAGTGTTGTCATTAGCAACAAAAAATGCAAGAGGGTTAACTTCTTTAACAATTTGTTCTACAGTTTCTTCAACTGTGTCATCTTCTGCACTAATATCCACAGCAGTACCGCCAGTATTTTTTACTGTGCAAAGAAATAGCTTACTGTTCATTGGATAGATCGTGCCAGCTGTACACGCTAATCCATTAATTCTTGTAAATCCGGCTGACATTTAGTTCTCCTTATTGACCGTTCTTAAATTGGTTGTATGCTTGATACAGGCTTTCTTTTGTCATTGTTGGAAAACCTTTTGGCATTGTGCCATCCATTCTGTCACCTGGCTCAGCAGAGTTTGGTTGATAAGCCAGTTTATTTGTATCTAACTCTGGAACTTTGGTTGGATCCTCTGGAGTATTTGCATACTCTTCTTCCATACCACCAGTTAATGGCTCTTTATGATCATGGTCATGACTATTCATAGAATCTGAAGAACCTTTAGAAATAATGTCAATTGCTTTTACAATCGGCATTGGAGGTTCAGCACCACCTAACATATCACCTGTTACTGGCTTAACTCCTGCCAAATTCATAATAGCTGCCAACATATTAGCAACTTCTTCTCCACTACCAGCAGTGGCACTAATATTCAATGTTGCAGGTGTGTTTGGAGTATTTGGCATCATACCACATTCGTCTATTTGCTTTGACTCATGTAGTGCAATAATTTCTTTTGGCTTAATAATACCTGCAATATTATCACGCTCTGTAATTGATCGTTGACCTGATAGTTTTAAAATATCAGTAACACTTTCGTTTGTTGTCTGACTCGGAATATCGTATTTGTTTGTTGGTTTAGGCTTGTCATTTTCTTGTGCGGCAGCAGTAGGTACATCTGTTCCAGTCCCTGGTATCATTCCAACGGCTGAACCAACTACAGCTTTTCCAACATCTGTTACACCTCGTCTAATATCTGCCATCGTATCTACAGCAGTTCTAAATGGTTCGTCTGAAGTTGCGGCACCAGAAACAATACCGCCTGTTGTAAGGGCACCACCCTGCATTACTCTCTGACCTCCAGAATATTTTGTAGGATCAGTTCCAGGTTGATAAATTGGAGTATTAACAGTAGAATCGCCTTGTTTAACAGACTTTGTTCGAACTCGTTGTTCTATTCCTCCAGTCGGCTTTTGTGTTATTGGATCTACTTCTTTTCTCAAAGCTCCCATACTGTTTCCTACATTTCTTTCTATGGATGCCCTGTCTGCCGCCTGTGCCAACTCAATAGCTTTTCTTGTTGCTTTGTCTGCTGGATCCAATTTTGCCAAAGCGGCTTCTCGATTTTGTATTTGCTTAGTAAGGAAATCAACATTAGCTGCCGATGGTGAAGCATATTGGGTAGGTTTAGTCAAGTAATCCCATCCTGATCTAATGTTACGACCAATGGCTTTTAGGGTCTCGCCTTCTTTTATAATGTCTGACATTTTCATATCTTTATATCCTTATTTCGTTTCGTTAATTAGTTCGTCTGCCAAAGAATGTAATTGTTCAGACATTTCTCTTAAATTAATTTGTTCCTGTGTGCCACTAGCGGCTTTTGCTATAGCTCTTGCACCTGCATCCGGTGCTACTTCTGCACTTGGTTCAGCAACAGTAGCTGGCAATGTATCACGCATTTTTCTAAGATTGTCATCAATAGTTTTACCATCTTTTTGTAAACTAGCAATGTGAGCATCAAGTTCACCTTGTGATCTAAATTGTGGTGTTGTAGCAGCCTTTGGCTCAGCGGCCACTGTCTTTGTACTAGCACTTGGAGTAGCAGGCTGTTGTGCGGCACGAAGTTTTTGTAATCTTTCTAATTCATCCTGAGAGATTACTTGTCTACGTTGTCTGTCAAAAATTGCTTGACCTTCTGGGCTAGTGTCTTTTGGACCAATTAAGCCCAATCCTGGACGCTCTCTAAAACCTTGTCCTGGAACTGAATCATCAATTTCCCAACTACCATGAACTGGGTGTTGACCAGCTGGTGCGGCACGCCATCTCATCACGTTGCCAGTTTTTGGATCAACATCTCTATCACCTTGTTTTAAATCAAAGTGGCTCTTTTGCATGTTGCCTGTTTGCACACGGAAATCTTTATCAGCTACACCATCATATCTAGCTTTTAATTTAGCTTCTTTTTCTCTTTCTGCATCAAGTGCTCTTTGACTAGCAATGTTATCCATAGCAGTTCTAATTTTTGCAATGAAAGCAGGGTCGTTAGGATCGTCACGTTGAATACCATCCTTCTTCTTTAGAGCAGGATCAAGTAAACTGATGCTAGGTGGTTGTTCTCTTGTAGCTACTGCAACTGGACCATCACTAGCAGATGCTGGATTAGCTGGTCTAACTTCAGTTGAGCTACTAGATGAACTACTAGATGAACTATCTGTTGGCTTAACTTCTGTTGGCACAGCGGCGGCTGCGGCGGCAGCTCTTTTATCTGCGGCTATTTTAGAAAGAATTGGATTTGTTTCATTACCAGCGGCTCTTCCTGACTGATCTTTTAATTTATTATCAGCTTGGAATTTTGCCAAGGCTGCTTTTGTTTTTGCACGGAATACACCGTCAGCACCTTCATCTCCAAGGAGATCGCCATATCCTGCATCTTTAAGATCTTGTTGCATCTTTCTAACTTGTTCATTTGGCTTGTCTTTATTTCCCATGCCATAAGCAGAAGTTACACCACTAGCCCATTTTTTTGGATCGTTCTTTTTACTACCAGTGTCAGTATTGGCAGCTGGTTTACCATCTTTATTATCTTTACCGTCTTTATTATTACCAGTGTCAGTATTGGCAGCTGGTTTACCATCTTTATTATCTTTACCGTCTTTATTATTACCAGTGTCAGTATTGGCATTGGTATTAGAAGGTGGATTTTCTTGTGCGCCAGCTGTAGGCACAGCTGGTTTCAACTCGGCTGCTCGAGCAATTACTCTATCTTTTAATTCTGGAGGAATATTTGTTGACTTATCTTTATTATATAGTTCTGCATAGTACTTAATTGCTTCAGGAGTATTATCTATTACTTCTGGTGGCGTTGCCTTTTTCTTGCCTCTTTGTCTAAACAACGATCTATTTTCATCGGCTTCGTCAAATTGATATTCTTCCATTGGCTCACCAGGCTTTGGACCATCAATTGACCTTGGTTGCTGTGCTGGAGCCTTTTGTTGTTCAATGCCTGAACTGGTAGTTGGTTGCATTTGCATTTGTGGCTTTGACTGTGCAGCCATTGCCTGCAATGCTTTAGCCATTGCATTAACATCAGCTTTAGGATCTGTAACTACAGCTGGTTTTGCATCAGGCTTTTGATTTGGAAATTGTAATGCTTTTAACTCTTGAGGAGTCAAATCTTGTTTTGGCACGCCTAAGCCAGGTTGTTGACCTGGTATCTTAGTTTGCATTTGTGAGTTGGCATTAGTATCAGGAGTTTGATTGACTGGCTCTTTAGTCATTTGCCCCATTTTATTTTGCACCGGGGCGTCAGCATCAATTGCTATCTCGTCCAATTTACTAAAAAGTTCTCTAAAGTTCATAATTATTTCTTCCCACTAATTGGACTAGTGCTTGTGCCTTCGCTGTATTCAGGAGAAGATTTTGAACCTTCAGTTGGAATTTTTTCGCCGCGATCTTTTGCACGTGCCTTACTTTCTTTAGCTAAATCTTTTAAAAGACTTTGATTGTATTTTGAACCATAGTAGTCGTCAGATTTAACTTTTGGTAATTCTTTATAATTTGGGTCGTCTAAAAGTGCAGTTTTGCGCTTTTCATCAGTTTCAGTTTGATAGCCTTCACTAGGTTCATTTGGGTTACGAACTACTACATTGCCTGCACCCAACTTAGCACCACTGCATAGATATTCGTGCAGTTCTTGTGGGGTAGCTGGGTAGTTTAGTGCTACGTCAAAAATATTAACATTGACGTTTTTCAATGTTGGAAAATCCAAAGGCAAGCCTTGAATTGGGGTTGTACCCTGTTTAGTAAAGCTATCAACGCCATACTTTTCAAGCAATGTCTTAATGCTCTTTTCTTGATCCTCTGTGAGATCTCCAGCAATTTTCAGCTTGAATACGTATTTCTTTGTTTGAAATGATTCAGTTATATAATCTTTTAAAGTTTTCATACCTCTATGACCCTTTGATTTATTTATCTATGTTTTTTAACTTTTGCAGTAGGCTATTTCTGTCAGAAACGACAAAACCTTTGCCTTCTACTAAGTTTGTGTCATCGCCATTTTGCTTTTGATCCAATGCTTGCTTTTTGAGCTGTAATTCGATCATTTTGAGCTTTTTGTCAATCTTAGCTGATTTTGCATCGATAGCGTTTTTAAGCATACTGCTGGCAACTTCAAAAATTCTTGATCCATATCTAGCTTCTACGTTCATGCCTAGATCCATTAAATCATCATAAGCATCTGTAGCACGTTGAGCTAGGGCATCTAATTCGTTATCACTTAATTCTCCTAAACCTTTGACTTGAGGCAATGCGGAGCTAATTTTATCAAATTCTTCGATAGTGCGAATACGTTGTTCAGCACTTTCTTCAACCTCTTCAGGTTTGATAATTTCAGATGAAATCTTTTTATCTGGGTTTGGCGGCAGATCTAATAATTCTTCAAGTTTCTTTGTCATCTCTTACTCTTCTTTGGATTATGGAAAATATCTTGCTCATTAATTATCCTAAACAAGATACCATTTTGCTTACACCAGGCTCCAGCCGCCGCCCACTTTGCTTGATTTTTTACAAACTGTGCTTGGTTATAAGCATTTTTACCAACTTTCTCTTTTAACATTTGACTAGCTGGTTTAATTTCTACTAATTCTGTTCTTTTATTTCCATGCTTGTCTTCATATTGAATTAAAAAGTCAGGAACATAAACTGTTTGTTTACCAGTCAGTGGATCCTGATAAGGAATCTTTACACTTTCACTGGCCCAATTGGTAATATTAGGATGACTGTCACACATATTCATGAAAGTCCATTCCCAACTACTTCTATAAATTGGTTCTCTCAATCCTACATACTTTGTAGGATTTTTTAAAAGATATTTGCCTTTAGAAAAGTTACCTAAACTCATGCTCTTATATTTCTTTGAACCATATCAATAGGATTGGTTTTGTATATAATACCCAAGCTACTAGTTTTAACTCTGTTGTAATTCATAACACTTAACAAAAATTCATTTAGTTGCAATGGGTCGTAATTTTTTAAAGAATCAATAATTTCTTGAGCTTTGTAATTACTTTCTTTAGCTGTCTTTAATATAACGTAACTAATATTTTCTGAGGCTGTTGCATCAAAACCTTTTGATTCAAAAAATCCTTTTAATACATCAACATCTTCTACGGCCAAGTCAATAGCTTTTGTGTAATAGTTATCAAAGTATCTAACTACTTTTTGTAAACTATTAGAGTCTGATTTATTTGGTAAGTTGTTATATGTTGTCATGATTAAAATAAACTACCTATTGATTCAAAGTTATTAACAGCAAATTGCGCTAACTCAAATGTCCATAATGTTTTTGCGGCAACGTTAGCATCGTCTAATGTACCACCATCAATTAATACTTGATTAGCGGCTTTAGATGCGTTCTTATTAATTGAAGTTTTTAAACTTTCAGGTATCTTGTCATAAATCTTTTTTAAGTCTGTATTAGTTAATAACGATGTTAAAACAGTTCTAACTATAGTATCTGATTCATCAGTTGTAGTTAGTGTGCTACCATTTGTTTCAACATAATATGCAACTGTTCCGCCACCAATTAATAATCTTGCGGCAGCGGCAGAAACGATATCTGGATTCGTTTCAGTGTCATAAATTTGTGTTACTGCTTTAGCTGCCAGATTAAACAATTCATTTTTCTGTGAACCAGTTAAGTTGTTGTACGTATCAACTAAGTATGCGTTTGGATTTCTTTGCAACGCATCAATTGCATTATTAACTATTGCTGTGTTATTTAAATTAACTGTTGCACCTACACTTACAGTTTGTGTACTTACTCTTGTTTGTTGCGGTGGATCAAATTGGACGTTTGACACTCTATTACTTACATTTGATCTATTAGTTGCTTCTGTATAAAATTCACTAAATGTTGGTCTTGGTACAGACAGTCCTTCAACTGCGCCAGTTGCGCCGTTAACAAGACTAAAGCCAATTGAATTTAATGTAGCATCTCTAACTTGTGAATTTACTAAGTCTTGGTTTAAATTATTTGCATTGTTTATTAATCTAAACCCTTTAAACAAAACGTCTAGACCTTGTCTTGGATCTGAATTAGGATTGTCTTTCATGTCTTGCAAATCTTGGAACAAACTGGTACCGTCTGCAATTAATCCATTTGGACCGTATAGTCCACCACTGAAGCGACCAAATATTCCTCCAATAGGACTTGGATCTAAATCATAATGTAAATCAGTCCAGCCACTAGGATTAAATCTAGTAACTTTGCCTTGACCCATATACAAACTTTCATACTCAATAGTAATGTTATGCTCTAATAAATTTTTTGCATCTGATGCAAGGGTATCCATGTTCCAACTTCTTATTTTTGGATTTACTAAAGTATGTAAAAAGAATTGTTTTCTACTTAATTGATAAATTTCAATACTACGCAACACTGGCTCAGAAGCATTTACGTCTAATCCAAATCTTCCAGGATCAGTTGTATTAATATAATTTGGGTCTGAAGGATTTGAACGCTCTAAAAGTTGTTGCTGTGTTACTGGCGTAGGTTTTTGATATCTATTTTTTGGGTTAGTTGGAATAATGCCAGGTTGTGCATTGTTCCCACCATAGTAACTATCAGCACTATGGTATTGATAATACATTTGCCAAAATTCTCTTACAAGTCCTTTATTGTCATCATGTAACGTCATGTTGATTGGCTGGTAAGTGACTTTGGAATAATATGGTTGTTTTTTGTTGTATACGTTTACAACACCGCCGTCAAATGTAATTTTTGGCAAATCACATTTTTTAACCAACATGCCCAATTCTAAATCTTGTCTACTTGAGCGCCAAGCTTCTCCATCTGCAACTTTTGGATTTAATCTAAAACGCACAAAATATAAAAAGCCATGTTTAGGTGCAAGTCTATAGAAATTTTGCACAAACAATCTGTTTGCGTGTTGATAATCTTTTAAGTTAGTATTAGCTAAGTCGCCGCTAACGCTATTGAGAAAATTGGTAAAGATATTGGCCATAACGATATTTATCCATTAAAAAAGCCCAGAATAAATCTGGGCTTTGATCCGCTCCCGGGTTTCTTAACCGGTCAAACTAGTACGTAATTGTCTACCTACGAAAGTACCAATACCATTTGGATTACCTGCGCCATTCAATTGTAAAGCGTTATCATATTGAATAGACATTGTAATGTCAATTGGAGCACTTTCTGCGTAAGATAATTCATTGTAGTTAACATCAGTTAGGAAACAACCGTATAACTCAAATGTTTCTAAAACGCTAGGATCTTGAGCGCCATTACCACCGTCTAACACTTCGATACGCATTGTAAACTTGTAATCGCTGCCAGAAGCCGCACTTACTTGTTCTAACATATCAAATTGTTTCTGTACCTGTTCACCAACTAGTCGGCTAACTTGACCATTAACATCGTCACGCACAGTCATGTTGATAGGTTGCCATGTGTGCTTACCAGCATAGAAAATCTTGCTGTTGTAAACATCCACAGTTTGCATATCAAACTGAACGTTTGGACGACTAACTGTCATAACTTGTTTAGTCAATTCAGTTGTTGGTTTTGTAACGCCAAAGTTATCCATAAGTACACGGAATCTGTACTTGAGCTTAGGCATTAGTAAGCCTTGGCTTGTTGCGCTTTGGCCACCTGGAATAGGTACTGTAAATCTACTTAAACTTGAAATTGCCATTTATAGCTCCTTAATTATTGACGTGACTTAATATCGCCTACATTCTTCAATCTTAGAGGAATGTAAATGAACTCAACTGCTTTGACTGGCTCAACAGCAATGTCAACGTATAGTTGGTTATTACTAATCACGTTTGGTGTATTGTTTGTTTCATCGCAAACTACGATAAAGTCATATATACCACGCAAGCTGACTAAATCTAACATTAGACTTTCGCAAACATTCTTGATTTCACTACGTGTTTGTTTGTCATTTGGTTCAAACAAGAATGGCTTAGTAATAATGCCTAACTGTCTACGTAGATAGCTGACCAAACGTGCTACGTTGATTCTATCTAAACTGCTGTTTACACCTGTCTTTGTGTATTGTCCAAATGCTACTAAACCAGCGCCTGGAATATTAGTAATTGGATTAATCTTAACTTGGCCCATTTGATCACGGACACCTTGATTTAAACTAACTGGTATAAAGCTACCGTCTTTTAAGTAACCTACACTTGTTGCGTTAGTAACACCACCGCGACGTGTACCAGCTGGTGCAAACCATTGGAATGCCTTTTGATCACTTACTGCGATTGTACGTAACATCATGTGACTTGCTGGAACAACAACGTTACTACCGCTTAGATCGCTAGTTAAACCGCTTGGGTAATACACTGCTAAGTGGTCGCTGTTTGTATGTAGACCTGCTTCACCGTCAATACCAGTATTGAAATAATCAGTACCGTAGTTAATCAATGCACTTGCAGAACTTTCTAAACGTAATGGAGTATCGCCAACAACTAGTGCTGTTCCGTTACGTGAGCTGTTCAAGTTAACCATGTCACTGATCAGTTCTGGATAGCCTGGGCAAGCAATTAAGTTGAAGAAAATATTGTCTTCATCTAAAATACGTTGGTTTGTATTGATAGCAACTTTTAATTGACCAACAACGTATGCTCTTTGTGCCTTGCGACCAAAATATGCAACTTGATTTAAATCTTGACCACTGATACTTACCCAACGATCTGGATAGTAAGAAGTTTGCAACTCATCATAAATTGTATTTCTTTCTGATGTGTTAACGTAATTACGCTTGTATTGTTTAATGTTGAAACCACTTCTACGTGTATTCCACAATAACATGCCACGTGGATATGCCGCAGGATCTGGACAATCAAAGTCAACATAATCACTGTTTGCTAGTGCTTCAATTGTTGCAGGAGCACTTGCGGCGCCACTTGTAGCCCAACGTGCATCAGCAAAAATAATACCGTATTGACTTGTGTGATCCGTTACATCAATTGCGTCCCAACCTTGGCTTGTAACGTTCCAACGCTTAATTGTACGACCATAGTTGTCTTGATTACTTGTATCAACCCAAATATCGCCTGCAACTCTTCCAATATTTGATGGACGTGTTGCTCTTACAATAACTTGTGCATCAGCATAAACTTGTTGTATACCTTTCCAAGTTGTTCCATCATGTATCATAATGTCAACTTTGTCTTGGTAAGTAGCATACCAAATTTTTCCATCTGCAGGAGCATCAGTTGGTTGTGTTGCTTGTGGGAAATAACCATCACCAATAGAAGCTAGTGGAGTCCAGTTACTAATACGTAATTCGTAACTTGTTCCTGTTGGACCTGTATAAACATTGTCCAATGTGTTGTTAAATCCTAAAGTTCCCCATACAGCGCCGTCTAAGAAAATCTCGCCGCCTTCAGCATGTGTCAACACCAATTGTCCGTCAACATAATCAGCAGTAACATTTACTAATGAACTATTGTTGATAGCTGTTCTTAAAGTGTCTAAACTTACGCCTGTTGTAATACTTACAACATTTAATGATGAAGAATTTTTAACTGTTTCTGCAATGTTAACTGTAGAAGTAACAAGTGTCACGTTACTTGCAACAGTAACAGCGGCTCTAGTTGATCCAGAATTCTTTCTATACATTAGTTTGAATCCTGCAATACTGTTTTGTTCAAAATTTGCATTAACAAACAATGAACCAACAGCTAAACCACTACCGCCATTCAATGGATCCATCTTAAATAATGCTTCCACTGTTCCAGAATAAACTGGAGCATCTTTAGTTTCAAATAAACGTGTATCACTGTTAAAGTTCTTAACAGACCACTTAGCACCTAAGTTAAATTCTGTTGTCTTGAACCAAACACTTCCTGTTGGACGTGGAGTAGCATCTGTACTTGTCCAAAATGGTAGTTTTGTGTGATCAGTAAATTGTACGCTTGGTGGTCTATATGAACCAGCAACAATACCAACATCTTCTGATGTTGATGTTGCACCAACTTGTAACAATGTTTCAGCACCATTACCTGGACCAAACACTACAGCAACATCTGTATTTGCTAAAATTTCAAACTTATTACCGTTAACACGAGCGCCAACAGTAGTAATACTTTCTGCATCTAGTGCGTCATTAATTGCCGCAACCATTTCTGCAACTGTTGGGTGAGCGTTTTGACTTCCATTAAATGATACTGTTGCTGTAGAAGTACCAACAGTAATATCCATTGTATAGATAGCACTTGTTAAAGAAATTTCACCGTTTGTAAAGCTACGTGATGAAACTGCTGGCCAACTTGAAGTCCAATCTAAAATAGTTGGGCTGTTTGCGCCAAACACAGTTTGACCGCTTGTACCAACCTTAACCCAAGTACCGCTACCATTTTTGTACCAAACGTTATTTTCAGACGCTAGTGTACCAACAGTAACAATAGCATAATCTCCAATTGTACCAACTGTAGATCTTGGTGCGCCAGAAGTTGTGTCTGCACTTGATGTAATTACGATAGGTGTCTTAGATACAAATTGTTGTAGTGTTGCACTCCACTCAAATACACCAAAACGTGACTTACCAGTGTCTAACCAGTATGTACCAGATGTTGGATCACCTACTGGGACATTTGCTGTACCAGTCAATGAACCTAAATCAACGCTTGAACGTAAAATATATGCGCTATTGCTTGCACCCAAATAACTGTAGGCTGCAAACAAGCCGTATTCGTTTAATTCACTTCCTTGGATAGCGTTTCCACTTGCATCTTTTTGGAATGTTGGGACGCCAAACCTATCTGTTAAATCTTTTTGGCTAGTTGCCAAATATAAACTATTTGCGTTAGCTAAAGTGGTGCCTGCGGCAACACCTGTACCAGACGCATTTGTCTTATCCTGAGCAGTGGCAATCAAAATCAATGGGATTGTGCCAGGTGTTGCAGGATTATAAAAACTCTCATCAATGACGTTTACTTGTACGCCAGGTGATCCTAGTTGTGCCATTTGTTAATCTCCTTAGGGATCCATGTTCAATAATATTTAGTGATATTTCCAATATTTCAGCTTTTATACACAACGAAAAAGGGCACGAAAAGGGCTAATTAATTATATGAAACGCCCATTATGTAAAAAATGCCGTAAGAGCCTTGCCGCTGTGAATTATCACAAGGAAGGTAGGACTTATTACAGGAGTATGTGTGATAGTTGTGCTCGTGGCACAACAGTTCAAGAACCTAGATGGGTTCGTGCTGGATATAAAAAGAAAAATAAGTGTGACAAGTGTGGTGTTACTAGCACACAATCAGTGATTTTTGACGTCTATCACGCAGACGGTGATTTAAACAACTGCGCACACAATAATTTAAAAACTGTGTGCGCCAATTGTCAAAGAATTTTAGTTAAGCAGGGATTAGGGTGGAAGCAAGGCGACCTTCTACCAGATTTTTAACCTGTGCAAATAAGTCATCAATAGTTCCGTCATTTTCTAATACTGCATCAAAGCTAGTTCCAACCCAACTAGTTTCACTAGCATGAATTCCAGCCTTTTCTAGGTTGTGTTTGCTAATAGCCCAAGACATGTTGCCGCTTTCTCCACGATTAGCACTCACAGCCCAGTCATACCACTCAGGCAACTCACCACGTTTTACCCAAATAATGGTGCCACCTGCATCTTTAATTGATTTGATTTCGTTTGGAAAACGACAGTCGCTAATAACGATATCGTCAGTACTGTTACGCAGTTTGTTTTCTAAGCTGGCAATCCAAATATCATCATGGAACGCTCTACGACAAACTTCAGTGCCCCAATATTGTAGTACCCAACGTGGTGTTAAGTTTGGCATACCCAAGCGTTCTGACCACCACGGGTCTACTTGTTCTCGCCATTCGCGGGCTTGCTTAGTGCGCCCTTCTAGCATTGTTCTGTCCCAGCCAAAAACGTGAGAAACTGCGTCTTTTAAACTGTTGGCAAAACTCTCTCTTCTAAAACCGTGAAAATTTGTAAGATAGTCGGCAATAGTATCTTTGCCTGAACCAATGAATCCGCATACACCTATAATCATAGTATCCCCCAAGGTATACTATATTTTATGCGATTTGTGTTACAGAGTCAAGTATTTTGATTAGCCTGTTACCCAGGTATAACCGCCCCAGCCTTGGCCACCAACTCCGGATGGGTCGCCTTTTTTCAACTCATCTTCTAGCTCTTTCATTCTAGTCAAGCCTTCTGATTTTAATGCGCCACCGTTTAATTGTGTTCCACCTTGTGGACTAGCAATTTGTGCGAATTTTTCACGTGCTTCGCCCAACATAACTTTGCAACCAGCTAATGTATATTCTTTAAGCCATATGCCTGCATATGGGTCTTCTAAGAATGCAAAGTCTGGACGATGGTTGTATACCCATAATAGCAATCTTTCATTACTTTGTGGGCGTTGTTGAATTGTTAATTTGCGAGTCTGTGGGTTGTAGGTAAAGTTGATATAGCTACCAAACATTTTTCCCACTAATTTTTGGTATCCTGCAAACATATAATAAGTTGCTAAACCACCCATGTTAGAACTTGTTAGCAAATATGTGTTTGTGTAGGCTAAGTTGAATGGTTCAAATAGCGTACCACCGTCACCACCACCAGTTCTAGAACCAATACTTCTGCGGAAAATCTCTCGAACAACTGTGATTTCCCTTGGTAGTATATATTCATTTTGATTTTGAACCATATCCAAGAAGCAATAACTTTCTTCTACAGCGTTAGTTGCTCTTTGACGATAAATCGCCATGGCTTTTTCCAATGCTGTTTCGTAATGGATAGGATCCAGTTCAACGTCAATCATGCCGTCGCCCAAGAAGGCTTTGACGTAAGAAAATACTTTTTCTTTTTCAGTTTTTAGGGCGTCTAGTTGTTCACTCATGCTTATATTTACCTTATCATATTCCAATAAATACACTACTATGCCAAGACTCAGTTTATACCGACCAGAAAAAGCGAACGATTACACCTTCATTGATAGACTTGTTTTAGAACAGTTTATGGTAGGGGGTACAGACGTTTATATCCACAAATATTTGGGGCCTAAAGATCCCTTAACTGGGGAATCTAGCCCCGCACAGCCCACAAATGCTAATGCTATTTCTGAGCTAGGGATTCAAGACCTACTATTATTGGAAACTAGAGATAGAAGGTATAGTGACGACATTTATGTAATGCGTTGCATTTATAATATGCAACAATTAGATTGGAGTTTGACACAGTTTGGTCTATTTTTGGCCAATGATACTATATTTGTACATATTCATTTAAATGACTGTGTAAAGAGAATAGGCAGAAAAATAATGTCAGGCGATGTAATAGAGCTTCCGCATTTAAAAGACCCGCATGCACTTAATGAAGCTACTGTTGCATTAAGAAGATTTTATGTAGTTGAGGACGTACTACGTCCAACTGAAGGATTTAGTCAAACTTGGTATCCACATTTAATAAAAATTAAATGTAAACCACTTGTTGACAGTCAAGAATTTAAAGACATACTTGATAAACCTGCTGAAGATCCATTTAGTCCTTATGCAAGTGACGATTCTACTACTGCATTGAGAGATTTGATCAGTAGTTATAACAAAAATATGGAAATTAATCAGGCTGTGGTTGCTCAAGCAGAAGAAGATGCACCACTTAGTGGATATGACACTGATTCATTATGGATGGTTCCAGTCGATCCTAGCGGAAAAGTCATGCTAGTAGATGCTAGCGGTGAACAAATTGATGCTAGTAGCTTTTATATGACTAGTACAACAGATGAAGGAGTAGTTCGTTACCTAAACAAACTATGGACACCTGAATCTATTACTGAGCCAGAATTTTTAATTAACCCTTCAGAGCAAGTATTACAAAATAAAGGTATACCTGTAATAGATACAAGTATTATATTAAAAAGTCCTCGTCAAAATTATTATATAGGTTATCTAATTGGCGATTCAGTGCCACCTAACGGTTATAGACTCAGTGGAATGGGCGCACAATTCCCTGACACTGCTACAGATGGAACATTCTTTTTAAGAACAGACTTTTCTCCAACTAGACTGTTTAGATTTAATGGATCAAGCTGGCGTGTTTTTGAAGATAATGTGCGCATGACACTAACTAACACCAATACACGTAAGACATTGAAGACTGGATTCATAAACAACACTAATCAAACTACTATTGGTGACAAAGTTATTGATGAAAGACAGCCAATCAGCAAACCTTTAGAAGTTGGAAAGAATTTAAAACCTAGGGCAGACAACTAATGCAACATTATTATGATGGTCAAATAAGAAGATACTTGACGCAGTTTATTAGAGCACTTAGCGGCTTTAGTTATAAGGATAGTCAAGGCAATTTAAAGGAAGTTCCTGTTAGATTTGGTACGGCCAACAAACAAGCTGCCGCAGTTTTACGACAAAACAGTGAAAACTTTTTAATGCAGGCACCTTTTATCAGTGTTTACATTAATAATTTAGAATTAAGCCGTAGTCGTATGCAAGATCCAAATTTTGTCAGCAAAGTTCATGTACGTGAAAGAGAATGGGACGAAAATTTAGGGGATTATAACTCTAATAAAGGTGCAGATGTAACAGTTGAACGACTAATGCCTAATCCATACCAGTTAAGTTTAATTGCAGACATTTGGACCACTAATATTGACCAAAAATTACAAATTTTAGAACAAATTATTGTTTTATTCAACCCTGCAATTGAATTACAGACAACTAGCAGTTACTTAGACTGGACAAGTTTGACTACATTAGAGTTAATGGATATTCAATACACTAATCAAGTGGTTCCAACAGGTGATCAAGAGCTAGAAATCGCCAGTTTAACATTTAGTGCTCCAATTTGGTTAAGTCCGCCAGCTAAAGTCAAGCGTATGGGTGTTATTACTAGTATTATTGCCCGCGTGTTTGACGAGGAAGGTAATATTACTGACGATATCATTAATGGATCATTAATGAGTCGCCAAGTTATTACTTTTGACAACTACGGCGTGTTAATTACTGATAATAACGGTCAAGGATTGTATACTGCTAAACTTTTAAGTAACAGCGAGAGTACAGTTAACTCGTTTAGTTCTAAAATAACAAAAAATGGCATTGATATCAACTGGAGAGAGATATTAGAAAAGTATCCAGGAAAATATATTGCTAATCTTAGTAAAGTTCAAGTAATGAAGCCTGATGGACGCTGGGCACAAGCCAGTATATCCTTAAATCCAGACGATGAATCATTATTAAACTTGAACTTTAGAACATTTGACGACAGTTGGCCTACAAATACAGTGATAGAAGGCAGAGGAACAATAGATGCTATCATTGATCCAACCAAGCCAGTTAGTAGAGCGCCAACATCTGGACTACGTTACCTAATTCTTGAAGACATATCACTTGAGAATAGGAACTATGGACCAGAAAATGCAAGTTTGCCTGGAGTAGATCAATGGGGTAACTTAGTTGCCAATGCTAACGACATCATCGAGTACACTGGATCATCATGGACTGTTGTTTTCAATAGCCAGCAGACCAATACACTAACCTACATAACTAATGCTTATACTGGTGTGCAGTACAAATGGGACGGCACACAGTGGACTAAGAGTATGGAAGGTGTGTATCCTGCAGGAAAATGGCAAATTATTCTATAAACAAACTAATAGTATGTAGTGGTGCTTTATTTTACGCAAAAAGCACAAAAAGATTCTTATTTTTACAAAGAACCCAAGGTAAAACTGCAAAGTCTTGGGGAATTGTTGGCGGAAAACAAGAAGACAATGACAGCACTACTTATGACGCACTAAAAAGAGAAATAATTGAAGAAATAGGCTTTTTACCAGAAATAAAAAAGACTATTCCTCTAGAATTATTTGTTAGTAACGATGACAAGTTTAACTATCACACATATTTGGTTATTGTTGAAGACGAATTTATACCTAAACTAAATTTTGAACATAGTGGCTGGGCGTGGGCTACTATGGATCTATCTCCTAAACCATTACACCAAGGCTTGCGCAACACTTTTTCAAATAAAACTATTAGAAGCAAGTTAGAGACTGTATTTGACATCATAGATGTAATTTAATATTTTTACAGTCACAAAAAAGCCCCATTTCTGGGGCTTTTTGTTTGACAACGTAATCGCTTACGCTTGGCTTTCTTTCCATGAAATACGTGCTGTAACTGTTGTTGCGGCACTTGTATCTGTTGGAACAATACACACTGTAATAATGTCTGGACCGTTAGGGAAGACATAATCACCGCCTAAAATACTGTTACCAATTTCAGCAATTTCACTTAGATCTGCTGTAACTGGGCTGTTAACGGCTGCACGGAATTCATAAATTGTAACTCCACCGTTTACAGTATCTACAGCTTGACCAGTATGCTTGATAACCTGTGTCAAGGATGGTGCACCGTAGTTTGCAAAGTATGCCTGTTGTGACAACGCGGCATTTAGAATCAACTTAACGGAAGCAGGCTTGTTGTTTGAGTTACCAACAACTAGACCAACTTGTTGTAAGTTAATACTCATGCGGTTAATAATATCACGTTCACCTAAAGCACCAACTAAGCTGTTGTCCACGCTTGGAGCTAGACGTAAACTTAGAATTGGCACGTTTGTTCCAACTAGTGCTTGTGGGATACTAATTGTATCTGAACCACCAGAACCAGAAGCAACTGTGAACAAGTATGCTTTGTCATCTTCAAACACACCGTCCATGATTACAGAAGCACCCCAGTGGTACAAGCTAGGAGCATAAGTTGGTGCATTACCATTCTTAATCTCATATCTTGCTGGCAAGTTACCAGAACGTAAGTAAGCTTCTGTTTCCTTGTTGTTATGGATGAACTCATGTACATACATTACGTGACCATCTGGTCCTTTGAAGCCAAAACGCACTTTACCAGCACCATACCAGCTATAGTCCATATAGGCCATCTGCATACGGTTAATGTTTAGTGTCATTCCACTTCTTCCAGATCCATCACACTTATCAAGACTCCATTCGTGTTGTGGAATTCTTAAGTCCTGTGTCAATGTTCCAACTATGGAACTACGTGTTGTACCACGATAAGCAGGTGTTACTTGAATCTGTGTATCGCTTACAACCTTGGTAATTCTGTAGCTCATACCGCGAATAACAATATTGTTACCAAGTTCTAACTGTTTTGTAAAGTTAGTATCAGTACCATTAATGATATTGCTCTTATTAGTTACGCTTAATGAACCACCAAGTTGTTTAGTTGAGTTACGACGTACACAATGTAAACTCTTTCCGTCATATTCCCAGAACATACCGTTTTGGTCATCAAACATACCAGCACGAACAACTGCATCACTCCACTCATATACGAACAAGTTAGGGAATCCACGTGGTGTTAGGTCATATGGAATACCATTTGTAACGTATCTAAATGTAAAGTCGTCAATTACGTTTGCTACTTGGAAGAACGTGCCACTTGCTGGAGTAGTATATGGCGCACCTCTAACCACGTTAGCGATAATTGCCGCAGAATTACCGTTAATTGCCGCAAAAGCAGTTTGGTATTCTGAATCAGCCCATGTTACGCTTGGAGCAGTTCTTGTTGCAGGAAGGAATGTTAATGCTTGATCAACATTTGTAGCACCAACTACGTCAGCTGTGATTTGAACTAAATCTTGTGCTTTAGTAATTTCACCAGCGTTAGCATTTGAACCAGTTGTGTCTTGTGTTAGCAAGTTACCTGCGGAAACTGTTACAGATGTTCCTGCTAAAATTTGACCAATGATAGTCTTCAAACGACCATATGCGGCAACAGTTTGAATTCTATGATCTGGGCTAATAGTTGCACCTTCACTTGAGAAACCATAGAAGAAGAACTTAGCTTGATCGTATGTTGCGCTATTTCCGCCGTATAAAATATCATATACAATGGCGTTAACTGCGTACTTGACATCGCGTTCGCACTTGGCTGTATCGTGATTGTAGTTAGGATAAGTTGCCTCAACCCACTTCTCAACTTCACGAGCCATAAAGTCACGGTTATTAACTAAACGTGTTTTAGCTGCCAATTGACTTGAACTTGCGTTAGTTGGATTGGTGTAAGACAATGCATCTGCAGAAGATCTGCCGTTGTTGATGATATCTAATACTTCATTCCAGAACGTATTACTGCGTGTTGTTGCGTTGGCACTTGCACTAACTCCAGCCAACTGTGCTGTTGCATTTCTTGAGTTAGTAATGTTACGCTTAACACCTTCAGTAATCTCTAAACTATTAACTTCTGCAAGGCCTAAGAAAATAGAGTTATAGTTAGTTCCTAGAGCAACGTCATATGCCGCACCATTGAACAAGTAAGCTAAGTCACGTTCGCACTTGACTGCTTCGTATTCACTTGTTGATCCAACGTTCTCAATAATAACCTTATTGCCAGTAGCCAACTTGTGAGGACGGCGTGTCTTCACAGTTGCGTATGTTGTACCATCGTGTGTAATACGACTTACGTCAATACTTGGACTAAAGTTAATACCTGTTGAGTACTGTAGACCTTTACCAGACTGATAACGGAAATACTTACGTGTTTGACGTACAATACTTACGTTTGGTCCTTTGGCTGCATTAATTTCAACACCACCATCAAATGGTCTGTGAACGTTCATACAATCTGGACGTACATACAACTGTGTTTCATTAATGATTGGCAATGCTGTTAACACGCCGTCACGAATATTACCGTCGTTCTGACCAGTAAAGAATACAGTACCAGTAAATCCAGTACCACTAGTAATATCACCAGTTGTGTTATAACGAATCCAACTTGAACCTGCCGCAGTAGCCGCAATCAAATAATGACTGAATCCGCTGCCAGTGCTAGTTAAATCAATAAACGCTGCCTTTAATGAGTTAGCTAAACTAGAAGCTAAACGAATTGTGTCTTCGTTTACACGAATAACATAATATGTTGCACCGTCTGTTAAACCACCAATAACTGTACCAGAGTTAGCAGGTCCAATTGAGTAATACACTTTGGTACCAGTTTGTAAACCGTGACCAGGTATTGTAATTTCTTCAGTAGTTGTATTAACAACTTGTGTTACTAAACCGCTTACTGCAACAGTTGTTTCTTGTGGGTTAAATGTAAATGCTCTTGATGGGAACGGATCAGTTACAACCATTTCCTTATCATTATTAACAGCAAGTACAGTCATTGAATATGTTGCATGTTCTAATACTTCAAATCTATGATAAGCACCTGTACCAACAGCAGTTAAGTTAACTGCATATTGGAAGTTACCTGAATCACCAGAACCACCACGCTCTGCTTCTGCAGGATTAGTGTGTAATGAAATATTGCTTCCGTCTAACACGTTTACATAATAAATTCTGTTTGCTGTCAAACCACCAATTGCTGTTTGTGGTAATCCTGAAACGTAAGAATCATAATCACTTGAAGCAGCCGCAGAAGCACCGCCCAATGCATCAATTCTATAAATTACTGCGTCACCGTTACGTAAACCGTGAGCCGCTGTAAAGTTGATTACGTTATCAGCAACAATAACACGAGCAGTAGATGCACCATCAAAATAAATCGTTCTACGTGGGATTGTATTGGATATCTTAATAGTTTCTCCACCTCTATATGAAGTTAAGAAACGTGTGCTGTAACTTGGCAACGTTGGGCAAACAATCCAGCTTACGCTATAACGAGCGGCGTCGCTAATTGGAGCTTGTGCTGTGTTGGCTGTACCGCCAGTAGTACCACTTACAGACATGTAATAAGAATTTCTATACAATACAACATCACCATAATAGTAACTATCAGATGTGTTCCACTCGCCTTTAAATGTTGTACCAGTTAAAGTTGGGTTAGTAACCTTAAATTGGTGAACTGTACCAGTTCCAACACCTAAAATATCTGCTCTATCTGTGTTAGTGTAAGCACCAACCCATGTATTGTGTAGAGAGAATTGGTTAGCCTGTTGTCCAGCTGCCGCACCACCTGCTACTGTTCCAAATAGAGTGTTGGATACGAAGTATTGGCGTCCGTTAATCAAACCATTAATTTGACTTCCGCCTGCCCATACTTGATAAACAACGCGGTCACCAGTATTGAAGCCGTGGCTGTTAAACACAACACGATCTGAAGCGGCTAATACTGCGGCTGCACTTGATCCGTTAACAACGATGTCACGTGCAACAACGGTTGCTAAACCAATACTCAAACTATCTCCAGCCACTTGAGCTGTTGTGAGTGAATGAGATCCTGCACTGCCGTTACTGCTATAGCGAGTAATAGCAATACCCGCTAGTGCATTTGCTTTAGTAGATGCTAATTGGAATGCGTTCAAATCTTTACTAATAACATAGTAAACTGTTGCGTCAGTTAATTTATTATAGCTATCATACACGCCAGTAGCACTATCACCAATTGCGTATGTTAACGAACCTTTGCTGTATGTTACAGCAGTACCTGTTTGTAGTCCATGGTTAGGAATATAAATGATACCGTCCATCAAGTTCATTTGATCTTGCGGATCAAATTTAAATTGACGTTGCGCAACTCCAGGTGTATTGCTTGTAAATGTCATGCTAGTTGTTGTTGGAACTGTTGCAATAGTATAACCACCGTCAAGTGTACCAGTTGAACTAGTATCCTCAAATGAGTGGTTAACAGTTGTAGATGCTAGTCCAGCTAGTGGGATCGCATTGTAGAACTGTCTAAATGTCCAAGCAGTACCAGCCGCTGTAATATCAAGTGGATATCCAGCGTATGCTAGTGCAGGAGTTAATGCCAACGCAAAAGTGTTCGCATCAACAACAATCACATAGTATAATACGTTTGCAGTACCTGTCCATGTACCACCAGTTGTTGCAGTTACCATAACAGTTTCAGCAGTTCTTAAACCGTGGTTAGTAAAAGTCCAACGATCGTTAGTTGCGTCACCTGCACCTGTTGAGAATGAACGTGGCAATGTTTGTGTTGTTGTGAATAACTGGAAAGTTCCGTATAGTTTTTCAACTACTTGGCCTTCTTCATATGCTGCCGCAGTTGTACCAAATTGAGCACGAGTCACGTTAATAGTAAACGGATTGCTTGCGCCTGTAATAGTACCAACTAACATTGTTTCGCTACCAACACGAATATAATCGCCAGTAGCCAAGTTAGTAGTAGCAGTGATTGTCAGTGCTGTAGCACTTGATGTACATGCGTACAATGTACCTGGGACTGCTAATGGCACATCATTTATAACGTTTTTAACAATATATTGATTATTGTTAATTAAGCCAGGAGCTTGAGCATATGGGCTACCAATATCAACACCGCCTTGATTCTCATAACGCACTAGGGCATTCTCAACAAATAGTTGTGATTGTCTAGGAATTACAATTCTGTTGCCTTGTGGGTTTGCTACGCCAGTATTCGCAAAACTCTGTGTTGCAGTTACACCAGCAATAGCTGTAAACTGTACAGTTGGTTGACCAGTTGGGAAAGTACCAACAGAGTATGCTTGTACTTTGAAAATATTATTGGTAATTGGTACCATATAATAGTTACTACCGTTAGTCATACCAGTAATAGGTGTTGCGGCAGTGTAAGTCATACGTACACGAGGCCAGTTAGTACCTGTAACGGGATCACGTACATAATCAAACAATGGACCTGGATAATCAAATCCTGTTGGGTAAGTACCTTGAACACCTGTACCACCAGTTGTTTGGTTAGCAGGTGTACCACCATGGTTAACCAAGTAGATACTGTTGCTATAAACGTTTTCTTCAATTCTAAAAGCGTAGAATCTGCCTGCGCCAACGGTTGTTGCACCAGTAAAGTTAATAGGAGCACCGTTTGGAGCAGTAGTTAAAGAGAATTCTCTAACTGCGGTTCCAGTGTTTGAACTCATAATACTTTCTACATAATACTTTTGATATGAAGTAAATGTGTCTGGAGTGTTTACAACACCAGTTGGTAATGTAGATCCAGTACCAGCTTTGATAACGATTGGTGTGTTTTCTTGTACATAACTTGGTAAAGTATTAAACAAGCAAATAACACGATCTCGACCAGTACCAGCACCACCAGTTACGCCTTGTGCAGTAAAGTTGGCAATAGTGAAACCTGGATGGAAAGCATAAACACCGCCAGCAGCCGTGTTAGCTGTACTAAAGTTTACTTTAGTTGCACCAACACCTGTTGAATATGGAGTTGCACCAGCTGTTCCGTTTTCAGTTGTGTAAACATCAAACTGATCTTTGTTAACAACACTGACGAAATACACTGTACCATCAGCTGGAGCAGTAGCACCACCAGACCAAGTATTACCGCCACCAACGAACATAATTGGCTCACCAGTTGTTAAACCGTGATTTTTAATAAAAATTCTGTCTGCGGCTAATGCGCTAACTTGCTGACGGAACCAGTACTTACCAGTTGTTGCTTTCCAATCATGGATAGAAACACGAGTATGGTTAATCATAGGCGATGTGTGCAATACTGCGCGAGCACCAACAGTAGTATAAATGTTATAACGATCAAAACTTGTTGTTCCGTTACCACCACTATCAACTAATGTATAAGTTTGTGTTGCAGATTGATTGGATAGTGTACCAGTGTTGTCTGTTGGACCTTCCATTTCAAATGTATTTCCGCTTGCTGTCCAGTTTGCTGAACGAACTACGTATACACCGTTAAGTGCGGCAACGCCCATACCTGCAAGTGTAATTTGTTGACCTGGAACAATGCCTGACGCATTAACAGTGTTTAACCCGTTAAGTGTTACAACAACTGTAGCAGATCCGTTAGTTGTAGCAATAGTAGAAATTCTGCTTTCAATTCTATCACCACGCTTAAAGAGCGCAAAATCATGGTTACCAGAACCACGACCGTTAAAGCTGATCAAGTTAGTACCAGCGTATGCATCTTTAGGGTTAGTTGTTAATCTAATAGTATCTTTTGTTAATACTACAGCAAACATTATACCAGAGTTACTAGTGCCCCAAGTTGGAACTGTACCGCTTGATACTGGGAAATCGTTTCCAGTAATAGCATCAATACTTGGTGTTGCGCCACCGCTACTTACACCAACGTATGCTACTGGATCACCTGTAAGCAATCCGTGATTTGGAATAGTAACAACGCTTGTGCCAGTATCAATACCGCCAACAGCCGCAATAGTTCTGCGGATTGTACCGTCATGATATGGTTCAAAAATGTTAAAGTTACCAGTTGCTAAACTGATAGAACTACGATCTTCAACTTGACCACCGTTAACAACGCTACGTGGGTCAAATGTCAAACTATTTTTACTTAAACTGTTAACTAAAGCAAATGTTGCACCAACTTTAAAGCCGTGATCATAAGTTGTTCTAGCTGTTAATGTGGTGCTTCCATCAGTTACAAGTGTTCCAGTAATGTTAGATGCTGTGTTATCTAAAGCAACATTTGATCCAACATAGAAACGACCAGTTGTGATGGTTGTGTATGAAGTAATAATTGATACTGGAGAAGTAGTAGTACCAATTTGAATTGCTCTTGCCTCAAATGTGAAAACGTAATCTGTAGTACGCTTTACAACAAACGTACCTTCAGCTGTAACGCTGTCAACACCACGTACGTCAATTGGAGTACCAGTGCTGATACCATGTGGGCTAGATGTTGTTACTGATACCAATGAAGTTCCGTTTACAGTAACATCAAGGATGTTACTTAGTGGAACGTCACCTGCTAGTGAATGGAAAGCAGGAATTTCATTTTGACGCTCTAGTGTTTCCCATTTAGAGCTTTGTAGACCATATTCAAAGTCGGTGTCAATTAATGTATTTGGTTGTGAAACACGTAATTTTGACACTGGGTCAGTTTGTGCTTCAGCTGGTTCAAATCTTACAACATCTTGTTCAATGAAAACTTGAATTTGATCGTTGGCGTTCATTGCGCCACAGTCGTATTCTAATGTGAATGATGTTGAATCAGTAGCTGGGTTATAAGACCAACTGCTTACGCCTTTATTGCCATCAGCGAAATTATAAAGAATAATGTTGCGAGTTACGTTAGTAATTAGCAACACTCTTTTTAGAGCTACATTACCATCTACAGTAATTGTGTCTGTTGATGGGCTGAATGTGTAGTCGAAAACTAATGATTTTGCCATTTTTAGTTACCCTTTTAAGTTCTAATATTTATCTATGCTTATGCCAACGCAATACTAAACGCTACACTTAGCGAGTTAATACTTTGATCCACATAAGTTTTCACCGCTTGTTCTGTTGGAACAGCGATATTTGAATTTCCGCTCAACGTACCGTCTGCTGAAAATTCGTTAATTTGTTCACCAATTTGCGCACCAATACTACCTAGTCGCAAACTTGTCAAACCGCTCAAGTCGAACGCATTAGCATTCAATGTAGCACGACCAGTTGCTTGGTCAACTTTAAAGAAGTCTCCGACTCTAAAGTTACCGTCTTGGTCTGTGGACACATAGAACACACGTCCTGGTAAGTTTTCAACAATTTCATTAACTTGTAATGTTGCGGCAGTCTGCGTAGGATACGCAGTTGACTTACCACCGCTACCAATTGCTAAGAAGTCATGGCCAGTTAAACGAATCTTACTGTATTTTGTTCTTACAGTGATTGCTGTTCCTTCTGCACTTGGTAATACTTTTTCAGTTGTTAAAGTTAATATAGCAAATCCAGCTGGTTTGTAACCAGTTGCTCCCGCAGTATAATCAACTGCTTGAATAACATAAGTTCCGCCTGCACTAGCAATATTTAAACTCGCACCTGGAACAGGTTCGCCAGTTAAACCTGCAACTACAACTAAGAAACCTTTTTGTCCAGTAACACCACCAGTAGCAATTGTTGCCTGCACCGCAGTAGCAGTTCCTGTGATAGTTTGTCCTGCACTAAATGTTCCACTGTTTACTTTAACATATAGTACACCTGCACTTGGTTGTGAACTTAAAATAGTTGCACTTCCTGTTGGGCTAGTTAAAGTTTCGCCAGTATTGAAAACACCCGATGCGCTTTGGTAAGTAATTAGCTCACCGTATAATGTTGCTGTAATAGCAGTTTCACTTGTATCAAAACCGCCTGCAATAGCACCATATGTTCCATAACTATTATTTCCGTTCAATGAACGAATTTGTCCGCCAGAACTGGCAGCATATCCGTATGTACAGAAATATGTAAAGCAAGAAACAATTTCTGCTTTACCGTTATTTGAAGTCCAAATTCCAATACCACCATCGTTGTTCATAGTATAAGCATGGAATACAATTGATCTATATCCAGTTGCATGAACTGAACCGTTAACAACTGCCCCAATACCACCTGTTGAGAAGCAAGAGCACTCAAGTACATACGGGGATTTAGTTGTAATTGGACTTGCTGGATTCAACGCGATGAAAACGCCACCTGGTGTTGAAGTATCAACGTCACCTGGAGTTCCTGCATCAAATCCGTTTAGACCTTGCATTGTTACTTTTTGTAATAATGATCCATTACTCATTAAGAACATAGTTTGTGTTTCATCACCTGCTTGAGGTTGAATGATAACGCTTCTTAAACTATCTCCAACTACGTAAACGTTTGCTGGAATTGTAATTGGAAGATCCTCTGTGTAAGTTCCACTCTTAATGAAAATTGTTGCTGGTCCAGTTACAGTTGAGCAAGCATACTTGATAGTAGCAAAAGCACGATTAATACTCTTACCATCGTTACCGTTATTACCTTCTGGGGTAACATAGTAAACTTGTCCAGTAACATTGTTGTTTTCCCAAGCTGGTAATCCAGCACCGTTAACTGTTAAAATTTGACCAGTTGTTCCAACTGGGATACGTTCTACTGAACCACCAGAACCTTTGCGTAGCAAGTCACCAGCTGTAGTTAAAACTGGAGTTACGTCACCAGTTTGTGCTACTAAGTTCCACTTGGTTGGACTTGAGCTTGGTGTTTGACCGATATTGTTAGCACTTACGCTGATCCAAGTGCTACCTAAATATTCAACAGTGTCATCTAATTCATATTCTGTACCTGCAGAGTATGTGCCTTTCCAGAACATACCAGCAGCCAATAAACTCCAATATGTTGCATTTGGTGGCTCAATTCCGCCGCCGTTATTTGATGTATGTGCTAGAATACAAATATAGCTACGTGCGCCGTAACGTACAATGTCGCCTGCTAAGTATGCAACACCGTTTGTGTATGTTGGGTTTGGAGCTAAACGTACACCATCAACATATAGTGTGAAGAAACTTGCGTTAGTTGGTAAGTTGCCAGAACCTTCAGCAGTTGCGATATATAGCTTTGCACCATACTTAACAACTTCGCCAACTTTGTAAGTTGTGCCGCCTGCATAATCGCCAGTAAAACTAAATCCTTGTGTAAACAAGTCCCAGTTTGTTGCATTAGATGGAGCAGTTCCAGTTGTGTTAACTTTGGCAGCATAAATGCTTCCGCCATAGTTTACTAATTCACCTGGCTTATATGCTGTGACTGCACTATAAACACCAATGAAAACATAACCTTTAGTTAATACGTCCCAGTTAGCTGTTACTGTTGGTAAATTGCCTGTTGTGTTATTTTTAGCAACATAGCTATAACCACCGTATTGTACAATGTCACCTTTAACGTAAGCTGTTGCACCGTTATAATCACCTAATGATTGTAAACCACTAACCATTGTTTCCCAGTTAGAAGCATCAGATGGTAAATTACCCACTGTGTCTTGTTTTGCTACATAAGCACTTGCACCGTAAGTGACGATATCGCCCTTTTTATATGATGTTGCTCCGTTGTATAAACCTTTATAAACTACACCTTGTGTAATTACTGTAAAATAGTTTGTGTCTGTTGGCAAGTTACCAACAGTTGTTACTGATGCAACGTAAGTGTTTGCACCATAAGAAACAACGTCACCTGGTTGATAAGTTGTGCCATTATCATATGAGCCTTCAAATTGCAAACCAGTTGCAAACATTGTAAATTTGACTGTGTCAAATGTTGAAGTACTTGTGTGATGTGTATTACAAATATAAACTTGACCACCATAGCTAACCATGTCGTTTAGCTTGTAGCGAGTAGTACTTGCCCATGTGCCTTTGAATGCAATACCGTCGTTAAATAAATCCCACTTGCTGAAATCAGCTTCTAAACCAAGTGCGGCTGTTGCGGCAGAAGTATGACTTTCATTAACAATATAGCTACGACCACCATAGTTAACAACATCGTTAACTTTGTAGAATGTGCCAGTTGCCCAAGCATCACCCCAACTTTGGCCATCGTTCATTAATTGCCATTTGTTTGCTGCCAAGTCGGTTTCAAACCCGCCAGTTGCGTCTGAATCTGCTGTATGTCCTAAAATACAGACATATGATTTGCCGCCATAGCGAACAATATCATCTTTTACGTATGTTGTAGAATTGGTCCATACGTTTTTCCATACGAAACGCAATCTACCAAGTTTAAATTCTGCCATTTTCTTTTTCCTTTAAGGTAAATCTTATTATTTGTGTATTTATTACACGTCTGAAGGGTAAGTGTAAGCCTTGTTGACTCTAGCAACTAACTCACCTTGTGCGTTCATATAGTAATAAATGCTCCTGCTGTCCCATCTATATTGGTCTGGGCTTAAATTTTCATCTGGACGAATATGATCTTCATTTCTTCCATCAAAATAATCTACGCCTACTTCAAATTCAGTAAAATCGTCCTCAGCTAATCCAATATTATTAACTATGATTTCTTCATCTGTTCCTAACAACTGATCAACTCTAGTAAAGTATAAGTCACCTTCGTCAGTTCTACGTAAAGCATAATAATATCTTGGATTATTTGCGCCAAGTAATGCCGATGTGTCTTGATCGCCTACATAATATGTGCTCATGATTTTTCCTTATTATGATATCTCTACATAGCTTACAATAGAGTCAACTGCATTCGCCACTGTTGCTGTTACATGTACTACATTTTCTGAAGCCACTAATAATCTTTCGCCGCCGTTGACTGCTCTCAATGTTTGATTTGCAGGGATGATAATATCTTTCATGTAGTACCCAACAACTGAAGGGGCTACACTTGTGTCTGTTACTGTTATGCTGACAGTGACAGGGTCAGCTGTTTTATTAGCCAAACTCATACCAATTACAGTTGCTCTCGCTGTTGGAGGCATAGTAATAATAGCTGTTGGGCTAGTTGATACGTTTGGTGTAATTTTATTTTTAAACGAGGTTGCCATTTTTTATCCTAATGTTAAAACTAGTTGAATTGATAATTCTTCTGCTTCGCCAACAGTAACGTTAGCTGTTTGTTCGCCTGCAGAGTTAATCCAAGTACTACCATTATAAACTTCTACACGTTTGTCTGAGGTGTTATAACGAAGCATACCAAGTTCTGGGATAAGTGGTCTTTCTGGTGTTAATCCATACGGAATAACAAGACCGCCTGTACCTTCAAATTTAATATATCCATCGCCAGTTTGTCTAAAAATTAATGGTGCATTGGTTGTTGTACTTGTAATTACATTATCTTTAAATGCAAAATTTTCAATATTAACTGATCCAGTTCCTGTAGCTTGAACGTTAATATTAGTGTCAGTTGCAACTGTTGATATTGTATTATTATCAATTACTAGTTGGCCAATTTCAAATCTATCAGCTCTTAATCTTGTACTGTTAATATCTGCAATTAAATTTCCATTGGAGTAAAATCTAATTACGTTATCGTTTGCGCCTGGTGTTAATTCAGCAGTGATATAAGTGTTTAAATCAGTATCGTAAACACCATCTAAAATTACCCAGTTTGATCCGTTATATCCTTCAAAATGCGCAGTTTGTGAGTTATATCTAATACCGCCAACTTGTGTGCCACGTTGATCAGTAGTTCCAGAAGGCAGTCTAATACTTTGAGTTGAGTCAATATAAACTATTCCGCTTCCGTTTGGTTTAATAACAAAATTTTCATTGGAAGTTGTTCTTAACTCATTGTCCTGTATTTCAAAATTCTCAAACTTAACCACGCCAGTGCCTGTGGCAGCAAGAGTTAGTGGACTATTAGTTGTTGTTGACTGTACTGTAGATCCAGTAATTTGTAAAGTATCAACATTCAATGTATTTGTATAAACGTTATTCCAACGCTTTGATGTTGATCCTAAATTATAATTACCGCTTGGAATCAAGTCACTGGTGATACCTGCAACAAAACTAATTGTATCTGTAGGTTGATCACCAATAATGATGTTTCCGCCAATTGTAACGTTACCGCCAACTGCTAAGTCACCTGTAATAGATACGTTGTTTTGTAAATTTATTTGATCACCAGCTGAAACAATGTTTAAATTAGTAGTCAATGTCTCAATAGTTGACCCACTAATCTTAATATCGCCAGTTGTTATTTGTGTTGGTTCAACTGTTGTGACGTTTGTTCCGTCACTTAATGTTAAACCTGTGCTACTGTCAATGTTAACATTGGATGCTGTGAATTGTACTTGTCCTGTTACTTGGTTAACATAGAACAAATCTCCAACTCTAAAATCACCTTTGTGATCAATAGAATTGTAATAAATGTAAGCACCGTTTGTATCAACAACTTCGTTAGCTTGTATGACCAGTCCTTCGTCATTTGAAGAATCTTTGCCAGCTCCAATGTAAGCAAAGTTGTGGCCAATCAAATACATGATTACACCTTTGCCATCACCCGCTACACCATAAGTACCATAAACGTTGGCGCTAGACATTGATCTAACTTCAGCACCAAAGTCTGAATAGTCAACTAATTCAATATATCTTGCGGAACCAGTTGCTGTTCTAACATCTTGTACAACAAATGAATCATCTTCTATTTCTGTAGATCCAGTTGTACCATTAAAGTGTAGTAACAATACTGTGTCAGCTGTTTTTACAAATTCTGATGTTGGTACTGAAAAATCACTTGTATATTTTGCAATACCTTTAGAAACTCTAAGTTCATCAATGTGTCCATAAAAACCAAGTGTGCCGTCAAATCTTGCACCAATTACCAATGGATTTTGAATATAGTTATTAGTATCAGTATATGTACTACCAGATTGCGTTCCGCCTACAAATAATTTTGTACTTGTCCCACTTCTAGAAACAGCAACGTGTGTCCATGTGTTTAATGGAATAGGATCAGATCCTGTAATAACTTGACTACCGTTGACTAGATAACCTGGAACATAAGTTGCACTTAGGAAAATGTTAGGAACAACTTGTGAAGTCGCTGTTCTAAAATCAAACAATATCTGAGATGCACCACTGTTTGTAGTTCTATAAATCCAAGCTTCTAATGTAAAATTACCAGTACCAAAAGCAAAATCTGGTGTTGATGGAACTGTTAGATAATCAGTTGTTCCGTCTAATAATAAACTAGCAGTACCAAATCTTTTAATTGTTTGTGTTAATTGTGCATTACCATTAGCTGTTACTATTTTTCCATTGGCGTCAACTTTTGATAATAATCCGTCAACTTTACCAGTTAAAAATATTTTATCATTACTAATGCTACTGATAACGCCTTGCGCTAAAATTGTTGTTCCGTCACTAGCATATGAAGTTAAGGTTTGTCCTGCACTAAATGTTCCTGTAGTAGACGACACTCTAATTGCTGTTTTACCTGCATTAGCAAAACCAGTTGTTCCAGTTAAGCCGCGTAATCCATAATTTGCATAATAAGTAAAACTGTTTAACCACTCTACTCTAACGCCGTTAGTCATTGTTATAGAGTCTGCTCCAGGAGTAATAAATGTTACTCCATGGAATAAGCATGCGGCTTCCTTGCTTGAAGGACTGACTACGCTACCATCCAATAATGCACCACGGCCGGCATCACCTTGATCAAATCCTAATGGATCAGTGGCATTTGTGAAACTACCTTTTGTAATTACACTAACATTTCTAATATAAGGACTCTTAGAAGTCACTATCATTCCAGAAGCATATCTAAATGCGTGACCTGTATTATTTGTACTATTATAGAAAAAGTCCGCAATAGTTAAATCTTCTATAGTTGTTTCGCCATTAAGTAAGAACGCATCTTTATCGTTTGATGATAAAGTTGGTTTAATAATAACGCTTCTTATTCCTGATCCACGAAGAGTAACTCCTGCTGGAACAGTCATTGGGAAAATTTCAGTATAAACACCTGGGTAAACAACAATAGTTGTTCCTGGAGTCGCTTGTGTCAAAGCGTATTTGACGGATCCGTAAGGGTCATTTTGATGTGTTCCAGAATTAGCATTGTCGCCAAAAGTTGAAACGTATAATGTATTTCCTGGACGGAAAGCTAGATCAATTCCGCCTACAGTTAATGAGTTTGTTACGATATTGTCTGCATTAACAGTATTAATGTAGCCAGTTTGCCAACGCTTATCTGGTTGTCCAAGATCGTATGTATCAGTTTGTGCTGGTAATAAATTCCCGTCAACACCACCTGTTAAGGTAACGTTTTCTGAGTTGATTGTACCAGTAGCAGTAATGATACCAGTGATATGTAAATCACCGTAAATTTCTAAATTAGAGTTAACATTAACATCGCCAGTTCCAGAAGGATCAATTGTGATATCAGTGTCAGGAGTAAAAGCACCAATAATATTGTCTTCTACTGTTAAATCACCTGCACGAAGTTTTCCGTTATATACTACTGGGTTTGCGCCAGATGGAAGAATGCTTATTGTTCCATTAGTTGAAGTAATGGAATTACTAGTTACTGTTAGATATGTAGTATCATTGCCGACTTTAAGTTGATTATCAACTGTTAAATTTGTAGTTTCTGTTGTTCCGTTTACGGTTAATTCGTGAGTGGGCGTGGTGGTTTTAATACCGATTTTGCGATCGTTAACATCTAAGTACAATAAGTCCGTGTCAAACGCTAAATCAACTCCGTTACGAAGCAGATTCGATTTGAGCAATGGACCGGAAATTTGACCAACGGCCATACAATCACTCCTTTAACCCCGTGTTTCACGGTTAACCACCTTACATTGCGGGTTTACCACAGTATGTCATGTAAAACTTAGTCGGCTCTACAATTATAGATATTTATCGGTTTTTGAAATTAACCCAAGATAAGGGTCCAAAGATTAGT
>JACCDX011550652.1_pt1 | contig 87650 bp, 151 predicted proteins | sample 7449681 | NCBI WGS metagenome assembly JACCDX01 (sample SAMN15323450, study PRJNA562643) | freshwater metagenome | isolation source: river surface water | place: USA:Blue River Watershed | collected 2017-08-18 | reverse complement strand
TGAAGGAGCAGGCCATAGCAGAGCTGGACGACGCCGTGATGCGTGGTGACTGCATCACCGTGTCTGATGCACTGCCCACCATCCGCCGCGCACTGGCATCACTCCCCGATACCCCGTAGTGGAACACGTTAGTCACCATGCTTAAGCCAACTTCTAACGGCCCGATTCCGCCAGCTAGTCCAACAAAACAGTTGATCTTGCGTCTCGCTGCTGAACTTGCTCGCTTGCATGACAGCCAGTCATCGACGCTGGATCTGATTGGCGAAGCCCGCGCCTACCTAGATCAGCCCGAACCAAAGGGACCGACGCTTGAAGAGGTTGATGACCTCTGCGCTGAGCACGGCTTCTATTACGAAGGCGGCGAAAGCCTAGAGCTTTTGCAGTTGATGATCACTGATGCTTTGACCCGCTGGGGCAAGTAGTCATTCCCACTTCGATGCCCGAACTTCGCCCCTGTGCTTGTGGCGTCACGCCCAAGACGCTTTCAGTCACCGAGAGCGGGTGCTCTAAGTGGGCATGGGCATCTTGTGGTTCCTGCGGCGAATGGTCGATTGAGTTTCGTACCGGCTACAGCCAAGATCCTGATGAGCTGGAGCGTCTTGCTGTAGTTGCGTGGAACAAAGCAAGACGCGGACCATTTTGTTGAGGTGCCCAAAATGGTCGAACCTTCCGGGATCTCCGGATAGTTCAGCCAGGCACAGAAGAGTCCCCGTCTTGTGAGCCTGAACGACACAGCAGGCGCCGCGTGGTATAAGGTGTTGGGACAGCGGTGCGTCAACACCCTGCCCCGTGACCAATCCGTTGGAGGACGGACTGATGACCCAAGATTACAGGCATCCCGCTACCCCACCGCCTGAGCTGGTGCAGCAGTGGATCAACGAAGAGCCCGGCATTTTTGCTGAGCACATCGCCGCCCGTGCCGCCCAATGGGGCGCAGACCAGGAGCTGGAGGCGTGTTGTAAAGTTATTTGGAATAGTGCAGCTAACTTTTCAGCAACCGCTCATCTTGCAGCACAACGCAGGAGCGATAAACTCCGCGCCACCCGCCGCCCCAAGCCGTTGAGCTTGAAGGAGCAGGCGCTTGCTGTGCTGACGCAGTACATGACTGGTGAGACAATCCTCACCAACGACTCTGTTGACACCATCCGCCGCGCACTGGAGCAACTCAATGACTGACCCAAAACTCACCCCACCGCCGGAGCTAGTGCAGCAGTGGGGGCACAATGCCAACCTGTCAGGTGTGCCGCACAACGATGAACACTGGGCATACGAACAACACATTGCCACCCAAGCCGCCCAATGGGGCGCAGACCAAGAGCTGGAGGCGTGCTGTGCGCTGATGGAACTGTCGGACAGCAATGCACGCGATTTCCTGCAGTCCGCTCGCCGCCCCAAGCCGCCGAGCTTGAAGTATCAAGCACTTAAATCTCTCGGGCACATCAATAAGGGTATAGACAGACCCGAAGACACCGACATCATCCGCCGCGCACTGGAGCAGCTCGATGACTGAACTTTCACCCGCCGCGCAAGCAGTGCTGAATGCCGTGACGCTTAAGCGCTACGACGTGCCGTATTACGCCTGTCCGAAGTCGATTGACCAGATCAAATCCGATGTCGCCGCCGCTTTGCGAGCTGCTGCAGATCAGGTTTTGCCGGGATCTCCGGCCATGATTCCGAGCCTGTTGATGGTGCGCTATCGCCTCCTCGCCATCGCCACCGAGATCGAAGCCTAGTAGGCATTACCACTAATCACCCATGACACAACAACATCCCATCACCCCACCGCCGGAGCTGGTAGAGCAGTGGCTGGAAGAGCTGTACGGCGGCCCAGTTTCTGTGATTAGCCCATTTGATCAGCGCGTCCTTATAGCTGCCGCCCAATGGGGTGCAGACTGCCAACTTGAAGCAGACGCGGAGTGGTTAGACCGAAATTCCTTGGATGCGCCACATTTGACAATCACTCCGACTGGTAAGGGTTTGGTAGAAGCAATGCGCTCCAAGGCGCCGAGTTTGAAGGAGCAGGCGCCGGAAGATCTGGAATCCTTAATTGCTGATTTGGCCAACCACGGCATGGGATTCAAGGCCACAAACATTCTTCGCGCCCTGAAGGCTTTGCCCGATGGCTGATCCCCGCGTTATTCTGGCGTTTGCGATCGGGTTCCTTTGCAACCCAGTTCTGTGGATCGCCATTCACCACCTCCTCACGGACAAGTCATGACCGAGCACCCCATGGCCCCACCGCCGGAGCTGGTGAAGCTGGTAGCTGATGCCATCGGCACGGCTGACGATGAAGGGCTGACCAACATGACGTGGCGTTACCACGCTTGCGCTGCGATCCGCGCGGTGGCTGAGTGGCTGAGGCAGAACGACTGCGACGATTTAGCCCACCGGCTTGAGCAGGAGGTCGAGCGATGAAAAGCTTTGATGAGTACACCACGCTTGGAGCAGTCGCTTTAGTGCTGCTGGCCATGATTGCTGCAGCGTGCTGGTGGTTGCCTCAAAAATGGCACGCCTGCCAAAAGCTCTATGACAATCGTCCCGCTCAGATCATCTGCCTTGGATCTAAATGACTAATCATTCCATCGCCCCACCACCGGAGTTGTTGCAGCGATTGCTTGATCTGTGCGACAACTCTGTGGAGCCAAGCTGGCACTGGAAGACTGTGGACAAGGCGACGGCGCTGCTTGCGGAGGCGTGCCAGCACGGCGCCGACCAGGAGCTGGAGGCGTGCGTGAAATGGCTTAACAGCTACATACCAGGCAACGAAGGTGATCGCCTTCTTCGCGCCGCCCGCCGCCCCAAGCCGCCGAGCTTGAAGGAGGAGGCGCTAGATGATCTGCACATTGCTTTTGATAGGGGCTGTCTCAGCGAAGGACAGGCCGACACTATCCGCCGCGCCCTTGAACAACTGCCCGATCACGAGTAATGGAACCTACTTCAACGCCCATGACTGACTTTGGTGAACTCTGCGCCAGGGTCGAGACACTTGAGACTGCAACTCAAAAACACATTGTCGAAACCAGCGTCAATACTCTGGCTCTTGCGAGCCGGATCGAGGCTTTGGAGTCGGCTAAACGCCAGTCATCAAAAGTCCTAGATCTTAGTGACTTGCCGCAGTGGACGCCGGAACAAGTGCAGAAATTAAAAGATCTGCTTGGGGTCTACCGCAATCACCTAGGACTCAATGAGTAGACGAAAACCTAGGGGTCACTCTTTCGCATTAAAAAGCGGCAGGATGTCACCCCCGCCGCTTTCGCAACTGGATGCAACTCCAGCGGCTTTGCTGCTTTCTGATCAGCCGCAGCACTGTAGCACATGGCAGGCATCGGCATGTATTACCTGAAAACAGGTGTCAGCTGATATTTGCCCGCTTACGACCCGTCTCAACTTCCATGTCCGAACTTTCCTCCGCCGCGCAGGCGGTAATTACTGCCAGCAACTGTGCTGGGTCTCGAATCGTGCAGTTGCACATCGCCGCCGCCCTGCGAGCTGCTGCGGATGAGGTATGCCTCCGTTGGGCTGAGCTGAAACATCCTGCAGATGTTTTGAACGCCATCGCCGACGAGCTTGAAACCCAGTAGTCACCTCAACTAGAATGCTTCTGTTCCCGCTCTGCTTAGCATCGGGCTAGAGCCCAAGTCCCTGTGCGTCCTTGAGGCGTCTCACACTTGGGCCATCCACCTCAAATACATTGGTACGACTAGCTTGCGTACCTAACATAAAAACTTTTATGTAATGACACAGCAACATCCCATAACCCCACCGCCGGAGCTGGTGCAGCAATGGATGGAGGAATTTAATGATCCTCAACACGCGCACTGGGAAGAGTACGAAGTGGGTATTGCCACTCGCGCTGCCCAGTGGGGCTCAAACCAAGAGCTGGAAGCGTGCTGTAAAGCACTTGAAAGCTGGAATCCACGTATTCCCCCTAATCTTCGCGCCGCCCGCCGCCCACTGAACAATCTCGATGACTGACTTCTTGAATCTAAAAATTTCCCAAAAGCAGATTGTGTGTCCCAAGCACGGTACGCATAAGCATCACATCAGCAGCAATATTGAAGGTTACGAAGGCAATTGGTGCATGTTGTGCTGGCTTGAAAGCCTAGGCCCTTCGCTGCCGCTTGTGGAGGACCAGCTCGACACCTGATTGAGTTGCCCGTTACTTGATGGGTACTTGATGGATACTTATTCGTATCATCAAGCCTTCCACCGTGGCAATTCAACAGATTTTATTCAGCCTACACTGCCGAATATGGTGTAATATGGTTTTGTTTCTAATTCATTTTTAACATGTTGGACCCCACTCTGGAATCCAGTTTGCTGGAATCTTACACAAATAGACGCGAAGAAAGACTCAAAGAAGCCATCAATGAGTATTTAGATGATGATTCGTACGAAGAGTTTGTAGATAATCTCTTAGGACATTTTAAACAAGAATATGAGTTTCATTCTAGAAAATGCAGCATGTTGAAGCAGCTTATAGAACTCCTTCACCAAAGCAACATCCAATAGAAACACACAAGTGACTTAAACTTGTGACTCCGCTATTTTCTTAGAGTTTGCTGCTTTTAACTGTTTTTCTTTTTCAGCAACTAAATGATGACTAGATACAAAACAGCAAGAAGTTACTTCTCCTTCTGTTAAGCAGACTCGAATCGTTTCAGCTTCAAGGCATTCTACTGAGAGTGCCATTTTTTTTTGTCTTTAATTCTGCGTTAGTTTAAAGCAGCAGCTGTATAAAAAGCTGCGATTATTACGGCCCCTAATACACAAAATGTGACGGCGATAGCGTCGTCGGTCATAGCAAAAAAAAAAAAAGAATCAGCGTGGGCGCCCAAATAAAAAAGTAGCCAGCATGTTGCTGCCGACGTCTTTTTCTGTTGGTAAATCTAGAGCACAGCGCAACACTATCTTGCGTACTAAACTGAACCGTTAGTGGGATTTTTAGTGTCTCGTAAAAACTGGGTCAAGGCCCTTGAATTTAACCGTTTAGTCTCTTCTTTAACGTATTTACAAAAAACTACGCGTGTTACGGATAACGATGCTTTTTTGGTTCTTGATTTAGAGGAAAAAGACGCAGACGCTCAGCCTAAACAAATTACCCTTAGTGGAATTCAGAATTCATTAAATCAAAGTGTCGGATTTACGACGGCTGTTAGCGGTATCGCCACCGCTGTAGTTAACACTATCGGTAGTGGTGTAACCCCGTACTACGGAAGCTTTTACGATACAACTATACAAACTAATCCGAGTGGGAACGGTTATTACAACCTCATGCGTTTAAATTCCACAGCGGAGTCGCGTGGAGTCAGTGTGGTGTCTGGCGGCTTACTTCAAGTAGCTAATTCCGGTGTTTATAACGTCCAGTTTTCCGCTCAGATCGACAAAACAGATGCCGGCACCGATGACGCTGAGATTTGGATCGCTAAAAACGGTCAGAACGTCCCTTGGTCGGCGACACAGCTGACCTTAGATAAAAACAATGCTCGTGTCGTCGCTGCTTGGAATTGGGTTTTGACTATGGATACTAAAGAGTACGCAGAAATTCGGTGGCACGCCTTGGATACTAGTATTCGTCTGTACGCCACTGGCGTCGCCGCTTCTCCTGACCGCCCCGGCGTACCTTCCGTTATTGTTACCGTAAATCGTGTAGCTTAGGTTTGTAATGGATATAAAATAGATCTTGTTTGGGCGCTTTCGTTGGCTGGAAAACACTGCGTCCAAGAATTGTACAAAGCAGATTCCTATCTTTTAAACGATGAGGCTTTCGTACGGGAAGCCCTCGTGGGGGCCGCTTCCGTTGCAAACGCAACCCTCTTGGACGTTAGTACACACCTTTTCGAACCTCAAGGAGTTACGGGGTTTGTGTTACTGGCTGAGAGTCACATCTCTATCCACACTTGGCCCGAATTAGGGTATGCCGCTGTGGATGTGTATACCTGCGGAACATCCACCGTGCCTGAGAAAGCTTGTGAGTATTTATATGAGCGGTTTAATGCTAAGAAACAACAAATACAAACTATACTTCGACCTGTTCCAAAGTTTACTTGTGTTTAAAGATTCCCGTTTTTGCCCTAGTTAGAATATTTTCAAGCCGCTCCACTTCTTGTGGTCGAGGGTGATCTCCTTTTTGAGCTCCATTGTTTACAGAAAGGTACAGCCCGTAAGCGATTCAGAAAAGATATTCTCGAGGCGTGGGGACACCGATGCGCCTATTGCCATCGAGAGCGGGCTACTACATTAGATCATGTAGTCCCTAAGTCCCGCGGAGGTCCGACAACTAAAGCTAATCTTGTTGCTTGTTGCGGGGATTGCAACATCAGCAAAAACCATGAAAATGTTCTCGCTTGGTGGAGAGCCCAGACGTTTTGGACGCTAGAGCGAGAGCGCGGGTTGTTTCTTTGGTTATCTAAATACCATCCTGCGACTGTCAGCAGAGCACAGGAGTTAAACAAATTAATGAGTTATAAGGGTCTGCCCCCAGCCGCAGCTTGAGGACAGACCCCATCCAGGAATCACTTCTTGGCAAGTTTGCTTACGATGCCAGCCAGGATTTCAATAATTCGGTAGTACTTAGCGAGGGCTGCATCATCTTTTGGCGTTGGGGTCATGTTTACGATCAACAAAGCCACCGCGTGGATAGCGATGAGGATCTCGATGATGTTTTTGGCGTTGTCCAAAAGGTTGTCCATGGTTCGATTAACTCTATCTCTAGTTTACCTATTTTGTTTCGAAGTTACCGCGGATGCGCATTTCGCCTCCTAATAAGTCTTGAGCTTTGGATCCGTCGGGCGGCAGTTCTGAATATATAGTTTTAGGCTTTTCTTGTTTATCCCACTCTTTGGTTATTCTCTCAACGTCTTTATCGACGGAGATAAGGGCGGATTCGATTTTCCACAGAACCCAATCGTGTTTACAGTAATGTAAAATTAATTTTACTATTTTGTATTTTCTTATGCTTTTGTAGTTTTCTGCTATAGCTTTAACTACTTCGTAAAGCAGAGCTAACCATATGTTGTATTTATTGTTTTTCATCTGCTCTGCTCATAATTAGACGATCTAGTTTATCGTTTATACTTCGTAACCAAATTCGAATGTCTCCTAATTCTGTATTAAGATCTGATTTTAAGACGTACTTTATCGGTAATTCTTCAATCTTATCTTCCACAATTTCTACTCTCTTTTTTATAGATTCAAAACGGGAGTTTATTACAGACTGCCGCTGTTGGTGCGACCAGGTGAATAGCCCCAGCACCGTGGCTAAACCAGCAATTAGAGCTTCCAAACCCACGACCAACTTTTTACCTAGTTAAATTTTACTGTTTCTCGCGCTGTTAAAGGATAAATTTATCGTTTAAACTAAAGCTACTTGGACCGCTAGCTGTGAGCCAATTCACCAAAAATTTAGAGTTAAACAACATTTTGGCTAGTGGAGTTTCTACCGCTAATCAGCGCTCCACGTCGACTCATTTTGATCAGCGTCGTCAGCTGAATGCCAGCGGAGTAGTGGTTAATACCGCTAGGTCTCGCACTTACGCCGCTGATGGTCTTTACGGCATTTCTGACTATTATCAGCTGGCCGTTAACGGCACTGGGATTCTCCAGGTTGATATTCGCGATCATAATAATTGCGGTGATGTAATTATTCTTAACGCCTCTGGAGTTGAGGTCATGACTGCATCGCCTTCTAAATTAAGCAGCCGTAAGACCACCATTACGCAACAGCGCATCTCCGCCAGCGGCACGCACTATGCGTACATCCAGGTTAAAGGTCGTTCCGGTTGCGAGTATCGTGTGGGCATTGATTTACAAGTTCGGTGAAACTTTCGGAAAACGGTCTCAACCTTCTTAAACGGTTTGAAGGCTGTCGGTTACGCGCGTATCGAGATATTGCAAATGTGCTTACGATCGGATACGGGCACACCGGTGCTGATGTAGTCGAGAATCTTTTAATTACACCCGAGGAGGCTGAGAATTTCCTTCGTTCAGATGTTCAGAGATTTGAGTCTGGTGTAAGTAATTCTTTAAAAGTTAAAGTAAATCAAAACGAGTTTGATGCTTTAGTTAGCTTTTCGTTCAATATTGGATTAGGGGCTTTCAGTTCGTCCACTCTTTTGAAGCTTCTGAACGACAATACAGATCGAACCATCGTCGCATCCGAATTCTTAAAGTGGTGTAAGGCAGATGGTGTTGTTGTAGAAGGTTTAAAAAGGCGCCGGGAAGCCGAGAAGGGGTTATTCTTAGCCAAAGTCTTACACCCTCTCTTGACGACCTCCATTCTGGCTAAGAAGGACACGTGGCTGAAGCGAGAGCCCAAGCAATCGTCAGAGCTACCTGCGGAACGAAAACTTTTTGTTCCTAAGGGGTCTGCCCATGAGTGGGCTGAGATCACCATGCTTTCTGGGGAGTCCCATTATCGGGTAACTCTGAAAGCTCAACCCTCACAGCCTTGGTGGATTTGGCCCGCCGATTTCAAAATAATTAACGATATAGAATCCACTGAGTCTCCCGCTGTTCCTCGTGTTTTAAACGTTCCTTATTATTCTCAGCGGGATAACTATGTGAACGCGCTGTCTACTTGCTACAGCAGTGCCAATGCGATGTTAGTTAAATATTTAAAACCCGATGCCATAGCGTCTGACGACCAGTATTTAAAAACTGTTTATAAATACGGAGAATCTGAGGAAGCTTCCGCCCAGCTGAGCGCCCTTCGAGAATACGGAGTCCCTGCCACGTTCCAACAAAACGGCTCGTGGAGCTCCTTAGATGCGCAACTTGCTGCTGGTATCCCTGTTCCTATCGGTATCCTCCACAAAGGTCCTGTGTCGTCTCCTACTGGAAACGGCCATTGGATTGTTGTGATTGGTAAGTCGCAAGACGGTAAAGGATATGTAGTGAATGATCCTTTCGGTGATCTAGACCTAGTCTCCGGCACTTACATTAGTACAAACGGCAAGGGGCTTACCTACTCCAAAAAGAACCTAGGACCTCGCTGGCTGGTTGAAGGCCCCAACAGCGGCTGGTACATAAAGGCATCTAAATGAAGAACACGTCCATCGAGTTGCCCCCTGCAGCGTGGCTCAACATTGCGCGTTGCGCTGACGAAAGAGCCAATTCGAAAACCTTTAATTGGGATGAAGATGACAGTCCTCTCGGAGATTTGATAACCCGAGAAATGGCTCGCATGTTAGCCTACCGCTGCGCTTTGATTCAAAATCTCTTACAAGATGTCCGCTGTGAAAAGTGTCAAGGATTTCAGTGAAGCTGAGCTTCAAGCAGTCCTTCTTAATTGGGACGTCAAAGCTGAACAGGACAAGGCAGATTTTATAGAGGCTCTTTATCAGTTTTATTTGCCTTCTAACCACTCATATACTGGGCTGTATCAGCAGTTTGCTCAAGATCTCTTATTATCTTTTAAGTCTATGATTTTGTCTGGTGAATTTAAACTAAAACCCGCGTCAGCAGAAGATGATTCCACCAAGATCGATAACTCTAATGCTCCTTTATGCGACATCTAGATCTTTTCTTTTATCTTTTCTAGACTGGGGTAAGTTCTTAGTTCGTCATGTCTCGAGATTACGACAGAGAATATAAGACGTACCACGGTAAACCAGAACAGATAAAAAGGCGTGCTGCTCGTAACAAAGCGCGCGCCTATATGGTCAAAAACGGTAAAACTCATAAGGGAGATCCGCGCGAAGTGGATCACAAAAACAAGAATCCCTTAGATAATTCACCGGATAATATTAGAATGAGGGACAAGAGTGCAAACAGGCGGGATCAGTAGTGGCCGTTATTCCAGGCGCAGCCAGCCCCAACAACCCTGATGCTGCCGGGCAGCCCCGGTTTATGCCGGGTTTTATGGGTTACAACCGTGAGCCCGAGCTGTCTCTCCGGCGGACGTTCACTCTTGATGGATCCAACCGGATTGCTTCGCAACTCGAACACAACCGTGGGACTTACTCCCGCCCTCCGGTTCAGCCCGTCGAGTACGCTCCCGGAAACATCAAAACCAGTCATTATGTGACTGGTGCTGTCGGCTATAACCAGCGGTCTATTGCCGCTCCTGACAGCGCTGACGACATGAGTCAGGCCCAATACATGATGTCGTTAGCTCAGGATAAACCTGAACAGCGCCTTCGAATGCAGGAAGAACTGCTGCTTAACGCTAAGCAGAATTTCTTGAATACTCGCGTAATCCCTACGGATTATGCAGCCATGACGCACAACACCGTCAACAACCTTATGTCCTTAGCTAAAGCTAAGAAGGAGGCCAAATGATGCGCGATTCGGATTTCCCCATCCGCATGGCGGGTGCTCGTCTTAATCTCGATTCCACCCGGTTAGCTGGCATTACACCTTCAGAGGTGACTCGGCGTTTACGTTATCAGGCGGCAAATCCTGCCACTTGAAGTAATATCAAGGGCAATTGAACTGCCCCCGTGGCTGAGTACACCCTTCCCGAAGTTCAGCTTGATTGGATTACTCCGTCGGCTGAGCAGGTTATGGCCCGTCATGCTCGTGTGTCTACGAGTAATCCGGATCGAGATGACTTCGAGAAGTTGCTGGCGTATTGCATAAAGCACTCACACTGGAGTGTTTTTGAGCAAGCTTGTGCTTCTTTTGAGATCACGACGACCCGAGCTATCTCGCAGCAAATAATTCGCCATAAATCATTTAATTTTCAAGAACTTAGTCAGCGTTATTCGGATCCTACGGACGTTTTAAAACAACACACGGAGTTCGCAGCTAACTTTGAACTACGAGCTCAAGATCATAAGAACCGTCAGAACAGCATCGAATACGCCAACTCCGACATTGAAGAACGGTTTCGACCTCGTATTAACCAACTGTTTTCGGATATTCAAGAGCTATACGCTGACATGCTCTCAGCCTCCGTGGCTAAGGAGTGCGCTCGCAATATTCTCCCTGTCGCAATGCCCACGCGGCTTCATATGACCGGCAGTATCCGCAGTTGGGTGTTTTACGTTGGGCTGCGTTCTGCTCCTGGAACTCAGAAAGAGCACAAACTTGTATCAGATTCTATCGGGAGATCTCTAGTCGAGCTGCTCCCTGTAACTATTTCTGCGGTGTTATCGCAAGCCAAATCAGGTTCTAACCAAGGGTTGACTGGTTGGAATTTCATCCAATAAAAAAGGGGCCTCAGGCCCCTCTTCTTTCAGCGAATAAGGTTTTGCCAAGGGTCTTCGTTGGACCCACCTGCGGGCGCCGCCATTGCCGGAGTTGGTGCGGCAGCTTTGACAGCCGCCGATTGAATCATTAACAGTTGTTGCTTCAAAGCACTATTTTCTTTGATGATTGGTTCGACCCGGCTGTCAGCCCAAGCAGCGGCGTTTGCCGTTAAGCGATCGAGAATGTGATCTGTGTGGGGGAAGCGGAAGAACACGCCTTCTTGGAGCTCAATCCGTTGACCGTTTTGATTTGCTGCCAAAGCTTCTAAGAACATCAGACCCTTAGAGAGATCTATGTTGCTTCGCACGCACAGCTGCTCCGGATTTATTACGCCTTTATATTGTTCGTAAAGCTCAGAAAAAACGGCGGATACCCGTGCGGCCTCGGCTACTTCTTGCTCCTTCTTAGAAGATGCTTCCTTCGCAATAGATGCACCGGCCAGAAGGGATCCAGCGCCAGCGAGCGCCACAGGAAGAGTACTAGGGTTCGCGACCGCAGAAGAAATGACGACAAGAGCACTGACTCCAGTAAGGGAACTAATTAGATGGTGTTTCAGCAGGTTTGTCATGAGTGTCGAAAGCTGTTTTCCAAACAAGAGGGTCTGGGTTGGATGCCCACTCCACAGGAGAAGGCAGTCTGGTATCCCCGTGGGAGGCTCGATCCGTAGTCGGATCATAAGGCTTCAAGCGTAGACCAGTGAACACGGATTTGCCTTGAACAAATTTGGGTCCCACACCTTCGATTTTCAACACGTTGCGGGTTGTTTCCCTGAGTCGATCGACGAATCGAGGTTTGGCTGAGTGCTTGTACCCGTTCGATTTGCAGAAGTTTACATAGCTCGCATAGAGCTCGCTGTGTGCGTTTTTGACGAACAACCCGCGCTCGCTCTCATCTGTGTTGGGCCTGAAAGCGCCACCACCGATAATGTTGTAGCTGTTTGGAGCATACAGAGTGCACTCAGCCAACCAAGCGACGTATGGGTTGTTGAAGATGAGAGCTTCGAGGTTCGTTGCGTTGAGCGTGGGAACATGCTTAACCGGGTTCGCCAGCACGTCACGCATTTCTTCAAAAGGCATATCGAGAGCCCAGGTGACCACTCCGCTGAGTTCCGGGACAAGCTCCCCTTCGACTCGATCTTGGTAGATGTTTAGGAGATCGCGGCGCTGAGATGGAGGCACAACGCGGTCCATGATGATTGTTAGGCGGCGGCGCTCAAGACCGCTGCTGATGTCTGAGCTTGTGATGTGCTCGTTCGACGCAATACAAACCAGAACCTCAGGCTTAAAGCTGATGACCTCTTTTCCGTACTTTCGCTCAGCCCGCAGTGTGTCTGAGGCTGATGTGATTTTCTTTAGAACGTCGAGTCGCTTATTGAAGTTTGCTTCGTCTGTCAGCAACAGAAGTCGCTTACCGATGAGGTTATGGCACTCGAACTTATTTGTCTCGATGATTTCAAGGTTGCTAGTGTGCGTCGCGGCGAATCCAGCCAAGGCGATCAGCAGTTGCTGCAGCGTGGATTTGCCGGTACCTCCCGGTCCTACCAAATGCAAGAAGCGCTCCCCGGTTGTGTATCCCGTGAGCAATGCCCGGCAGAATGCTCGAATGATGATGACTCGCTCTGTGCCTACACAAGAGTCAATCCACTGCAGAAACTTCGGACACTTCGCCGTTTTATCGTAGGGATACGCGAGGCGGCTACGCAGATACAGTTCTTTTTGATTGGCTTCGTCAAACTCGAAAGTCTCTGCGTCCAGCACCCCGTTGGTGAAAGCGATTTTCCCTCGGTTCTTACTCCAGATCGACGTGCGTCCGCCGTCGATGGATTTAAGCAGCTTCGCTTTCAGGATGTGGTAGACCGAGCTCACCGTGGATGAGTTGTACCTCGGCAGCACGCCTGCTGTTACAAACGTATCTAGTGTTTTTACAATCCTACGCTTGATGTGTTGTTCGTCTTGCAGATACCATATTTTCTTATCGGAGTCGTATGTAAAGAACTCATCTAGAGACGAATCGAATAAAAATTCTCCTCCGTAGTTATTTACGATAATGTCTGCTACATCGTTCTCTGAGAACTGTCTGTTGTTTTGCTGGATTTGAACTAGCTGAGCCGGTGTGTTCGGCACTTCTTTTTCCTCGGTTGCTGTTGTTGATGTTGGTGTTGATGTTGTGTTGCCCGAGTTTGAGATATCAAACTCTGAAAGCTCTTCGAAAGACAAAACCGAATTAGTCGGTTTGGGCTTCGTGGTCTTGATCTGATCCTTGATTTCCTCAGAGCACAAAGCGTCGAAAGCACGACGGTTCGTTTTTTTGATTCGTTTCCAACCGGCCAGGTCGCCGTCTTCCGAGGCGATGGCGATGGCTGGCTTTAACTGGCTTGGATCAGTGATGCTGTTTAGGATCCGGAAGAACTTCCCATCCAGGCTCGGGCTGTATTCGTAGATATTCTCGAATATGACGTGTGCTGTTGTCAAGGGGTCGTCGCTTGTCGCAACCTCCTCGGCGTTCAACCAGTTGCACCAGCCCAAAATCTCCTTAAGGGCTACGGTCATGGCGAAGGATCGGTCATCGACCGCCTCCCCGTCGAACATGTTACGGACTGTACGGCTGAGTAATTTAACTAATTCAACGCCGTTCTCGTCCCTAGCCGTGGTTAGGTAGCGGTCTGCGTCATAATCCGACTCCTCCTCCTTGGGGAGAGCCATGTACGCAGCAAAAGCCTCATCAATTTTGGTTGATGGGATGAAGTTGCTAAATACACCTAGGACGCTCTCGACCCCAGTTCCTCCGTAAAACAGGTTGGGAATCTGTGTCGCTCTTCGATCCGAACCAGGAATTTGGTCTGAGATTTGCCTGGTAAACCATTGGTAGAAGCCCGTGTCGATGATCGGCTTCTCCAAACCGAAAACCAGACGGAAGCGTGGCCACTTCGGCGTATGACTCGGAGATAAATAAGCCGCGCTTAAGTACTTTTTACAGAGATCCAGCTCAAGAGCTTCAGCGACTGTTAGTTGCTGATCCTGAATTTTATTACCGTTCTCATCTTTACCATCTGCCTGGTTATCAATATCTACGATAATTAAGCCAGCTTGAATACAACCTGTTTTCTTATCTACTCTTTTTCCATTAGTTAAATGCCACGCACAGAGTCCATTCTGCTCATCGCAGACAAATTTAATTAAAGTATCAATATCTTCGTTCTCTGCGATCCAGTTTTCATTAAAAACTCGGAAGTTGCCGCCAGCCGATATCTTGCCCGTTTTCGGGTTTATAGCGTTTTTAACCTGGTCGTTCCGGCTGAAGACGAATTTCACGAGACCTCCTAGTCCTGCCATTTTGCCACGACTTTGCCTGCAGCGCAGCGGAAGTCGGCGTTAAGGTTTTTCAACCTTAGATAAATTTTTGAGGAAGTTATTTGTTTTGTAGATCGTAGAACTGCCGTAAAACGCTCAACCATTGTTCTGTGTGTTTGTCTACTTGAGCTCGACTAAACGAGAAAACTTGAACATCGTATTCTGGCAGCGGCGTGGATACGATGATCCGCGTTTTATCAATTCGAATTCCTAAGCAGTCTTCTGCAGCCAGAGCGTAAGCAGCCATCTGCATCATGGTTTTCTTTGCTTTGAATACGCCGCCAATGAGTGCTTTTTTGACGTTGTCAGGTATATCACTATTAGCTTTCGGGAAATTTAAAGAGTACGGCGAGGTGCTGGTTTTGAAGTCGGCCAGGATTGTTTCGCCGTTTTCGTCTCGATAGATAAGGTCTGGACATCCAGCGTAGCCGTGTCCCGTCTGTTCGTTGTAGTAGTGGAGGCGGCCTACTCCATCATCTCCTACGTACTTCCGCCACTGCGGTTGGTTGTACGGAGACTCACTCCAAAGAACTCTACCGTTCGCTAGCAAAGTGTCGAGAGCCTCCGGCACACCTCGCCAGTAGGGTTTGTATTCTTCTGGAGGGCTTACTGTCAGTCCTCTGATGTGGTTTTCTGTCGCAGAGTGTATCCAAGTTCCCCGCTCTGCCGCTTTCTCGAGAGCGCCTGGATTACTTAGATTCCACGCATTTAGTTTTTTTCGGGTTTCTTCCGTCTGCGTGGCCGATAAGACAGACGTTACGGAAGGTAAGGGCCGAGGCACTCCATCACAAACGTAGTGCCTCAGGCCATTCAGAGTTAATCTAGTTTGGGACACAACACTGTGTCGAATTAGTCTAACTCTAGTCGATTTTATTAAAAAACTACCGAAAACGCTTGAGGAGGATTCTCTTCATCGTCATCCTCTTCGTCATCTTCAGTATCTTCTTCACCTAACGTATATTCTTCATCTTTGTCTTCTTCTATGAAGAACTCCGATTTTTGATATGAGAAGTTCTGCGCGTGGCTATCCAGCTCTTCGCTCAAGCACATTCCTGCACAGAAACTCTCGTTTACTATTTCAGCGCATTCTTCTGCAGTACGAGCCTCACCGCTAGGTGATACGCATTCCTGTAGGAGTTGATCCGAGACCATAAGTGCGCAGACCTTTTCTAGGAGCTTGTTAGTCTCTGTAAGTTTTTCCAGAACGTCCCGCTGAAATTTGTCAAATTTTTGCTGTCGAAACGAAGTCATGGTAATGGGGGGAGGGGGTCTACACGATCCCAATCGAGACCGTATGTTATCTGAGTTCCGTCGTGCCAGCACTCTGGGCGCTGGAACAGGAACCAACAACTGGTTACAGAGTCGCGGGTCGAACCCATCGACCGGAATTTGGGCCGTGGATTCAGCACAATGATATTGCTGATCTTGTTCGCCAGAAGAAAGCTTTTACGTTTGGCTACCGGTTCGATAAAAGACAAACGGTCTAACACCGCGATTCCTTGCTGAGCTACTTGAATACCGTATTCCAGGATGTATTCCGCTTTATCACCTAATCCCATAGTTGCTGCTACAACCCAATCGTATTTACGTTCTTTTTGTGTTACCCACCACATAGGATCTACTACATTACTTTCGTCAGTATTGCTAGTCACATTCAGCCTGTGTTTCCTTAATTGATCTCCTAAGATATTTAGAGGATCATGCGGAACGAGGATGGTCCCTGTTATGAAGGAATGCTTTATAAGAGCGTGCGTGACGCCATTTGGGATGGTGTAGAAGGAGTCTGTCATGTTCTTGCGGGTTTGATCTGTCAGATCTTAATGACCAGTTTGCTTTTTGTAGGGGTTTGTCCCGTAAGCTTTAATCAAGACATTCTGTAGATTATGTTAAATCTAGATTGGATGAGCACAGAACAGGAGTTTTTACATAAGCGTGTGATGACTGACGCAGCCAAGCTTAATAGAGAGCAGTTGTTGGAGATTTTCGAAGGGGTCCACAAACAATACCTCATCCGAGCCCATTTGTTTTCCCGGTTGGCCTCGTGGTGCGCCCAGAATTCCATCCTTCTGCCCGGCTTTGATGAGTTGCTTGCTCCGCGGGAAGTTGACCATCCATCTGGTTTAGAGACTCCTGAAAGCTGACAAAAAAAAAGGGCGGTCTCCCGCCCGTGTCATCCACTCAAACTGAGTTTAACCGACAGTTTTCGTCAAAAGTCGATTCCCAAAGCCTTGGCTTGCTCTTCTGTCAGTTCTACCGCCTTCTTCTGATTGGGTGAAGGGGGCTCTGGTGCTGCTGACTTGAGCTCCTTAGGCTTCTCCTTTGCTGCAAACGAAGGACGCTGAGCATCGCCGCGAGTCGCTGCGAATTGGGCTTTGATTTCCGCGTGGTCAGCCCCAAGGGGAAGCTCTACGAGGTCAGAACCAGGGATGTGAGATTTCAGAGCGGAGGAGCAGAAGCTGCCGCCTTTATCTTCTAACCACTGGTTAATGTCGACGATGAGCTTTTCCTCTTCGGCGTTGGCTGCTGGCCTGTCAGCAAATTCAAGAGCATTGAAATTGATCTTTGCTCCGTCTGCCCCGGTCATCGGATCCCGTTCGTTGAAGCTGCGAGTTACAAACTTCGTAGCTGTAATAACGCTCGCACAATTGATGCGGTTGTTATACAGAGTCTGGAAGTAGCTGATGAAGTTTTTCTGCGAAGACTTACCCGAGATCATTGAGGTTGTTACGCAGCGAGGCGGAAGCAACCTGTGGTTGGGAGACACACCGATGTAAGCGATGCGTAGAAATTCCTCCTGGTTTCGCATACCCAGGTTTCCGAAGTAAGGAGTAAACCCCAGAAGAACAAATTCAATCGGAACACCGTTATCGTTTTTATCAACGATGGCAGCATCCGGGTCTACGTCAGATTTCCACCTGCGAGCCTGAAGATCAATACGGAGAGTATGTGGAGGGACGTTACAGAGAATTTCGTCCTGCGAGAACTGACCAGCGATAAACACCATTGTTTAGTACCGAGAAATCAAAGGGAAAAGTCGATCGAACCGATAGCAGCGGCGGCTACCTTACCTTTTTCAGGATCGGCTGCCTTCTTGGGAGCGCTCTTAGAGGATTTAGGGAGATACAGAATTTTGTCCGCAGTGTAGTTGAGGTAAGATTTCTCATCTTTTTCGCTTGTGGAGACTTTACCAACCACGATCGTTGGGGTCCCAGGAGCGAGCTCGGACAACTGGGAGCTGAGCTCTCCCCATGCCGTAACTTTGAACCAAGACGTTTCGTTGTCTTCGTTTTGCCAGGCCAAAGACCTGTTAGTCACAGTCGTATCCGTAAGCTCGACTTCATCAGCTTTCGGACCAAGCCCCCCAGTCGCCATGAAGGTATTGATCGCCAGAAGATCATGAAAGTTATCTTCGGTTACGATCAACATAGGCTGCATCTTGAGGACGCCATCCGGAGTTGGCTTCGTGGGCCCCATCGCTAAGAGCGTTTGGCCTTCTTTCAGACCTTTAAGAAGCTTACCGACGTAGTGGTCTTCCTTTTGGAGGAGTTGAACTTTGGTTGCGACCCTTTTTTCGTTTGACGGTAGGCTTTCCGTAATGACGTTGGTGATGCTGTCTTCTGTTTGGGCTTCACCCGTGACTTTCAATCCGAGTAGGAACAGATTCATTTTTTAGCCGTCTGTAAATGGTTGAGCGATGGACGTTGAGTGCCGAGGCGATTTGGGAGACCTCCACGCCTTGGCTTCGATAGGCTACTAGCAATTGCTCGTCGCCGCCAGACAGTTTCTCGTTTTTCTCACGAACATACTCAAAGTGATACGGATTTATACAGGTTTTACACTTACAGTTGTTTTTGGTTACAAAATCATCCTTTGGGATATCTAAATACTTGAGAATTAACCCCCGCAAGTAATATCTTTCTCCTACTACATAACAGCAAGGCACATCATTAGTGCTGCCTTTTGCCCATTTGTAGCATTGCTTGTGCGAAAAGTTGTTGAAAGCCAGGTCTTTAAATAATTTAGATATAGCCGTCTCTTTGTGCGGTCCGTAGGATATATCGTACTTGTCAGCGTCTAAAGCTCGAACGATATCAATCGCCTGCGCCTGCGCGTGACCGTGGTCGTTTGCTTCTAAAGCTATCCTTGTTTTTCTATAATTTTTTACTACTACTAAGGTGTAGTTTTCAATCATTTATTATCGCTTGCCACTCTTAGCTTTTGCAATTGCTTTTGCTCCTGCGCTAGACAGTTTGGAAGCTTTAGCCGAGCCGCCAACATTCACACCGGCTGCTCTGAGTTGAGCTGCTCCGCTGGCGTTGACCTGAGGAGCCCTACTTGCGATTTTCTTTAATTGAGCCGGCGTGGCTCCGCGGTTAAGGAGAGCCTTGACGTCGCGCCCACCGAGGCCAGGACCACCAAATTTACTGAGGTTATAAGACATTACACCACGTCTCTTTTGCCTCGTCGGGGCGGGCTTCTGAGCAGCAGCCTGACCTCCATCTGTCGGAGCGTACCGCTCTTCTGGCATCATCGCTCCAAAGTCCGGCAGTTCAAACTCAGGCATTTCGAACTCGGGGAACGTTAGATCAGGGATTTCTTGGGTTGTTCCTGCGCCCGCGCCGGTCTGCTGACCGCGAAGTGCAGAAATGCTGCTGATCAGGTCATCGATACCGAGATCCTTTCTCAGTTTTGCAATGTCTTGCAGAGGGTTCTTTGCTCCAACGTTGGTTGGGTTAAAGACCTCAGGATTTGCCAGGCGAGCTGCAGCCCCTTCAGCTTGCTCTTCTGCGGAACTTGGGCCTAATCGTCCGCCGCGACTCGGCTTGAGGAATTGACCTGCTGTTTTTATAGTCTCTTGAACCGCTTCTAACATGTCCGGCGTGGCAGCGCCGAATTGCGGAAGTTGACCGGCGAAACGACGCTGACGAGCCACGACTAAACTTGAACCCTTTCTAAATGTTAGCTTACTTGATTTGAATCGCTTCGGATGTAATACCTACGTAATCCGTGTCCTTTCTTGATCACCATATCCAGCGTCTTAATAAACGCTGATGCATCTTCGTAGTTTTTAAATACCTTAGCTTTCGATATATCTTTGGTGTACTTAGCGACTGCGTTTTTATTTAAGACTTGTTCTACGTATTGCCCGTTCGGGCTCAGGATTAGCCAAGCCTCCTTGAAACTCAAGTGAGTTAGCTTGGCCACGTCCGAATCGTTGTAAAAAACATAATTCTGCTTAACTTTAACTTTTTTTGTTTGCTCAGAACTCTTCTTAAAACTTACTTCAATTTTGTGTTTCTTTTTTAGTGCTCTCGCTTTATTACTCGCAACCAAAGGAGACTTAAATAACTCGGGGAGGACGTACACATCATCATCTCCATTAATTACAGCTAGATAAACTTCACCTGCTCTAATGGTGAACACCTCCTTCTCAGGATTTTTAGAGAATTTAGCCAGGTCCATCTGAGTCTCCTTGTTGCGTGGATTTTATTTGGCAGACCAGTCCTTGCCTACGCCGGGTTCCGCTACCAATCGAGTTTTCTTGAAAACGGTCTTGCCGGCATCTACCATGATTTGCTCTAGTCGTTCTAGCCACAGGTCCTCCAAGCCTTCCTTAACTTCAAGTACGCATTCGTCGTGTACGACGGCGATTAATCGTACATCATCATTCAAGTATTCACCCAGATTCCCTAAAGCAACTTTTAAGCAGTCCGCTCCTGTTCCTTGGATTAGGGTGTTGGCAGCGATTGTCATCCGGCTGTCGTCGTACGACAAAAGCCTGCGCCGACCCATTGCTGTTCGGGTGTAGCACCAGCCATCTTCCACCAAAGCACCCCGTTCGCGGTGCCATTCCCTTAAGCGTGGGTACGCATTGTGGAACTTACTGCGCAGGACTTTGCTTTCGGATAATGATAGGTGCACGTTGAATGACGCCGCAGCATATGTTTTAAACTTCCGAAACCCTAGGCCGTAGATGAATCCGAAGTTAGCTCCTTTTGCTTGCTGCCTCTGAAGTTTCGTTACTTTATCGATATCGCAGTTGTTAATAAGACTCGCTGTGAGCGTATGTAAATCGATGTCGTTATTGTACGCTTCCTGCATCTGAGGGATGTCCGCCAACTCTGCCAGCAGTCGAAGCTCCATTTGGCTGTAGTCGGCGATGATTAGGGAGTAACCTTCGCTGGCGATGAAGCATTCCCGAAATGCTTTAGATCGAGGAACCTGTTGGAGGTTCACACCATATGTAGTTTTCTTTTTAGTTTTAGTTCCCCTGGCGGCTCCTGAGCACGTGAATCGTCCGCTGTTCGCTCCCACCTGGTTATAGAAACTATGAATCCTGAGAGTTACAGGATTTATGTTGTCTAAAAGTTTGACGGCGTGTTCTAGCTGAGTCTCTACCTTTGTCCGCTCCCGGTACAAATTCAAGACCTCGTCGTCGCTGTCGAACTCAGATAGTGCGATTTGGTTGAGCGTGGGCTTACCTGACCCCTCATCAACGGGGACGGCAATCCCGCAGAGACTGAATGCTGTAGTTACTTGAGCCGTTGATCCCGGATTAAATTCTTTCTTGGCTCGCTTGCCTAAAGCGATCTGACCCTCGGAAGTTCTAGGTAACTTGTGATCTTCGGGAAGTTTCTCATCTAACGCTGTGAGGAACTCGGCAGTCTTTACGTCTAGTTCCTTTTCGATTCGATCTTTAAGTTCGTTCAGCTTGTTTATGTCTACACGGAATCCCGTGTAACACATTTTAGATACGGGGCGGATGCACTTAGATTCAATTGCATAAATCTCTAATAACGCCTCCTCTTTTAATTCCGCTAGCTGCTCGGCGGCGATTGCAGGCAGTACATCGACGTCCGTGGCTGAGTACTCAACTTGTTCAAAAGTTAATTCCGGTGCGCTCCAATCTGTTAGCCGTTGCTCTTTATCCAGCTCTAACCCCAATCGACGCTGCGCCACAGCTTTTAGCGAGCACGAAAGGTCGGCGAAGTAAGGTTTATTTGCTTTCGGTGAAACCTTCTTCTCTTTAAATCCGGCTCTCAGAACCCTCTCAGCCACAAACGTGTCAAATATTTTGTTCTTGAAATCGACTCCAATCGAGTACAAGAACTGCATATCAAAGTTCGCGTTGTGTATTACCAGCAGATCTCGAGACTCGATCAGCTCTCTAAGTTCCTGAGTTGGGCTGACTTTAAACAGATCAAAGACATAAATTGTTCTATCCTCAAGGTTTGGTGTTGCGTCGCAAAGCTGGAGCAACCGAAGCTTCGAAACGCTTGCCTGTAACCCCGTGGTCTCTGTATCCAAGCAGAGTTTTTTAACACTCTGCAGATCTTTTACAGCTTTGTCTGCTTGATCTTTTTCCGTTAGATACAGGATGTTCATGAGGATTTTTAGGTAAATAAAAGCACCCTCAGGAGTCCCGAGGGTGCGGTCAGTCTACTAGCGTCAGCGTTCGATGCGTTTCTCGAACAACAGTTTTGCGAACACGTCGCAATCAGACCAGAGGCTGGCGAGGGCAGCTCCCTTTTCGCTCGCGCTGATCTTGTAGAAAACTCGACGCATATCCTTGGCCCGAGGACTCCTATTCGGATTCTCAGATCCAACAGAGACGGCGCTTCTCATTTCAATCAGATTCTGCTTTTGGCAGAAGATCAGTCCTTCGCGTAGACCAATGTACAGCGGCGATACGTGGAAGGTGTCCTTGCGAAGAACTCCCTTCGTTAGATCACGCGGTGTGAGAGACCCATCCTCAGAAAGCATGAAGCCTCGGTATGCCGTGGACTTGTTCGGCAGACTCCGATCACTCCAACACTCGTTCACGAAGTCGGTGGCGATGCGACGCAAAGTAGTCCACTCATTAAGGGACGTTCGGGAGATGATCAGAGAGGCTCCCGCAGCCCAGTAGGCATCGCTTTGATGGATCTTGTCGATGACCTGCTCCAGACTGAATGTCTGGTCGGTATAGGCGGGCCTGACTGAACGGGACGGTGTCCGGGGCTGTACTACCTTCTCAGGCGTCTCCGTCCGACCCACAGAGATCCGCCAGGCAAGACTGGCGAGCTCTTGGTTTCCTTCGCTAACCGAGAGATCAAACAGCATTTTGCTGTTGATCTTACGCATATCTAAGACCTTTTCTAGATCGATCCTCAGACCTTGCATAGGGTCTACTCCGGTCGCACTCATAAGCGCCGTGGCTTCCGAGGCTTTGATCGGAACACCCTTCAGATGGAAGTCGAAGTTCATGTTAGTGGACATGTGAACAGAGAGAACAGTAAAGTTTGATGGTGTGAAAGGCAAGAGCCTCAATGTTTTCTTAAGATTTCCGCAGCTGACTCCGAAGAGAGCTTTGGTATGTACCCTTCGTTTTTTGGATTAGTGCATAGATGAATGTGTTCTGTTATTTGAGAGGTTATTAAATCCCAGTCGGGGGGTCCCAGCTGGGTTACCTCCAGAAGTTTGTCGAAGTCGCCTATCCCGAAGAGGTATTCTAAATAGTTCTGAAACGGTAAACAGATTTCACAGTAAGTGGCTTTTTCTGTGTCGTTGTAAACTATAGAGAATGTTTTAGTTTGTTCTAGAAACTTCAAATGCGCACCGTGGTACCAAAAACTTCTTTGGCGGTCGGTGAAAGAACTTTCGGGGTTTAGAACAGAAGTCACCCAATTTTTTAAATCCTCCTGAGTTTTACTTGTTTTACAGTATTTGTTTTTAAGTTCCAGCAGTACTTTAGCTGGTGTCATATCCATTAAACTTGTTCTGATTGGTTGTAAAAAAGATCAAAGTCTTGTCCTTGTTCTTGTTCTTTTAGTCTTGTCCACTTGAACTCTCCATCTATCCTTCCGTAACAGATGTAACAATTCCCCGTGTTTGGGTCGTAATGCAAAGCACCCACATGTTGATTCTTGCCATTAATTCGATCTCGTATGAGTTCGATTTCCGATTGGCCTCTTTCGTAATACTCAGCGATTCCTCTGAGTTCTTTGACTGTGTTCTTAGGTTCGTCCATGACTATCGAATACATCTTTGAATTGCATCTACTGTATCGACTGAATTAGAGATATTCACGCTGTATGTTTCGTCGCTAAACAAGTTGCAAACTTCTGGTACCGCCATGTTTAAACATACAGTGCTCACCTGCGTTCCTGTGTTTGTCTTATAAGTATTCAGTGCTCTCACAAAGTTATCTCCAACGTCTGCTTGCCCGTCGGTCAAGATTACCACATCAGCTTTCGGCTCTTTAGATCCCAAGTGAACGATGTGGTTGATTACGGCATTGAAGGATGTTCCTCCACCGAGCGTCCAACTCGAAAGCTCGTCCAACAGGTCCGCCTTAACCATGTTGTCTCCGCAGATCTCCAAAAGCTCCATTACCGCTGTGTCAAATAGATTCACATATATTTTCCTGTTTTCCTTTCGAGCTTGATCAGCTATGACCATGGCTATCGCTTTACTCCAAATCTCCAGCTCGCCGCTCATGGAGCCGGAGGCATCGATGTACATGATGATTGGACCTTTTCCCAAATCTTTTCTGTGCGCTGTGTAGTCTTTTGTCATTAAAGTTTTCTGAGAATACTTAAGCGCAAATAGAGCTTTACCCTGCGGCGTGGCTGCCAACGCCAACTCCGATGGAAAAGCTTTGATTACGTTATTGCTAAATTCCGCTCCTGTTACACACTCATAACTAGCCTTGTATAACTTAGCTCTTTTTCTCTCATACCAAACGCGTTGAAGTGTTCCCAACTTTTTAACTACTTGTTTAAGCTTCGGATTGTTTTGCAGCTTTCTAGCCAGGGCTTTCTTCTCTTCGATATTTTCAGTCCGTTGCCGCTCACCCGCCGAGGTGCCCCACAGGGTAGAAATAGTTTCATTATTCTCTTTACTCTCTGCTAGAGCTTCATCCATTATTTGATTTGCTTTACTCTGTATTGTCTGCCTTGCGTTCTCTATCGCTTCGTTCAGCTCTTGGTTTAGTTCTTTACCCTCTCTTCTAAACTGTGCTGCTGCAGCGACATCTCCCGCGTCTTGCGCTTCCTGGAAATTCTTTCGGAGTTCTTCAAGGCGTTGCCCAGCGTGGGCAAGCAGCTGAATGTTTACCATCCCTTGCTCGATCGCATTTTCTATAACGTCCGATAGTTTGTTGAGAATTACCACGGCATTGTTAGCGCTGTTGTACTGTTCTCCGCTGCAGTGCTGGAGCATCTGCGGCCAAGCGGCTGCGGCTGACAGGTCTTCCATAACGGAATACCAGAAACCGTTTTCTGGTTTGTATCCTTCGGGAAGCGCAGCTTTATCGCCGTCGCACACCTTTCGGAAATACTCCTCGTAGGCTTCCAGTGACACCAGCCAGTTGACATCGTCAGCTTTGTAGAGCCTCTCGAACAGCTCTTTGCCGAATCTGGATAGCTGCTTCAGGTTGTGGGTTTCCGTCAAGTATCTAACCGATGGTTTTGCCTCCCTGATGAAGTCTTCCCAAAGGAAGTCAGCCAAGGCAGAACAAACTAAAGTCAGCGGCTCGTTGTTAGTTAGGCGAATGAACTCGATGTTGGTTTTGAGGTTCATAGCTACTTACTGAATTCGTTGATGGCTTTAGCAAACGTTGCGCTGTGTGTTTCCAAAGACTGAATAAGCTTCACCCCATCCGTACGGGTTTTAGCGCCAATCCGTTTCTTGTCGTCGTCTAGAACTTCAGATACTTTAGTTTTGATCGTGTCAATGTCCTTGTGACACCGCCGAAGGAATATCACATATTCATTTAGATCTTGCAGCCCTTTAGATTTAAAGCGATGCGCTGTTGCGGTGTACTCCGAAAGAATGCCTGCCGCAGCTCGTTTCGCCGTGGCCAAGATATTGTCCGCAGTAGGGATCTCTTGATCGAGAGTCTCTTTAATCGTTAGCTTGTCCTCCTCCGTCCTGTACACGATGTGAATGATGCTGTTGTGCATGTGTTCGGGATACAGTTCGCTGTCTCCCTGCACAACTGCCCACGCTTTCAGGAACTTGAGAATCTGAACCCGGCGACGATCGCTGATGGTGATGGACCGTTGCTGCAACATATCCCAAACAGACCCAAACTTATCCAGAAACTCGTCTGAGATTTTTATATTCTCAGCAGATTCCTGTAGCTCTTTCAACTCCTCGAGAGTTAAATACTCTCCAATCGTGGGCCGCTTTTCGATCCCCAGCGCCCACTGATCGAGAATCCGTTTAGAGCTGGGTTTCTTTAGAGGGAGCACAGTTGGGCGGAACAGAAACCGATCCGCAAAAGCCTGTAGCGACTCTTCCTCAGGCCAGCTGTTCGTGGCAGCGACGATGGATTCGATCGGTGTTTGGATGTACTCCTTACCGTTGTTGAATGTTCTCTCGTTAAGGAGCATCAATAGCGAGTTCAGGATTGCTGAACTACCGCGGAACATCTCGTCTAAAAATCCGATGTGCGCCGAGGGCAAGTATCCGTCGACATCTCGGCTGTACTCATCTTGCAGAAGTTTGGTTACAGCCACAGGGCCAAAGACTTCCGAGGGATCTGTCGTGGGCGTAAGCAGATACCCAAAGTAGTTGGCCCCTGAGATCCCTTTACAGATAGATCGCACCAGATCAGATTTACCGGTTCCTGGTTCGCCGAGCAGGAATGCGTTTTGACGGCTGATCAGGGAGGCGAGGAGTCCGTCTACGATCTCCTCTCGCTCAAGGTTTGCTACGTTAAGCCAGGAGCGAAACGTTTGAAGCTTTACGAAAGTTTTGTTGTTCATGGTTAGTTTTAGGTACGTAATCAGAAGTCGATGTTGTTGAGAGCTGCAACGGAAGTCTCTTCGTCTTCTGTGACTTCGTCGAGAAGGTTATCGAGGTTTTCGTCAGCCTCGCCGATAAGCTCGCGGCGTTGTTGTACAAGTTTTTTCAACTGCTTAGCCCGTTGTTCATAAACATTTAGCTCCAGGTCTACATCTTTAATCAACGTATCTAAAGCGTCGCTGTTTTCTACAGTTTTGATTCGCTCGCAGAGAGTTTTGTAGCTATTTGAGAAGGTGAGCGACTGTTGCAACGCGTTCAGACCTTTTGAAGGTTGCCGATTGTTGCAGATCTCCTCAAGTTCGAGTTTGATTTCGTCTTGAACTTGGAAGAACTCCTTGCTTCCTTGCGTCCTTACGCTCCGATCCGGATCTTGAATGTCAATACCGGCTTGAAGCAGCCGTTGGGCGAGTTGTGATAGGTTTTCGAAGCCGGGAACAGAATCGCTGATCAGCTGCAGCTTCTCCGCGGTGATCTGCCAAGAACCACGCTTCTTATCTCCTCCTGTCTGTTGTTTGCCGATCTTGCTGTCCGAACGAACATCTAGATCATCCAGGAGTTCCGCACTGATCAGTAGGGCTTTGTCCGCTGCGTTGTTCTTGGCGTTTTCCAAAACCTGCGCTGTGTTGATCTGATTCTCGTAAGCAGCTAGAGCAATGGCGTCACCGTCAATTGGTTTGTCTACTTTGGTTAGGGAGACGGGCAGAGGTCCCAACACAGAAACGCGAATTGGAGTCTTGTACTCTTGCCGCGTGGGGAAGATCCGCAAGTAAGCCTCGTAGGCCAAGCTGAACTCAGCCTCATCCTTGAACAGCGGTCGCAGGATGCCTTCTGCCGTTTGCTTCCAATTTTGAAATTCAGATTCCCACAGATCTTTCAGTTCGTCGTTCGCCTTATCGGCTTCTTTACGAATCTCTTTGATCAGTTGATTAGCAGACTCAAAGTAGGAAGCAGTGAGAAAGTGACAATCATTATAATGAATACAATACCCATCATAAAGTTCACGCTGCATAACGCGCAGCGAATCAAGTTTGTTCTTAAGTGCGTTGCTGAGATTCGGCCGAAGGCTGACTGTATTATTTTTCTCAAGAGTTTCGATTACAGATTGAGGTAGTTTAAGATCGTCGAACTTAATCTGTACACTCTGCCGCACACTGGCAGAAACAGAACAGGCGAGAAGGTAGTGGGTCGTCATCTGGTTAGTTAAGTAGTCGTGACTGCTTTGTGTAAGAAAAAACCTCCGAAAAACGGAGGTTTGCTCTCTCCCTGGCGGCCTCACCGCCGGGCCCATCTTACCGGACGCAACCCCACACATGCAGGGTTTGTCACGGAACTCATAAATTGATACAGATTATCCCTTACGCAGCCTTGTGAACGCAAGCGAAATCCGGTCGGTCATCTCGTCGCACTCGTGCGCTGCTACCAACTGCTCAGCCGTATGTTTCAAAGCCAGTTTGGCGAGCTTCAGTTCGTGCTCTAGCTTCGCAACCTTGGCCTGAAGCTTTTCTAGTTTGTCGTGCGGCGTGGGAATCTTTGAGATTCGGACGACGATGTTTGTGTTGTAGACGGGGAACTTAAAGCGACTCTCAGATCCGGAAAACACACTGAGATCTAAGCCTTCTGTCTCTGCGATCTGGATGTCTCGTAGGAGGTTGTCTCGGGAAGCTTCAAACGGCAACCCGAAAGATTGATCCAGGGCTGTCTGAGCTTTGTCGCGTTCGTCAAAGGTTTCGGCGGCGAGCTCGCCAAGCTTAACCAGCTCGCTGGATCGGATGCTCATGAGGATGATCAAGTGATGTGAGTCCACCGCGTTTGGTGCGGCCGGTGGCGCCGCGTAAATACTAGAGGATACTAGTGCACTTGTAAAGGTGTAGACGGCGTTGGGGGATCGAACCCACACATGTTCAAATCAAATTGGCTTCTGTTGAACAGCCACCAGGCACGCCGTCGTCTACCTAAATAATGTACCAGGGTTTCAAGGGCTACCGTTTGAGGTACACCGCAACTTTCATCGGATCATTTATTGCGTTTTCGATCATAAAGATCTTCTTCGCTTTTTCCGGTGATTCTGCTCGTAGGGAGCACGCATACTGCCAGGTTGGACGGAAAGCTCTGGAGAAAATGTCGAACTCTTTTTCGGCAAGTTCGTTGGAGGGATGCACGTGCAAGGAAGTAAGCAACTCAGAAATCATACTGTACGAGGAAGTTGAGTTTACCTATTGCTAGAGTCTTTATTGACTTGTTCTGTTCACTTGAGCGAATACTTTGTTAAACCAGTGTTTAATATAAACTTCTATTTTCTATAGCTTTACTTAACGTAATTTGCCGAACCTGAGTCCGGCTTGAGTCATCTAAGATTAGACTTAATGACATCTAAGAACAACAAAGCAATCCCTAATAACAAGAACACTAAGTTGTAAGGAAAGCTATTCAGGATGCAGGTGAGCACAAAGCAACCTGACGCTATGACTAAAAATAAGTTTGTGTTCTTAGGTTTGGTCATGCTTAAGCCGCTCCGAAACTTCAGTCAGGTTGCAGTAAAGGATCTGATTCCGAGATTCGATAACGTAACGAATTTCATTAAAAAGACTCGCTAGCTCATCTGCTGATACAGCAGTACCGAGACCAACCTCAAGTTGGATGTGTGCAAAACGAGGAGATTTTTCAATCATTGGTTTAGTTACATGAAGTTTGGGGCGGCCTCGCAAAGCGGGACAGAATGTTGATTCCCTTTCCACGCTTTACAAGGTTTCTTTGCGACATAGTATCGAGCTGTCGGATCCCTCCGTCCATACTCTCTTGCTGCCGCATATGATTGTTTGGAGTCTTCGTACTCCTCTATGGTCACTACGACGTTGGATTCACCTCTGCGTTGGATGTAATAGGGCATCTGCTTTAACTCTCTACAATAAGCTTCTGTATGTTGTAATGTTTAATCCAAGTTACTAACTTCATTGTGTCAGATGCAGACTGCATCCCAATGCAGCCGCTTGTACCCGACTCCCCGTTGAGTTTGCCCCAACTAGGATCTTGATGAAATCCCAAATCCGATCGCCCCGTGGCGAAAAGAGGTGTAATCGGCACCCAGAATCCTCTACCTAACTCGGGATCAGCAAAAGGTCCCGCTTCGATTCCCAATCTTTCAATTCTGTAAGTTCCTTTAGGTAGCGGTGCCTTTGTTCCGCTTTGATTGCGGTTTGCTGTTTGTCGGTACGATCTACCGGTAACACTAGGCAGAGTTTCAAGTGGGATGCTTTGAGTGTTCATCAACACTAGCTCCCAAATGGGATCCTTGGTTTCCTTGATAACTTTGGTAGACTTCCTCAGCACTAAGTAGGCTGCAGCTTGGTTGGTTACATTTGGCAGCTTTGCTCCGGGTTTGAGTTGAATGCTCGGCCGAAGCGAACCCGGCTCAATAGAAACTCCTGGGGTTGGAGTCGCGTCAAGTGGAAGTATTCCTGGCGGAAGATCTGTAACTACATTGCCAGGACCTTGTTCTAATGGTGTAGCCTGCGCATACATCATCTGCCTTATGTGATCCTGACGGGCTTCCCGTTGCGCCATCAGCTGTGCTCCCTGACTAACAAGAAGACAAGCTCCGATTCCGGCGCATGTTGCGAGTGTTGCGATCATTGGGATTTTCATTAGAGGTTTCCGGGTCCAACTTGGGGCGGCGGATTGTAAGACGGGGCGTCAAGGTTACCAGGCCCAGTCGCAGCCCTTGGGGGCGTGGGTTGTGCCACAGCCTTCGGGGGTTCAGGTAGGTATTCAGGTGCGGGGTTTAACGGTTGTTCCTCCGTAGTTACAGATTCCTGTTTGGGGGCGGGGGCTGCGGTTGTGTTGTGTTTCGTCTCTTGAGACTCGCCCATCTGTGTTTTCCATTCAGCCTTCGATTTCTCTTCAGGTGAAGGATCTAGTTTGCCCGGTGGATCTGGCGACCTTCCAGGAATTAGAGCACTCACCACCGAGTTGATCAATGTTGCTGCGACAGCTGCTACAACAAAGGCGGCCGCACCAGCCGCCACAATCAAGACTTTCTTCACTGTGTATTACCGGCAGAGGTAGTCAGCTCTGGCGAATCCTACGATTCCCGCGTATTCCACACGGTACCAACGCATTCCGTCTCCTCCCCACACCCAGGTGAGTAAGCGTACGTACGAGTTGCTGGGGACAGATGCGCTCACGTAGTTGTTCTTACTGGGGCCGTTTCGAAGATTTACTGAGGAGTTGGGATCGCGTGTGCATGTGATCGCGTGTGATTGTGCATTTGCTGGCGCAACCGTGGCAAACAACAGCAGACACAAAGTTAGGAGTCGCTTCATGGTTTGAGGTAGTTGAAGAGTTGGTTTAGGTTACTTCTTAATCAGGGCGAGACGATCCGCATACAGACAAGCAAACCCCGAGATCAGAAAGATAAGATTCCAGGGAAATATGCTGGTGCAGACCGTCAACAGAAAGCATAGCGCAGCCAGGGTAAGACAGACGTTGATCTGAGCAGTTTGTGACATTGCAGGTAGTGTGTGAGGGCGGCCCCGCGTAGCGGGAGGGCGATTGTGATAGGACTTCAGCCCCGTACAAAACAGTGGCTGGTGTTAGGTTCGATCTCCCAATCCACTTCTTCTATAGCTGTGCCATACCACGTGTGATCTTTCTGGTACACACCGGCGCCACACAGCTCTCTCAGAATGGCGTTAATTCGAGATTTGGTTGTTGGTGTTTGGTAGCCGCAGTCGCAGATGGTGACACTATCGGGGCGGATTTGTGCGATCGGGCTGCCATGCAGGAACACATTCACGCGGTCGAGCAGTCGCTCACCGTGGGCGAAATAGGTTACGGAAACCTCTGTGTTTGCACACTTCCAATCTTTCTTGTTGTAGATAGCCTGCAGCATTTGTGCTTCGATCTTACGCATGGTTTGACTCCGTTGTGTGTAGTGGGGGCGCGTTCAGGTATTTACAGAAAAGTGTGGCGGGATGGATGCTTGAAGGGTTGACCAGAAGGACACACGTTCGCGCTTCCACCGTTCGTATGATTCATCTCCTTGTTTGATATGGTGTGCATCCGACATACGTTGACGCGCACATAACGCTATGTTGTAGCGGCTGAGGCTACACAGACAGGCACGCGGTTCGTATTCGAATTCAACACCGTGGTCGATGTAAGTTGGCAGGTTTTGATAAGACATTGGGGTTCAGAAAGGGTTTATCCAGGTAAATGCTTGGTGATCAGATACCTGACGCTGTTTGTTCAGGAGATCTACAAAGTTGTTGAAGGCTTCACGCTTAGCTACATGATCACCGCGCAGTGCGGGATCATAACTAACCGAGTCTTGCCAAAGTGAACGGAACTCAGAGACAACTTGAGCCTTAGTTAGAGTCTTCATGTTCGGAGATTTGAGCGCGGAGATCGGAGATTGCGTCTTGTAAGTGGTAGTAGCGTGACGGAGATTGTGCATCGTCGAGTGCACATTCGAGTTGCCACAGTGCATCTTTAGCGTCCTCTATTGAGAGGAATGTGTCGATAGCGTACGTTACACCGTACTCATCAACTGAAGTTAGGGTGATCATTGTGTCAGAGTGGAGTGAATGGAATTGAGCAATCATCTGGCCATTCGTAACCATCAGGAACTTCCCAAAGGTCACCGTCTTGATGCAATCGCCAGGTGATACCATCGCTGACGATGTTGGCGTTGTCTAAGATGTTCTGCCACGCTTCCCAATACCATTCAGTATCAGGACCAGCCTGACAAGTGAGCACATCGTTGTAGTCTACGCCTACACATTTAGCCCAGTGTTCGTCAGCGTCGCTGCAATACATCTGCGGAATGTAGACACCGTGAGTGTCAAGTAAGACTAGATTAGGTTCGAAACGTGTTGTCATGATGTTAGTGTAATTGTGTGAGGGCGCCCCGCGTTAGCGGGAGGGAATCACGGTTTGGTGTAGATAACCTCGTACAAGTGGCAGTCACTGCGCGGGAAATCCTCATCGATCTCTGGCAAAACGAAGTTATAGAACCCAGCCTCCGTGGGTTCGATGTCATTCTCTTCGCAATACTCTAGGTATTCTGAGGGTTCGTAGTAATACGTGTGCGTTACTGCAATTTCGGCCACGTTGAATGGTTTCATGATCAGAAAGTGACGGTTTGCTTAAAGGATGAGAATGTGGCAGAACGTAAGTTCTTCAACATAACTAGGTGATCTTGGGCCCAATCCCCACCAGGATGATCTGGAGTTTCGTTAAGTAGCTGCAGTAAATCCTGTTCATAAGCTCGAATCATGCGGCGCATGAAGTCACGATCTAGCTCGGTTTGTGTGTTGTACATCATTGGGGTGTGTTTGAGTTAGTTACGGATCCTGGCGAGAGGGTAGCGATCACGTGCAATCTCTACCGCTTCATCTCTACAAGATGCTCGGAAGTAATCACTCCAAATACCCTCTTCATCTTGTGCGAAATAGAGAGGCTCACCCACGCCGAAATAGATTCCGTCGCTGGTATAGCCTCCGCCATTTAGGCGTTGTTTCTGCACATAAACTCTGCCAGTGAACTGTGCGCACAGCTGGCGAACTTCGGATGGGAACATGATTAGATTGCAGTAGAGTTAGTTACAGTCAGGGCTTCCAGTTAGGGCGGGCGACGCGGGAAACGTGATAGTACGCTCTGCCGTGCTCGCCGTACTGATACTCTTTACACATACGCTCAGCCTCAGCGCGTGACTCAAACTCATCGACCGTTTCGTGATAACGGCCCTCTTGACGGTTGATGTAGTAGTTCATGATCAAGCAATGTATGCACAGAAGTTGGTGGATGTGAACAGATAAACAGAGGGATCTGTGACGTGAAAGTGTGTCCAACCTTTATAGTTCGCGTTGATCCACTTATCGGCCGCGTGGAAACTATCTGCAGACACGCGGATCAGTTCCTGTTTGTCTTGAGTACAACCACGGCGAGTTGTTGTGCGCTCCGCGACGAAATAGTACTGTTGCTTTGACATGATCAGATTGCGATGGGTTAGTTACAGTTAGTCAGGAACAAAAGCGGCCCATGATGACATCTCCGTCATCACACACTTTGATTAACACACCGCTAAAGAATGAATCTGAGCTGTAACCATGCCAGCCAGACTGTGCGAGATCGCCAGTGGAATCCTGTTCGATACGCATAAAGTCAGACATTGCGTACACATAACCTTTGTACATGATGAATGATTCATCTTCGAACTCAGTGTCAGTTAGGTAGTCAAACTGCTGTCGAATCTTGGCAGCTTGCTTGTCGCCGACAAAGAGCTCAAGGGTCAGGCCAGACATAGGCTGGCGTGGTTGATTGTTGGTCTTGATGTTCATAACATTCACCAGCAACATGGCTGGCAGCTGACAACAAAGAGGGATGAATCCCTCATCAAACTGTAGAGCTTGAGGAGAGAATCTAGTCCGTGATCAAATAGGTTCAAGGTTGATCCTTAATTGAACCTACCCGCTGACAAGTTAGTTACATTCAGGCGACCCACACAGAACAGGTCACCCAGAAAAGTTGAAACATAATGCCTAGCACACAGTTAGTTATAACGTACAGAGTGCTCCAACCCCACTCGTTAACCTCGGCCCGACATCGTAGTGATACGCACTAGTGTGTTTCGAGAGAGTGAAGCAAGGGGATAAGATGCAACCTACCCCCAGACAAGAGAATCTGTACGCTGTAGCTAACTGTACGCTGACAAGTTAGGTTGTATTCAGGTGCCACGCGGCGAGGGTGGCTGATATTTAGCGCCGATAGTTTGTCTTAGTTACAGACAAGATACCTGCTGACATAGAGTGTAGGGTGCTTCTCCCTGGTGGCTTACTTAAGTTCGGCTGCATTGCCCACACTCTATGGGAAGTTATGTATAACTAAACGCAGTACGTTTCGTACTAGCCTCGCAGTGTTCCTACTACACTTGCGCTTAGTTAGATTGTCTAGGTTCCTTGCCTAGCAACACAGCCACACAATGCCCACAGTTTCAAGCTAGGATCTCTGAGCGTCTACCTACGTTTCGGGGAAGTGCTCCCTACCATCGGCTGCCCTGTGATCCCGGCCCTTGTATCGGGCGCGGCGTGGCTGAGTTGTCTAGGTGCTCTGGCGTCCGGGGCGAACCCGTCTCTCCAGTGAGCACAGCATCGCTCGGATCCGGTGCAACCGTCAACCCCTTCCAACCGGTTCACGGATTGGCACACAATGCCAGGGTCCGCACCTAGTTAAAAAACGAAACGCGCGGCGCGCGCGCAACTACCACGCCAGCAGTGCGGCTGTCAAGCGTTCGAAACGAAAGGTGATAGGACCCCACCTCAGTACAGATGAACTATAACTACGTTCACAAAGTTAAATATACAACTTAACATTACTAAATGATACTTAGTGCGGCGCTACTCATCACCCAGGCCGGCGCTCGCTATACACAATTCCTCGCAATCTTGCCTTTTTTTTATATAGGGACTTACCTCGACGGGGTGGGCGAGAAGCCTAAGATAATTTTGCTGGCAAAATGGGGATAAAAGTTTTGAGTATCAGCATATTAACACGCCCCCGCGCTGCGTCGGCACCGTCTGATACATCTTTAGGCGGTCGCGTCTAGGCTATGCCTAACGGCTCGAAGCTTATGTTGTCCACGGATGTGCGTCTTCGAGTTGAATTTATCTGCCAGCGGATCGCTAAAGGGCAGGAAGTTCAGCTCAGCGACATGCAGTGGATCCAGAAATGGGCGAACTGCAACCACTCCGTGGAAGCTTTATTGCGTAAAGCGAGGCGTACTGCAATTAACGGGGAGCAACCGGCGGATAGTTTGGACGGTTTTATGCAAAGTATGGATTTAGGAGAACCCGATCCTACTGATCAGCTTCAAGGTGCTCAGGATCCGACGACTTTGGCGGAGTGGTTTAGTCAAAAACGTAAATGGTTCCGGGGTTCAGCAGACAGTTAATGACGGTTGTGAAAGTCTTTCTTTTGTTTAGATCGTCGAATAGACTACATAGATTGAACGCTGCGTGTCTGCGACGTGGATCCTGCGCTTTTTCTTGAAGAATTTATTTTGAAGGGTGGATCTGCGCCGTCCGCTGAGATTTCCCAAGGTATCCCCGTCGGTGAAGATCCCAATCTTCCGATGGATCAAGATCAATTTCGGGATTGGGTAAATCGACAACGAGATCTGCGGGCGAAACCAATGGAGGAGCGTTTGGCTCCGTACGGCGGCAGCATGTTAGAGATGATGCGCCAACTCGGTTTACGCGGCGCTTGATGTCGTGGGGGTCAGCTAGGTCAACTGACTTAAATGCAGATCGCCCCAAAGTTTGATCTCGCCCCTAAAGCTTACTATTGACGCTTAGGTTCTTCGGTAAGCATATCGAGTCCGAGCGCAAACATCTTTTTCCAAGCTTCTTTCCAATGCAACCAGAAGCTGATGCAGCTTTCTTGCACTTGATTTATTTGGCCGCTTTGAATTACCGCGAGCATTTTTAGAGCGGCCTCTTCCCACGAGTCGGCTACCACGAAAGGCAGCGTGGGTTCCGCTCGAAAAACCGCGTGCCAATACGACGGTTCGATAATCAGCGGCTCTGCATTTTTTAAAACTACAGGAATTGCGCCGGCTTCTAGAGCTTCATAAATTCTGAACGAGTCGTTGCTTGCTCCGCCACACGGAGCGGGTACGAACATGCAGTCGTTGAGAACCTCCGCGTACTCTTTTGGAGCTAAATACTCCGGATCGTTGAATTTTTCGAAGATATTCGTGCTGTGCGGCTTGAAAGCTTCGAGTGTTCTTAGAGCTTTTTCGCGATCTGTCTTCAGACTCCCCGCGAAACCCCACACGTATTTGCGATCTGTCGCTCGAATTTGAGCGTTTGCGTGAGTCTCATAGCCGTTTTGCCACCCTAAACCAAAGACAAACGTCTTCGGGTTAGCCAAAAGTCCCGGATGCACATAGTTTCTGGCTAAAAACACGCAGTTTGGGTCTTCCATGTAGTCCAACTTTTCCGTTAGACACTCATCGGACATCAAAATCACACCAAACCGGCATCCGTGGCTTCGAAGTTTGGCTATGTACGCGTTTCCTGCGCCTGCGTTTGTGCAAATTAGGCAAGTTTCTTCAATTTCGGGTACTTCATCCGGTTTATAGGTATGAATTTCGACTGAGTTTGGAGGTAGAAGCTCTAATAACCAGTTTCTACCCCACGGGTAGCCGCCATCGCCGAACCAAAGAAGCTTTATAGGGCTCATGCAGTGATGCACCAGAGCTGCCAACCGGTCATAAACGCCAATTCCATCGATCCGCACGCATTTAGCGCTCCGTCGACGGCACGTTTTACGTCTTCGTGTCCGTAATCATCAAAGATGACCGCTCCACCCGAACGAACGAGGGGAAGATACAGCGCAATGTCGCGACACACAGCATTTGGCGTGTGATCTCCGTCGATATAGAGAATATCGATGGGTTTTTTCAAATCGCGGCTGAGCGTGGGGTACACATCCCAAGAACAACCAACCCGAATGTCAACTTTTCCGGCGTTCCTACTTTTGGCGATGTTGGACCTTGCGATGAACTCGATGTCATCCAAAGTCGGGTAGTTTTCCTTGTTGTCCCGATACTCCTGATTTCCTGTAAAAGGATCGATTGCGATTAGTCGGCTGTTTGGGTGATCCAGGTAGTTATCAGACCACCAGCAGGTCGAGGCACCTTCGTACACTCCGATTTCAACGATCAGACGCTCTTCGGCGGGGTCAAACTGGAGTTTTTTGGCTCTGGGTTCGCTGGATAGGAGTTTTGCGGAACCTAGAAGCTGTTCGTACCAGGCGTGAGTGACTTGGTACTTTTTATCTAAGAAGAAACTCACAACAGTAGGGTCATTATCAACATAGTAACAGCGGCGAGGGGTTTGTCCACGGCGACGAGGGCTTGACGGAGTGCTATGATTCTCATGGAATCACTTCCAACACATGGCTACCGACATCAAAATCAATCTCGACAGCAAGCACCTGCCCCAGACGGCGGCAGCTTGGCAAGCGTGGAAAATAATCGTCGCAACCGCTGCCTGCGGGTTTATGGGGGTTTTTGGTTTGCTTGTGCTCGCATCTCTCGGTTGGCACGCTACTGCTGATTCTCGTAAGACTCCTCAAGACCGGATGCGTGATCAGGCTTTTGAGCGCTGCCTGGCTCAGTTCACGCTCGACAACAACGGGATGCGCGGTGACACGGGGTTTGCCGTTTGTAAGGCTGAAGCCAAGCTTCAGTACCCTTAAGGCGAGACTCAAATGAGATCGGCGGATGCGCATTTGCGGTATTGCGCTTTTGTGGTTTCTCTGGTTTACTACAGAGGTTCGCCACTCTCCTCTAGTGTCTCAAAAGCAGCTTTACGTCATCTGCCCTCGGTGTTTTGAGCCTTTTGTCATGAAGGGGTCCCGTCTCCGCAAGTTTGAAAAGGACATCTTAAGGAAGCCTGATATGAAGGGTCCCTATTGTTCGTATCACTGCTCTTGTCGGAGCAATATCGAAAAAACACCGACACTCATTAAGAAAAAGGAAATAGAGGCACGAATCGAAGCCTGGGCTGCTTAGGGTTCTCCAGTCCCACGCGCGTCTAGCAATCTGGTGAATGCAGCGAACTCATAATTCGCGGTAGGTGAGTTCGATCCTCACGACGCGCACCTGGCTCGGTGATGGAATTGGTAGACATATGAGACTTAAAATCTCACGATCATTGTGATCATGCGGGTTCGACCCCCGCCCGAGCTACTTTTTTAAAAACCGTGTTTTGTTCCTCCTGCCAGTCCTACAAACTGAAGCTTATTGATTCTCACAGGAGTCACCAGACTCTGTCTGATGAGATACAGCGTCGCACGTACAAGTGCACCTGTGGTTTTTCCAAGAGTGTGTATGTCATCCCTAAGGAAATTTTGGAGGAATATAAAGAGCTTAAACTTCGACATCAACAGGCTATCCAAGTGTTAACAGGTTTAACGCAAACTTTAAAAAATTGTTCTTCATGTTCTTTTTGGGATCACGACGGCGTAAAGTGTGATTTAGGGCTCCCGGAGGCTGGGGGAACCTTTGCGGAAGAGTGTTCTTCGTATCTGAGTAGCAATGATGGACATCACTAAGTGCATGAACGGCGAGACTTGTTCTCTTCGCCTTAAGTGCCTCAGATACACCTCTATTCCCTCTTTTCGACAGAGTTGGTGTGCTCCCCCTAATCCAGGTCCCGATTGCACCGAGTATCTCCCGCTTAACTTGAATGATGAAAACAAAGACTGACTCACAACCAGAACACAAAAGAAACATTTCCGTTTCCTTCCAGCGGCGGGACACAAAGCAATACAGCCAACACAAATTTGCCGCGTGGGACCGCGCACTTGTTTTTGCTCGTTGGGTTGCCGACTCCCCTGAGCTTGAACTCCTTACCCTTCGTCTTGATTCTTGATGGCTCGCTCTAAATATCGGTTCAAGGCCGGCGATCGTGTGGCAGAGCGCCCTAGGGGGTCGACGTTGCTAGCGGTTCGCAAAGAGATGGCACACGTCATCGAGGCAAACAGCAAACCGCGGTTCGGCACCGTAGAGGACATTGTTATTCAAAAGAATTCTGTAGGACAAAATTGCAAGTACTGTTTGGTTTTGTGGGACTACCAGCAGACCCCGTCGCTACACGCACACTGCAGGTTGTGTTTGGAAGAGGATTGGGAAGCTTTAACACAGTCTGCTCGTGATGGTATTGGATGCTGATCGTGTCTAGTATTATGTTGCGGCCTGCGTAATTCTTCCGTGAGCTGGGATTATAAGTTTTTAGATCTGGCTAAAACCCTGGCAGAGTGGAGTAAGGACCCATCTACTAAGGTGGGAGCTGTCGCCGTTAAAGACCGCCGGATTCTAGGCACGGGATACAACGGTTTTCCTCACGGTATTTCTGATTTACCTGGACGTCTTCAGGATCGCCAGGAAAAACTCCTACGCACAGTCCACGCCGAAGCCAACATCATCGCCCATGCCGCACGACACGGCGTGGTTTTGGAGGGCTCTACGGTCTATGTTTGGCCTTTTTTGCCGTGTAGCAATTGCTGTACGTTGCTCATTCAAGCTGGCGTGCGGCGCGTTGTGGCGCCCGACCTCCCTATTCCGGATCGATGGGAGGAGAGTTTCAATCTTTCCCGGTCGATGTTTAACGAAGCTAAAGTTGAGTTGACTCTATTGGAGTTACCTAAATGAATTTCTGTTTAGCTGTTCTAGAGTTTTTGGCGGGTTACATCCTTATTGTTTCTGTGCTTGTTTGGATGGCCTCTAAAATTTTGCCGTAGTTTGTTGCATCGCTACGTACATATTTTCGTATGGACGTATTTCAGCTAGGTTGTAGCCCAATTTCATTAGGTGGTCGAACAGTTCCTGTTTCTGTTTGGCGTACCAACTGTCGTTGTTGGCTTCGAAGATGATTGGAGGATACCCGCTGTTTTCCAGTGTTTTTTCGGCGCCCTGTAAGGCTTGGAGTTCGTTGCCTTCGATGTCGAGTTTTATGAGACCGACGTTAGTTATTTGGTAGCTGTCTAGATCCGCGGCTGGGACTTGTTCACTATGTAGGACTGGTTGGTGAGGCGGAAGGATTGTTGATCCGCCCCCGTCTTCGGAAACCACGGACAGGGTGACGTTTTTGCCCGCGTGGACCTTGTCGGTCACAGCGACGTTTCGCGGGATTACGTTCATTTTCTCGTTTATAAAGATATTGCCGCACAGTTGGTAAAAAGTGCGTCTTTGCGCTTCAAATGCAAGAACTTCTTTGAAGTGATCCGCCAGCAGAATTGAGTAGCTGCCCATATGGGCGCCGCAGTCTATAAAAACTTTATCTTTGTGAGCGAACTGTTTAGCCCACTGGATCAGGGTGTTTTCCGGTATGCCTACGCTGTGCATCTGGCAGCGACCCGAATCGTCGTCGTGCATTAAGAAACCGACGCCCGGTGTGGGCACGATTAGGGAGTTTTCGGGACCCCAGAGAAAAACGGCCACAAACCGGGCTCAAGTGTTAGCATACTAGCAGCTCTTATAGAAAATTGGATATAACCGCGCCCGCCATACCTGTTATTGGTACGGCTTGTGTCAACGCACCTCACTGGGTTTACAGGTTATTCTATAGCATAGATTATCCTGTAGATACCTTCGTTGTCTTCGATAACAACGGCCGCGATCAGATCACGGCTGAGTTGGATTTGCTGAAGTCGGTTCCGCATAAATATGTAAAAAAAGTCGTCGTATGTCATATGCCGGCAAATATCGGCTGTTCAGGAGCGTGGAATCTAATTATCAAGTGTTTTATGAATGCTCCGTATTGGGTTATAACTAATCATGATATTATGTACACTCCGGGGTTTTTGAAAGCTGCGGTTCAACACGCCCAAGATCCGGATACGGGAATTGTGCATGGTTTAAATGGAAGCTGGGATTTCTTCCTGATTAAAGACTGGGTTGTTCAGGCTTACGGTCTTTTTGACGAAAACCTGTACCCGGCCTACTGTGAGGACCTCGACTACGGTATGCGCTTTAAGCACAAAGAGCTGAAACGAGAGCTCTCAGTTGGGGTTCCTTATTATCACGGAGAGACCTGCGGTGACTACGCGGATGGCAGTCAGACTTGGCGCAGTGAACCCGAGTTGGCTCAAGGTATTCACATCGCGCACGAGCTCAATAAGCTCTATATGCACAGCAAATGGTCGCCTGCGTGGCAACACCATGTGGAAGGAGATGTGCATAAAACTCCTTTTAATAACTCTAGTCTTCCTTTAGATTTCACAACGTATGACCTTAGTTTTGTGCGGCAGAAAAATCTAGGTTTTTAACTTATAGTTGCGAATAGAATTCAGCATAGTGCTATAACAGATGCCTTTTTACTCGGCTTATCCGACTTACGGGCGGCTTGTTAATACGCTCCGGGATGTTCTAGATGCCCGTGGGGTATCTTCATTTAAGCTGAGTAAATCATCTGATATATCCCCAACGACTACGAGAAAAATATATTCCGATCCTACTTATATACCGTCTCCGGATGTTCTTGAGAAAATCTGTATTACACTCAACATTCAGCCTGGCGATATTCTACGAATAGGGCCTAAACTAGAGACATCAGTAGCAATGGTGTTGGGTTCCGGTGTTCTCCCCTCAGGATTATGAATTAGCCGCTCGCCTACTCGGTCTTCCGGTTCCCAAAACTCCGGCTGAGTGTGCTGCCGCAACCCCGATGACCGCTACGGTTCTGCGGTCTTACTACAAAGCACCCGCCCCTATGCCGGGTTTTGAGGGCGATGGTGTTAATACATCAGCTACTCGGTCGTTGAACTCGATGCCTCGCGTTTCCCAGCCGGAGGCTCGCGATCAGTTGGCTCATCGTCTTCAAGCGGGTTTAGTCACTCGCGATGACGATATTGAGGTTCGCCGTCTTTTAGAGCTTTTGATCTCTGATCCTGAAGTCCGTGAGATGTTCATGGATTTCATCGCAAGTATCCAACAAAACTCCAACGATTCCGGGGAGTTTTACGGCCAACAGCGCCCCGTGGAGTTTGATGTTCCGGGCTTAGGTGGCCAGTACTCGATGCTGAATGCCCCTGGTTCGTCTTCTATTCCTCCTTCTCAGCATTACCAGGCTCTGAGCTGATGAACCAGACTGCTTTTCGTTTGAAGGAAAAAGACGTAAGAAACGATTCGCCGTCTCTCGTGGCCGATGAATTTCTTCGTCTTTATTTAGCTTCTAATTTTCCACAAACAGCAGCGTACCCTTCTGAGGATCAGAAGCAGCAAAAAACCGTAATGCAGCCGCAAAAGGATACGCTAAACTACATAAAGAAACCTCCATCAGGGACTTCTTTTGACCGTCCGGATAGGTACTGATGTCTCGTTACAGTTACGTATCTCCTGGATCTAGTCAACCGTTAGTTCAGGTTCCTTCGTACGCGGCTCAAACTATGCCTGCTCCTGCCGTTGCTGCCGCTGCTGCTCCCGCTGCCGCTGCGGGAACAAATGCGGTTTTGGAAGGAATCATTGCAAACTTAGTAGCGGGGATCGCTACTCAAGGTGCCGAGAAACTACTTTTTAAACCTGGCGGAGATGCTCTCGGGCCTTCTTCGTACGCCACGGCAGATCCTGCAGGGCGCAGCAAATACTTTACTAGCACTACAGAACAGCTTGCTGTAGAGCAATATTTAAACAACGAGCGTTTCCGTCGGGGTCTGCTTTCGTTGATTCCCGGCGTGGAAGGTAATCTTCCTCCCCTTCCTACTCGGGAAGATATTGTCGGCGGTTTCGTTGACGGGCAGTTTACGGGGGGCGCTGCTCTTCGGGAAGCTCAAGCCGAAAGCCTGACTCGTCGTGAAATTGAGCGTATTCGCGCTGAGAAAGAATACGACTACGCCGCACGTTTAGCTGAGGCTCAGGCAAGCATCCAACGCGAGAAAGTTAAGTCCTTGGCGGAGGCTCAAGCCCGCGTGGAATCTCAGAAAGTTTCGTCTCTGGGTGACGTTCAGCGTCAGCGTCTGCAATCTCAGTACGGAACGGCTGGAAATCTCTTAGATGCAGCCATTAAAAACATTGCTTTCCGAGATAAGATTGAGTCAGCCGATACTCTTACTGAGTTAGCGAGGGCAGTCTAAGATGGCGGACAACAACCTTGGACTGCGTCTAGCTGGAGCTTTTCTAGGAGCTCCTCTTGGTCCTGGCGGCATGGTGGCTGGTTTCAATACCGCTCCCGCTGTTGCAGGTGTTTTCGGCAAGAAGGAAGAAAAAGAGCCAAAAATCGGCACTGTTCTTTCCTACCTCAACGGTAAGCCTTATGAGGTTTACGCAGGTCCTTGGGGCAAGCAGACCATAGGATCTTATGAATCCCTCCGGGCTAAAGCTCCGGGGACTTTCCCAGCCGTGGGTGGAACCGAAGCTCCTGGTAAGAAACCTACCCCTAAAACTCCTGCAACTCCGGCTGCTCCCGTCACGGCTGCTGATTGGGAAAGCCCTGCGGCAGGTGCAGCCTCGGCTATTGGAGATCAGACGGAAGGGTGGGGCGGTCCTCAAGACATTGCGACTGAGGGTTATCCAGCACAAGTCCAAACTACGGGTAAAGATCCTGTTCTGGATGAATTGCTCGCTGTTGCGAAGGGCTCTCTTAGCCCTGAGTTTTTGAAGCAGCGCACCGATGAAGCCATTCGGCAGTTCGTGGTTACATCCACGGTTGCCGAAGCTCTCGGTTCTGAAAAAGCTGAACAGCGCCGTCGCCGTGAAGTTGAATTAGAGAAAATTCGTCAGTGGACTGATCTCGCTAAGACGACTACTGCGGCCAACGTAATGTCTCAAGCTCTGTTGGGTCAGGCGATGATTGCGTCGCAACAACCCAGCGCTTCGATGGCTGAGGTTCTAGGTAAAGGGGCTTCCGCCGCCCAACAAGTTCTTGGTCCTCTTTCCCTGAGGTAATAAAATGGTCGCCCTTGCCGCTCTCGGAAGTTTTTTAGGTAATGTCGGCGGGGCTGCCTCCGGTATTGGAAACCTTGTGGGCGCCTTCACTGGCGCAGGCCAGCAGCCCGATTACGCTTCTCTATACGCTCAATTAGCGCCTGGTCAATCGCAGATCACAACTCAGCAGTACATGCTGGGCGCTGCAATGCAGCCTGTGAGCCAAGCTCAGGGTCTGCTAACGCAGATTTATGGGCAGTCTGCATACGATCAATTTAAAAATGCGCGAGATAAAGATCAAACCGCTGCCGGTATGCTTGCCGGTATTGCGTCTCAGTACTCGAATGCGGCTATTGGTGCGCAGGATTTAACCAATAAAGCCAAGATTGCTACAGAGACCTTAGGTCTCGAAACAGCAAGCAAGATGGCTAATACCTATGCCACCGCTGCTGCAAATCTTCAAAATCAAATTTTGACCGGTGAGCAAGGGATGCTCTTGCCTACTGCAACCGCAACTGCAGCCGCAGGTCAAACAGCACAGCAGGCTAAGAATCAGTTAGCCGCCAATATTGGCGCAACCAACTTAGACATCCGTAAGCAACAGGAAAATACACGAAATGCTATGGCGTTGCAGCGTGCACAAGTTGAGGGCCAACTCGCGCTCAAGCGTTACGGGGCAGGAATGGCTCTTGCCGGTCAGGCAGCCTTCGCATGATTAAATCCGTAATCGGCGATTCCACCACGGTTGCCTCGTGGTTAGATTCGCTCGATAAAGCTCAAAAAGACGCGTTTGTCTTTTACGCAAAAAACTCCACCAGTGACATTGAAGCTTACCTCTACGCTCGGTTTCTCCAACCAGGCTATGCGGGGAGCATCTCAGATTTGACCGCGTGGGTCCAAGAGAAATACCCCAAAGAAGACCTCCGCAAAGTCTTGCTTAGGGAAATCGACTCCCTGCAGCAAGATATTGCAGAAGTTAGAGATATGGTAGTGAAGGGTATGTTAGACCCGGCTACGTCTGCTACTAAAGTTTCGGCTCTTCAGAAAGAGCTTCGCAGCCACATCCAAGCTGTTCGAGCTATTTCGGATGGTGTCGATCGCCGAGGATTGTTACTGGCTGGCGCCGATAGATGTCTGCGAGAGTTGATGCAAACATTCGACGGCCAGCCTACGCTTCAGTCTTTACTCGAAGACTCCTCGTTGATTGTCTGGTCAACGATCGAACGAGAAGAAAAAAGCTAAGTCACTCGTTCCAATCGCTTCATAATTTGCTCTAACGGACAGCGGAAAACACCCATATAGGCGTCATTAACTCCTAGAGGCATGACTAACTGGTCGTTCTCCAAATGGGCGCTGAACGGAAGGATGACCGCAGGCTGCGTGGACATCGGAGATCCTTGGTAATTGGTCCAGCTAATAAGTTTGTCGTTCAGAGACCCGCTGAACAAAGGTTCTTTAATTGTGTATAGGACTTTTTTAAAGTCTTTATCTACGATATATGCCCCCAAATGGTATTGCAGGTATTGCATACCATCTGGTTTGTACTGCATATGCTTCCAGTGGTAGAAGATCAAGTGCCCGTAACCAAGGTTGATGGGCGCTGTCGAGTTGAATGTTGGTGTCTTACCAGTAGTCTCATCTAAGACTGATGTGTCTACTGTAAGAGCCTCGCCGGATTCTCTTTCGATTATCAGCGGTCTTGTGGCATACAGACAATGGAGTGAGTCCTTGTGCGAGAAAAAACACCAGTTTTTCTCTGTAGCTTTTTTATTCCAGTTGTTGCCGATTGGAGGAATCGTTGCTTGAACTGCATTTAGGTGTTCGTCGACGTAGCAAACAACAACCTTGGGTTGTTGGAAGATGAAATTTTGTTTGGTGTCGAAACGACTTGCGTACGTCGAGGCTACAAATTGAACGTATAAATTGTTGTCTGGTCCGATAAACAGTCTCGGATCTTCGTAGCTCAGCCGATGTTTTTTAGGTCTTAGCTTTTTGGCGCCTAATATTGTGTCGTCTTCGGCCAGTACACCAATATAAATATCCGTAGGTTGGTCATTTAAGTAGAAATACTTGGAGTCGTATCGAAATCCGAAGGGCTCTGTTTGTCCGCGCCACGCGATGTATGTCGTTCCTTCGTGCCGCACCAAACTGGGGCTGAAGTTGAACAGCGTCCCCCGTGGCAACCCTTTTTTGATTCGAGTGAAGGTTCCGCCAAGCTTTTCTGCTTGAGCGTAGATATTGGGCACCCCCTCTTCTTCTCTCTTGTTGGGATACAGGACGTCGCTATATGCGTACCAATAGCGGTGTGTCGTTTGCGTGCTCATTCTTGGAGGTCCGAAATGACTTGATTAAAACCGGCGGCCACGGATTCCCAACGATATTCTGGCCGCTGGGTCACAGCGTAACATGCTGAAGCTACTTCATCATAGAGATTTTTGTTGTAGTACAGTCCGTTTAAAGCTTCTACAACTTTATCTACGTCCACAAGTCCACGTTCGACGCCGAGGTCTTTTTCCACGATCCACGTGGACACATCGACGAGCTCAGCGGCGTCAGACCAAATGTCTCGACAGGCTGTGTGATTTGGAACCACTTGAGGTTTTCGGCAACTCGCGTGCTCAAAACTCACCAAGCCCCAACCTTCGCCATCAGCTGTGTTCAGACCTACGTCGGTCGCGTTATAGATCTTATTTAGGTATTCGTCTGGCGGTGCTGCCATGTAGTTCATGTGCTCATTCGTAATGATGAGTCTCTGTTGTTCCTTGATTCCGTTCAGCTCCATCTCGCGTTTAAACAGAGGGACGATGTCCCATCCCATATCTTTTGCACCCATGTGTGCGTAGAGCATCGCATCGGGTTTGTCTTTTGCGAACTTGGCAAATGCCTTAATGGTTAGATCGATTCGTTTGCGCGGCTGATTCCGATTTGCATTCAAGACTATGAATTTGTCTGTCGGAAGGCCGAGCTGTCGGCGGGCTTCGTCACGATCCATAGGCGTGAAGCGGCCTGTATCCACACCGTGGGGGATGACCGCGAGTTTCGAAACCTCTGTTCCGTGCGCGAGGATGCGATTCGCAGACTCAGGTGTAAAAGTGATTGCTAAATCCCAGTACTTTAAGTTTTCAAACATGTCAGAAAAGTACATCTGACTGTCGATTGGGAAGTAGGCGACAAACTTAAATTTGTGCGTGTGCTTCTGGAATTGGCAGCGCTCCCAGAACTGGTTCACCATCCAGATGTCGTTTAGACAGAAAATAAAATCCGGGCGCTCTATATCGATAATCTCAGGCACACGTGGCAGACCGAATCGATCGGGGCAGTGCACTGTCCCTGCCGGATAGATCTTGTACGGATAATCGTGCGGGTCTCCTGCGTAGTTGATGCCTAAAACAACTACTTCGTGTTCTCGACTAAGATACTCCAGCACACTGTGTGTTACTCTTGCAAATCCTGTGTTGCTGCAGGCGTCTCCATACCAGAGAATTTTCGCCATTCCTGAAGTAGCATTTAGGTACGGTCACTATAGCGACACTAGCAACTTACTAACATGCCAAGCCGGGAAACCTTTGCTTATCGCCGTAACGCCCAAATGAAGGCATTACGTGCTCAAGAGAGTACAGGTTTGGCTATTGAGACTATATACACTAAAGCTGCTGATGATTTCCATACTTTCTGTACGTTGCTAGATAAACCCCCGGCGCCCCATATGCTGGAGTGGCACGATCACTTGATAACACATGAGAGTAATAAGTATCTATTAGATATTGCTGGACCAAACCTTGATATTCTAGCGCCGAGAGGTTCGGCCAAGTCTACCGTACTTAATATGTTCACTGCATGGTGTATAGGACGTCATACTAGTGCAAAACGACCGTTGCAGATTATTTATGTCAGTTACAACATCGCCACGGCAATTCCAAAGTCTCGGATCATTCGGCAGATCGTGGATTCCCCAGATTTCCGGAAGATTTTCCCCATGTGCCGACTCAAGCCTGGAATGCAGTCGGACATTGGTTGGTCGATTGATTATGAGTATGCCGGTATTCCGAGATTAGGTGATGAAGAATTTACTCTACGTGCCGCAGGATTGCGCGGCAGTATCACGAGTAAACGTGCTCACTTGGTGTTAGTCGATGACCCTGTTAAGAGTTCTGCCGACATCAAGAACCCCACGATTAGAGCCGAAATGGATACTAACTGGAGTAGTGTCATCTCTCCCATTATTTTTGAAGGGGGTCGCGCGGTGTGCCTCGGCACTCGCTTCCATCCTTTAGATATCCACCGGTCGATGTTTATTCCGGAAAAGGGTTGGAAACAGGTTACGCAAGAAGCGCTTACTTATGACGACAACGGAAATCCAAAAAGTTACTGGCCTTCGCAGTGGTCAGTTGACTACTTGCTGCAGCAGAAGGAATTAGATCCCGTTGCTTTCTGTTTCCAGTATCAGCAACAACCCGTGGCGACTTCCGATCTTGTTGTCTCGCCAGATTTGCTCGTAAAAGGAGAGGTCGTTACTGAATTCGATTCGTTGGCTGTCGGTATTGACTTATCTGCTAGTAAAAACGAAACAAGCGACTACACGGCGTTTGTGTTAGGTGGAAGGCTTAAGGATAAATACTACATTATCGATGCGCATCAGTGTCGTTCAATTGGTAATTTGGAGAAGATCGATTTGTTGTGCGATATGTTGTTGGAGTGGGGTATCCTTACGCAACATGACGGGCAGCTGATGCCTACATACTCCACGGTGACCCTCGTGGTTGAATCCGTTGCGTACCAAGCTTCGTTGGCGGCAGATCTCAGACGAGTCTTGGTTAACGAGCGGGAATTAGGCAATCTTCACATCCACGAGATCAAAGGTTTCCGGGGAGACAAGATTGCACGATTCCGAGGCACCCTAGGTCTGCTGGAAAATAAGAAGGTTACGTTTAACAAATACCGTAAGTTTGATGCGTTGTTTGATCAGCTAATTAATGTGGGCGCTACGGCGCACGATGACCTGTTGGATGCGTACGTTTGGTTGGTCACATTCCTCCAACGTCGAGGGGAGTTTTCAATTGAATACTGATCTGTCCCACGTGGGCGGCACTAGAGTGCAAGAACCTCTCGGCTTGGCCGAGCCCGACATGCAGGACAAAAAGATTTGGGTTGCGATAACAGCGCACAATCCTTTGGCGCGTTTGGATTGTTTAATCGGTGTTATTAAGGAGTACTCTAGGTATCCTTGTGAGGTCTCTATTTATGTTTATATTGATTTTGAGTCTCAAGGTGTTGCGGATCGGTTAAGCGACATTCTCAATCGAGTCTCTTGTAAGACTGTTGAGATAAAAATCGCACCCCCGGAATTCGAAAACTGGTATTTGACTTGGGCGCACAAGACGGACCTCGCGCTTGCAATTTTTAACCGCGCTGCAGATATTTATATTTATCAAGAAAATGATATGCACTTAACTTTTGAGAATTTTAAATATTGGTTTAAGTGGCGCCCTCGACTAAAACCGTTAGGGCTTGAACCGGGGTTTGTTCGGTTTGAAAACTATAAAAATAAGAAAGTACCCTTCGACAATTATTTTCCGTATTCTTTGACGTACCCCACACCTAATGTTTGGGGCAACCGTGGGTTTGAAGTCACCAAAACTTTGGTCATTGATCGAGATGTGGACTTCTTTGTGCAGCTTGCTAATCCCTACTACGGGGCAATGATTCTTGATCAGAAAGGTGGGGAGCGGTATATCCGATCAGCTAGTTTTGATCCGGAGCGAAGTTATGACCGCGTTGGTATTCGAAACTGGCCTATTGCCGACAGAAGTTCAATGGGCCTAGCTTTTGAAGATGTTCCTGCAGGGTGTGAGCACTCCCGCTGTGTCCCTGTTTCCCGCGTGGGGGATCAATACGTTCTATTAGATTCCGGTTTGATTTGGCATGAGGACGATAAATACTCGAAGGAATTAGAGAAACTTCATGGAAATCTGCGAGATTGTGCTAATATACTTACACTTAATTAAGGGTCTATGACTGACGCAGTAAATCACCCAGCGCACTATACGCAGGGAGATATTGAGTGCATCGATGCTCTTAAGTCCGCTCTAGGTCATGAAGGTTTTAAGAGCTATTGCCGAGGTGCTTGTATCAAGTACTTATGGCGTACGGAACATAAAAATGGTTTGGAAGATCTTAAGAAGTGTGAGTGGTATTTGAGTCGGCTGATAAAAGAAATACAGTCTGAAGATTTGATAGAATATAAGCAGCTCGATCTTGGAATCTTATCTCGGTAAGGTTTTAGGAAAATTACGTTAAGTACGGGCCTCTGAGGACTTTTTTATGGCAGAGATCGCCAAAAAGCGGGATCCGGAGAAGTGGGCTCGCGCCAAAGCTAAGGCTCGCGCAAAGCTCGGTGGTCATTCTGCCCGTGCCATGCAGCTAGCAACTAAATACTATAAAGATGCTGGTGGCCGCTACGAAGGCGGTAAATCTTCTGAAAATCGCCTTCGGCGGTGGGGTAAAGAAGATTGGCAAACTCGCGAAGAATACGAAAAAGGTTCTAAGTAATGGCTTCTTACACCGCTTCGGATTTAGTTGCTGCTCTGACGGGGGAGTCCCCCTCTTTTCGGGATAGTCAACTTCTGACTTCTAAAGATTTGTTAAGTGAAATCTATAACCCTAAGTCTAAGGACGCATTGCTTGAGCGTTTGATCAATCCGATGAAGGATGAACTCATTCAGCGAGCTTTAATTGATAAAGCTGTTATTTCTGGGCGGAATTCTGGATACGTCTGATGGCGGATTTGGCTCGCGAAAAAGGTCGAACAGAACGATATCTACCACGTCGAGCGTGGGCGGCCCTCAGCCCTGAAGAACGGCGTGCGACAGATGAGCGTAAAAAGCAAGCGACGTCTGGTAACAAGCCTGTAAATACTCAGGTTCCAAACACAGAAAAAGCTAGGCGGGCGCGCCGTCTTGCTTCAGAATACTTAAAGCGTAAACGGGCTGAGTCTGATGGCTGATTATTTCGGCGCTGCTGGTAACTACTTCGATAAGGCTTTTGCAGCTCAGACGCAGGCAGCTGCTATGCAGAAAGCTCGGACGTCGGGTCTGTCGGATGATGCTGAAATAAATCCGTATTCCACATCTTTAACTATTGGCGCTATTCCTCCTAACGTCAATCAGGCGGGTACGGAGCAGGGCGAGATCAACGATTACGTGTCGGACGTTAAAGAGGATTTGTTATCGCAAGCTAAGGAGAAGCGGCGTCCCGTCAATGGCGGTTTAACTGAACGGGCTTCTGGGGGTATCAATACCGCCGTAATGCGTTAATATGCTGGCAGCTTGTAAGCTGTCATGCTTTTCGATTGCTTTTTATATTTCAACGAAAAAGAGCTTCTCGAACTTCGCATCGAGATGCTTAAAGATATTGTAGATGGTTTTATCATAACCGATGCTAACAGAACATTTAAGGGAGATCCTAAACCTTTTACATGTGTAGATACAATTCGTGAGCTTGGATTACCGGAGGACAAGATTCAAGTCCTTCACGTTGAGTTGCCTTCTGCTGAGGAAATCGCCAATCCGTGGGCACGAGAATACGCCCAGCGAGACGCCCTCGCCGTGGGTATGCGAATGACGCCACCCGATTCGGCGTTTTTCTTCAGCGACGTCGATGAGATTCCTAAACCTAGTGCGTTACTGCAGGCTGTAGATCTGGCTAAGGAAGATCCTGAACGCTGTGTTCGCCTCTCGATGCCCATGTTCTATGGACGCGGTGACCTTCGCGTGATTAATCCTGATGGAAAACCTGACGAAGCTCCTAATAATTGGACCTGCGGGACGGTTGTTCTCCACGAGCACTTAACGAAAACTCTTTCCCAAATCCGGATGAATTCGAATGATCTGGTTGTGGGAGATTGTGATGCTGGGTGGCACTTCAGCTGGATGGGTGATTCCGAACGTCTTAAGAAAAAAATAACATCGTTCTCTCACTGTTATGACGATATTCCTAATGCAGTGGCCCCAGCAAACAGTGGTGAAATGATGGAGCACTTAGATAAATATGTTCCGGCTGAGGGTTCCACAGATCCCTTAGGACGTTCAGATCACATTTTGGTTTCTTACCCGCATGAGCTTTTGCCTGCGGAATTGTTTAAACTTGAGAGAGTTAAGAAGTATTTGTTGCCGTGAAAAAAGCGCAGGCCGCTAAACGGAAAGCTCAAGTAGCTAAAGCTAAGATCTCGACGACTAAGCCTGCTGCAACTGCGCCTACTACGCAACAAGCTCCTTATCCAGAAGCGTTTACTAAAAATCCGCCGCCGGTTGCAGCCCGGTATGTTCCCGGCTTGATGGTGCCCGGTAACCAGGGGTATAAGGAAGAGTTTGGCGGCGGCGGGTGGGTTGCTGGCGTAAGTGACTACGACGGTCCTAACTACAACTCAATCGCTGATATCAAAGATTGGTATAAGGCGATGGCGGCCACTGGGGGTTCGGCTCTCGGTTCGGGCTCTTGGGAGGATATTAGAGCCGCGGCGGCTACATACAAGGCCCCAACCCAAGGTTCTGAAACCGCTGCTGCCTCTACTGCTTCTAACGCAGCCCTCGCATCGCCTAGAACTGTTAAAAGCCTTAAAGGAGCTGGTGCTGTCGTATCTAAACAAGAATTTAAAAACATAATGCGCACGCAAGGAGTGACCGCCCAGAAGTTGCTTGAACGTGCCGGTCGGCGTGGGATGGCCCTAGGAGCGGGTGTCGTAAATGCAGTTAACGAAGGAAAATTTGGTAGCAATCTCCTGCTCCCCAATTTTGCAGGACAGACAAGCAACTTCGTCGAAGGCATGAGGGGTCTGACTCTCTCGCGAGGTCAGCAGTACTCTGGAACTTATGAGGCAGACGGTAAACAAGTTCCTATTGTTCAGGCTCGCCCTGGAGCTACCGGTCTGACTGGTTATAGTCAGCCCACGCAAGCCGGTACTGCTGGTGAATCTTCAGCGGTATCTGGAGGAAAAGTGCAGAAACTGCGCGCAAAACTTCAGAAAACAAAAGCACTGATAAAATCAAGTCAGTCGGAGCTCGCTGCCCGTGGCCTCTGACGCTTAAATATCGGACATCATGGCGGATAACTACGGCGTTCGGCAACGATTCAGTGAGATTCTGGAAGCTTCCCGGAATCAAGACCGTTCGCGGCAATCCGCCACGATGGTAGTTCTAGGTCATTTGCAGCAGATGGTGCTGTTAATGATCAAGAAAGGCTTGTTTTTTTACTGCGAGCAAGATACTTACAGAGCTAGAACTAAGTTCATTCAGGATCTTTTAGACCTAAATAAACTTGATATTCGATTTCCGTCGATCATCCGAAACTTTCTCATCGACGGTTGCGGACTTTTTTACTTTCGTCCCGATCCCAAATTAAAGTATCAGATTTATTTCTTTAATAAAGAGCAGTATCGTGTGTATCACGATATCAATGGAAATATAGAAGAAGTTGTAATTATTTACAGCTATAAGATCCGTAACAGCAACATAGGTCTTCCTTCAGATACTTATGGAATGAACGAACGCTATGTTCGTATTTCCATAACTACAGATACTATTTCGGAGTACGAGGCCAATAGTGAGCTCAGTTTTGAGCTAGAGCCTGGTGCAATCATCGCACCTAAGAGCTCCCGGCCAAACACGCTCGGATTTATTCCCGCTGTGGAGGTCCTCAACAAACCCAACAGCAGCGGAACAGAGGGTGAAGGGGAGTTCGAACCCTTCATGGAACAAATTGTTCTGCACGATCAAATGATGCGGAACATTGCCAAGAACATCGAGTTCTTCGGCAATCCCACGCTGATTAGCTCCCGTCCCCGTAGCGATCTGGTCGAAGCTTCGGATGCCGATCGCACTTTCCGTCCGACTATTAGTAGTCAGAGCGGATTTGGAGGAAGGGACACACCTTCGACGCGTGTGTCCGAACCTTTTGGGGCTAACTCCTCTATTGGTGGTTTAAAGGTTCCCCGCATTATTGCGAACGTAGAACCCAACGACCGCGTGGGCTACATGACGCCCGACCCAGTTAATGGCGACATGAATCGCTACGCGCTTCTGCTGCGGGAAGAAATTCGCACAGCTTTAGGCGGCGTTGATGAAATTTCAATTTCGGCAGGTGCGACAGCTACCGAAATTAAGGGTCTGATGGGTCGTGCTCAAGCCACGGCGCTGCGTAAGAACAAGAGTTTCTTGACTTACGGTTTCTGCAAGTTGCTTGAGATGATTATTTATCATCAAGAGCAGATCTTCCGTGAGAGTTTTATTTCGGTCGTTGATCTGAAAGCTCCTAAGGAACCTAAAGAGCAGACGCAGGAGGCTTTGGAGAAATACCAAGCCGCAATGGCTAAGTTTGATAACAAAGTTGACGTAGCTATTAAAGAGGCGCTTGACGCTGTTGCCGTACCCCCTGGTGTCTACGGCCTTCCTCCTGACGGCGAACGTACCGTTTCGTACCGATTCCAAGGGGATGTTTATGAAGACACGGCGTACGATTTAAACCAGAAGTCTATTGTCGTCCGGAACTTGCAGGAACTCGGCGTGGATAGCGTCGAAGCCATCAAGTATCTCTTCCCAGACAAAACCGATTCTGAAAGAGCGGAAATGTTGAAAGGATTTCCTTTCCGCATGATTCAGCAAACACAAAGCGCATTTCAGCAATTTTTAGTATTATTAAGTCAGATGTTGCAGACGCCACATCCTCTTGCGCCGAATCAACCCTTAGCGGCTGATCCTCGGCTAAACCTCACGCCCCTGTTCTACAGGACGTTTGATCACCTCGCGCAAGAACTGACTTACTCGGGCAGCTATGAGCCAGCAGATCCCAGCTTCGATCCCGAGCCCGGTCTCCCCGGCGGTAGCGGCCCCTCAGGCAGCTCCCTCGGCGGATATGGGCTCAACAGCCTACCCACAATGGGTGGCAACTACCCAGGGGGCGCCTTCGGCAACTATGCCCCAAGCGCCGTCGCCGGCAACACCGGTTACGGCCCCTTCTATCAACAGCCAGTCCAACCAGTTTCCGTCAACCTCCTCCCCGTCCAACCCGTGGGAAGCGGCCCTGACCAGCCTGGATCGGGTGGTTTCGCGGATTACCCCGTCCCTCAACCAGGCACCACAGTATCCTCAGTACCAGACGGCGCCGCAGGATACTCAACAGCTCGCGCTGACTTCACAGGCCCAGCCTTGGCTGTACCAAGCCCCTACGGATCAGCAGATCTCGTACAACAGCGCGTCTACAACCCAGACTTCTTATCCGACTTCTACGGCGCAGCAACAGGTTCCTCAGCTAAGCGAGGAAACCGCCGCCGTCGTTAATCACTTCGGTCTGGAAGCTCCTGCTGTTCTGAACCAGTACGCCGTCACTTTAGAAGACGCACTGATTCAGCAGAATGAGACCCTGGAAGCCCTCACCGCTCGTGCGGGTGCCATGGAGCACATTCTGACTGACCCTGAGCAGCTTGCTGATTACACCGATCGCTTCTTCACCGAAGTGTATCCCGTGGATGAGACTGAAGCTCTGGCCCCCAGCCAGACTTATCAGCCTCAGTATGACCAGATGCCCGCTGTTCCTGCTTCGGCTTCCACCGGCACTCGTCCCGCGGATCCCGATTCCCAGTGGCAGGGTTTCTCTCAGACCATGGAACGCTCTCCTGAGCAGGCATGGCGCTATCTGAGCCAAATGGATCCCGGCGCTCTGCGTTCTAAGCTTCTCTTTATGGACAACGCCTGATTTCAGGCTAGTCTGTCCTAGTGAAGGTTCGCTTGTCCCCGTCTTCTAGGCGGGGATTTTTGTATCTAGAGTTATTTGCGTTAAACTGGATTCAGATTTGTCAAGTAAATGCCGTTTAAATCAGAAAGTCAGCGGCGAAAGTTTTACGCCATGGCCGAACGTGGTGAAATTTCTAAAGGAAAAGTGCGCGAATACGAGAAAGAGACAAAAGGAGACCTCCCTGAGAAGGTAGAGAAAGCTAAAGAGGCCAAAAGAAAAGCCAAGAAATACAAACTTGGCAAAAAAATGACCAAAAACACCAACGAGGGTTGATCCGTGGGCAACTTAAACCGCCGCCGCAGCGTTCCAGCCGGATCCACGGCTGAAATCGAAGCTCTTAAGCAGGAATTGGCTGAACTCCGTGCCGCGTATGCTCGCGATATGGAGAATATCAGCATCGATATGCAGACTTTGAACTCAAAAATTCAACCTCCGGCTGAATCGGATACCTGAGTTAAAGAGATTTATACTATTTTTAGTCGCCTAGCTTAAATGTACGTACCTTTAAGCAATTGGCGATACGACACTAATCCCCATCGATTAGGTAGCGGACCTAATCACGAATCTTTTGTAGTTGTTACCTTTCCTGAGGAGGACCCCTCGGGTTTTGCTTACTTTATTTCGGAAGACGACTCAAACGGTATTTTACTTTTTTCTTCCGAGTCTTCTAGTCCTTTTGTTTCCGAGACCGCGGGTATTGCAGAGGTCTACAGCCGTTGGGGGACGTCTCCATTAAACACATATAAAGGTCTGTACTTTGGTGTTAATGATGTCGGTTTGGATTCCGGGGTGAAGACTCCGGGTCCTCCGACTCTTTACGACTATTTGGTCTTCGGTTTGGAGAATGGTGACATTCTCGGAACGGAAGATTTTAACGAGTTAGGGCTTTACCCTCTTTGGGGCATCACCACAGCGTGGCGGCAAGTCCCCCCCGCACCTGCTGGTTTTTGGACTAATTATCAGAATGTCGATTACGATCCCACGAATGCGTTAAGTAGTTACGAGGGGTACCGAGGGTTAACAACTACCCGGATTAACAACGCCAAGGTTTCGACATCCTTTGGTCCGCAGTACGGTCTACGAACATCCGGAAAATATACCTATTTTAATGGGGTTGCGCCTTCGTCTCAGAATTACACACCGTATAACACGCCTGACAGCAACACAAGTGCTCAAGGGTACACCGGAGGTGGGGTTACTCATGGGCGCTTGGAAGGCGGCATCCTTACAAACCCCACTGGAGATACGTCAGGTTCCCGTGCTTCGTGGGTTTATAACCCGCCTGTGTACTGTAAAACCTTCACCGAGACCGTTCGAGCGGCTTCGCCTGGTGTGATGGGCCCTGCGCTCCGGTATATCTATCGAGGTAAAGCGGGTTCTTATGTATCTAACTTCGGTTCCATTTATCACCAAGCTCCTGAAGGTGTTCGCAGTATGGTTCGGACCTTTAGTGCGTCTGTTAATTCCAGTAATCAGAGAAGTTAACAGTCTATTTATCGCTAAGAATGCGACAAGTTACTGTTCATTCTCTGTTTATCCAGTTAAATTAAGTATGTAGTTTTCGGAGGTTGGCGCTTTGTTCGTCGACAACGATTTTCCGAAGCTGCTCGGTGCAGAGCTCTATCGTCCGCATCAATAGGTGCCTAGATAATTAAAGTTATCTAGAAAACCTCGTGAATTGCTGGAACCCTTCTTCCAGTGCTCGCTAACCCTTCGGGGGAACCTTGAAAATTAGACCCAGTAACTTCTGGGCGTTATGTAAGACCTCTTCTGAGCACGCAGAGGTCGAGGGAATCAGCAGCGAAGCCGTGTGGGAACATACGGAACGTTCAGAGACTAGATGAAGTAATCCAGAACGGATGAAACATCCAAGAGCGCGAGGCTCCTAAACAGGTAATGCTGAAGGAGATGATATAGTCCGAGCTTACGCGATAGCAAAGCGTAAGAGCTGGAAGATAAAGAGCTTCCAGGATAACAAACTGCCTGCGTACGTTGTAGAGATGGCTGCTGAGCCTGTAGTTGTTCACGATTTTAGTAAACAACCAGGCCAAACTGTGCAGCTGGACAGATATCGGTTCTAGAATATAACCCTGGAACCCTAAGGTGAAAGCCTTAGTTAAAAAACTCCGTGAATTGCTGGAAGCCCTTCAATGCGTTTAGCACGGGTAATCAGCAGCCAAGCTAGGTGGTAACATCTAGAAGGTTCAGAGCATAGCTGTGTCTAGTCTTTCCTGTCCTGATTTTGAGTTTGTCTTGGGTAGTGGTATTGGCGATGGTTGTTTTTCTCTTGCATCTACAAAAAGTGGAAGCAGGACTTATTACTATCCTCGTTTAAAAATCACTCACTCAATTGCTCAACTGGAATATCTCAAGTGGAAAGCGGATCGCATTAACTCGATTTTTAATCGTACGACTCCTTTGTCGTATGTGTTAAAAAAAGAGACTAGAGAAGGCTGGAAGGATTTTGAAGGCTATGAGTACAAATTTACTCACCTCGATCTTCGGCCCTTTTATGATCTTCTTTATCCCGACTTGCAGGGTGTCAAGAAAATCACTCAGAAATTACTTTCTGAGTTAGGGCCTGTTACCTTAGGTCTTCTCTATATGGATGATGGCTCGGGCGGTCTTTACCTTGAACAAAATAACCGCAAATTAAAAAGCGGATATAAGCGATACGAGTACTTAGTTCCTCGAATCGAGTTTGCAACTAATGGATTCACTTCCGACTGTGTTTCCCTTCTCGCTGATTGGATAACCCATATTAGCGGTTGTGGAACAAGGTTTAAGAAGTCGACTAACCGTATTTGCATTGTTCAAAAAGACTGTTTTAAATTTAGGGATTTTATAGATCTCTATGTTCCCATCCCCTCTATGCGATACAAACTAGACCTTGAAACGATTAAAAGTTCCAAGCGAATCCCTAAGGGATGATAAGCAGCCACGAGTGCGGAGCCCCAAACGTAACCAGCCGTGGGTGATGATGTATGCCGACCTTACAGGATGATAAACTGTAAGAACTAGAGGATAAAAAGCCTCTAGGGTAACAAATGGGGGTAACCCTGGCTCAAAAGAGTCACGCGAGCGTACTGCTGAGCAGACCATTGGTACTGCAAACAGCAGGAACATCGTAAAGGATAAAGTTCTTGTGACTCTTCGTGAGTACACAGGTCCTGCAGATCCTAGTGATCCTACACAGCCTAGTACTTTTAAGATTGCTAAAACCTTGGCCCTCGCTTGAGAAATCAGGTGATGCGCACTCCGTGAATTGCTGGAACCCCTCCTGACGTTTTATTATGTCCGGGAAATCAGCAGCCGAGCTTGATGAGTAATCATCTTGAAGGTTCAACGACTAGGGTTGGCGGTTGTACGCTTGACCTGTTGCCTAGTGCGGATCAGGCTTTTCTAAAAGCCTGTCTCTTTGGGGACGGTTGGTTAGGTCTTCAACGCAAAAAATACGTACACCTACGTATAGGTCACTCAGCTAAACAACTTAACTGGCTGACCTACAAAGCTAAGAAGATAAACCAAATACTAAATAAAGATAGAAAAATTTTAGGGCCTTATAAACAATCCGACGGTTCTAATAAAGATAAGATTCACTACTCTTATCTCTATTGTGTTGATGACCACGAATTATTTTCACCGTGGTTTGATCGTTGGTATGAGGTTCCTTCAGTCGGGAAAGTAATAAAACACGTTACTCCCGATTTTCTATCTGGATTAGGTCTCCCAGAGTTAGCCGTCCTGTGGTGTGATGATGGCTCTGTCAGTTCATCTGATCGAGTTACAAAACATTACCTTAAAGATGGAACTCTTAGAGAATATCCGTACGTAGAAGCGCAAGGTCAGATTGCCCTATGCTCTTTAGATTATGAAGAGCACCAGCTTGTAAGAGAGTGGCTTTATTCCATAACAGGCGTAAAGTGGCGCTACTCTCCTAGAAGCAAGGAAAATAGGGCTACCTTAAACATTGGAAAAAGGGCTTTACGCGAATTTCTACCGCTCATCGCCCCTCATATTCCTTCGTTTATGGCGTATAAAGTCGATTCCTCCCACTGCCGGATACGGTAAAGGAGGAGACCCCACGAGCGCGGAGCATCCAAACAGGTGAAGCTGTGGATGATGATATAGTCTGAACTTACGGGATGGTAAACCGTAAGATCTAGAGGATAAAGAGCCTCTAGGGTAACAACTTGAGGGAAACTCTGATTACCGCCCAACGTTTACTGTTGGATACAGGTAATCTGACTGCTTTCCATCAATCCATCGGGTCTCTGACTCTTTTGGATGACTACACACCTGTGGTCGCTTAGCTAGAAACAGTTAAGGCAATTTAGGGTGAATTGCTGGAAGCCCTTCCCCCTTCAGCAAGGGAAAAGGATTGTGCACCACAACGTAATCGGTAACGATAGGCGTGACGGTTTAAAAAACACAACTCCGCATGGGTAATCAGCAGCCAAGCCGGAGAATATACGCTCTGGAAGGTTCAACGACTAGATCCCGAGAGGAAACTCAGTAACGGATCCACGAGTGCCCTATACCTGACCTTCGACAACAAAAAAGAGATCCCTCTTTCGAAGTAAACAAGGAACATCTTCACTGGCGTTAGCGTAAATAAGCTCACCGAAGTGTAAGGCGTTCTTAGAATACATTCGAAGGTTATACTCTTTATCTACTCCATCTAGAGTGGGGTAGATATGTTCCTTGTTTAAGAATTCTTTTAATTGTTCGGCTAACAGCTTGCTGCCTGTCGTTATTTTTGCTTCTATAGAGTTTTTCCTTTTGGAAATAGAACCGTTTCCATCGAAATACCCTCGAAGCCAAAAAATAAAAAGGCTGTGCGGCAGTTTAGGAGCTTCAACAATTAAAGATTTTTTCGGAGGAACTCCGGCTTTCATTAGATGAACTGCAGCATTTTTTGCTGTTAGTTTTATTTGCCATAAGTTATTTGTTTCGCGCTCTTTGCGGAGTAAACCAGGGTAACCTAAGTCTTCTGCAAAATGTTCAAGCAAGTAGCTGTCTGCTTCTTTTAAAGCTATGGCAAATCCTTTTGGCTCATTATGTTCCCGGACGATCCAACCGTCTGCGGCTATCAGCCCCAACCAATAAGCTTTACGAGGACTGTCGATGTCCGAAAAAAAGTTTTCATTAGCTCCGCTCTTTCGGTAGCTAAAGACTCTTTTTGCTCCGGGCTTTGCCTCGTAAACATCGCTATACTTTCGTTCGCCTTTCTTCTGCGCGTATGAGAGTACTCCGTGCTTCTTACGAGCATGGGTGGCGGCTGTTCTGGACAAGCCAAAAGATCTAGAAATTTCCGCGTCTGAATACAAAGAAGTCAACTCATCCAGTTCCTCTTTTGTCAGATCGGTTAGAGCCCGCTCAGTCACGTCGAAGAAGGTAAAGATATAGTCTAACACTGCTCGATGATAAAGAGCAGTCGATCGGATAAAGAGCCGATTGGTCTCTTATGAGATTTTTGAGACAGGCGCTGGCGTGATCGGGTGTTCATTAATGAACTCCTGAAAGCCGTATCTAAGGGTCAGTCTTCTGACTCTCAGGGTGGTTACTACTATCCTGGTGACCTCGCTGTTGGTGCTTTAACCTACAGCAACGCCGAACAAGCCAAGTTCGACGTCAAGGACGACCTGCTGCGTGTGGTCAAGAGCCTCCGCAAACGGAACGTCCCCACCTACCAAGACGGGTTCTATCGCTGCGTTTGCGATCCAACCTTCTTGCTGCACCTGCGCCAAAACAGCGACTTCCGTGAAGTTGCTCGTTATCCCGGCAATGGGCAGATCAACCCGCTCATGTCTTCGATGCAGCCTAACGCTGCCATCTACATGGGCCAAGGTTTCGGCCAAGCCACTTTCGTGGCGGGCGAACCCATCATGCCTAAACAAACCTGGGCCTGCGCGGCGTGAGTCGCGTAGCAAACGGGGTGAATTCAGGGAACCCCTCCTTAAATAAAGGGGAATCCTGAGCCAAGCCGACTGAGGAATCGGTCGGAAGGTGCAACGATCAGGAGTCGAGTCCAGACCGGACAGTAATACTCCCACGAGCGCCCCGCTACTCGCATGTGAGTAGATGATATGATCTGAGCTGCATCAATGGAAAAGATGCAGATCTAGGGGATAAAGAGCCTCTAGGATAACACACCTGACGGGTTTCGTTTTTGAAGGAGTCCGCTTCTTCGAATCCACCAACATGCCTTCGCAGTCTCAGACTGCAACTATCGGTGGTTCTGCCGCTTCTTACGAAGCTGCAATTGGTATGTTCTTCGGTCCCCAGAGTGTTGGCGTCGGCATCGGCGGTAACAACGCTCAGGTTCTTCTGAACAACAATGACGACTTCAGCCGTTTCATCATGATGATTTGGAGCCTGTACGCAGGTTTCGAACTTCTGAACGCTGATTTCGCCACCATCGCTTACTCCTTTAACGCTTGAGGAGATAACTAACGATGGCTATCAACCCTAATCAGATCTCGGTTGCCAAGATTTATCCTGGTAACTACACCAACGTCCTGCGTTATTGGCACGACCCTAAGTCCGTTACTTATCTCAATGAGAACGGGACTAGCGAAACGCTGATCAACCAGCCCGTTGGCGGCCCCGTGGGCGCAGTTGTCCGTCCCGGTTGGATTGCTCAACAAGCCATTGGCTATGTTGATCTGTCTTACCAGGCTCTGGGCACCAGCAACCAGCTGGATTACTACGCCACGCCTTATGGCTCTGGCTTGAACAACGATAACGTTGCGTTCACCAACGCCAACGTCATCATCCCTTCGCCCGACGCCTATAAGGATGTTCGTGCAGACATCACCAACGGTATCACTGTGCCTTCGGGTGCTTTCGTTTACCGCGTGAGCCTCCGTCTTGACGGTGGTGATGTGGTGTCTAGCGGTGTTGGCGGCGGTTCTGCCACTCCGACTCTGGGTCTCGGCCCTGCTGTTGGCGTTGGTTTGACCACTACCGTCTCCCCCAGCGGTTTCTTTGCAACCGTTGTTGGCGCAAGCAGCCGCATCGAAAACGGTTCGTTCAACTCCAGCAATGCCTGGAACATGGCGAACGCACATCGTGTGACTGCCGACACCACCTACAAGCTCTTCGCTGTGGGCAACCTCGGCGGTGCTGCTGCTTCCGGTCTCGCTCAGGCTTCCGGTGTGTACGATCCTCGTGCTCGTGCCGGTCGTCTTAGCGGTAAGGACAAAGCCCTCGCTATTTGCGAAGTGTGCTGGCTGATTCCTGACGAAGCGCCTAATCGTTCCGATCTGGCTCTGCAGCCTGCAGGCATCATCGAGTCCAACGTGTACACCTCGACCAGTCCTTCCTGACGGTTGGGTTACACAACTAAGCCCCTCTTCGGAGGGGCTTTTTTTATGGGGTTATGTTATTTTTTTAGAGTTTCCTGTATTTTATCTTCGAGTAGTTTCAGTTTTATTTGAGTTAATCTTTCGTCAGGATCTAAACTGAACGCTCTGTTTCCTGTTTGTGGATCTAATATGTCCACAGCGCGGCGTGCCCAAGCTTCTGGGTTTATTTGATCTAACATTTTTGCTGTTCGTCCCAGAGCTCCCACCGTGGGAGGGGCCGCCACTCCCAAGCCCCGCATCAACTCATACGACCGGCGGACATCAGGAGATCCAGTCTGAGTTGCTGCAGATGCTCGAATAACTCCGGGAGCGTAGGTAGCTACATCAGCCGGAAATAACGCAGACGCTGCAACACCAGCTCCTCCCACGGCTGCAGCTCGGCGTGCGGCTGCTTCCCTCTCTAATCCCGCTTTTCTATTAGCTGCGTATTCCCCAACCATGTTGAGCACATCCCCCAGGAAAGGAACGGCTCGCGCTCCTTTCTGCAGGAACCTGGGGACTCGGAAGGGAAAATCCATCAGCGCGGGTTGACACACCCTATTGACATCCTACTGTAATATACACACAGATCCTGTTCACATGATGACTGCGACTCAGATTAAAGAGTTCACTTTTAAACCCAATGGCGTAAAGATTGAAGTTTTAAATAGTCACGACGAAGGTGAATATTTTATGGTTCGGTCTTACACGACCGGTAAGGTTTTCTTCGCGCACAAGAGTCAGATTCTTGAAGAGCTTAAGGAGAAAGAAGAAACAGGAGACAAACCCAAACAGCGCCGTGGGCGGCAGATCGTTAAGCCCGAGGTTCAGGCATTTAATCGAATTAACCTGAATTCGGCTACGCCTGAGTTACTTACTCAAATTCTTAAAGGTGTTGGTCTTAAAACTGCGATTCAAATCAAGGAACTTCAGCAGAGTCTTCCTGGTGAACGTTTCAGCAAGTTGGATCAACTGAAAGCTATTACTCAAGTTGATTGGGATTCCGTTCTGGAAAACGGAAATGTGTACGTAGAATAAAGTTAAGTAACCGCCCTGCTGGGTAATGGCTCAATTAACTACGCAGGAATTAGAGCAGATTCAATCATATCTCGCTCAGCAGGGTGTCGTATTTCAAGCTACGACAACAGATGCAACTAAGCGTGAAGTAATTTACGCGGCGATAAATCAAATAACCAGAAACCCTGCGCAGGTTTTTGGGTATCGTCTTGACGACTTTAACTTCAGTAGGGTTTCATATTTTCTTGGATATAATATAGCAACTGTACCTGCTGGAGACTACGCCAGATTAGTTGAAGCGTGTAACAGCGTTCCTAGTGAATTTTACTACGATAAAATTATTGCACAAATCGAACGGTGTGAAGAAGCAGAGCGTTTAACTGAATTAGCTACTGGAAGAGCTACGAGCCGTCAGGAGACGATTTTAGGGGACGTCAGTCGTTCTATTAATATTCAAGATAAAAAAGAAACGGCTAAGATCTGGAGAGATAATTTTTTATATGAGTGCGATCGTTTAGCGCACATGCTTTACATACCCAACTACAGGGACCCCGTGGCAGCTCGGTACAGGTTCGAACGTAGCGGAGGCGAGTTTATTCAAGCTCTACCTGGGCCTCCTGACGTTTCTCGTGCTGACAGGTTGTATTTTTACGCAAACTGGCGATAAACGCTATATTTATTAAAGACTGGTATAACTTCATGGGCCTATCCAATTACGGCGAAGGGCTTAGAGCAGTATTGAATCTGATCAATAATCCTGCGGCCGCTCGTCAAATCCAGGCCCTCCCAGAATCTGTTGCTGGTAGCGTCGGAGATCTGTTACGTACGTTTGAGCAAGCTGGTAAATCTGGCCTGTTAGGTGATGCCGCTAAGCAGAAACTTCTATACGGCGGTCAACCACCTAAGGCCGGTCCTATACCCATTAAGGCTCAGGAAGCTACTCAACTCTCACTCCCTCTAAAGTCTCGGACCGGTCGTCCCGTCACAAGTTCAGTTCCGCGGCCCACGGCTCGCAATAGCGAAACTCTTCAAAATCTTTCGCGAACCCGCGTGGCCGATATGCCACGTGTGCCTCGTTTCGGAGAGGTTCCCGGTCAGCTTCCCTTGAACGCTGCTCCTATTCCTGAGTTTAGTTACTCTGGACCTTATGTTTCCCCGCGTCCTGAATGGGGTCCTTCGGCTCTTCCCCTTTCCGTCCGGGAAGCTGATCCTGAAACTTTAGGTCTTTTGAAGTCTCTTGAACCAGGAACTGTCGACAGTCTTGCTCGTTTAGCTGACGACCTTGCCAACGAGTATGGAGTCTCTGCCGGCGAAGCTCTTAAAAATATTACCGGCCCCGGCGGTACTGATTACTTATCTTATTTAAATACATCCCGTAAGCTTGCGGCGGTTCCCGAAGCTCGTTCGGGTGCGACTATCGTCGGTGATTCCGGAGTTATTCCTCCGGCAACTCCAGCCGGCGCTATTCCGAGTGGCCCTGGCGGAGCTCTTGTTCCGTCTCCCGCAGGTGGTGTCTCTATGCGCACTGAGCGTCTCGTAGGTCCTGAGACAATCGATGCAGAGTTTCGTATTATCCGAGACCTTCCGTCTGGCAGTCAGCGAGGCGCCGTTCCTTCGGCGACTCAAGATTTGAATGCTGCGGCTGCACGTGCCGGTTTAAGCCGCGGGCAGTTGGCGGCAATTGTCGGAGGAGCCGGCGCTGTCGGTCTAGCTGCCGGTATGCCTCTTTTCCGCGAGCGCGAACCAGATCCCTCCTTGCGTTTAACGGATGAGCAGCTTTATCCCCCAGGTCAAGTCCCCTCCGCCATTACGTCGGTTCCTTCTAGAGGCGCAGAAAGATCTGATTCTCCTGTATTACCTGGGCGTAGTGTTTCTTCTCCCATGGGTGCTGCTGGTCGCGGCCGCTCCGTGGTTGGCCAAACAGGCAGCGGACAAGTGGTGGTCGCTCAAGATGATCAAGACAGCAACTATCGTCAAGCCCGAGCCAACGCTTTAGCTGGTATTCCTAAAACTCCTGGTGAGTTCTCAAAGATCGCTGATTATTACAAAGCTCGGGAAGCTTACGCAGCCCAGCCCGAAGTTCGCGCTCAATTAGCTCGTGAAGCTTCGATGCTACCAGGTGCGGCTCCTCAAACTCCAACTTGGGCTGCTTCTAACCCCACGCTGGCTTATGAGATGATCCAGCGAGCTAAAGCCCGCCCCGATCTGTCCCAACAGACACCCCAAGCACAGGGGATGACCATGGGTGCTCAGATGGGTGATAACTCGAACAACAACTTCATCGGTAATGTTGAGTCAGCCGGTAGCGCGGTCATCGATCGTAGTTCGGGTGCTGCGGATCTCGAGGATGCCACACGTCCTCTGATTCGTCCGACCTTGAACCGGATTCCTCTTGGCGGTCGGATGATTCCTCTGGGCGGCGGGTATCCCACCGTTCCTATGGGCTGATCGCTAACTCAGGAGAACTCCCCGTGGCTAATTACTTCGCCGGCGCAACCTCAATCAAGCAACCCTATCCGATGACTTCAGTTCCTGAAGGTCAGTTTGGATCAACGGGTTCCTTGGAATCTCCCCTATATCTCTCCGGTAATAGAGCTCTTTTTGAGCCTCTGCCGGGTTTGAGCGGTATATCCGGCCCTCGTGGAGCTAGTCCCGTTATGGCTGGTTCTGAGCCTTCCACTAAGGCTGCCGGTTGGGGTGAGCAAGTCGGCTCTCTTTTACAAGGTATTGGAAAACTAGGTGCTGGGTTGGGAGCCGGTATTGCCGCGGCACGTGGGCTTCCTATGGCGGGGCAGATGCTCTCTGGTTACTACGAGGAAAAAACCGGAGATCGCGACCAAAGCGAAGAAAGTTCTTTGGAGAAAGCTTTAAAAGCCCTTCGTGAAGCTGGTCTTATTTCAGCACTTAGCCTAGATACTGGAGACTCTGCTCCTATAGGTAGCGGAGCCGGTTTCGAGGTTCCGTCCTATGAAGGCCTGAAACTCAGCTGATTCCCTCAGCTAACTCCACCCCTATCGCTCTGGTGTGCACTTATGGCATCTACTTCAACTAACAAGTCTCCGTGTCTGATCGACCGCCCTTTTTTACGAGGCGCCCGCATCACCAGCGCATCAACGACTTGCGATCCAACTAATCCGAACCTTACGGATCTCATCCAGTTGGTCCGCGTGGGTGACCTCCCGTCCGAAGATGCTGCCCTTGTCGAAGATCTTACGATTGTTAGCAACGAAGGTTTTCCTGATACCAGCGGTCGGCGTACTTGTGAGTTAGGGTTCTACGTATACGCTCCCAACCAATCAGCCCCATCCACGTCTTCGGCGCTGATGGTCAGTCGAGTGGAGGTTGGTCTTAGCGGGTCCACCCGCGGTATTCCGCAAAGCGTGCAGCTATTTGCTGTAAACGCTCCGGTCCCCCAAGCCGGCGACACCAACCTGGTTGCTCCGATTCAAATTGGTAAGGGTGAAGGTTTGTACCTTGAGAAAGGGTACATCCTCGCCGTGGGCTATCTCGGTACAGGCGGTGCTGCTGTGTCCGGAGGCCTAAGTCCCTCCGGTATCACTGTATTCGCTCAGGGCGGGTTCTATTAATCAGTGGCCCGCAGAAAAGGCTCTGATAACTTCGGGTTCAGGTCTTTAAAAGGTGCTAAAGGCGTTGAACTTCCGAAAACAATTAAGGGTGCGGATAACACAAACGAGTTGTCCTCACCTTTATCTTTCGATCGCCGTTTTAGACCGGCGCTAAACACAAAAGATTTTAGTTTAGTTAGCGATTACGACTACGCTTCTCTCTGGGCTCGTTGGCGCCGCGGCTACGAACTCAGTATGTATTCGCAAGAAGCATACGGCGGCCTAACGTATTCTTTTAAATATTATGTTTCCGGCACTCCTGGATTTGGAGTTTTTCTGCCGGGAATGTGCTTCATGTATCCGACTACGCGTACGGATATGCGGATGCACATGGTGGGCATTAGACCTAGGGATTCTTTTAATTTTTTGAATTTTGGATACTCCATCACGTCTGTAACTGATTATGACGCAAATACTTATGCTGTTCGATTGAACTCCAACTTCGGAGCTCCTATTTCTTTTTTCGCCGGTGAGGTTTTATCTAACCGATTTAATGCAGACGGAACAGCAAAGACTTACGGATTTAACAACTACACAGTTACCGCTGTGGGGATAAACGGAGTTCCAGCAAATCCGTCATATCTTCCGATTTTTAATACGTTATTTTTATCTCATAGTGCTCAAACGAGCTGGTCTGTCGTAGACGCTAATACATTAGCTGTGCCTGCCACGGGGCCTCCGGCTGTTGGAGAATATCTAACAACCGAAATGCGATCTCAGTGCACGTGTCCTGACTTTTTGGCACGTGAGAATTTTAATCTTTACGACGTTTCTCTTCGGCGTAGATATCCATACACGAAGACTCAAAATATAGATCCTGGTTTTTATGACGCGGGTCCTGATGGAAGCACTCGACGCGTTCCCGCCATGGACAATCCAGGCTTTGCTAGGACCTTCGGTTTTATATATTTAAATGAGATTTATAACATTCCTAGAATTACGGAGAGCGTTTATTCTGATCCAAACTTTTATTACTACCAACCACGCTGGTGTAAGCACATTTACGCAGCTATGTGGGATTTACAGCGTAAATACAATCAAGAATCAGTAACTAGCTCGTGGCTTCCGCAACCTAACGACGAACCGCTAAATGAATACTACCGAGAATATTTTGATAAAAATTTAGCTAAGCAAACTGACTTCTTGAAACGGGAGAAAGATCTTGTGTGGTGGGAGCGTTACAGCCCGAAGAAAGACGACATGCCGACACACATGATGTATCCGGATATGTACAACATGATGACAAAAACATTAAACGCAGGTGGATTGTCTAGTTTCGCAACGTTACAAGCTCCAAGCTTCGAGATGTTCACTACGGCGGAGTTTGATCCGTTCGACCCCGCTTCCTTTGTAGTAAATACCTATGACGGCGGTACGTACCAGAATGGTATCTTAGTAACACAACCGACTAACATACTCGATGGAGGTTCCTACCTAAATGGTGCGCTGATACCTCCAACTGGTTTTCCTTCCTTGATAAACGGCGGTGTGTACTAATGACATCTACTCCTAGTATTCTCCTTTTAAAACGGAGTGGTCAAGCCTCTGATCGTCCGAATACGTCCGTCGTACAGAACGGTGAGTTGGCTTTGGCCGTGGGCGCAGCGGATCCGGGGCTATATTTTGAAGATTCAGCCGGCGCTGTTCGGAAAATCGGGCCTTCCGCGTATGGAACAACGGCTCCTAACGCAACGCCTGTAGGTCTTGCTGGAAATTCTGTTGGGGAAACCTGGACTGACAGCTCGACCGGGAATTACTTCTTTAAAGTTTGGACTGGAGCGTCCTGGCAGACTATCGGGTCTGCTTATGCTACAGCTGCGGGTACTGCTGCAACAGCGACTACAGCAACCACGGCTCTTAGCGCGTCGACGGCAGTTTTAGCTTCGGGTGCGGTTTTGGCGTCTGGCGCTATTCAGTGCGCAACCGTGGTTCTCAGCGGTTTACCGCCGATTGTTACCAGTTTGTCAGGAACCCTCGTTTACCAAGTGCAGACGTCGGGTTCCTTTAGCGCTGGATTGTATGTTCGAGCGACTAATACTTGGTTGCTTGTTTAAGAGCGAAGCGTGCTCTTCAAGAACCAAGACGCTTTAAACATCGCTTTCACCAGATCGGCCGCATAGTTCTCCACATCCGGAGCTCCGACTTCGTCGGCAAGTTTTCCTAAATCCTTAGCCATAAAGCCGCAGATTTCTAAGTTTTTTAAATATACAGTCAGCGATTCCCGAGCTTCGTAAGATTTAGTGTGTTTGAAACCTTTGTATGCGTTTAACAGACCTCTCTGACACATCGGCAGCAAGAAATCCATAGTCCGAACAAACTCAGCCAGCGTGTCGAACTGATCGATGTGGGATTCGTACTGCTCTTTGAGGAACTCGTGGATGGGCAAAAACAAAGGCCCTTCGATATTTAGATGAATTAAGTGACTCTGAACGTACAGCTGATGTACATACGAAGACAGGGACACCAGTCCAGAAATTAAATCCTGGATTGACGCCCCTGTAGCTTCTTGTTCCAACTCTTCTAACGGATTCTCGGACTCCTCGGAGGGAATCGACGCAGTGTTAAAAGAGCCGGAGAAAGTCACTTTCTTAGTTTCGATAGATCACACCGCACAAGCGGCTTCACTTTCCACTTTAGCGTTAGAGGAGGTTTTCAGATATTCCTGCAGCGCGGCTTTATCCACGCGATACAGAGACTTAGCGCCATTCGGCTGAAGATTCAGGTACACAGTCTTAGGCCAACCGCCGGGTTGGTTGGATTCAGAGAGCGCGATACGCTTGCGGACAAAACCAGAGCTGCAGTTGAGCAGTTCTGCGGTTTCAGCAATCGTGAGCAGGGTTTTACCGTCCGACATCAGGTATGCGAGGAGAGGGTGGCGGCTACATATTACCTTTATTTCTTCTGTGAGCGTGACCTACTTGTGTTCCCTAATGTGTTTTTAAGATTTTGCTTGGTAACATTAAGGGGTGCTGTAGGACTCAAATGATCCGGATTGCAGGAGAGATTTTTAAAAACTATAACTCTCCGAAACGAGACGTTCAGGGAGGCAAGGAATTTTCCGTGGCGGCTAAGGAAAACGGGAAGGTCCGCCTAGTGCGTTTTGGAGATCCCAATATGGAAAACCGTAGCGATGATCCCAAACGTCGTGCCGCATTTAGATCCAGACATAGCTGTGACGAGAAGAAAAGTAAGTTAACTCCAGGGTATTGGAGCTGCCGAGCTTGGTGATTCTATGCTCTCTGTGCGTTCCTAGCTAATTATTAAAACTATCTCGGAACGTTGCTCGTTACGGTTAGGTGTAGTAAAGCTAGACTTTAGTTAGTCGACTCACTGACATGGGATCTCGCAAATCACGGGGTGATTACAGTAACATTCAGTGCGGCTTAACGCTAGAGGATGAGTTTGTTCTGACTAGTATCCGAGCCAAAGCTCATTCTCTCCACAACAAGGAACGGGACGCTTACTTGTGGCAAACAGTGTTAAAACTCGTATGCCGCGAGCGTGCGTATAAAACAGTGATGAGTGAAATCGGGGTTGTTGTAGATACAAATCTGAGTTTATTTGATGAAGAGGAGCCGAAAACTGACGATTGATTGTTTACAATTGAGAAAAAGACACCGTGGCTCCTCTAACTCCGCAAGAAAAACAATGGTTATCGGCCATTAGTTTTGCGGAAGGAACTTACCGTAAAGGTTTAGGGCCGCAGTACAACATTATGTTTGGAGGCGGCACTTTTTCGGATCTGTCGCGCCATCCAGACACCGTAGTTAAAAAACCAGGTATAGCCAGTGCAGCAGCGGGCGCGTATCAGTTTATGCCCGGAACTTGGTCTGCTGTTTCCAAGAAGCTTGGCTTAAAGGGATTTGGTCCGGCTGAGCAAAACCAGGCTGCTCTCGAACTAATCCGTCAGCGTGGAGTAGATCCTCGTAAAGATCCCATAACTCCAGAGACGATTTCAAAACTTGCTCCTGAGTGGGCTGGGTTGCCCACGTTGCAAGGTAAAAGCTACTACGCGAACCAGTCTGTTAAGAGATTCGCGGATATTCAAAACTTTTTAAAAACTACAGGCGGCGCCATCCCTTCGGGATCTTCTGTTCAAAATCCCGCGAGTCCAGCGGCCGCTCGGGTATCCCTTCCTCGATTCGATTTCAAAGATGCGGTCAAGAAATTATTGCTTAGATCATCCTTAGAAAATGTTGGAGCACCTGTTGCTGTAGGCGGTCAAGCCTTAGCTATCCAACAGCAAGCCAACGCTTTACGAGAGGAAGGGAAAGACGACGAGGCTGAGATTCTTGAATCTCAAATGACTGCCAGTCTGGCTGCAGACGCCCAAACACCAGCCGCAGATCCAACTAGTCTGGTTCGAAACATCTTGGAAATTCGAAAGCAGGCTGCTGATTACGACGCTCAAGTATCTCAAATTGAGAAATCTGTAAATGACGTTGCAATAAATCAAACCGCACAAGAGGTTGGAACTAATCTGCGTACCGCGGCTCGTCCTGCTCAGGGGTTTGCGCGGACGGCTAGCGGGGGGATCGCTTATCCCAATGCCGTAGTTACGTCAGCGGTAGACGCCTCGGGTGAACCCGGTCTCGATTTTGCTTTGGCTGGCGGACGCGGTGCGGCTTTTGCTCTCCCTTTTAAAGCTCAGGTTTTAAAAGTCGTTAAAGAACCGAATGCTGGTAATCGCGGCCCTGGCGGCCGTGGTTATGGTAATTATGTTGAGCTTCGCGGTGTTTCTCCCGAAGGTAAGCAATTTGATGCTCTAGTCGCTCACTTCGATGCGGTTAATCCGAATTTGAAGCCAGGGATGGTATTGAATCCTGGAGCAATTATCGGTAAACAAGGTGAAACCGGCCGAGCTACGGGTCCTCATATTTCGTTAGACTTTTTCGATCCAGGTAAAACGACAGCCAGTCGGGATATATTACGTATAAGGGACATAGTTGCTAGTAGAATAGCCAAAGGACTGCCTCCGTTTGGATAGAAAAAATGTTCGGACCGTCTCCTCAACAGGTTGCTAACCGAGCTGTATCTTCTGCTAAGAAATCTCAACAGCAGACTATCCGAGCTCTGCGTCGGCAGGTTCAGAATCAGCGTCAGAAGTTAGGTCGTGTACAAGATAAGTTGTCCACGCTGACTGGTTCCACCCCTCAGCAAGCGACTCAAAGCTATTCTCAGGACTTTTACGGCACCGTAGGTAACATCGGACAACAATATGCCAAACAACTAGCTTCTTTTGATCCGAACATTATTGCTTCGCAGTCTGCCAAAAGGTTTGCTGGTGTTCTGTCGGCAAGCATGAAAGACTACACGAATCGTTTAAATGCTTTGAGTCAGCAAGGCAGCGCTCGTATGTATCAAGCTTTGGCTGCTCCAATCACACAGTTCCGTCAGATCTCGGAAGATCCCGCTTTCAACAACTTAGTGAACTCCACCTTTATGGAGTACGCCACCAATCCTCCCACGGTTCGTAGCGACGTGGAATCGATGAAGCAGTTGTATACGTACAATGTCTGAGGAAATAAAAGAATCTAAACACGAACGAAAAGTACGGTTTCACACCGACGCTCCGGCCGCTAAACACGACTATCGCTATCGAACTAGGCCGAACATACGTATGGCCGGTAAAGTTTGGAGCGAGAGTCCTCGGGAGCGTCAGCAACGACTAGCTCGTGAGCGCTTGTCTGGCAAATCGAAGTCAATTCCCGTCGGCGTGGGTTTCGGCGAAAGAGACTCCTTTGGCCCAGATAACGATTATTACACCGTAGAATCACTCAATAATATACGCGGCCCAATTCGCTAAAACTTTCATTAAATTTATAAACTCTCTCATTCATGTTATTATAGTCTGGAAAGTAGTATATAAAACCATAACATCTGGAGTTTTTTACTTTGTTTAAGTCGGGCTCGTCTATTAGGAGCGCGGGCCTAGTTTTAAGAATACACAAGGGAAAATCTATCTTAAGCGCCTGCGTGGTGAGCAAAGCAACTTCAGAAGAAGTCAAAAATACGATGGCTTCATTAAATTCTTTTCGTATGTACCGCCTATAGCATTCTTCTAGCCAAACTCGTTGTGCTGACTTCTGAAATCGTCTTTTTCGCCTAAATAATATCGGATCTTCCGGTTGTTCCCCGTGCGTTAAAAATTCTCTGGGAGGGTATAGATAAACGTTATTAGCTTTCCACTTTTGTTTGAGTCCGTTTTCGGCCGGAGTGAAATACTTATAAGCGTTTACGAGAGTATTCGCAGCGTGGCTTGATGCGGGATCTAGTTCTATTTGTCCGTTAAAAAATGAAGTTACCGTCCCTATAACTTCTGGAGGGGACACAAAATCGAAATCAGCTTGCGGCATCCGATATCTCGTTAATCCGATCTTCAATCTGATTTAGATCTAAAACATGCACGGACATTCCTTTATCACTCAACATCACCACGATCGGTTTATTATCCTCGCTGTTTTTACCGATAAGGTTTATTAGTTTATTTAGAAAATCTGCCGTAGGCTCGTCGCACATTTCTTCAGCTACGGCTTTATCGCTACTCAGGTCTTTTACAGTCATGTATGAGCTTTGATCCGGCTTAACCGGATTGAAAAACAAAGCTCCGAGACCCTTATATTTATAAAATTCCTCATACAGAGTTACTACATCCCCCGCAATCATTTTGACTGTATTTTTAGCCATTCGGCGCTGTGCTTCTGATTTGCCGAACAGAGTTGCACTCATTTTCTTTATTTTGTTGTTCATACTAGTCATTAGCGTAACCTGTGAAGTTTGACCAAGCTGCCTGAAGTACTTTAGTCGAGTCGAATAGAAATCGACTTGTGTTGGTTTCCGAAGGATCCAGCTTCGCGTAATGGATTCCCTCAACCAAACCAGAAGTGCCACCAGATGCAACACCAGTATGAATGAGTTTATCGATGACCACAGGAGCCACGCCGAGGCGCGCCGCCATAGCTTTACGACTAATGAAGGCCGTGGCGACGTTGTGTGACTTCGCATTTGCAAGAATTTGTAAACTAGTGTCGATACGTTCTAAAACTTCTGTAAGTTTTCTTAAATCTCTGGTGTAATCGATCATGTGTTTTGTTTTGAAGTGGGAGGCCGCCCCATCACCCGGATCCAGGCAATGGGGGTCGCTTGCGGCACCGAGGAAAAGGCTAAAACTCGGAGCACCTCACCTTACTACGCGACGGCCTTTCTTACGTCGCCTAGCTCCTCGATTTTAGGTATATCTACACCATTGATCATCGGTCAATTCGTCTAAGTTTTTAAATTTCCTGTTGAATCCCGTCCGAACCCGTTTTGTTATCGCAGGTGTCTCAAAACGAGACACAAGATGATTCGGATTTACGCAGGCGGGGATTCCGCAGGTTCGTTTTAATCTGAAATTTCCGATATCAGCTTTGAAGAAGGCGTAGTAAACGTTTTCTATTTTCAGACGTTTGCCGTAAATCGTGAGCGTGGTGTAAGAAGACTTCCAGCACTCACACAGATTCGTATTTTGAACCGTAAGCTGCGTCAGTAAAGGCCGCAGCTCTGGATCAATCTTATTTAAGTCTGGAAAAAGAACTTCGTCATCTATGTTTTTTAAACACTCCTCACATACAGTGTTAGTTTTTATGTGATTTTCGTTATGTATGCACTTCACAGGAGTTTTTCTAAATCTGAAACAAATGTATCTGGTTCTTCTATAAGGAGATTGATAACTTTGTTTAGTTTTTCGTTTAGGTTTGTCGGATTTTTTTCCCGAGTGTTGAAGATCAGCCAGTATTTATAGGCATTGAGTAGATACAGGTGTGTTTGTTTTGCCCTAAGTGCCTGAACTTTCCACTTTTCGTACTCAAAGTTACTTGTGTGTCTAGAACTTCCTGTTTTTAACTCAAGTTCACGGATTTCGATCTGCATATCGATGTCACGCAGGGTGTATTCGATAGACGAAATCTTTGCTTCACATTCGGCTGTATCTTTCGGCTGCGGTGAATCTGTATAAATCCAGCTAGGCAGGTTTTCGATTACGTATTCGGCGTCCCAAAGGACAGGTTTCGAAATAGGAAGCGTGGTCATAAATCTAAAATCTCAAAAATTAGAGAATTGAATTCCCCGTTTATGCAGTACAGAACGTGATGCTCAAAAGAAACTCGCTTAACTAAGTTGTACCTCATTAAGCGTGTTAAATCTTTTAAGATTCTGGGCTTGGAGAATCCTAAAAGAGGAACCAGTTCTTGTGCAGAAATAGGTTGCTCAGATATTAGCAAATTCAAGATATCTGAAAAGTGTGCTACACAGGCACAGAGTTTTTTATGTTCGTAATCGTTCGTAGAGACAGTTTGCGGTTGTATTTGGTCTCCACTAGTTCTTGAATCCGACGGCGTGATACGTGTCTGGCTATCCAAGTTTTTACATCCTCCCGAATGGCTGGTGTGACTTTTGTAGCTGGGCTTGCGGCCAGCATCATGTGATGAGGGTTGACGCACTCGGCGTCGCCACAGGTTGTAAGGATTTTGTCCTTATCTGACAAAGTTAAATTGTTGAACTTGGCGAATACGAAGCGGCGTGGCCGCATCACGGTTTTTTCAGTGGCGTCAATAAGGCGGGCGAAAGAACAAGGAAGATAAATGTGCTGATCTGGGGTTAGGCATGGGCGGTTCTGTCGGAACCACACCGCGACTTTATCCGATGGGCTGCGGGCCTGCTTGAGCTCCTCCAAGCAGAGGGGGCAGGCATACAGCCCTTGGACCCTGTGAGCTCGCTCCAGGTCCGCCACGGCAAGGTGGAAGGGCCGAGAGCGCCCGCACTTGCAGACCAGCGTGGCGACGTTTCCGCGTTCCTCGACGGAAAATGAGTCTAGTGAGTATCGATTTGAGATTGGGCCATCTGGCTTGGTTATAGAGGTCTGGTTCAAGAGCCCAAAGACCGAAATCAGCGCAGGATCCATTGCGAAAGCTCCTCCAGTGTCATGGTGCTCACCTAAGGATAGCACGGTAAACCCTGTCTATTGAAACAACTTTTTCTCTTAAGAGGTTTACTTAACGTAATTTTCCCTACTCATTTGAGTCTCAGGATGAGACTGGCCCTTGGCGGCGTCCCTATTCGCAGCGCAGTTCGCGACAAGGTCCAGTTTATTATAATTTAATTTTAAATTAGTTATATAGCACGATTTAATAGGCAAATCACGTTAAGTACAGGCCCGGAGAAAACTTTTTTCTCAAAATTTCGTGCGAGAGTGCAGGCGTGGGTTCTCCGGGACAACCACATAATTTAAGAATCCATGTTACCTTTGGGTTATTAGATATTTTCCTGAAGTCAAATGGCTGTAGTACAACCTGTGACCCTTAAAACCGAATCACCTGATACTGACTTCTGGCAAGAGTGTCGTCGTCGTTCTGCGATCTTAAATATCCCAGCTTGGCAACTTGCTGAAGAGGGTTTTAAACACGAGGACAAAAGTTCGGTTTCGAATAAAACCTCTTAAAATTAAGTGAGTGTAGTGCTCGTTTGATGACGTATACCAAGTTTTCAAGTTTGCCGCTGGAGGTAGCTCCTAGCGGCTACATGTATGTCCCTATTGTTGATCCTAATGAAGCTTCTGTAACTAATAGAAATAAACGTGTTTTATTATCGTCTTTATCTGCTGTTCCGGCTAGTGTCAATTACGTAAATACTTTATATTTAGGATCTACAGCGTCCGCTCCCAATATTCAGTCTGGAAATGGGAATCCGGACGGTAGTGTTTCGGCCGCTGTTGGTTCAATTTATTTAAGGACTGATGGCGGTCCTTTAACATCTATATATTTTAAGGAAACTGGTACTGGTAATACGGGTTGGGTTGCTAACGCCGCTGTAAGTTCTGGCGTTTTTTACTCACCCCTTACGTACGTCGGCAATAACTCGACTTCACCTAGTATCACGGCAGGTTCCGGAGTACCGGAAGGTTCCGTCAGCGCCTCCGTGGGATCTATTTATCTTCGGTCGGATGGCGGCGCTACGACCTCTATTTATTACAAAGAAACTGGTTCGAGTAATACTGGATGGGTTTCTAATTCTGCTATTAGTTCTGGTGAATTATATACGTATACGGTTATTTCTGGTAATAAAACATTAACTAACCGGGAGCGTACAACAGTTATTTCCTCTGGTATTATTGTTACGTTACCTTCTGGACCTACCTCGGGTTTTGAGGTGAGTGTAATGACGGCCTCTGGTGTTACGGATGCTGTTGTTTCGGGCAATGGACAACGCATCATGAGTCTTGCCGAAAATCTAAGCTTAGATTTTGAAAATAACGGCACGACACTTGTTTATGTAAATTCTTCTTTAGGTTGGAGGGTTTTATAATGAGTCGGTTATCTCAATTTATTCCTAATGTTACTAATGTCGCTTTAACGACATTTAGTGGCACTGGCACTTTTACTAAAAATTCGGCAGATTTAGCTTATATCGTTCAGGTTTGGGGCGGCGGCGGCAGCGGAGCCCATTCCCAGTCTTCTAGTTTTGGAAGCGCCGGCGGAGGCGGCGGAGCTTTTAATGAAGTCTTTCTGTATGCTTCTGGTGTTTCTCCTACGGTGACAGTAACTGTAGGTGCTGGCGGACCTTCTGTCTCAGGTACAGCCAACTCGACTGCTGGCGTTGCTGGCGGTACATCTTCTTTTGGAACTTACGTCACCGCTTATGGAGGTTTCGGCGGCGAAAATAACACGGCCGGTTCTATAGGAGGATACGGAGGCGGTACTTTGACTTCAAACACTGCACAAAACGGAATAGGGCCAGATTCCGGTGTTGCGCAGGCTTACCTTTTTAGCAGCACAATGGGAGGAGGTGCCGGAGGATATTATACCACCGTGGGAACGGTTACAGGAGGAGATTCTTACTACGGCGGCGGAGGCGGAGGCTATGGAGATGTTACTTACGGCCCGAGCGCAGGTGGCAGTTCTGTTTATGGAGGGGGAGGAGGCGGCGGTGTAAAAGCCAATGCTATAGCATCTGGCGGAATAAGTACAAATGGAGGGGGAGGAACTGATGGTGCTATCTGGGGGCCTATTCCTCCTGGTCGGATCCCCGGAGGGGGCGGCGGAGGTCGATGTGCCGGCGTGTTTGGATCTGGCTTGCTTTACGCAAGCGGGTCAGGTGGCCGAGGGCAAGTTCTCGTATATGCTTTTCGAGGTAAACCCCAATGATTTACGCTGTTATAGATCACGAACGTGTCGTCAATATTGTCGAAGCAGACGCTGCTTTTGCTGAATCACAAGGATGGCCTCTTTTAACCGGTAGTGCCGGAATTGGTTGGGGGTATGTAAACAACCAGTTCATCCCTCCGCCTAGAAACATTGAAGCCGAATGGGCTCGGGTTCGACAGTTGCGAGATCAGAAACTAAGCGCATCTGATATTTATACCCTATCTGATCGTTGGGAGACCCTAACCCCAGAACAACAATCAGCGTGGGCCACATACCGCCAAGAGCTCCGAGATATCCCGCAAACCTACTCGGACCCAGCCGATGTAATTTGGCCAACGGAGCCTTGACTCTTTATCTTTCCTAACAACTCTTGTTTAGACTTAACTAAACCCACAACCACCGATGGCTGAAGTTCGACGGATTTCGGAATTAACACCCATAACCGTCGTGACCAGCGGTGCATATATGCCCGTTGTCGATCCAACAGAAGCGTCCGTACAAAACCAGAACAAACGGATTCAAATATCTGATTTAGACAATAGAGCTTCTAATCTTCGTTACATCACCACTAATTATTTTGGTGATAACACCAGCGCTCCTAAAGTAACGGCGGGAACCGGATCTCCCGAAGGCGTCGTGGATGGGGCTATTGGCTCCATGTACTTGCGCAGCGATGGAGGCTCTACCACATCCGTATATTTTAAAGAATCAGGAACTGGTAACACCGGCTGGATTTCCAACACCCCGGTTCGGGCTAGCGGTCTTCCCATCCCCATTGTTTACGTCGGTCCCACGACATCGGATCCCAGCCTTCGTTCTGGTTCCGGCACCCCTGAGGGGTCCATCACGGCCCCCGTGGGCTCCGTCTACCTCCGGACGGATGGCGCATCGACCACTTCTATTTACTTTAAAGAAGCTGGCGTCGGCAACACCGGTTGGGTTTCAAACGCGGCTGTTAGTTCTGGCGTCTTCTATTCCCCGTTAACTTACGTTGGGTCTAACAATAATGCGCCGAAAATACTCGCTGGATCCGGTGTTCCAGAGGGTGTTATTTCGGGTGTTGTCGGTTCTGTTTATTTAAGGACTGATGGCGGCGCTACCACTTCTATTTATTTCAAAGAGTCTGGTTCCCTAAGTACGGGTTGGGTTTCTAACTCGGCGGTTAGTTCCGGTGAGCTTTTTACGTATACCGTTATTTCAGGTAATAAGACATTAAGTAATCGTGAGCGGACTACGGTCATTAATTCCGGTTTGATTCTGACACTCCCCGCTTCCCCTTCGGCTGGATTTGAAGTAGGGATTTCTGTCAGTAGCGGTATTGTGGATACTGTTGTTTCAGGTGCCGGTCAGCCTATAATGGGTTATGCTCAAAACCTTACTTTAAATCTCCAAAACGTTGCTACCACTTTGGCTTATGTTAATGCTACGCAAGGTTGGAGGTTATTCTAATGAGCTCTTTAACTGATTTCGTTGGTGGCGGAATTAAGAGTCTTCAACGGGGTACTATAACTGTCTCAAGCGCCTCCGTTAATGCGACAGTCACAGCAGTGAATGTGTCCAAGAGTATTTTAATGTATTTAGGTCAGTCGGGTGCTGCTAGTACGACTGCCGACGGAGCTAGTGGTGTTAGAATCTTTTTAACTGATGCTACCACTGTTAACGCTTCGTGCCCTATCTATTTTAATAACCAAGTTGTATCTTATCAGTTAGTGGAGTATTACTAATATGTTGTATTGCTACGCACAAATTAATTTAAATTCTGTTTGTTTTGCACTTTTGCAGACCCCTTCAGAAATAATAAAAGAGGATATGATTTTGATTCCGTCTTACAACGAGTCTTATTTAGGCATGGAGTGGACTGGTTCTGAGTGGATTACACCACCTCCCCTAGAACTCCCAGCCTAAATCCTGCTATCCTCCACACGCCTGACATCACACCCAAATGGCTAAACCCAAATCCAACATCGATAAAATTGAGTCCAAACCTAAGACAACCTCAATCGGTCATGGCCTGAGGTCGCGCCCCGAGCGGCGTGGTAAGAAGCGTTACCGCGGGCAAGGTAAGGGCTGAGTTATTGACAACCGCACCGAGGTTCCTTAGTATCTCGGTGCATCACTTGAGTTTTGTGCCTCTCCACCTCTCCTCCACTCAGCGCCGCGAGCGATTTGAAAAGATCTACAAACTGTATCTTGAAGGCTACAGTTATCGTGCTTTAGGGCGACAGTTCGGGATTTCGGCGGAACGCATCAGCCAAATCCTTCGTCAAAACGCCACACCAGAGGAACTTAAGATTCTCGACGAGGCGATCCTTAGTCGCTGCACACCCTCTTACATATTCACAAAGATTGACGAAATGTTGGAAGCGGGTGCCCAACATAAGGTCATTGCCGAATCCCTTAAAGTCTCTATCGACACTGTCAAGAAAGCCAGCGCTCGCCGTAACCGCCGCTTAACAAAATCCTGTAAAGCCGCGTAAACTTAAGGCATGAACAAAGTCGTTCAATTCTTAGCTGCGGCCCTGGGCGTTGTAATTACAGTTGTCGGAACCACCGTGGCTGTAGATAATCGCTATGCGAAAAGCCAGGAAGTTCAGCAGCAATTGAACGACTTTTATGATAAACAACTCAAACTTAAGATTCTGGAAATCGATTTAAAGCCCAATCCGACTCCTGCGGATCAGGCTATGAAGCAGTATTTGCTGCAGGAACTCAATCGAAAGAATTAGAGAACCGGCATCTCATATTCTTTCGTCACGTTTACGTAGTGCTTCCAAATAACTTCTGAGGAATTTCCCGCCCAGTTGGCAATCTGCGCCACGGGGATACCAGCCTCGACCCAGCGACTCAGCGCTGTGTGCCTGAAGTCGTAGGGTCTATATCTGTAACTAATTAAATCTGCCTCTTTCAGTTTCTTCATCCGTTTGTACACGAAACTTTGGTAAGAGTTCCTGTTTCCTGTAAAGATAAATTCTCCAGTTTGCGGGGTCTCGTTCAGGATGTCCAGACAGCGCTTGTTAAGAGGAACCCAGCGCTTCTTGTTTGTTTTTGTTGAATTTTTAAGCCCGTGGGTGAGGGTGAAGTTGCTGTGAACCAGCACTTTTTCGCCTTTTATGTCATCCCATTTGAGCGCCCGCACCTCGCCCGTCCGCATTCCGGTCTGGAGCATGAACTCTGAGTAGTTCGCCCAGTTTGTCTCTTTAAAGTTGCTCTCTAACCCAACTAGGACCAAGGCTGTCTCAACCCTGGGAATCACGATAATGTCCTCATCCTCTTGCGGCGCTTTAGGCATCCTGTATGTAGCTACAGGGTTTTTATCTAGCAGGCCTATATCTTCACTCGATGCCCATCTGTACAGCGATTTGACGTACATCGCCATCCGCCGACTCGCCTTAACAGGTTTCTGCTGTAGCACCCAGGTCAACACCAATCTGCCATCTTTAAAATCTTGAATCGGGCACCGGGCTAGCCATTTGTCGGCCTGGGCGTAGTCCGTAACGACACTCGTGGGCGACAAGGAAATCTCCCTTTCGGCCCTGAACTGGTGCCAAGCCTCGATCAGTGTGAGCACGGTCTTAGTCTGATTGACTACGAGTATATCACTAACTACTTTCTGCCGCTTATTGTTTTTTAGGTTTTTGTATCTTTCCTAGTTTTACATTTTGTTTTATGTGTTTTCAGTTCTGGGTCTAGTGTTCCTATAAGCTTGGTTTTGATCTAAAGTGCTTTTAGAATAGTCTTACGCTGAAGGGTTTTTCGATGCCTCTCACTAAAATCGATAACCAGTTGTATGAGGAATATGCTATTGCGGGTAACGTTAATGTACTTGCCGGCCTGAGTGTTCCCGAGCACGATTATATCTCGCTGAGTTATACCGGGGCTAACCTTACCGGCGTTGTTTATAAGACTGGCGGCTCTGGCGGCACCACGGTTGCGACCTTGACACTCGCTTACGACGGCAGCAGCAATCTGATTTCCGTTACCAAAAGCTGAGGATTGACCGATGCCCTGGCGTTTTAATCCGTTTACCGGAAATTTAGACCTGGTCGATACCACCGCCGCGGCGGGTTCGAACACACAGGTTCAGTTCAACGATGGTGGTTCACTTGCCGGCGATAGTGGACTGACCTTCAATAAGACCACCAACGCTTTAACCGTTGGGGCCAGCACCGTTGATGGAGGTCAAGCCAAGGTCTTTGGCGACATCAATCTTGATGACGGCGGTAGTTTTACTACTACCGTTCAGTGCGTTACACCTACCGCTAACCGCACAATCAGCTTCCCCGATGCAACTGGCACGGTCGCATTAGTTGCTGGGTCTAGTGGGCAACTTGTTTATAACAATGCTGGTGCTCAAGCTGGTGCTACTGGTAGCGTCGTTGATTCCAGCGGTAATGTCACCATTGGTGGACTGACTACGCTTGCTGGTTCACCTAGCGCAAATAACACAAGCGGCGTACTAATTAACGGTACGTGGCGAACTGGAGCTAGTAGCAACAACCCTCAGCTACTTCTTAATCCGACTGGCACTACGCTTTCAACCACTTGGAGCACAAGCGGTACAGGCATTGGCGTTAATGCACCGGCTTCGTTTGGTGGGAACCTACTGGATCTGCAACTCAACGGCTCGTCTGCGTTTCGAGTTTCTAGTTCGCTCGCAACACTTTCTCCCTCTTCAACTAACGGAGGCGTTCTTTCCGCTGGCGATAATACTTTCAGAACCATCCAATTCGGCGGGTCTGCGTATGGGAATAATGGATTCGCTGCAATCAAAGATGCCGGCACTCTTGTTGTACGAGGTTCCGGTGGTTTTTACTGGGAATCTGGAACCAATAATCCTGCAAGTGGTGGTGTAGATACGGGGTTATCTAGGTTGTCAGCAGCCGTAGTCAAGGTAAACAATGGCTCTACAGGTGATGGCACTCTGATAGCCCAACACCGTCTTGTAGGCACCGCTCCAGCATCCGCCTCTGCTACCGGCACCGCTGGCGATATCCGCTACGACGCCGACTACATCTACGTTTGCACGGCCACAAATACGTGGAAGCGTGCTGCCCTCGCTACTTGGTAACCATCATGGCTTCTTTCACTATCACCATCGACGACACGCTCGTCCCCGGCATCATCGCTATCGGCTATGCCGAATCTAAAACCCCTGAAGAGGTGGTCTCCTCTTACGCCGTGGCAGCAGCTACTAAGGCGTGTCAAGACCTCAAAGTAGGACCGTTTTACGTTGGTCCTATCCCTCCTGAGTTCAACGCAGATGGCACACCGTATGTAGCCCCAGTAGTCAACGACACTACTCAGCCCGATGGAGGTGATGTATGACGCTTGTTTGGCGGCCAGGGTTTAGTGGTTTGACCGACGCTGATGCCATTGCGTATGTTTCCGCTGTGGAGACTGCTGATGGTCAGCCACTGGAATTTGGTGTCGCAAAAGCAATTAACGACTTTGTAGTCGGGTGCAAGCTGGATGGTATCTGGTCAGCTATTAAGGCAAGCTGCATTTTGGCTGGGGCTAGGACACTAAACGGAGCCTTGATTCCGCTTGCGGGGACGGCTCCAACTAACGTCAATTTTGTTTCTGGTGACTACAACCGGAAAACGGGGTTGGTGGGGGATGGAACGAGCAAGTATCTCGACAGCAACCGCAACAACAACGCTGACCCGCAAAACAGCCGGCACATGTCCGTGTATGCGAGCACGGCAGCGACCAGTGGAGCCAGTGACTACCCCGGCTACATTGGCTTTGATTCGGTCGGAGCAGATAAAAGCGGACGCACTCACATCGGCCGTTTGAATAGCAATTCAACAACCCTATATATTCGTGGTTGTAGCTCTACGCCCAGTACGGAGTTTGACAGCTACGCCAACGCTGGCGCATCTACTGGGCTTATTGGCCTTAGCCGGTCAGCCTCAGCCGGCTTCTCTGCTAGGGCCGGAGGTGCCAGCAACAGCTTTACTCGCACCAGCGGCGCCCCAGCGAGCGGCAATGTCAACGTTTTTTATCTCGGATCCACTGCCACCTACGCCAACGCCCGCCTCGCCTTCTACAGCATCGGTGAATCCCTAGACCTAACCAAACTCGACACCCGCGTCACCGCCCTCATCACCGCTATCGGAGCAGCAATACCATGACACCCACAGAAGCCTATAACACTACGGTGCCTCCAGTAGTTATTGCTTCTACGCCATACGGTTTCCTGATGCTCAGGCGAAACCTGCGTACTGTTGCCCAGATTCGTCAGGAGGTGAACTAATGCCTATCTATGTACCTGGCAAAGTAACCCTCCGCCAAACGTGGCAGCCGATGGATACTGACGCTGCTGCTTACATCACTGCTGTAGAAACGGCAGACGGTCAAGCGCTGGAGGAGCGCACCAAGATCGCCATTGATAACTTCGTCCTTGGTTGCAAGGCAGATGGGATCTGGAGTGCGATTAAAGCGAGTTGCATTTTGGCCGGTGCCCGGACGCTGAGTGGTGCTCTGGTTCCGTTGGTTGGGACTGCGCCGACTAGGTTTGGTACTGAAGGTGGGTGGAACTACAACCGGAAGACTGGACTGCGGGGTAACGGAACTGACAACTATCTAAACAGTGGTCGGGCTAATAATGCAGACCCACAAAACAATAACCACAACGCCTACTACGCATCTTCCCTGACCACTGGCACTCCAAGCAAGCAAATCATTGGTGACTCGCTAGGCATAGGTGCAAACACCATTCGCACTGCAACTAACAATACGCTCTATTTTATTCAGAATCGTACAGGCACAGGTATTTCTACTGGAGTTTCAGTGACAGGCACTGAAGGCGTGGCTGCAGTTTCACGGTCATCTTCAGCCTCAATCGACTTCCGCATCCTTAAGAATACAACCAACTATCTTATGGCATCGCAAGTTCCATCAAGCAGCAATATTCTACTCTTTAGCTCTGGGACTACGTATTCTGATGCCCGCTTTGCCTTCTACTCCATCGGCGAATCTCTAAATCTCACCGCCTTAGACGCCCGCGTCACCGACCTTATCAACGCCTTCGGAGTGGCAATCCCATGAAACACCCACAAGACACTGCCACTACCACTGCTGCGGAGGTGTTGCGATGAGCTGGTTGATTACGCCGAGCATGGTTACGCCACTAGCAACCGGCGGCAATTCTGTTGAGGATGTTTTTATTGATGGTCGCCTGTATCGCATACACTTATTTACCGCTGTCGGAAACGCAACTTTGACCGTAACTCGCGGCGGTGAGTATGAGTATCTAATTGTTGCCGGAGGCGGTGGGTCCGGTCACGGCGGCGGATCCAACGCTAGCGGTGGAGGCGGTGGAGGCGGAGTATTAAATGGTGCGACTTCACTTTCAGTAGGCAATTACAGTATTACCGTGGGCAACGGTGGACTTGGAGGTCAATCTCCAAATAGCAATGGTTCTAACGGAAATAACAGCTCTGCCTTTGGATTTACTTCCATTGGCGGCGGCGGCGGCGGCAGTGGAGCTAACCCTGGAAACTCTGGAGGAAGCGGAGGTGGTGGCGGAGTAGGTGCGGCAGGCGGTGCTGGTACTGCAAACCAAGGCAACTCTGGGGCTAACAGTTGGGGTGATGGAGGTGGCGCAGATTTGTCGGATTCACCCAAAAGTATTGGCCGCCTATCCTTGATTACGGGAGCGAGTGTGCGATACGGAGGCGGCGGCGCTCGTCCGTTCAGTTCAACAGCTCAACCCGGCGGCGGAGGTCGCGGCGATGCGGTCGATGGAGGTGTATTGTCTCAGAACGGCTCACCTAATACGGGTGGTGGTGGTGGTGGTCGCTGGGGTTCCAGCACCGGAAGAAATGGTGGATCTGGCATTGTGATTGTCCGATATGCTATCGCATAGAGAACTGCACCCACCCTCGTAGTGTCCCCGGTTTCTATGGCTGACTCAGCGCGTAGCACAACGCCGTTAGCTGCCGTATAGTTGTGGAGCAGCGGTGCTACGAACACCCTGCCCCGTGACCAACTCACCTGTGATGAGCTGATGAACCAAGACTACCCGGAAAAGCCTCCCGGCCTGGACCCCAGACTCAAGGCGCGGCAAGGCTTTATCCACTTTGACGAGCACGGCGGTCAGATCGGCAACCTCTGCTGGCAGAACGGCGATCCAGCCGGTGTTCAGCTTCAGGCCGATCAACCCGATGGCAACCTGTGGCCCGTGCGCTTCTTTGGCAGCGTGAGCTGGAGCCGCTTCGGATGGCCGATTACTGGCTACACCGATGACGTGGAATGGGTTGTACAAGCAGCCGTGCGCCGCGCTCGTTACCTGCAGATGGAGGGCTGAACCATGACCGAAACCATCTGGAAGGAATGGGTGCTGGACATCTCCTGTTTGCCGATCGTGGGCTTCTGCCCGCTGGATAATGACACCGTGGTGTTTGGCATGACCGTGATTGCCGATCGCTGCCCAGGTCTGCTGACTGGCGTCGTGTCTCAGCACGGTACCGAGCACGTTGATGCGTTCATTGCCGAGAACCCCGGCTGGCAGTGGGACTATGGCTCGACTGCTGACCTCACGGGCGACATTACTGCACTGGAGGATCGACGATGACTCAAGATTACAAGCATCCCATCACCCCACCGCCGGAGCTTGTCAGCGAATGGGTCGCGGAAGTGTATGGCGTCAAGCGCGCCGACACTGGCGACATGAAGATCGCTATCCGCGCCGCCCAATGGGGCGCCGATCAGGAGCTGGAAGCGTGCTGTGAGTGGGTCCGAGTTAACGGCCATCACTGGACTTTGGAAAACAGGCTGCGCGCCGCCCGCCGCCCCAAGCCCCCGAGCCTGAAGGAGCAGGCCATAGCAGAGCTGGACGACGCCGTGATGCGTGGTGACTGCATCACCGTGTCTGATGCACTGCCCACCATCCGCCGCGCACTGGCATCACTCCCCGATACCCCGTAGTG
>JACCDX011171063.1_pt1 | contig 87720 bp, 135 predicted proteins | sample 7449681 | NCBI WGS metagenome assembly JACCDX01 (sample SAMN15323450, study PRJNA562643) | freshwater metagenome | isolation source: river surface water | place: USA:Blue River Watershed | collected 2017-08-18 | reverse complement strand
AGCGAACAGCATCACATCATCGTCAGCGGCGAAGGTTCGCTGCGTTTCGAGCACAAGAAATTCGCCGCTGTTCGATTCGATCTCAACCTTAACGTTGTAGTAGTGCATGATGTTCTGTAGTGATTAGTGATTACGAAGGCTTTCTGAAAGGATTTTCAGAGGAGTATTGTTTGTAATACTCTGTCGGGTCCGCGTTAGCTATTGCCCAGATCATGAAGTCTGTTGAGCATCCACTAAGCACATTGTTCTCGTCCAAGTACACGATCGTTCGTGCTTCAGACACGTCAACGAAATCTTTTTGGAGCTGAGAAAGTTGTTCAATGACGGCATCATCGACACCGTTTGCTAACGCTTTTGCTGTTGCATCTGCGAAAGCCTTTTGCCAGTCGTCTGTGAAAGCTTGGGATCGCTTCCAACCACTGCGATCGACATCATACATATCCATGATTGTTTGAGATTAATGTGCAATTGATTCTATTGTGTGCGGCGGCCCCGCGCAAGCGGGACCACCTTTGTGCGCTAGATACGATCCAGGGGACTACGGAATAAGATTAGGAATCCGAGCACTGTAAAGAGGATTGCCAACGGAGGCGCTGTGGAACCAGCGAGGAACATCATCGTCAGACAGACAAAGAATGTCCGATTAGTCTTTAGAGTTTTAGCCATGGCTAGGACTTGACGGTAAGTTTTTGAATGTTGAAGTGTTTGATCCATGTAACGAGCTTTACTGTTGCGTCTGCTGATTCCAAACCTATACATCCGGACGTACCTGACTCGCCATTAGTTTTACCCCACGAAGGATCTTGATGGAAACCGAGTGCCGATCTGTTTGTATTAAATAGCGGTGTAATCGGAACCCAATAACCGCGACCCAGTTCAGGATCTTCGAACGGCGCCGTGGCAATCCCCCCACGATCTATTGAATAAGTACCTGTAGGTAAAGGAGATTTGTTACCCGCGATGTTACGGTTCGCGGTTTGCTTAGATGCCCGGCCAGTAAGTGCAGGCAAGGACTCTAAGACTTGGCCTTCCTTAGTTACAAGCTCTAGAACCCAGATGGGATCGTTTGTCTTAGGTACAAGTTTGTCTGTGCGCCTCAGTACAAGCTGCGCCGATGGAGTTGAGCTATAGCCAGGAGGCTTGAATCCAGGTTTATACATAATTTCCGGGCGCGCAGAGCCTGGCAGCGGAGGAAATCCTGGCTCTGTACTTGCATCCAGCGGCAGAGAACCTTGAGGCGCAGTTCCATTTAATTCCTGTTTGGTTTGTTGTAAAAGTTGTGCGTACATGATGTCTTGCATGTGCGCATCGCGTTGATTGTGATGTGCAATAAGATTGCCTGCAGCAGTTACAGCTATAGCCGTAACACTGCCTGCAGCAAGAGATAAAGCTGCAATCATTGGAAGTTTCATGATTTACATGTTGCCGGGGCCTGCTGACCCCGACCGATAATACGCTGGCGGTGCCGGAGCATCTAGGTCGCCTGGCCCACGCGGTGGTGGTGGGGACGCTGGTGCAGGCTGGGGAGCCGGGGCTGGCTGAGGGGTCGGTGCTGGTTCAGGTTTCGGCGCCGGATCGGCGTAGGTTTGTTGAGGCTTCTGTTCTACATATGTGGGTTCCGGTTGTTGGGTTTGTTGTTGTTGCTGAGGTTGTGTAGTTTGTTCGGCAGGACTACCCCCGGACAGGGGAGGTTGTCGCCCTTCTTTTACAGCTTTCTGATACTCTTGCCGCGAACGTTGTTGCGGCGTGGGCTCCATCTTTGCTGCAGGGTCTGGGCCATTGTTGGGTAGGAATCCTCCCACGATCATCTGCAGAATGTATAAAACAAGAGAGGCCCCGACGAATGCGACGGAGCCTAAGAAAACGAGAAATAGTTTGTGTCTCATTTAGTGAGAGCGCCTATTGGCAAGGAGGAAGTTTTCTGTGCTTTACCTGCATAAGTAATCAGCTCGTGCCCATCCTACAAGACCATTGTATTCTACGCGATACCAGCGCATTCCATCACCACCCCAGACCCAATTAACGGCACGAATATATTCGCCGTTTCGAATCGAGGCGATGATGTAGTTGCTGCGTGAGGGACCGTTTCGTAGATTTACTGAACTGTTGGGATCGTGTGTGCACGTTGTGGCCCATTGGGCTTGCGCTGGCAAGCAGAATCCCAGCGAAACAAGAAAAACGAATAAAGCTTTCTTCACAGTTGCGTTAGTTACGTGTTTGTTGGCGCCTGGGAGGCGCAGAAAATTATGATAGGAGCCTCCCTTATTGCTGGAAGGCAGGTAGCTCTGGCTGCGTGGTTACTTTAACTACCTCGCCACACACTTCAGAAGGATTGAATGCCTTCCACTTATTGAACTCGGAGATCGTTACATTTACACGAACGGCGTGTAGGTTTGTCCAAGTGGCAAAGGGTTTGTGTAGCTGATACAAACCTCCCCAATCGTGCCCTTCATTGAACACCGCTGCAACGTGCCCATACTCTCCCAAGCAGACAATCAGTCGGCGAGGGTTACCGTTGGCATCGTTAGATGTGCAGATATGGAGCACGTTGTTAACGCGCCGCACGTTATTGTCTGCGCTGTAGTGAAGAAAGAACTGAGTGTTCATGGCTGGTAGTTGTCGAGTTTGTTGCGGAGTTGTGCAGACTCTTTAAGTAATTGCTTGCCGTAAGTTAGCTCTACATATAGGCAGAGTTGCTCTGCTGCATTTAGATGCCTAGGTTCCCACGGTTCTTCATTGAACACGTCGGCCTGATACTTAATAGCCTCGGACAATAGTGCTGGCGGGATAAGATCCAGCAGGGCTTCGATGGCATGAGGTACAAACTCATGGGCACACTTTGTGTTGATCATTGTCAGAGAGAAGCGCGATAGTCTGCGTGGATGGTGTGGATGAGATCGTTTAGCTCATCACATGTAGGGTCATCATTCGTTAGGCGATCCATGATCATCTCCGCTAAGGTCTCAGTGTCATAGCGTGAATCACAATCCTGACCTGTTTGATATAAGTAGCTGATGATGTCGCTGACCTCAATCATTTGAGCCCTCCGTTGTTAATGAAGTCTTTGCAGTTAGATACGGTGTCGAAGGTTCCGATCACTACGGTTACTTCGATTACATCACCATCTTCTAAATGAATGGGTGTAAACTTGCGCAACTCGTAGCCTTGTTGATACCTGCTCTCTGTGATCTCACCGACAAGATCATCGTCGACGTAGATTAATTCTCTGAACCATACAATGTCATTGTCGTAATAGGTGCGCATGAACCGATAGGCTGGTGTCTCAATCATGATCAGTAATACATGCGGCGGTATTCATGGGCGATAGTCCAGGCAGGATTAATTGCTGCTGCGCCTGTTTCATCAGGTAGGCACGGACGTACATCGTCGGCGTACACGTAGCCGAAACCCTTATAGTTTCCTGTCGCTTGCAGGACGTGCTCAAGCGAATCGGAAAGTCCACGCTTGTGCATAGGTGTGAGCCAAGCAGATACAAGCTGCTTGTTTACCCAATCCTTAAAGTCTTGGACGTTGAGAGTCTTACGTCGGGGCATGATGTTAATGGGAGTTTGTGCCGCTGTGGTTGTATCAGTAGCTGATGTGAACCGTTGCAATACCGTCAAGCGGTACGCCTAACCTATAGGCAGCGCCTGCAGATAAATCAATAGAGTTGCAATCACATCGATCTGTAATAGGTACAGTTAGAACACGTCCGTTATGTCGAACACGCACTTGTGTGCCACATTCCAACCATGGATGCGCTGCTGATACGCCCCAGTGTTGATACACTTGGCCGCAATATGTGACGCGGGAGTGATACCATTCATGGTAAACAGTTGCTGTAACTGGGCGAGCACTGGCTGGACTTGTGAGTAACAGAGGAAACAATAGGAGCAAACGTTTCATGTGTTGTTAAGGCGATTGTGTGAGTTAATTAGTTACAGGACTCTGGTTCTATATCCTCGCAGTCATCTACAAGTAGGCCGGCCCACGAGACAAAAGCAACCTGACACAAACCTCGGGGATGGATTGTATAGCCGTCTCCCTCAAACTGTACGTCACAGCGCAAACCAGACCAACCTAACTCAGCCTTGGCGCGACGAATAATGCCGACACGTGTGAGCGACTCGTGGGTGATGATCTGCGAGCGGTTGATCCAAGAGTAGTTAGCCTCGCCTCCGAACGTATCGGTGTGCGTTACATCCCAGCAGTCAAATCTGTTTGGCATGGTGTGATTGTGTGTTGGTGTTGATACTGTGTGAGTCGGCCCCGCGTTAGCGGAGTATGTGGCGGTAATCAATACTTTTAACGCACCAACCTACAGCGCATGTAATCTTTTCCACTAGATCATCTTCATCGTCTGCTTCCCAAATCTGTCCGCAGGTTGATTCAATGATCTCCAACTGTTCTTCTGGTGACAATTCATCATCGTCAAGGATGAAGTCGAAGCGAATGTCTGTTACTTGGAATTGCATGACTATTGTGTGATTGTGTGAGTTGGCCCCGCGTTAGCGGGAGGGATTAACGTTCAGCCCACGCCTTTGTAGGCTTGCGTGAGACATAGTGCCAAGCTGTTGGATCCGCCACGTTGTATTCGCGGCAGACTTCACACGCTTCTCTGTATGTAGTTAGCTCGTCTACAGTTTCTATACTGTTGCGAGACTCGCGGCGTTGAATGTAGAACGGCATGATGATCAAGCTCGAACAAAGTGATGGATGGAGTTAGATTCAATCTCCCAATCTTGCTCTTCGATTGCGTGGGCAAACCACGTATGGTTCTTCTGGTAGATACCAGCGCCACACAACTCACGCAGCAGTGCATTTAGCCGCGACTTTGTAGTCGGTGTCTGCCAGCCGCAATCGCAGATAGATACAAGATCAGGCGTAACTTGTGCGATGCGGTTGTTATGCAGGAAGACGTTGATCCGTTCAATCACTCGCTCACCGTGGGCGAAGTAAGTTACTTCTACCCGCGTGTTGCTGTTACGCCAATCCTTGCGGTTGTAGATGGCGGAAAGCATTTGCTTCTCAATGGCGCGCATGATGACTCTCAGGTAGGTGTGATGTCGAAGATGTGATCTAATTAATTACAAGTTAGGCGGCGCTGCTGGATACAGTCAGTAACTCACCGATGGGCTGTTTAAGTAGCGCAGCCTTGGCTTCCATCACTGTGGAAAACTTACCAAGGCACTCATTAACAATCTTGCAGTAACTAAACTTATATACAATCACAGAGTATTTATCCTCTGAGTTCATACTCCTGGCGATGTGGCCCATTGGCATGTCGTTAAGTTTGACGGTGAGCCAATACAGACCAGGGACTTCATTCCAGAGTTCAAAGTTAATCATGGTTTGATCTCGATGTTAAATGGATTTGCTGTGTGTGTTGCTGTGATGATCAGTTAGCTTTGATCAGTTTGTACTCTTGAATATTGTAGTAGGCGTTTGTATCTGCGCTGTAGCTACGTAGACGCTTAATCTCATTCTGTGCGCCTTTGTAAGACTTAAAGAATTGATGATTCCACCGGCCGTTAGTCTTAACGGCTACGCAGTGAGTTGCGTTCTTCTCAACTTGGCGGCCAGTTGCAAGTGTGAAAGTGTTCATGATGATGGTCAGGTAGGTGTGCTGTTGTTGTGATTATCAGGAGCAATAACGCCCCATGATTACATCATGGTCTTCGGTGTACTTAATTACAACTCCGCTAAAGAATGAGTCGGAGCTGTATCCATCCCAGCCGACAAGATCACCGCAAGCGTCAGGTGTGCGCATGAACTCGTCAAGGCAATAGGTGTAACCTTTGTAAGTTACAAAGTAAGCATCCTCAAACTCAGTATCGGACAAGTAGTCAAACTGCTTGCGAATCTTGGCAGCTTGCTTGTCACCGACAAACAGTTCAAGGGTCAGGCCAGACATAGGCTGGCGGGGTTGATTGTTCGTGATAATGTCCATAACATTCACCAGCAATAGAGCTGGCAGCTAACAACAAATGAGGGTGAATCCCTCAGTCTGAGTAACAGTAACTCAGAGGGAGAGAATCTAACTCCATGATCTAAGATGATCTCATGTGATCTAACTTAGACCCTACCCGCTGACAAGGTAGAACAATTAAGGCCCCTCACAGATAAAAACCTGGCGGGGACAATCAAAACAATTTGCCGGGCATGTAGTTAGTTACAGCGCACAGAATCCAACTCGGGCATGTAACTAAGCCCGCCATCGCACGGAAGGCGCCGTGGTGGGGGCCAAGTGTCCAGAGTCTGCGTACCTGCACCATAGACAGATACGCTGGACAAGGGATCGACTGTGATCTGTAACTAACTACAACCGGACAAAGGTTGTATTCAGTTGCAACTTGACGAGAGTTGCTGACAGTTTGCGTCGCTTAGTTAAAAACTAGATACCCGCTGACAAGTGTTCTAGGTACAAGTTGCAGAGCGTGAGCAGATAAGGTTCGCCTACCGGACACGAGAGTGGCCCACGGTTACAACGTGCGGGGGATATACCGCACCCGCTTTACCTATTACGTATGGAATATGTAACTAACGCAGTCGGCTACCCGTGCTAACCCGCACCGCGCTTAGTTACACTATTCGTTTGTCAAGGTACAGCGATCCTGTCCTACCCCAGAGCTGGAGTGCGTTTCCACACAGGGCTGGCTTGTGGGCGTACCATTGCACGTCCTACACAGAGGCCAGCGATCCCGCTCTCAGGTTTTCGAGGTTCGACCGAGGCGCTTGCCCCAGTGATCTAAAGATATGCGCAAGGCGGCTCGCCTGTCAACACCCCGGCGCTGTGAGTTTCCGATTCGGTTCGGCGCTTGCTTCCATACATATATGAACTGCGCGCGGGCGCGCGAAATACCATCCTGCCCCTCCCATTGTCAAGACTCAGCAGCGAATCATTAAGTTATAAATAGTAGAGAACAGTTAGTTATACTCAGTGCTGGAACTTTGGCTGCCGCAATATAGCAAACTGGCCTGCCCGCAATCCGGCCTTTTTTTTAGATATAGGCTTTGGACGACGCCGGCCGCGAGAAGGGTAAATTTTTCTTGATGGGAAAATGGGGTAAAACCTCTTGGACTGTCATTATACGAGCATAAAAAAAGCTCTTCGTGAGCAGAAGAGCGAAAAAACCGCGTGGCTTTACAAAAATTACTTGTTTACGGGTTCGATTTTGAAATAAATAAATTTCGGAAAGTAGTCAAAGAACTCCAAAGTCGCGGGACAGAGCCATCCACGCGGTGAATCCTCGTCAATTATGTGTTTTGCCGGGGTCGAGAGGGCATACCACGTGCCGTTGTCTTCCGCATATTGGTAAAAAAGGTGCCCTTGATGCTTTGGAAACTTGTTTGCGGAGAAAATAATGCGGTAAGGACCAATAAGATCACCCAATTTGTACTCGTTAATGACGTAATCGATGATTTCAGTCATTCCGAGGACAAAAGGTTCGTGCCGAAGCCCCCGATCGTGGTCGGTGAAGCACCAGCAGCCAAGGTGTCTGTAGATTTCGAGAGCCAAAAGGGAGTTCATGGAAGCAACTATGTGCATCTGACCCACCATAGCACATCCTGCGCACGAGGTTTTTCTTTCCGGTTTCTACAAAAATAAATTAAATTGGATTTATTCGTTGTTTGGGAAATATGGCTCCCGAAAGCAGGGTGGGTATAGACTCCCCACGTTTCACTAGAGCAGAAACTTACGGTAAATTGCGCGAGTGGGCAGAGCGCCTGAAAAATTTTGAAGGTGTTCCCGATATGTATCGGGATATTCCTTCCTACCCTGAATCTTTAACTAAGGAGTTTAATAGACTCGACAGAGAGGACGCTGACGAAGCAGCCCGCGCTTCTTTTTTAGATAAACACCTTGACTATTTAGATACTGTACGTAGGCAAGTTCAATTAAAAGATCCTGGTTACTTAAAGACGCAGCAGGTTATTGCAGAAAACTACGATAAATATCCGGGAGGAGCTTTTAGTGTTGGTTTGGACCCAGCAAAAGAATTACAGCTTTTTGGCAGTCAGGTTCAGGGGGATGTAACGCCTTTTTCTGAAGGTTTTATAGTTCCCGCTCACGAGATTTTTGGACATCTAAGACCAAGTTTGTACGGAATTCAGCCTGCATATAATCCTGTAACAGTCCCAGGTTTACCGGGTGTTTATAAGCCCAGTATTGTTTCGCCGACAAATGAATCCCTAGCGCATTTTTTAAATGATGCGTTAGTTCGTAATTTAGGAGCATCGCCGGAAACTGTAACAAGTGATCCGGTTTTAAGTAAAATTCGGAGTGAGTTAAAGGGCGAGCGTTTCCCCCATTTCTCTACAGCTCTACCCGGCAGACCTGATCAGACTCGACTCGATCCGGATCAGATTCTTGACATTGCTACAGCAGCCCGCGATTTAGAGCAAACACCGGATAAATCTCCCTGGTTTAGATCAGGGATAACTAGCGTTCGCAAGTTTCTTCATAGCCCTCCTTCTGTTGCATTATTAGAGGCGCATCCTCGACTGTTTGATATTGTAAGCGCTTTGCGTGGGTCTAACTATCTCAGCCAAAGTGATTTACTTAGTGGCTTAGATGTACCTAGAGCTACTCGTGATGTAATTACGCGCGAATTTCTCGACAAATACGTCGACCCGACTTTACGCAACTTTAGAGAGGGCTTACGTATCTCCACACCGGGTTTTGAAAAATATACTAATTCTGGTTTGGCTGTCCCCCGTGGACGTAATCCTCTGGACGAAAACGCCAGCCTTGTAGCTGATAAGTTAACAACTTTAACTGAGTTTGATCCGCTTAAACAGTACAGTCCGCTTGGAATGATGATTTTCGGTGCGGAGCCTGCTACTGCCGCAGCGCGCGGTGCGGTCGAACTTGCGAAAGGTTTACGTCGTACACCTTCTGCACTGCTTCCTGGTGCTGCGGATCTCATTCCCTCGCCTGAAGCAATTCAGACGGGTTACGCACAAGGCCCTGTTGCAATGGGCGCTCAGATGGGGCGAGAGTTTTTACAGAGCCTTCCTGCTGCTGCAGCCAGTTCTGCTGTTCTAGCTACCCCTGCCGCAGCTCCTCTTGCTCCTGGGATTGGAGCAGGTATGGTCGGAACGGCAGCAGCTCGGGCATTGAATGAAGTTGTCCGCCAAGAAACTGGTGAAGGTATCGTGCCTAAACTTCGTCAAGCCCTTGGCACTGCGCCACGAACCGGAATAGCTTCTCCTGCCCGCGTGGGTGAGCGACCCCTGGTTGCGCAAATAAAACCGTTAAGCGCAGCGCAAAGAACTGAAGTTGCGCGTCAAGCTAATCGAAACGAAGTTCAACGGCGCTTTGACTTAGCTAAGGAGCGGTTTAATCCACGCCGAGGCGAGTTTGGTTTAAGCGAACTTATCTTTGGTCGTTAAACCTTGTAAAATAGAAAGCATATAAAGGAATTAGTTGTGGATTCTTCGCTCGCTCTGGAGTTTTTAAATAGCGTTCTCGCTTCTAAAGCTCCGGAGCTTATTGCGGCTGGCCCCAGCTTCGAAATCGGCGGCGGCGGTGGGGACGCACGTAGGGCTCGTAAGGGTCTCACGCCACAGGATGTGCAACGGTTGATCGAAGCTAACCCTGACTTCGGTCAGCAGATTAAAGATATGTATCTTCCTGGTCCCTCGCTTCCGCCTGTGCGACGCCTCCCTGGTGTCTGAATGCCTGGTTGACACGGTGATCCCTCTGGGGTTACTGTGTTTCTTGGACACCCACATCACATCACATGCGCACCACACCCAAGGAAACGGGCTCTTACACCCGTATTAATGTAAACAGCGCTCATCTGGTTCCTGCGGCTGCCGCGTGGCAAGCCCATAAGATTATTGGTTCTTTGTGCCTGGCTGCAGTTACCACGTGTGTCGTTGTTGTGTTCGGCGGTTTGGTTACTATTGTTGTTTCCAACAGCCCAGCATTCAACGAAAAAACACGTATTTCTCAGAAGATGATGGCCAAGTGTATGAACGTACCTCATGCGTCAGATTACATTGCTGGGTTTTATTCCTCTGATAAGCATTTTTCTCGGTGCCTTAGTTCTACGGATGCTTACATCGCTACGCTTCCTGACTAACGCATTTAAACACAACGTTTGTTTCTGCAACTGACCCCTTGCCAGGGTCTTTTTTGTGTGCTCTGCTGTTTACGTATTTAGTTTTTCCTGTGTCTCAACTTTTTCTCCATTCCGTTTGCCCTGTTTGTCAGACGCCTTTTGTTTTGAAAGGACACAAACTGCGGCGGTGGCTTGACCGTAAGAAAGCAAAGCCTACTATTTTGGGGCCTTTCTGCAACTATAAATGCTCAGCATCAGTCAACATCAGATCAGCTATTGCAGTACGCGCCCAAAGTAAGGACTCCTAATGGTTGCGCCATAGCAGCTCAGAGCAGGTAGAGTTCCTGCACAGCGCGTCTAGCACTCTGGTGAATGCAGCCGACTCATAATCGGCTAGAGGTGGGTTCGATCCCCACGACGCGCACCACGCCTCGGTGGTGGAATTGGTATGCACAACAGATTTAAAATCTGTCGCCCGGATGGGCTTGCGGGTTCGAGTCCCGCCCGAGGTATTTACACTGTTTAAAATCATGCCTGACATTTCACTTTGTGCTAACGGCGACACTTGCGATCTGCGTTTTAGTTGCTATCGTTTTTTGGCATTCCCCAGTCAGTCTCAGAGCTACATTGAATCTCCCGAGCCTGGTGAGGAGTGTATCTATTACTTCCCTGATAGAGAACTTTACATGAAACCCTTTAGAGATCATGAATGAACCTGATCTTCCTTTCGTTGAAATTATGGATGCCATAACAATGTCCTCATCCCTTGCTGAGGAAAACTAGTGGCCTTATCCGAACTCGACCATCCGATCCAAGTTACATCGGACTGGGGGCGAATCTTCTATTTCGTCTGGCAGAACCAGGGATACCAAGACCCGAGAGGCTTTTGTGGTTTCTTTGACGTGACCTTCTACAAGGCGTGGGCTGTATTCCCATTCCGCCGTTTTCCCTTCTTCAAGATCGTCTCCTTTGATTTTGAAATGGAAGACTCACGCTCAACACCCACAAGTGGAGGAGACTAATGGCTGAACACCCAATCACCCCACCGCCCGAGCTGGTGCAGCAGTGGCTTCGTGAGGCCGCTGAACAAACTGATACTTCCACTTACGACCACCTGGCTATCTGCGCTGCCCAATGGGGAGCTGACACTGAGCTGGAGGCGTGTTGTGAGCTTATTACTAAGAACGAATGGTTTGCCGATCCGAGCTATCGCCTCTCGCAACTCCTTGAGGGACGCCGCCCCAAGCCTCCGTCGCTCAAGCAACAGGTGCTGGCAACACTGCAGTACCCCAAGGACCTATGGAGTGAAGACGAAATGGATGCCATCCGCCGCCTATTGGAGCAGCTCGATGACTAAAACTTACAAGCTAATTGAAAAGCTTTTAGAAGTTGCTGAATGTTACTCCGACGGTAGAGAAACCTATGAACCATTCGAGCAGATCATCAGGGAAGCCCGTTCTTACCTAAACAACGAGAAATCAGTAATGACTGAACAGAATTTAATCACCCCACCGCCGGAGCTGGTGTACGAGTGGGCAGGAAACTGGGCTCAGCTTGGGGAACCCACTCGACTCCCTGAGTTCATTGCCACCCGCGCCGCCAAATGGGGCGCTGACGCTGAGCTGGAGGCGTGTTGTGAGTGGCTAGATCGACGCCTGTTTGGGCGAGACGAAATTTGTCAGCTCCGCGCCGCCCGTCGCCCTAAGCCGATGACTGAACTCTCCCCCGCCGCGCAGGCGGTGCTGGATGCCTTTTACCCAGCAACCAATGAGCCTCTTGGCATCGCCGCCGTCTTGCGAGCTATCGCAGCGGAGGTCGTGCTTCCAAAGTACCAATTTGCTGATTGGGAAATGGCTGATTTGATCATGAAAGAAATTCAATCCATTGCTGACGAACTTGACGGAAGTGTGCAATGACCGCCGACTTTCGCGCCCTGTGCGCCCGCATGGCTGACGAGCTGGACTATTACCGCCAGCTTTTGATGGATGATCGTCGTGAAACTCATGCTCTGGCGACTGAAGCCCGCGCCGCACTGGCCGAGCCCCAGCCGGAACCACCGACCGAGTGTGAGGTAGCTGAGTTGACAGCGTGGTTGCTGGATGGTGGCGAGGACGCTGCTGCTAACGGCTGGGACCACCAGGCTCGACAGTTTGGCCGCGCTGCCGAGTTACTCCTGCATCTGCAGTCCCAGCCGAAACCACCGACAAATGACTGCTGATCCCCATCCCAGCCCCATTTGGCGTACTCTTGAGTCCGCTACAGCATGTCCTGTTGCCATTGACCCGCAGGAAATTGCAGCCTTGTTAGAGGTTTTAGCTGACTTAGTGGAGCAGCGTGGAGACAGGGGTTTAGACCTCGACCCTGGTGAGACCGCTGATTGGTTGCGCAGTGAGGCTGCTCGCGCTCAAGCAGGGGAGTAATAAAGAGGGTCGGTAGCCAGTCCTCACGAGGTGCTGGCCTCACCGCTGCCGACCCACCAGCGGCCATATCCATAGTTCCTGAAAAACTACGGAGCCCGAATCCTAGCGTTTCACCAAAGCGTGACGCGAAGACGCGCCTGTGGTCTCGCACAACTTTGACAAAACGTTGAAATGCCAACAGAGCCCACGTGGGCACCTAAGGTTGGAACAGATCTCAACATCACCATGAAAACAGACTTCGATAAACTTGCCCGCGTTAAGCGCGCAAAACCCAGCGTTCGCGAACAAAGCCTCATGGCCGAATATGGTAAACCTCACCCCGCAGTAGAAAAGGCGGCGCGGGCGATTTCTGACTGGCAGAGCGAGTCGGACTGGCCCATCCACGTGGATCAGGCAATCCGCGTCATTGAAGCTATTTCAGAGCAACTGGGTCGCGAGGGTTTCACAGACGCTAAGGCGTATCTGCGCTCTGTCGTTTGGGAAGAGCCCAAGCCACGCGCAAGCGCTACCAAAGCGCACTGAACCTACCTTATTAACAATCCGAGTTTTATGGTTTTTGATCGTCAGTACGATTTCTCAAAATGCTTTAACTGCGGTGAATTAACTTGCGTAACGATCGAAAGCAGGCTTCAGAAAGATAAAACTAGGCGGAGGAGGAAAGAGTGCACACACTGTAAGGCGCGCTTTACTTATTATGAGGTGTCTGAAGAATTTTATAAGCTTGCACTTCGTAATCAAAAGCTTGTGGAAAATATCATTACGTGCTTAGACTTGAATTCTTGTACGCAATCGTCACATGCTGTATCCGTTGATGACTGTGATAACTGCGTTCACATGCGTTCCGATCGTTGCTACTTCGATTTTCCCGACGCTGGGGGATCTTTCGCGAGTGAGTGTTCAATGTTCGAGCGAAAAACCTAAGGATTTTTTAGGTAACTCCTACAAATACATCGCTATAAAGGGTCAGAAAGCTAAAAATATATAGTAAGTAGGGGGTTTTGCTTGTCCGATCCGATCCTTGAGCGGTGCGTCGCGGAGTTTTTAATGGCTCCCGGCACCTGCGTGGAGCGAATGGCGGCAGTTTTCGACTATTTAGCTGATGAATTGCTGCGAGATGCGTTTCCTTGCGAACATGCGGGCCGTCTTGAGCTGTTTTTGGACGCCCCAAAGCTAAAACAGCGTCTTATTGACGCGATTAAAGTACATCCAGAGGTTCGCTCGGCTAGTTATGAGTCGGACTTGGCGAGACTTACGGGGGATGAACCGCTGCGGTTACAGGCGACCACGCACGACGAACGAGGTTAGGCAGAGACCGGCGTTATTAGATGAGCTTAATGAAGTAGATGCGCCCTTTATGAAGCGAAACCGGGCGCTTAATCGCTTCATTCCCAACGCGTGGGACGATATCGTCATCAGCAGCCTCCGGGAAGGCCGGTGGAGGGAAGCCCCTGCTCGGATTCGAACCGAGAATCTACCGTTTACAAGACGGGTGCAGTAACCCTTGTGCTACAGGGGCTTGTTTTTACAATAATCCGTTATAGCACGTTTCCGCCGCTCTGTTCTGCCGTTTCCTTTGTTTTTGGCTTTGTAGGTGGGTGTTTGAGAGTGACAATTCGGACATAAAAAACGTAAGTTTTTTGAGTCATTGTTATAAGGGTCTCCGTCTGCGTGATCTATATCAAATTGTAGTTTCTGTCCGTTCCAATCTGTTATACCGCATACGGAGCATTTATTTCCGTCTCTATATTTAATATACTCACGTAATGTGCCTCTTCCCGGTAATTCTCCGCCCTGTAGCCACTGTTCTATACGTAGTTGTTTTCTTTTATTTTGTTGACACTTGTTTGAACAATACTTACCTGAGCTATTATGTTTATAATACATAAATTCTTTTGAACAAAAGAGACATAAGGCGTTTAAACTTTTTCCGTTATTCACGGCTTTATATTTTTAGGTTTACCTCGGGTCGATCATAGCCCGAAATGGTGCTAGTGTGGTTTCGCCTACCAAGGCTTACTTCACATGTCTTTGAAATTCCCTGTCGGTACAGAAGTTCTTAAAAAGAACTCATGCGCGAACATGGCTGCCCCGCCACGCCGTGGGGTTGTCGTTGGCGTGACACAAAAGAAAAACAAGCGAGGTTCTTTGATGTCGTATTACCTCGTCAAGCTCGACGGTTCAGAGCGCACGGAAGAGTGGGCACCGGGGATTACGGTTGCTGCCTCCGATAAAACAGCATCTACTGTCGCGTTTGCTTTTTAAGTTAATGGCGCTTACTTTCAGACCCACCGCTTCTTTTCTTCATTCGGCTATTGAGGGGCATACAGAGTCCCGTCCTGCGTATTTAATTTGTGGCTGGTCTCCAGATGGATACTGTTTAGGAGAGTACAGCGTATTCGTTAATTTTTTATCTAAAAATGTTGTTGTTACTCCTTCCCTTGAGCCTCTTATGTTTACAGCTTTATATGACTTTCGATGTATGAGTTTTTATTGCCGCAAGAATCCTGACTTTTTGCTCGCTACGGCTTATCACCCCCTCGTAGCTAAAGGAGAGACTATTCAGCTCGATTTATTTAATGGTTCTATAAATACCCCGTTTCCTTACGAAACGGACTTAAACAAACTCCTTTCTGTCTAGTCCGCGATTCCTGGGGCTGCCATAGCCTCACGCCGCATCATTTCCCGGTATGCTAAACCGGGATTTTTTTGTGCCCAAGTCATTAGCGCAGCGTCAGACATACCAGCAGCACCGCCAGCTTCTTTTAACCGCCGTTGCAGTTCCCCGGTTTTTTCGAGTTCTTTGCCTAGGAAGTCCTGAGCGGAGTAAAACTGTTTCAGAGGCACCGTGGCGGGAGCTTCGAACCCTGTATCGGCTGCTGTTAAAGCGGCTTGAGAGATCGGCGCCAGGGTTTGGGTTTGTGTGGGAGCTGGCGCAACTAAGCGTGTCCGCACTGTCGATGTCTCCACGCGAGGCCCTGCGGCGGGCGGAGGACTGGGTTGACCCAGCGTGGCTTGTGTCGTTTGATCTGTTGCAGCTACGGCTGGGCTTGTCGCTCCTGCCATGCCTGGTGCTCCCCACCCTTCGCGGCGGGCTCGTGCCAGCATCTGCATCTCGTTTGCTCCTGCCGGAGGAGGGTTGAGCATTGGATCTACTACACCGGCATAAAGAGCACCTACGACAGGATTTACTCTGGCCATAGCCATCCCAGTCTCTACGTTTAAGATCGGGTCTAGATATTTTGTAACAGCTCTACCTGGCAGCAACGAGTCTGCAATAATACCTACCGCTGTGTTTCGCGCCATGTTTACCCCAGCGGCACCCAGTCCCCCGCGTATTGTCTGCGTGGGTCGTGAGGTGAGCGGGTTAATACCTTCCCGAACAGCAGCGGGTAACTGTCGATATTGGCGTAAGATTGGCGCTACAGCAGGGTTTGTTGTTGCCATACGAACCGCTTGCTGAGCGGCTTGACGTACAGGATTAACAAGCTGCTGCCACCACGACATGATTCTTTTTTCTTTTAGTGTAACGGATTGACGAGTTATGTTTTCAAACTGGGATTACAGGTTTTTAGATATTGCACAGCGGATCTCTGAGTGGAGTAAGGATCCATCTACAAAGGTTGGCGCAGTAGCTGTTCGTGATCGGCGCATTCTTGCCACGGGCTACAACGGCTTCCCACGTGGGGTTGCAGATTTAAGCGATCGCTTAGAGGACCGTCAGCAAAAACTACTGCGTACAGTCCACGCTGAGGCGAATATTGTTGCTCAGTGCTCTCGATATGGTGTCAGCTTAGAGAACTCGTCTGTCTACATTTGGCCATTTTTGCCTTGTTCTAGCTGTTGTACGCTGCTTATTCAGACTGGCGTTACTAGGATCGTTGTGCCTGATCGACCCATACCCGATCGTTGGATGGAAAGCTTTTCTGTATCTATAGAGTTGCTTAAAGAGTCAGGAGTTAATTTGGTGTTACTGGCAGATCCTGAGTAGTCACTAACACGCCGATTTAGTTTATTTATGAAAATCTTGTTGTTTGGCGCCTCCGGGCAGTTGGGGCGTTTTCTTCAGCGCGAGAAACCTCGTGATGTCGAGTTAATTACTCCGAGTCGTAACGAAGTTAACTTTGCCTCAGGTAACTTACTGTGCGACTTCATTATTAAAGAAAGCCCCGATTGGGTTATTAATGCTGCTGCATATACAGATGTTGAGAAAGCGGAGGAGGAGCGTTTATTTGCGACTGATCTGAACCACGGCGGACCCTCGTGCATTGCGTGGGCTTGTCAGTTTACAGGTTCGAAGCTTCTACATATTTCAACGGATTACGTTTTCGATGGCACAGCAATTCACCCATATGAGCCATCTGATCCGCCAAATCCGATTAACTACTACGGCTATACAAAATTGCGAGGTGAGCAGGCGATAGCTGACATCATGTCGCCAAGCTCGTTTTGTATTCTTCGGACGAGCTGGCTTTTCAGCGCATTCCGCAAGAATTTTTTCGCGTCTGTATTTAAGAAGCTGTTGTTTGATAAAGATTTCAGTGTTGTTAACGATCAGTTTGGGCGGCCCACGTCTGCGATTTGCTTAGCCAAAGTCTGTTGGCAGATTGTTTTGAGAGGCATTACGGGGGTGCACCACTTTGCGGAAGCTCCGTCGATGAGTCGCCACGCTTTCGCGTTGAAGATCCGCTCGATCGCCGAGACCACATGCGTGGGTGATTCGCTGAGTAGCGTGTTAGCTGTGCCTTCTACAGAGTACAAAACGAGGGCTTTGAGACCACGTTATAGTGTTCTGGCTAACAGCGTATCACTGGATGAGTTGGGCCTTGGGGATAACGACTGGGAAAAGAACATTGAGACCACTATTTACGACTTTGTGTTTCAGGATCCTTCGTGAACTATTCATTCTTTGACGGAAAGCGCATTACCGTAACGGGCGGTCTTGGCTTCATCGGGTCTTGTGTTGTTCGCAAGCTCTTAGCTAATACGGACTGCACCTTACGCATCATCGACAAGATGGGCGTGGGGAGTAATAAGGATTTCATTCCTCAATCTTTTGGGGACCGCTATACGATCTCACCGATTGACTTAGCGCATACGCAAAAAGTTTTTAAGGATTTCGATTACTTTCAGCCGGATATTGTTATTCACTTGGCTGCTGAGAGCCACGTTGATCGCTCGATCACTGAGCCAGCAACCTTTGTTGAAAGCAATGTCATCGGTACGTTTTCGGTTTTGGAAGCGAGCCGACGTTTATATGAGTCGCTGCCGCCTGATAAGAAAGCCCAGTTCCGTCTGCACCACGTATCGACGGACGAGGTTTTTGGCAGTTTGAGCGACGTAGGCGTATTTACAGAACGTTCTCCCTACAGCCCAAACTCTCCTTACTCAGCCACGAAAGCAGCGAGCGATCATTTGGTTCGAGCGTGGTATCACACGTACGGCTTGCCCGTCACTATTTCGAACTGCAGTAATAACTTCGGCCCTTGGCAGGCTGACGAAAAGCTGATCCCCACGGTGATCCGCTCGATCGTACAGGGCAAGCCCGTTCGGTTGTATGGGGATGGTCAGAATGTGCGGGATTGGCTCTATGTGGATGATCACGTTGACGCTATTTTTAGCTGCATCGAACGGGGTGTTGTAGGCGAAACCTATTGTGTTGGTGCGCGTAATGAGGTATCTAATGTCGATCTTGTGTACAAGATCTGCCAACACCTACTCACAACACATTTGAGTAGTGTGCGTATTATCTTTGGCGAAGATCGTCCGGGTCACGACTTTAGGTACGCGATCGACCCAAGTAAGATCGAGAGCAAGCTCGGGTGGAAGCCCAAGCATAGCTTTGACGAGGCTTTAAAGGAAACCGTACAATGGTATGTCAAATGGTACGCCCAGAACTAATCAAGGAGTATTGCGGCATTATCTTGGCGGGCGGTAACGGAACCCGTCTGCACCCGATTACAAGCGTGGTGTCTAAACAGCTACTGCCTGTTTACGACAAGCCCATGATTTACTACCCACTTGCAACATTAATGCAGATGGGTATTCAAGATATTCTCATCATTACAAAACCTCGGGATAGCGCGTTATTCAAGCAGTTGTTGGGAACAGGTGCTCCGTGGGGCATAAGCCTGACGTACGCGGAACAACCTGAGCCGGAAGGTTTAGCGCAGGCTTTTTTGATTGCTGAGGATTTTATAGCGGACAGACCATCGGCTTTGATCCTTGGCGATAACTTATTCCACGGTCCTTTAGATTTCTCGTTTGGGTACTTTTATGGGCAGGAGGGGGCCACGGTGTTTGGCTACCGCGTCAAGGATCCCCATCGCTACGGAGTTATAGATTTTGATATCGTTGAAAATCGCGTTAAGCGGATCGTCGAAAAACCAAAAGTTCCGCCGAGCAACTACGCCGTGACCGGCCTGTACTTTTATGACAATACAGTGTGTGAACGCGCCAAGAATCTGGAGAAGTCACCCCGTGGCGAATACGAGATCACAGATTTAAATAATACGTATATTACGGACAGTGTTCTAAACGTTGAGCTATTGGATGAGGGTTACGTCTGGTTAGATACAGGTACGCCCGATTCCCTGCACGAGGCTGCCTCGTATGTGCAGACGCTACAGCATCGGCAGGGTATTCGAATCGGGTGCCCTTACACTATTGCGCAGGAAAAGCTCTGGGTTCCGAGAACTTAGCGAAGTACATATTGTCGAAGGGACGGATCTCGCCGACTTCATAACGCATCGCGTGGAGGAAGTGGAACAGCTCTTTTTTGTCCACTTCAAACCACGGATCGTTATTGGCTTCGAAGATCAGGGGCGGGAAGTTGTTGCGCATCAGAGTGTATCGTGCGCCCTGTAAAGCTTTGAGTTCGTTGCCTTCGATGTCGAGTTTGATTAAGCCGACGTTTTCGAAGTGGTAGTGATCGAGGGTTACAGTCTCAACTTTCTCTTCAGTTAAGACAGTTTGGAATGGCGCTGGTTTGCGGATGGTTGAGCCGCCGCCATCTTCAGACACGATCGACAGCGTGGTTTTTTGATTGGCGTTAGCGGGATCTGTTACTGCTTTGTTGTATGGAGTGATGTTGGTCTTTTCGTTGATGAAGATGTTGCCGCACAGTTGGAAGTATGTACGTCGCTGCGCTTCGAATGAATGGATTTCTTTAAATTTGTCAGACAGAAGGATGGAGTAAGCGCCCATGTGAGCGCCGCAATCGATAAAGAGTTTTTCTTTGTCGCCGAAGGTTTGGCCCGCCCAGTCGATGATGGGTTTTTCGGGGATGCCGACTTGGTGCATTTGACAACGACCAGAATCGTCGTCGTGCATCAGGAAAGCCAGGTCCGGTGTGGGTACGATGAGTCGCTTCTCCGGACCCCAAAAGTAAGTAGCCACCTGGCCTTGGCATAAGTGCTAACATATTAACAGCCACAGCCGACGATGACTATACCTGTTATTGGTACTGCGGTTGTCAACGCCCCTCATTGGGTTTATAGACTTTTTTACAGTATCGATTATCCTGTTGATACATTCGTCGTATTTAATAACAACGGGCGCAACCAGATTACGGAGGAGCTTGATCTACTTACAAAAGTTCCGCACAAATATGTAAAGCGCGTGGTTGTCACGCACATGCCTTCCAACATCGGATGTTCGGGGGCCTGGAACTTAATTATCAAGTCGTTTATGAGCGCCCCGTATTGGGTGATCACAAACCACGACTTGATGTTTACGCCGGGCTTTTTGGCGAAAGCTGTGGAGAGCGCGCAAGATGCAGAAACAGGTATCGTCCACGGGGAGAACGGAAGTTGGGATTTCTTCCTTATAAAGGACTGGGTTATCCAGCAGTTCGGTCTGTTTGATGAGAACTTATATCCCGCATACTGCGAGGATATGGATTACGGGATGCGGTTTAAGCATCGCGAGTTTAAGCGCTGTATGTCCGTCGGGGTTCCTTACTACCATGGCGAAACTGCTGGTGATTACAAAGACGGTTCTCAGACCTGGCGTAGCGAGCCTGAGCTAGCGCAGGGTATTCACTATGCTCATGAGATGAATAAACAATATTTACACGCCAAGTGGAATCCTGCGTGGCAAGCTCACGTAGAAGGCGAAGTGTATAAACACCCATTTAATAACTCAAATATCCCTATTGATTACACTGCGTACGATCTGAACTTTGTTCGTAGCAAAAACTTGGGTTTTTAGTTCCGTGTGACTAATCTTTAGACGGAGATTATGATCTGTTTTAACAAGACAATATATTGGTAGAAGATGCCGTTTTATTCGTCTTACCCCTCCTGTGGAAAGTTAATTAACTGTCTGAAGGATGTTCTTCAGGACAAGAAAATATCGTCTTTTAAGTTAAGTAAGTTAGCTGAGGTATCTCCAACAACTACTAGAAAGATCTATTCAGATGAGCGGTACATCCCGTCTCCTGATGTGCTGGAACGTATCTGTTTGATTCTCGAAGTTCAGCCTGGCGATATTCTCAAGATTTCGCCTAAACTGAACCTAGACGTAGCCGTGTGTTCAGGTGTTCTCTCCTCAGGATTACGAATTAGCGGCCCGTATCTTGGGCCTTCCGGTGCCTGTTACTCCGGCTGAGAAAGCTGCTGCTACTCCTTTAACAGCAACCGTTATCCGTAATTTCTATAAGGCTGCTCCGCCTGCGCCTGGTCGTGAGGAACAAGGACTAAACACGAGTCCTACACGGTCTTTGAATGCTTACCCAGCTAATACGCAGCCTGAAGCTCGTGTTCAACTTGGGCGTCGTCTGCAGGCAGGCGTAATCACCACGGATGACGAGAATGAGCTTGAGGATTTGATCATGCTCATCCTGAATAACCCCACGGTTATGAGCATGTTCATGAACTTTATTCAAAATCTTGAGTCTGAGTCTCTTGAAAGTGGGGAGTACCTGAGTCAGCAGCGGCCTCTTGAGTACGATTTGCCGAACTACGGGGGGCAGTATTCCGTGTTAAATGCGCCTAGTAATTCTTCTGTTCCTCCGTCCATCGAGTATCAAAGCCTGGGTTGATTATGAATATCCGTGAACAACAGCTAAAGGAACGCGATGTGCGTCGTGGAGCCCCTGAGCTTGACCCCACTACTTTTTTAGATGCTTACGTAGCATCTAACTTCCCGCAAACCGCAGCTTTCAAGTCGCCTGAACAAAAAGCCGACGGTATTGTGCCCCAATCAGAATCGACTAATGTAAACTATAAAAAGAAGCCTCTTTCAGGCACTTCATTTGATAACCCGGCAGGTTCCTAATGGCTAGCGTCCCTGGTGCTACTGGAGTTGTCGGAATACAGGGGCTTAGTGATCTTGTCGATCTTTTAGCGAGCAAAAATATTCCGTCTGATCAAATCGGTAAATTACTGCCTGCTCTTATTCCCGCTGTTGTTGGCGGTGGCGCCGCCGCTGCTGCCACGGCGGGTCCAGGTATTCTTGCCGGTGCAGGCAACTTTGCTAAAGCTGTAGGAGCCGATTACGTAGCTGAGCGTTTAGTAAGTGGTCTTGCTGGGTCACCTCAGCCAGCTTATGTTCCCTCTGATCCCGGCGGCAGTAAGTATCTGGTTACTCCTGACCAACAGAAAGCATATATTGAGTTCGCGGCCAGAGAAAACTATAACCGAAACATTTATAACTTCATTGCTAGGGCTATCGGACTTCCCCAAATGAAGCCCGTAGAAGAACCTTCAGCTTATGCTGAGCGCTCTGCTGCCTTAACAAGTAGGCAAATGGCGGAAGCTACTGAACGTGAGATTGCATTGGAACGCGCCAAGCGTGGTTATGACCTTGCAATTCAGCAAGTTATTTCCCAAGCTGAATTAGGTAAACAACGGCTTCAATCGCTAGGCGATGTACAAAGGCAACGAGTCGAGTCGGGTTATACAGCAGCTACTAATATGTTTAGTGACGTTATGAAGAACGTCGTGGCACGAGAGCGGTTTGAAAATAACGCAACCCTAGCTGAATTAGCTAAACCTGTTTGAGGATCTTCCCATGACCGATTTTTTAGGCGAGGCAGGTAAAGCAGCAGAACAAATCCTCCGGCTTAGTAACCCGGTGGGGTGGGCTTTTACGCTACACGATGTTATTAAGGGCACATATCCTCGCCCTGATGGTAATACTCCGTTTGCTACGGGCGACCGCCAGATCGGTTCAAAAGTTGATGATCCTCGATTTGGTACAACTTATTACGCTGGTGAAGCTTACGGAACTCAGACTCCTGGATCTTTTATAAAAATTGATCCCACTCGGGCTACGTCTGACCCCCGTGAGCAAGCTATTTTCCGAACTGTACAACAGCAATTGCGGCAAAAACTTGCCGCCGAAAGTAAGGCTGCAACGACGGGAGGTTCCACGCGGGCTGGTACTAGCAGTGGTGGGGCAAAAGCACCTTCGTCCGGTCCTGCACCTAAACCGGATACGCCTGCTGTGAGCACTGAAATCCCTCAGAAGGGGGATGCTCAGATGGACGCCATCCTTAAAACAATTAAGGAATGGGGGAGTCCTGAAAACAGGGCTATTTTCACTCAGCAAGATTTAGAGGCTGAGGTTAAGCGAGCGCTTATAACCAACGCTCTTTCGATGCGTCAGTCGCGAGAGAATACAAAACGCCAAGTTGAGTTAGAGAATATTAAAGCTTGGCGTGATTTAGAGTCCGCTCGAATCGAAGCTAACTCCCGCCAAGCCGCTGCGTTAGGCGCCGCTGTGGCCATGTCGATGCAGCCGAATGTTTCGTACATGGATGCCATGCAAAAGACTTATGCTAGTGCTATGGCTCCTTATACAAATTTCTCTCTGAAGGCATAGAAATATGGTTCTCCCTGTTGCAGCCGCTTTTACATTACCGATAATCCCCGGTCTTGCTTCTGCTGCCGGAATAGGAACTGCTGCTGCGGGAGCTGCCGGAGCTGCGGGAGCAGGTTTAGGTACTGCCGGATTATTGTCTGGGGCCGGAGCTTTATTGGGCGGCGGCGCTTCTTTAGCCAACGCTTTTATGGGCGGTGGTGGCGGAGGTTCGGCTGCTCCTGGGTATGACTACGCTTCCTTATATGCGTATCAGGCTCAGCCAGGTAATGTAGCGCTCACCACCGCTGGCTCAGAGTTAGCCAATTTAATGGCTGGTTATACAGGAACTAAAGGTATTGCTGCAAAAGTCTTAGGTCAGACAGCATACGATCAGTTTGATACCGCTAAACAACAACAGCAAACTTTATCTGGTCTACAGGCTGGTATTGCTTCTCAATACGCCAGTAGCGCTATCGGTCTTGGTGATTTAGCTGGTAAGGCTAAGATTGCCACGGAGATGATGGGGCCTGAGGTAGCCTCGGCATTAACAAAACAATACGCCGAAGGTGTCCAGCAGTTAGCTACCGAAGGTCTTAAGGGTCAAACGGCTTTATTAACTCCTGGGGCTACTGCCCTTGCTCAATCTTTCACAGATGCTCAGCGAGCAACAAATAAGTTAGCTGGAGATATCGCTTCGACTAACTTGCGCATTAAAGAGCAACAAGAAAATACGCGAAACCAAGCATTCTTAGCGCGGCAACAGTTTTCTAATTGGCAAGCGAAAAAACAAGTAGAAACTTCTCTTGCTATGGGGGCTCATCAAGCTTTTGCATGATTAAAGCACAGATTGGCGATTCTACAACTGTTGGAGATTGGTTAAATAGCTTAGATAAGTCTCAAAAGGACGCTTTTGTTTTTTACGCTAAGAACGCTACTAGCGATATTGAAGCTTACCTATACGCTCGGTTTTTAAAACCGTCGTACCAAGGGAGCATCTCTGATTTAACCGCGTGGGTACAAGAAAAATACCCTAAAGAAGATCTTAGAAAGATCTTGTTAATAGAAATCGATAATATGAAGACAGACATTGATAATGTCCGTAATATGACTGTGACTGGGATGTTAGATCATGCAACGGCTGCGACGAAGATCTCTGCTTTGCAAAAAGAACTTCGTTCGCATATTCAGGCTGTTCGGTCTATTTCAGATGGGCTTGATCGTCGCGGCCTTTTATTGGCTGGTGCTGATCGATGCCTCCGCGAACTAATGCAGACGTTTGATGGTCAGCCAACAATACAGAGCCTTTTAGATGACTCTGCATTGCTGGTGTGGTCTACTTTGGAGCGAGAGGAGAAATCCTAATCAACAGGCTCTAAGAGCTTCGTGATATTTTCTAGCGGGCACCTGAAGATACCGATGAAGGCGTCATTGACCCCTAGGGACATTACTAGCTCTGTGTTGTCCACGAACGCGCCGAACGGAAGGATAACCGCGGGCTGATTTGATACCGGATTGCCTGTGTAGTCAGTCCATACGATTAATTTGTCGTTTAAGGAACCAGAGAACAGAGGTTTCTTGATTACATGAGTCACTTTCGTAAACTCTTTATCGATTAGGTAAGCACCAAGATGGTAGAGGAGATAACGCTGTCCGTTATTATCAAAAGCTACATGTTTCCAGTGGTAGAAAATTAAGTAGCCGTACTTAAGGTCGATCGGCGGAAGGGAGTTAAATGTTGCAGCTCCTTTTGTTACCTCTTCTAAAGCGTCTGTATTTATCTCGATCTTTTTGTTGCCCTCGCTTTCGATAATTAAGGGCCTTGTGGAATACAGGCAGCGCAACTCATCCTTATGAGAGAAGAAACACCAGTTCTTCTCTGGTACGCCTTTTTCTAAGTTTTTGCCGATCGGAGGGATTGCTGCCCTAACAGCTTCACCGAGAGGATCGATATAGCAAACAACTACTTTCGGTTGATCGAACAGTTTCTTATTACCTTTGTTGTACTTGCTTGCGTATGTAGACCCGACAAACTGTACATACAGTTCATCATCGGGACCGACAAACAGCCGTGGGTCTTCGTAGCTGAGCCTATGTTTATTCGGTCGGATCTTTTTAGCGCCGATGATGGTTTCATCGTCATGCAGGAGACCTAAGTAAATATCTGTTGGAGCATTATTCAGGTAGTTATAGTTTCCGTCATGTTTAAATCCAAAGGGTTCCGGCTGCGAACGCCAGGCAATATACGTTTTGTCTTTATGTCGTTGAATTGAGGGGCTGAAGTTAACCACGGAATCTTCTGGGAGACCTCGTGCAATTCGCGTAAAGGTTCCACCTAAAGCTTCCGCTTGGCCATACACATCTGGTATGCCTTTTTGCAGAGTCCGCACCGGATACAGGCAGTGCGAATTGGTGTGATAAAAACGGTGCGTAGTTTGCATGGTTCAGTTCAGGAGATCTTTTACAGCGTGAGAAAAACCGGCAGCTACGTTTTCCCAGCGATATTCATTTCGCTGCGTGACTGCGTAGCAAGAATCAGCGACTTCGTTGTAAACCTCTTTGTTGTGGTAAAGCTCATTTAGGTTTTCTACAGCATGGTCTACGTTAATAAGACCCCGCTCCACCCCAAGATCTTTATCGACAACCCACGTGGCGATATCGGTCAGAAGTGCTGCTTCCTCCCAGATGTCGGCGCAGGCGGTGTGATTCGGGACTACCTGAGGTTTGCGGCAGCTTGCGTGTTCAAACGAAACCAGACCCCAACCTTCGCCATCTGCGGTGTTGATGCCAACGTCACAGGAGTTATAAATCCTGTTGAGCATTTCGTCGGAAGGCGCATCCAAGTAATTAAGTTCTGTAGAGGTAAGCACCAAACGTTTTACAGGGTCTAGGCCATACTTCTGCATTTCCCTGTTAAACAGAGGAATCACATCCCACCCCATGTCCTTCGCCCCCATATGGAGGTAAAGCATGGTCTCTGGTTTATCTACAGCGAATTTGGCGAAGGCTTGGATCGTCAGATCGATCCTCTTTCTCGGTTGATTTCGGTTTGCATTCAGAACGATAAATTTATCGTTCGGCAATCCGAGAGCTGCTCTGGCTTCTTCCTTAGGCATCGGCGTAAATTTACCGACATCAACCCCGTGGGGAAGAACACCTAAACGTTCGGCTTTGACACCGTGCTTTAAAATGCGGTGAGCGCAGTTAATCGTAAAGGTGATTGCCATATCCCAATGAGGGATATTGCGCAACATGTCAGAAAAATACGCTTCGCTATCAATTGGAAAGTAACAAACAAATTTAAACTTAAGCTCATCTTTCATGAACTGGATGCGCTCCCAAACTTGGTTGCAAATCCAGATATCCTGAAGGCAGATAAAAACGTCGGGTCTTACTTTCTGTAGGATCTCAGGAAGCCTGGGGATCCCAAAACGATCTCCGCAATGCACGTTAGTTGCGGGATACACAGTAAACGGGTAGTCGTGCGGGTCTCCCGAATAATTCAGCCCCAGCACGTGGACTTCATGTTCCTTAGCTAAATGAGCTAGTACACTATGTGTTACCCGAGCGAACCCAGTATTACAACACGCATCACCGTACCAAAGAATTTTTGCCATTCTTAATTGGCATTGAAGTACAGTTAATATAGCGGTACTGTCAACTTACTGATATGCCAAGTCGGGAAACGTTTGCGTATCGGCGGGCAGCTCAGATGCGGGCGCTACGCGCAACAGAGGATACGTCAAATACAGTTGACACTATTTATTCTAAAGCCGCTAACGACTTCCATACGTTCTGTACGCTTCTGGATAAGCCTCCAGCAAAGCACATGTTGGAGTGGCACCAGCACCTAATTACAGGGGAATCGAACAAATACCTTTTAGATATCGCAGGGCAGAATCTCTCCATCCTGGCGCCGCGCGGCTCAGCAAAGTCCACAGTCCTTAACCTCTTTACCGCGTGGGTTATTGGCCGCCACACGACAGCTAAGCGCCCTTTACAGATTATTTACGTCTCTTACAACATCGCAACGGCTATTCCGAAGAGCAGAATTATCCGTCAGATCATCGATTCTCCTGAATTTAAAAAAGTTTTTCCGAAAGTTCAGCTAAGAGCAGGGATGCAGTCGGATATTGGTTGGTCGATTGATTTTGAATATGCAGGTATCCCTCGGATTGGTGACGAAGAATTTACTTTACGAGCTGCTGGTCTACGAGGTTCGATTACGTCTAAACGTGCGCATCTCGTAATCGTGGATGACCCAATAAAATCGAGCGCGGATATTAAAAATCCGGCGATTCGGGAGGAGATGAACAATAACTGGTCGTCTGTTATCGCTCCGATTATCTTCGAGGGCGGCCGAGCGCTCTGTTTGGGCACTCGATTCCACCCTCTCGACATCCATAAAACGATGTTTGTGCCCGAAAAAGGGTGGAAGCAGGTTACGCAAGAGGCTATTACGTATAGCAACATGGGCGAACCGGTCAGTTATTGGCCCGAACAATGGTCTGCAGAGTATTTGTTGGGTCAAAAAGAGCTAGATCCTGTTGCTTTTGCCTTCCAGTATCAGCAACAGCCCGTTATGACGTCAGATTTAGTGGTTTCACCTGATTTATTGGTGAAAGGGGAAGTTGTAACCGAGTTCGATTCCCTCGCCGTGGGAATAGATCTCTCTGCAAGCAAAAATGAGACCAGTGATTACACAGCTTTTGTGTTAGGAGGGCGTTTAAAAGATAAATACTACATAATTGACGCGCATCAGTGCCGTTCGATCGGAAATTTAGAGAAAATTGATCTCTTGTGCGACATGTTACTGGAATGGGGCATCCTTACGCAGCACGACGGTGTATTTTTACCCACATATTCGACTATTACGCTCGTTGTAGAGTCTGTCGCGTATCAAGCGTCTCTTGCGGCGGACTTAAAACGCGTTCTGATCAATGAACGTGAGCTGGGTAACCTTCATATTCATGAAGTTAAAGGTTTTAGAGGGGACAAGATCGCCCGGTTCCGTGGAACTTTAGGATTGCTAGAAAACAAGAAAATTACGTTCAATAAATACCGTAAATTCGACGCTTTGTTCGATCAGTTGATCAACGTCGGCGCCACGGCTCACGATGACCTGCTGGACGCCTACACCTGGCTAATCCAGTTTTTACAAAGACGTGGTGAATTTTCGATTGAATACTGATTAACTCGCTTTCAGCGTCATAGATTGTTCCTGTTCTCTCGGCGGTGCCGAGCTAAAAATGTCTAAGAAAATCTGGGTCGCCATCACAGCACACAATCCTTTGGCGCGTTTAAACCCGCTTATTAATGTTCTAACTGAGTACCAAAAATATCCTCATGACGTTCACATTAATGTGTACGTTAATTATGAGGCTCAAGAGGACGTGCCAACACTAGAGGCGGTGTTGGAACCCTTTAGCGATCTGAACGTTCAGATAAAAGTAGCTTCGCCTGACTATAAAGGTTGGTTTCTCACGTGGGCGCATAAAACAGACTTAGCACTCGCAATCCTTAATCGCGAAGCAGACTATTACGTCTATCAAGAAAATGATGTCCTGATTCGTAAGGATAACTTTGATTATTACGTTAAGTGGAAGCCTGCTCTTAATCGTTACGGCTTGGAGCCTGGATTTGCTCTTTATGAAAGTTTCGAAGGTAAACGAGTACCAATCGGTAACTATGAAAAATGGAGCCTAACCAAGGAGACACCTAAGGTTTGGCACGACTTTGGTTTTATGGTTCCAAAAATCCTCGTGGTTGATTATGAGGTTGACTTCTTTATCCAGTTGGGTAGCCCGTATTACTGCGGCATGATCTTGGATCAATTAGACGGAGAGCAGTATATTCGGTCTGACAGTTTTGACCCAGAAAAGAGTTATGTAAAAACTGGAATTAGGAACTGGCCTATTGCTGATCGCAGCTCCATGGGCTTGGCCTTTGAAGATCTTCCCCACGGGTATGAGCACAGGCGTTGTGTTCCGGTCTATAAAAACAAAACCCAGTATCAAATCCTTGAGTGTGGCCTAATTCGGCACGACGACGATAAATACTCTAAAAACCTAAAAGAGAGACACAACAAATTATTATGTGTTGAGGAGATGCTCGTCGTGTGATTTAAAGTGCGGCATAGTGGGGCTGAATACGTCCACATTTGTTACTTCTACTTAGGGAAACATGAGTGCCAAACCCTTCCACGAAGCGACGCCTACCGATTACGACGATTTTTGGAACGATGCAATGGAACGATCTTCTGGTTCAATCCTGCAGGCTGATAAAGCGGTTAGACCAGATTACTACAAACGTAATGGTTTAGAATGTTATGACGTTCAGCGAGCTTCTATGGGGCTCGTAAAATATCAGGGCTATCTTGAAGGATGTGCCCAGAAATACCTGTGGCGTTGGGAACAGAAAAACGGGAAACAGGATCTGCAAAAAGCGGTCGAATATTTGAGTAAACTTATAGAAACACTCGATTGATATGGACGTAAGAGCTTTTGGCGGTTCGTTTTATCCGTATAGCGCCAACCTTCCTTATACGAGTGGGTTTTTAGTCACTGCCAGCGGGCAGTCCACAAATTTCCCTGCTTGCCGTGCTGTTTATATTGATGACGGAAACAGCAACCAGAATCTTCAAGTAATTTTGACGGATGCTCCCGGTACTCCGATTACCATCCGTAAGGTAACAGCAAACGCTCTCATTCCGATTTCAATCACAACCATCAGTGGTGCCGAAACAACCGTGGAAAAAGTTGTGGTGCTCTACTGATGGCCGAAATCGCTAAAAAAAGAGATCCGCAAAAGTGGGCTCGGGCTAAGGCTAAGGCCCGTGCCAAACTCGGCGGCCATAGTGCACGGGCGATGCAGCTTGCGACTAAGTATTATAAAGAAATGGGAGGACGTTACGAAGGTAAAAAGTCCTCTGAAAATCGCCTTTCGCGGTGGTCTAAAGAAGACTGGCAGACACGAGAGGAGTACGAAAAATCTAAGGAAGACTGATGGCTTACACAACGACTGACCTGTTAACCGCTCTCGGCGGCAAAAAAACTTTTTCTACCGAGGTTCTGCCAGAATCCAAGGATTTTGAGGCTTACTTAATAGGTTCAGATTACTCTTCGATTATGAAATCTCTTTTGGATAGAACTAAGGATGCCCTTCTTTTAAAAGCCTATGCTGATCGGAAACTTATAGACCCCTCTGCGAGTATGTAATATGTCGGACTTAGCTAGGGAAAAGGGTCGGACTGAGCGGTATTTACCCCGAGCAGCTTGGGCAGCACTTTCTGCCGAAGAACGTCGCGCAACTGACGAAAAAAAGAAGGCCGCCACACGCGGGGATAAACCTGTGAATACTAGAGTACCTAATACCAATAAAGCTAGAGAAGCTCGTAAAAAGGCTTCCGAGTACATCAAGCGTAAAGCTCAATGATTAATCCGCAGAGCCCTTTCGGTCAAGCAAGCCAGTTTTTTGGTTCTGCTTTCAATGACATGAAACAAGCGTCGGAGTTTCAGGAACGTGTTCAGGGCTCTAACAGCCCTAAAAATTTATATTCGGAAGAATATGACCGTTCTCATATGTACGGGTCTGTGCCTCCGCGAACTTCTGCGTATAGCCCGGATCAAACGAGTGTCAGTAGTGTCGAGTCACTGAAAGAAGAACTCCTATCGACCGCTCGCGCTCAACAGCGTTCCTCGAACGGAAGTATCGCAGTGCGGGCAGGCGGTGGTATTAATACTGCCATTCGACGCTAATATACTGACAGTCGCGTGACTGTTTGTGCTGTTCGACTGCTTTTTATATTTCGACGAGAAGGAACTTCTTGAACTTCGCTACGAGTTGTTAAAAGACGTTGTAGACGGTTTTATTATCACAGACGGAAACAGGACGTTTAGAGGAGACCCTAAACCTTTTACCTGCGTAGATACAATCAGGGAGTTAGGTTTACCTGAGGATAAGATTCAGGTTCTACACGTTGAACTTCCCACGCCGGAAGAGTGCTCAATCCCGTGGTCGCGGGAATATGCGCAGAGGGATGCCTTAGGGGTCGGTATGCGTATGTGTCCTCCGGACTCCGTGTTCTTTTTTAGTGATGTTGACGAGATTCCCAAACCAGAAAAACTTTTAGAAGCTGTCGAAGTAGCTAAACAGGATCCTTCGCGCTGTGTGCGACTTTCTATGCCTATGTTCTATGGGCGCGCGGATTTGCGAGTTAAGGATCCGAACGGAGATGACTCGAAAGCCCCAAATAATTGGACATGTGGGACGATCGTTTTATATGAGCATCTCGATCGCACACCCTCTCAGATTCGTATGAACCCTAACGATATCGTCTTAGGGAACTGTGACGCAGGGTGGCATTTCTCGTGGATGGGAGACTCATCCCGTATGAAACGTAAGGTGACTTCGTTTTCTCATTGTTTCGATGACATCCCTAACTCAGTCGCACCGGCTTACAGCGAGGAAATGTTGGATCATTTAGACAACTATAAAGCACAAGCTGGTAATACAGACCCATTGGGACGTACGGATCATATTTTAGAGCTTTATCCGCATGACCTTTTACCGCCAGAATTGTTTAAACTTGAGAGAGTACGCAAGTATTTGCTTCCCGATGGCTAGTTCCATGCCCGAAGGGCTTCGCAAGCACATGGAATCGAAAGAAGAGCGTGGCGAACACGGTAAAAAAGACGACGAAAAGTCAGAAATGAAGCGTCGCGAAGCTCTTCGTAAGGCCAAAAAAGCTAAGACTAAGCGTCACGCCGAAAAAGAAGCCGAAAAGCGTTGATTTTGGCTTAAAAAACCTGTATTAATAGGTCATGGCAGATACTCTGGGCATCCGACAGCGCTTTAGCGAGATCCTTGAGGCTTCTCGTACGCAGGATCGGAGTAAACAATCTGCCACGATGGTGGTTCTTAGTCATTTGCAGCAGATGACGCTGCTTATGATTAAGAAGGGCTTGTTTTTCTACTGTGAGCAGGACACTTACAAAGCCCGCACAAAATTCTTAGGATCTTTAATTACTCTAAATCGTCTGGACATCCGTTTTCCAGCGATTATTCGTAATTTCCTGATCGATGGGTGCGGGCTTTTTTATTTTCGTCCTGACCCAAAGCTCAAATATCAGATTTATTTCTTTCCTAAGAGTCAGTACCGCGTATATCACGATATAAACGGCAACATCGATGAAGTTGTAATCCTTTACAGCTATAAAGTTCGTAACTCTACGCTGGGTTTGCCTGCTGAGACCTACGGGCAGAACAAGCGGTACGTTCGAATTTCTATAACAGAAGAGCGTATTAACGAGTTCGAGTCCAACAGTGAACTCAGCTTTGAATTAGAACCCGGCACAATTCTTACACCTAAGAACAGCCGCAAAAACGAACTTGGGTTTATTCCCGCTGTAGAGGTTTTAAACAAACCCAACAGCAGCGGTACTGAGGGAGAAGGAGAGTTTGAACCGTTCATGGAGCAGATAGTGCTTCATGACAACATGATTAAAAATATCGCGAAGAATATTGAGTTCTTTGGCAATCCCACGCTGATTAGTTCTCGGCCTCGTTCCGATCTGGTCGAGGCTTCTGATTCGGATCGCACATTCCGCCCTACAATCAGCAGCCAAAGCGGTTTTGCTGGTCGCGATACACCTTCGACTCGCGTTTCTGAGCCTTTTGGCTCTTCCGCAATGATTGGTGGTTTGCGCGTTCCGCGCATTATCGCCAACGTTGAGCCTTCGGATCGTGTGGGTTACATGACCCCCGATCCGGTTAACGGGGACATGAACCGTTATGCCCTTCTACTGCGTGAAGAAATTCGCACGGCATTAGGGGGTGTTGACGAAATTTCTATTTCTGCTGGCGCTACCGCCACGGAAATTAAGGGTTTGATGGGTCGTGCACAAGCGACCGCTCTTCGAAAAAATAAGAGTTTCCTTACATACGGCTTCTGCCGTTTGCTGGAGATGATTATTTATCATCAAGAGCAAATTTTCCGCGAAAGTTTTATTCAAGTTATGGGGATGGAGCCCCCTAAACCTCCTAAAGAACAAACGGAAGAAGCTCAAGAGCGTTACCAAAAACGTCTCGCTAAATACGAACGTGATGTTGACGCCGCAATGCAAGTGGCGTTGCAACAAAATAAAGTGCCGAGTGGTGTTTACGGACTTCCCCCGGATGGTGATCGTGAAGTCACCTACCGATTCCAGGGCGATGTTTATGAGGACACTGCTTACGACATCAACCAAAAATCTATCGTTGTTCGAAACCTTCAGGAACTAGGTGTGGACAGCGTGGAAGCGCTTAAATACCTCTTCCCTGATAAAACTGATTCCGAACGTGCAGAAATGTTGAAGGGATTTCCCTTCCGAATGATTCAACAAACGCAGGGCGCTTTTCAGCAATTTCTATTATTATTGAATCAGATGTTGCAAGCGCCACATCCACTTGCGCCGAATCAACCCCTAGCGGCTGACCCTCGGCTAAACATAACGCCCTTGCTTTATAGGACGTTTGACCACCTTGCGCAAGAACTGACTTACTCGGGCAGCTATGAGCCAGCAGATCCAAGCTTCGATCCCGAGCCCGGTCTCCCCGGCGGTAGCGGCCCCGCAGGCAGCGCCTTCGGTAGACCAGGGTTCAACAGCCTACCCGCAGTGGGTAGCAACTACCCAGGCGGCACCTTCGGCAGCTATGCCCCAAGCGCCGTCGCCGGTAACACCGGTTACGGTCCCTTCTACCAACAACCAGTACAGCCAGTCTCCGTCAACGTCCTCCCCGTCCAACCCGTGGGAAGCGGCGATGGGCAGCCTGGAGCGGGTGGTTTCGCGTCTCTCCCCGTCCCCCAGCCAGACAGCATCGTATCCGCAGTACCTGACGGCGCCGCAGGATACTCAACTTTACAGTCAGAGTTCACAGGCCCAACCGTATCTGTACCAAGCCCCTACGGCTCAGCCGATCTCGTACAGCAACGGATCTACAACCCAGACTTCTTATCCGATTTCTACGGAGCAACAGCAGCTCCCGCAGCTAAGCCCCGAAACCGCCGCCGTCGTTAATCACTTCGGTGTTGAAGCTCCTGGCATCCTGAATCAGTATGCCACCGTGCTTGAGGATGCTCTGATCCAACAGCACCAAGTTCTGGAGCAAACCGCTGCTCGCGGTATGGTTATGGAACAGATCCTGACGGATCCTGATCAACTCGCCGATTACACCAATCGGTTCTTTACCGAGGTTTACCCCGTGGACGCCGACGGCGAAACTCAGGGCTATCAGCCTCGTTATGATCAGCTTCCCGCTGTTCCTGCTTCTGCTTTAGCTGGCGCTCCTAGCGTTGACACTGACACTCAGTGGCAAGGTTTCAGCGAAGCTATGAACAAGAGCCCTGATCAGGCTTGGCGTTACCTGGCTCAGATGAGCCCCGATGCCTTCCGCGGCAAACTGCTGTTCATGGATTCGAACTGAAGCAGTAAAACCTGAGTAAGCTGAGACCCCGTTAACGTGTAGCGGGGTCTTTTTTATTATGTGTGCTCGCCACGTCATCCAAGGTTCTTTTAGTTCATTAGATGACGACCCAGCAACGCAATCTTTTACAGATTACGAATTAGTCGCTGAGGCGATCAAGTTTGCAGCAAGTGAACCTATACTCCCTGACTTTGAGTTTGCGAATGTATTTCCTGGCGAACATTATCGAATATTATCTGGTCTTTTAAAGGTATTAAAACCTGCGTTTTTAATCGATATCGGAACCTACCGTGGGTGCTCAGCACGAGTCATGTTGGACTCCACCGGTAGTTATTCAACGGTGTACACTTATGACCTTTATGATTACTTATCGTTTGATTGGACTGTTTTAAAAGAACAAGATTTTGCTTCTGGCAGATTACAGCAACATTTAGTTAATTTAATTAACCCTGATATTTTTGAGCAGCATAAAGTGTTGTTAAATAGAGCAGATTTTATTATGTTAGACGGACCTAAAGACGATCACTTTGAAAAAACTTTATTACATATGATGCAGACAGTTGAGTTTAGTGATAAACCGCGCTGGTTGTTCATTGACGATATTCGGTTCACAAACATGCAAGACCTGTGGCGCTCAATCAAATCTCCCAAACTAGACCTAAGCAGCTTCGGGCATTTTTCTGGGACGGGAATAGTTAACATACAAAAAGGTCTTCTGATTTAGAGATGCCCTTTGTGAGCGAGGCCCAGCGGCGTAAATTCTACGCAATGTCTGAGCGAGGTGAAATCTCAAAAGCAAAAGTTGCGGAGTATGAAAAAGAAACTAAGGGCGACCTTCCCGAACGGGTAAAGGCAAAGAAAAAAGCACAGAAGTATACTGAATCTAAGAAAGGATCCTGAAATGCCTAACTCTATTGGCCGCCGTCTTCGCAGCACAAGCTCGACTGAGGTTGAACAGCTCAAGCAAGAGTTAGCTGTTCTAAAGGAAGCTTATGTGCGTGATATGCAAAATATAAGCACGGATATGAGTGCGCTCAGTCAAAAAATTGATGTAACTCCTTCTGGCGTAGAGCCCAGCGCTTAAAACTTATACTAGGTGTATAGCCGCTAACATCTCGTGGTTTATACACCGTTATCTAATTACAAATACGACAGCGGTTTTCACCGTATTCAGTCCGGCCCAAGCCACGAAGGTTTCGTCGTATTAAGTTCCGGCATTCGGGATACTGGTGCAGACCTTGGCGTAATAACTTCAGGCCCACCTAATAGTGGATCGTGGTACTTAACGACTGAATGGCGTACTGTTCCTCAGGCTGTTTCTGGCTATTGGACAGATTATGAAAATTCAGATTATTTACCGAGCGGTTCTCTAAGTTCTTACAACGGTTACAGACCTTTATCTGTTACTACGATCGCGAATGCGAAGGTCGTAACTTCCACAGGGCCTCAATACGGTTTACGTGACGAGGGGAAATATACGTATTACGGAGGTATCGCTCCGTCTAACCAAAGCTATAACCCGTATAACACCCCCGACGCAAACACAGCCGCCGAAGGTTCCACGGGCGGTGGTGTTACACACCGTAATTACGAAGGTACTTTATTAACTAATATTCTGGGTTCTCAGGGAACCGCTGATCGATCTCAGTGGGTCTATAACCCTCCTGTTTATTGCCAAACGTTTACAGAGACCGTTAGGTCTACAGCTCCGGGTTTAATGTCTTCTGCTCTTCGGTACGTTTATCGGGGTCGCTCTACTCGTTACGCCTACAACTACGGTTCCGTGTACTTACAGGGTTCTGAATCTGTACGGAATATGGTTCATCGGTTTAGTCCCACTGTTAACAGCAGCAATCAAAAATCGATTTAACGCTAAAAATGCGACAGCACAGTGTTCTCCTGGCTCTTTTTGTTTTAAACTAACCTTGTAGTTTTCGGAGATATCGACAGTGTTTGTCGATAACGATTTCCCGAAGCTGCTTGGTGCTGAGTTATATCGACCGCACCCTGCGTATGTAGTCGAAATGGCTGCAGAACCAGTGGTGGTCCATGACTTCTCCAAACAGCCCGGCCAGACAGTTCAGTTAGATCGTTACCGCTTCTGGGGCAACCCTGGTTCTAAGGAATCGCGGGAACGTACAGCCGAACAGACAATCGGCACCGCTAACAGCAGGAATATTGTTAAGGACAAGGTGCTCGTGACTCTTCGCGAGTACACCGGTCCCGCTGACCCGACTGATCCTACTCAGCCCAGCACCTTCAAAATCGCTCGCGAGACTCTGATCACCGCGCAGCGCTTACTGCTGGATACTGGCAACCTGACTGCGTTCCACCAGTCTATCGGTTCGTTAACTCTGCTTGACGACTACCGGCGGTGGCGTGATCGGGTGTTCATCAACGAACTCCTGAAAGCCGTTTCTAAGGGTAAGGCTTCCGACAGCCAGGGTGGCTACTACTACCCCGGCGACCTTGCCGTCGGCGGTCTGACCTACTCTAACGCAGAGCAGGCCAAGTTCGACGTTAAGGACGACCTGCTGCGCGTGGTGAAGAGCCTCCGTAAGCGGAACGTCCCCACCTACCAGGACGGGTTCTATCGCTGCGTCTGCGATCCTACCTTCCTGATGCACCTGCGTCAGAACAGCGACTTCCGCGAGGTTGCACGCTATCCTGGCAACGGCCAAATCAATCCCCTCATGTCGGCGATGCAGCCCAACGCTGCGCTGTACATGGGTCAAGGCTTCGGTCAGGCCACCTTCGTGGCTGGCGAGCCCATCATGCCGACCGGCTTTGTGTTTGAAGGCGTGCGATTCTTCGAATCCACCAACATGCCTTCGCAGACTGCCACGGCAACTATCGGTGGCACCGCAGGTACATACGATACCGCCATCGGTATGTTCTTCGGTCCCCAAAGCGTTGGTGTCGGTATCGGCGGCAACAACGCCCAGGTGCTGCTGAACAACAACGACGACTTCAGCCGTTTCATCATGATGATTTGGAGCCTGTACGCAGGTTTCGAACTTCTGAACGCTGACTTCGCCACCATCGCTTACTCCTTTAGCGTTTGATAAGGAGGTAACTAACGATGGCTATTAATCCTCAGCAAATCGCCGTTGCCAAAATCTATCCTGGCAACTACACCAACGTTCTCCGTTACTGGCACTCCACCAGCAACTTCAGTTTTCTGAACGAGAACGGCACTAACGAGACCTACTCCAATCAGCCGATTGGCGGTCCCGTCGGCGTGGTGTTCCGTCCCGGTTGGATTGCCCAACAGGCTGTTGGTTATGTTGACCTGTCTTATCAGGCCAGCTCCAGCACTAACCAACTGGATTACTACACCCAGCCTTATGGCTCGGGTCAAAACGGCACTAACCAGCCCTTCCGGGCTGCCGACATCATTATTCCGTCTCCTGACGCTTATAAGGATGTCCGTGCCGATATCACCGACGGTATCACCGTGCCTTCTGGCGCTTATGTGTACCGCGTGTCTGTGCGTCTTGATGGCGGCGATGTGATTTCCAGTGGTATCGCTGGTGCTCAGACCGCTCCCGCTCTCGGCGTGGGTCCCGCTCTGTCTTCGGGTCTCACCGTGGCCCCCAGCCCCAGCGGCTTCTTCGCGAACCTCGTGGGCTCCAACAGCCGCATTGAGAACGGCACGTGGAATTCCAGCAACGCCTGGAACGACGCCAACATGCACGTGGTGACTTCGGATACGAAGTACCGTCTGTACAGCACCGCCACCGTTCCTGGCTCCGGTCTGGGTCTCGGTTCTGGTGTGTACGATCCCCGTGCTCAGGCCAACAAACTGGCCGGTCGCAACAAAGCCCTCGGCATCTGCGAAGTGTGCTGGCTCATCCCCGATGAGGCTCCCAAGCGCGATGACCTGGCTCTGCAACCCGCTGGTCTGGTCGAGTCCAACGTGTACACCTCGACTGTTCCCTCCTGATAAACTCAGGCTGGAATGTTCAAGTCCCCTCTTCGGAGGGGGTTTTTTATTGTTTACTGTGCTATAACTAGCTTCAGAGCACTGTCTACATAATGACTGCTGTGACCACGAAGGAATACACCTACACTCCGAATGGTGTAAAAATTGAAGTAATTAGTGAGCACGATGAAGGTGAGTATAAGATGGTGAAATCCTTAACTACCGGGAAGGTTTTCTTCGCTCACCGAAATCAGATTACGGAAGTCGAAAAAGAAGCTGAGCCCGAATCTAAGACTGCAAAGCAACGCCGTGGACGACAAATCGTAAAACCAGAGGTGCAAGCTTTTAATCGTGTAAATATCAACAGCGCTACTCCTCAACTGTTGACGCAAGTTCTTAAAGGCGTTGGTCTTAAGACTGCAACTGAAATTAAAGAGCTGCAGCAATCTATGCCTGGCGAACGCTTTACTAAGCTGGAACAACTGCGAGCGATTACCCGCGTGGATTGGGATTCTGTTTTAGAGGGTGATCACGTTTACGTCGAGTGATTATTTAATGGTTGTAATTATTAGGACGTAGAATATAAATAACGAATAGGTTGTTGTAGTGGCGCAGCTCTCCACTCAAGAACTTCAGCAGATACAAAGTTATCTTGCTGGACAGGGTGTTGTTTTCCAACCGGATACAACTGACGCCACGAAGCGTGAAGTAATTTACGCTGCTATTAATCAGCTCACTCGAAACCCTGCACAGGTTTTCGGGTATCGTTTAGATGATTTTAACTTTAGCCGTGTAGCGTATCATTTAGGTTACAATATCGCTACTGTTCCTGCAGGTGACTATGCTCGCCTAATGGAAGCGTGTAATAGTATTCCTTCTGAATTCTATTACGACAAGATTGTTCAGCAGATCGAACGCTGCGAAGAAGCTGAGCGTTTGACTGAATTAGCTACTGGTCGAGCAACTAGCCGTCAGGAAACAATTCTGGGTGATGTTAGTCGCTCCATTAATATTCAGGACAAGCGTGAAACAGCCAGGATTTGGCGTGAAAACTATTCGTACGAATGCGATCGACTGGCTCATATGTTGTATGTTCCGAATTATCGGGATCCTGTTACTGCTCGTTATCGTTTTGAACGCAGTGGTGGTGAGTTTATTCAGGCCATCCCTGGTCCGCCAGATACGTCGCGAGCGGACCGCTTGTACTTCTATGCAAACTGGCGCTAACATACATTTAGTTATTCCGTAAGGTTATACATGGCTCCACGGATAGACGCAAATCTTTTGCGGAGGTTTGCGGAGAGTGCTCTCTCTGCGCTGGGGGATACAGGTGAGCAGATGCTGCGCCAAGCGGGATATTCGATTCCGGATGTAACGCGCGCAACCTTACGGAAAGCTGCGCAAAAACCTGAGCCTGTAGGAATTTTCAAAGCCCCCGTGGCTGAAGCAGGTGAGCGAGCTGTACAAGGCACATATCGCTTAGGTCGAGAAGCTGCGCAAAAAGCAGCTCCTAAAGCGCAAGAAGTTTTAGAACAAACTATTCGTGCGGTTGCCCCTGCGCGCCGAGCTGAACCTCCGGTTATGGGTGTGTTCACTCCCCCCGCGAGCCCCGCTGTTCGTTCCGTTGTAGAAGCTGCCCCTGATATTGCACGCACTCCTACCGGTGCTCCTGAGGCTCCTGTCCCTTTGGACGGACGTCAGCTCGATCTCTTTTCCGGTTTTAACCGTTTAACTTACCCCAAAGGGACTGTTACCGCTGAAGGCACAAAGGTCGGGGGCTTAACTTACAACCCCGCAGACGTAATGCCTGAGGGCGAGTCCACGCAGTTTGTTCGTGAGCTTGCTCGTAAGTACGGAATTGACGAAGATTTAGCGCTGCAACAAATGCGCAACCCAGGCCCAAGCTTGGCTGACGAAATGTACGGACAAGAGATCCCGCGTGGTACAGGGCTTTTCTCAAGTCCGACACGATTTGGTGTATATCAAGCACGGAACTTAATTGGCAGCAAAGTAGCAGATCTTGCTCAATTAGCTCGCGAGAATCCTGATTTAGTAGCAGGGGGAGCTGCTGGTCTGGCTGGTTTAGGTTTGGGCACTTACGCTCTTACACGCCCCTCTTCTCCTGCCGCACCTGAGACTCCTGCGGAAACTCCGATGGGTCCGACCACAGAAACTGTGGATGCCGGTGGATTAATTAACGACCCGGAAGCTGCCCAAAATCGAATCCGCGCTATCCAGCAGGTTGCAGCAGCTCAAGAACCGGGCGCTCGTGCTCAGTTAGAGACTCCGACTTATCGAGGTGCTGACGGCCAGACCGTCATCGTCACCCGTGGCGAGAATGAAGCGCTGCGTTCAGCTAAGCAGCAGTACGCTAAACCTTCTCAGGGTCAGGAAGCGTTACAGAAGTATTACCGTCAGCGTCAGGCTTACGCTACATACCCTCAGTATCGCGAAGAAGTTATTTCTGAGCTTACTAAGCGTAATGTCTTAGATACTCCTGAACTCGTCACCTGGGCTAAGTCCAATCCGACTTTGGCCTACGAGTTGTTACGAAAAGCTACTGGATCTACCACATTACCTAGTCAGCAATCTGCTCAAGTTAAGCAGACTGTTATTGGTACTCCTATGGGTACTAACACAACCAATAATGCTGTAGGTAACGCCACTGCTGCTGGTTTAAACGCCGCTACAGGGACTCAGGCAGCGTCTGAGCTTACGGATGCTACAAGGCCACAGGTTTATGAGCAGATTCAGCCGTTAGATCCTCGCTTGATCTATGGTTCCTCTTTAAACCTCTTACGTTAAACTTAATAAAAACGATGAACTCTTTTCCTGACTATAGTTTCGTCTTCAATCCCAGTCCCTCGGCAGCTCCTGCTACCAAACCAGGGACTGATTGGACGGCAATTGGTTTAGGTGCCCAAGATTTTCTTACAGGAATTGGGGATGTTGTTCGGGCTGTTCGTGGCGTGCCCGAATCACCTTATCGTGTCGCCGGTTCGCGTCTGCAAGAGTATCTGAAATCTCAAAAGGAGGATGACTACCTCCAGCGGTTGTTAGGCACAATCCTAAGTTCTAGGTCAAAAGAATCGTCTTCTTTTGATCCTAAAGCTGGTAAACCCGTAATTTAATCTAAAGCATTAGGTAAGCATCATGGCCTCGACGAGCACTAACAAACAACCTTGCTTAATCGATCGCCCCTTTCTTAGGGGTGCTCGCGTTACATCGGCTACGCAGAAGTGCGATCCCACTAACCCAAACCTCACCGATCTAATTCAATTAGTCCGCGTGGGGGATCTTCCTTCTGAAGATGCTGCGCTTGTAGAGGACATCACAATCGTCAGTAATGAGGATTATCCGAATAACGCTGGCGTTCGTACAGCCGATATAGGACTTTACGTGTATGCGCCTAACCAGGCGGCACCTTCAACATCGTCGGCTTTAATGGTTGGCCGTTTTGAGGTTGGCCTGAGCGGCGATACATTTGGTTATCCTCTTCCTGTCCAACTTTTCGCTGTAAATGCTCCCGTCCCCAAAGTAGGAGACACGTCCATAGTGGCTCCCATACAAGTTGGTAAGGGAGAGGGTTTGTACCTCGAAAAAGGTTACATCCTCTGTGCTGGATACATCGGTAACGGCCCTTCATCTGTATCGGGTGGCCTTAGTTCGTCCGGTATTACAATCTGGTGTCAAGGAGGGTTCTATTGATAAAGAGTGGGCTCAACATGAGCCCATTTTTTGTTCCTTTTTATTAAAGAAATACATACTTGAGAAACACCATATTTATTAGCTAAAGATAGCTGTGTTTCGTTTGTAGTTGCGAGCAGTAGTTTTATCTCAGCTACTTCTCTTTCAGTAAGTTTGCTTGCTCTATTTTTAGATCCAGTATTATTAGGTTGATTAAACTTTCTTTTATTTTTTTGTTGTTCTGATCTAGAAGACCATTTACAGTTTGAGGGTTCGTAGTTTCCGTCATTATTTATACGATCCAAGGAATATTCTTGGGAGGGTTTTTCTCCCATATCGGTTATAAAATTTAGAAAACCTTCTTTCTGGTATTTTTTTGTTTTATCTGGCAGCCACCGGTCACATATTGTTATTCCTCTTCCTCCGTATCTGGGATAAGCCGAATGATTTTTTCTGTAGCAACGATCTACCATAGATTTATAAGTATTCCAGAGAGGATGCGCACACAAACATACATTTGTCATAATGTTCACAGAAACTTATTCTAAGGTATCATGGCCAGAAAAAAAGGGTCCGACAATTTTGGGTTTCGTGATTTCAAGGCATCAAAACCTGTAGAGCAACCGAAAACGATACGGGGCTCGGACAATCGTTTAGAGTTGTCCAGCCCTTTGCCGTTTAAGCGGAGATTTCGTCCAGCTACGGGGACGAAAGATTTTAGTGTTATAAGCGAGTATGACTACGCTTCGCTCTGGGTGCGTTGGCGCCGTGGCTATGAGCTTGCGATGTACTCTCAGCAAGCTTATGACGGATTAACTTACTCTTTTAAATATTTTCCTCAGGGAAACCCAGGAACAGGTGTCTTCGTCCCTGGTGCTTGCTTTATGTATCCCACAACGCGTTCTGACATGCGTATGTGGATGGTTGGGGTCAGACCTCGTGACTCTTTTAACTTTCTAAATTTCGGTTACTCCGTATCGTCTGTAACTAAGTACAACGAAGACACTTATGCTGTTCAATTAAATACTCGGTTTGGTGCCCCTATATCCTTCTTTACAGGAGAGGTTTTATCTAATCGATTTAATGCAGATGGATCTGAAAAACAGTACGGGTATAACAACTACACGGTCACAGCCGTGGGCTTTAATAACGTCCCGCTAACGCCTACGTTTGCCCCTATTTTTAACACATTATTCTTATCAGTAAGCAAAGGTAAAAGTTGGTCTGTAGTTGACGCAACGACACTTGCTGTTCCCGCGTCTGGTCCGCCAGCTATTGGCGAATATCTGACAACCGAAATGCGGGCGCAATGCACATGCCCTGATTTCCTCAATCGTGAGAATTTAAATTTATGGGATGTGTCTCTGCGTCAGCGGTATCCATACACGCGTGTTCAGAACATGGATCCGGGTTTTTATGACGCTGGTCCAAACCAAGCACAGCGGCTTAATAACTCCTCAGATGATCCCGGCTATGCACGGGCCTTCGGATTTATCTACTTAAACGAAATTTATAACATAGCAAGTTACTCTGAAGCTAGTTATTCAGACCCTAACTTGTATTACTTTCAGCCCAAATGGTGTAAGCATATATACGCTGCTATGTGGGATATGCAGTTGAGATACAACCAGACGACAACGACTTCACCGTGGGTTCTTCATCAGCCGAATGATGAGCCTATGAACGAATACTACAGGGAGAAATTCGATAGAGATTTAGAGAAACAGTTTACGTTCTTGAAGCGCGAGAAAGATCTGGTGTGGTGGCAACGATATAGCCCGACAAAGGACGGTATGCCTGACCGCATCATGTTGCCTGATATGTACAACATGATGGCGAAAACATTAAATGTTGGGGGGTTAGACAGCGCCACGCCTATGCGTCCGCAGGCGTTTGACATGTTTACGTTTGATACCTTTGATCCCTTTGCTCCTGTAAGTCCAGAAAACCTACAAGTTTACGACGGCGGTACGTATGCGTACGGTTCTCCGGTATCGATGCCGGTTAACATACTGGACGGAACAACGTATAAAAACGGTACACAGGCTTTTGTACCTGCTTTCGCTTTGAACGGAGGAACTTATTAATGACATCAACCCCTGTTGTCTTTCTCTTAAAAAGATCTGGTCTTTCCTCAGACCGTCCCAGCGGCGTTATTTTGCAGGGAGGCGAGCCTGCGCTTTGTTTCGGTGCTGCGGATCCAGGACTCTACTTTGAAGATTCTGCGGGTTCTGTTCGCAAAGTAGGCCCAGCCCATTATGGAACAACCGCACCTAACTCTTCTCCGCAAGGGTTAGCGGGAAACTCCACGGGGGAGATGTGGACCGATAGCTCAACCTCAGAGTATTACTTAAGAGTCTGGACAGGATCAGCGTGGCAAAAAATTGGAGCTGCGTTTTCTGACTCCGCTACCATAGCCACCTCGGCTGCTACTGCTGGATCTGCTGTCTTAGCGTCCGGTGCTGTGTTAGCGTCTGGCGCTATTTTAGCCTCTGGAGCAATCCTTGCGTCAGGCGCTATTAAATGCGCAGATATCGGACTGAGTGGATTACCTGCTCCGAGTAGTTACGCTTCTGGATCGCTTTTTTATCAGATACAGCCCTCAGGTACTTTCAGCGCCGGATTATTTGTCAGAGCTTCAAATACTTGGCTTCAGGCCTGATCGCGCAGCGTGGCCTTTAAAAACCACGCGGCTTTGAACATCATTTTCACAAGATCCGCCATGTAGTTTTCTACATCGGGTGCTTGTGCTTCGCGAGCGAGAACGCCGGTTTCTTTAGCCATCATGCCTGCGTTCTCTAAATTCTTTACGTAAGTCGTTAAGGACTCTCGGGCGGTGTAAGATTTAACATGTTTGAAACCTTTGTACGCTCCTGTTAAACCTCGTGCACACATAGGCATGAGGTAGTCCATAGAGCGGACAAACTCAGCAACACTGTCGAATTGATCGATGTGATCTTCGTACTGTTGTTTTAAAAACTCGTGAATAGGTAAGAACAGAGGGCCTTCAATATTTAAGTGAATGAGGTGAGCTTGTAAGTACAGTTGATTTAAGTAAGACCCGACGACTACGAGTTGATCGATAAGTTCGCCAACTGTAGCCGTCGGTTTTTGTTCCGGCGCCTCGGACTGCATAAACCCCTCAGCGTGGGGCATCTCTGCGGGTGTTTCGAAAGCGCCGGAGAGAGTCATATCAGAATTGGCAGGCCGAAGGCGCCGCCACGGTTTCTTCAGCCTCTACTTTAGCGGTAGAAGAACTTTGAAGATACTCTTCGAGTGCTGTTTTATTCACTCGGTACAGCGATTTAGCACCGTTGGGCTGGAGGTTAACGTAAACGGACTTAGGCCAACCGCCGGGCTGATTAGCCTCCGACAGAGCAATACGCTTACGAACAAAACCGGAGCTGCAGTTTAAAAGCTCAGCAGTTTCTGCAATGGTCAGGAGTGTCTTACCGTCCGGCATTGTATATGCGGAGAAAAAGCAACGCATTTATATTAGCTCTATTTGCTCTGTGCACAGCGCGACTTGTGCGACTAAAGGAGTTCTTAAGCTTTGTTTTCTCTGATATTAGTTTGAACGCTTACGGTTATGCTTTCCTTTAAGTCCCAACTCTTTTTTTACTTTTGCAATGGTGCTTGTAGAAACGTTTAAAGTTTCTTGAATTTCTTTTACATAAAAACCTTGATTAATGAGTTCTTCTATTTTTTTATATTTTTCTGTGTTACGTATGCGCCAGGTGTCTTTTATCTTCTGTTTAGTTTCATTACTCCGTTTTTTACCTTTATGAGCTTTAACAGGATTTTTGAGTTTGGCTTGTTTTAGTTTATCTTTATGTTCTTGTGTTAGTTTTTTGCCTTTGTGAGCTTTTCTTATTTTTTTCTTTACAGAGTCTCTTTTAGCTGGGTTTTTTTCTCCTACTAAACCTCCTTGCCCGCCCTCTGCGATGTTGTAAACTGGTTTTAATAATGCTATCCATGCTTTTTCTCGTTCATCAATATTTTCCAAACTTGCGAATTCTATTACACCTTTTATACCTAACTGTTTTAATTTATTAGGGATTACACCTCCTGTATAGTAGTTATATTTAGATCCTGTACTTTTACCTATATACTTAATTGTTCCTTTGTAACAAAGAGCGTATATATGAGGAACAGAGAAAGTATTATTAAAATCATAGGGAGATCTCCATTTATACTTAAAATGTAAAAAATCAGGTAGCTTAGAAATGTCCATTCGAATAGCTGGAGAAATTTTTTCAAAATTTAACTCACCAAAACGAGATGTTCAAGGCGGAAAAGAGTTCGCCGTGGCGGCTAAGGAGGGAGATCGGGTTCGTTTAGTGCGGTTCGGAGACCCCAATATGGAAAATAAAAGCGACGATCCTAAACGACGTGCTGCATTTCGCTCTAGGCACAGTTGTGACGAGAAAAAGAGTAAGTTAACACCAGGCTACTGGAGTTGCAAATCATGGTAGTATATAACTATTAAGTAATTCTGTGTTCCGCCTTAGTTAGTTTGTTTTCTGCTAGAGCTAGACTTGAATTAGCTGGCTTAGGAACATGGCTTCGCGTAAGTCTGATGAGTCTCAGAATATAAACTGTCAGCTTACACTTGAAGACGAGTTTGTTCTGACCCGGATCAGAGCAAAAGCGTACTCTTTATCTAACAAAGATCGAGATCAGTATTTGTGGTCTACCGTTTTTAAATTAATTTGCCGCGAACGTGCCTATAAAGCTGTTATGGCTGAAGTAGGAATAGCGATGGACACTAACATGAACCTGTTCGATGATGATCTTGAATTAGAGGAGTAAACCGCCCGCGTGGTTTTACAATAGGTAATAAGAAACGTTTAGCGGTTTTTGCTGGCATGGCTACGGATTACAGGGAGCTAGCTCGGCAAAAAGCGGCTAAGTATGGGCTAATACCTGAGGTTTTTGAGCGTCAAATAGCGGCTGAGTCCAGTTTTAATCCTGATATAATTTCTGGTCGAATAAAGTCTAGGGCGGGTGCTTTAGGTATTGCTCAAATAATGCCTTCCACGGCGGCTTCGTGGGGAGTTAATCCCCTAGATCCTGTCGCAGCCTTAGATGCGGCAGCCAAAAATATGGCCGCATATGTTAAGACGTTCGGAGGAGTGGGAACAACAGATCCTGTAAAAGTTCGTACAGCGTATGAAAAAGCTTTACAGGCATATAACGCTGGGCCAGGCAGCGTAGGTAAGTATCTGCCGGCAGCGACAAAAAGTTATATTAGCAAAATTGTAGGCCCCGACAAGTTCAGCTTTACCGAAGCTGTTCAACGCGGTGTGGGCGCTGCTGTTAGTTCTCCAGACACTGCACCCGCTCCAACTCCTGTTGAGCCTATTAAGTTACCTCGGTTTGATTTCAAGGGAGCATTAACCGATATCGTCTCAAGTTTTGCTCAGAAAGTTAACGCACCGTCAGAAAGCTCGAATGCTTTTAAATATTTAGAGTTAGCTAATGCTCTTGATCAATCTGGTAATCCGGAAAGTTTCGCTCTCGCTGAGGCGTATAGGGCAAAAGCTTTAGAAGCTTCTATGCAACCTATATCAAAAAATAGACCAGAACCTACAGATTTGTTAGGGCAGATTTTGCAAGCAAAAGTAAAAGAATCGCAGCATAACGCTGAGGCCGCAGCATTAGAGCAACAGATAAATAAATCCATAGGGGCTACTCAGGCTGCAACTACAGCTCCAACACAATTAACTCCGGGTAAAGGATTAGCTCTAAAAGGAGTGACGATAACCTCCCCCGTAGATACTTCAGGTGAACCTGGGTTTGACTTTGTTATTCCCGGCGGACGTGGTGCCACTTTTACAACTCCGTTTAAAGCTCAGGTTCTTAAAGTTGTTAACGATCCATGGGAAACCAATTTAGAGAAAGGGCCTGGTCGTAGGGGTTACGGAAACTACGTTGATATACGAGGGGTTGACCCCATAACAGGGCGTCAATTTGATGTTCGGTTAGCGCATTTCGATAAACTGAACCCAGCCTTAAAGCCCGGTGCCGTAATCGAAGCGGGTACACCTATTGGTACTCAGGGAAGGTCAGGTTCTACAACCGGAGCACACGTATCTGCTGATTTCTACGACCCAGGAAAAAACACAGCGAGTGCAGATATACTTAAATTACGTGACAGAATTCGCGATAGACTGGCTAAAGGACTTCCAGTTTTTGAGTAATGGGCGCCCCTAAGTCACCGACAATAAATATGCCCAGTTTTAACGAAGGGCTTGCGCAACGTATTATCTCAGATGCTATTCAAAAGCAATCTGAAACCGAAAATAAGTTACTCTCTCGCGGCGATTACTACAGGGGACTTGGGGAACAAGCGCAATCTGACTTAGATAAAATTTTCGGTCGTAGCGGAGCCGAGGCTCTAGGCCGTTATGAGCAAGCTTTTGCCACAGGGATCCCAAATATTCAGTCGGAGTTTGAAGCGAAGCAAAAGCGCGCCCCCCAAATCATAAAATCCTCTTCTTACGCGGATTTAGCAGATTCTCTTAAAGGCTCTGCCCAAGAGTACACAGCAGGTATGCGTGGAGCCACAGGAGATGCTAGTGCTCGGTTATATCAAGCTTTAATGGCTCCCTCTGTTTCCTTTGATGCTGTAGCGCAAACACCTACATTTAATAAGTTATACGATCCTCGGTTTATGTCGCTAGCTACAAAGCCTCCCACGGTGCAAAGTGATGTTGATTCTATGAAGAGTCTGTATACATACAATGTCTGACTCCATCAGAGAGTCAAAACACGAACGTAAGGTTCGCTTTCATGGCGAAGCCCCGTTTGCGAAACACGATTACCGATACCGGAGTCGTGACGTAATACGTATGGCAGGGCAAGTCTGGGCTGAAAGTGCTCAGGAGCGCCAAAACAGGCTGTTGAGAGAGCGGACCTTAAAAAAGACGCGCCAGACCCCCGTGGGAATCGGATTCGGTGACGACGATTCCTTTGGCCCCGATGACACGTATAAGTCTGTGCGATTTATTAGCAATAGACCCGCCCCAGCGACGTATACATAGATTTAAATTGTGCGATGTGTTGTTCTGTATTTAAATAATGAGGGAGATATAGGATAAACCCTAGACAACGAGTGCCTCCTAGTTTGGGTAGCCCAGGACTGTCTATGAGCAGATCAGGGTGATTTTTTAGAACGCAGATTGGTAAATCTATATCTAATTTTTGAGTGACTAGTAAAGCGACTTCGGTAGACGTCAAGAAAATTATGGCTTGTTCGAACTCTCCTCTCCTGTACTTACGTAAACACTCTTCTAGCCAAACTCGTTGAGCAGACTTTTGAAATCGTCTGCGACGAGTAAATAACAAGGTTTCTTTAGGCTGCTCCGTGGTAGTTAAGAAGTCTCTAGGTGGATAAAGATAGACATTTTTAGCCTTCCAAGTTTGCGCTAAACCGTTCTCTTTGATCGTGAAATATCTGTATGCGTTAATTAAAGTGTTAGCTTCTGAGCTTGATGCAGGATCTAGATCGATTTGACCATCAAAAAAAGAGGTTGTTACTCCTACGACGTTCGCAGGAGAGACAAAATCAATCTCGGATAATGGCATTAGAAAATTCGTTTAGTCGCTCTTCTGCAGCATTTAAATCAATTAAATGAATACTCATAGCTTCTCTATTAACCAAGACGACTACGGCAACCTCATTTTTTTGTTCTTTATCTACTACAACTAAAAGCTTCTCCAAGAATTGTTTGAGCTGATCATCCATTATCTCCTCTGCGAGAGCTATGTCCTTCCTGATGTCGGACACAGACATATAGGTACTGGCTTCAGGAGCCGAAGGGTTAAAGAAGAGTGCGCCCGCTCCCTCAGCTTTCTTAAACTCGTCGTGGAGAGTAACGATATCTCCCACGATCATCTTTACAGCATTTAAAGCGATACGATTTTGTACTTCGCTTTTCCCAAAAATACTGTTTGCTAATTTAGAAGCGGGTTGGCTCTTGCTCATAATCAATACCCTGTAAAAGAAGTCCAGGCATCCTTGAGCACTTTAGCTGCATCAAACAAGAAATTACTTGTGTTGGTTTCCGAAGGATCCAACTTGCAGTAGTGCCTACCTTCAACTAAGCCAGATTTTCCTTGAGACGTTACACCCTGGTATATCAGTTTATCTACAGTTATTGGTGATACCCCTAAACGCGCAGCGATTGCTTTTTTGTTAACAAACGCCGTGGTGATTCCGCCTGAATTGGAGTTGGCAATGATCTGAAGGCTTGTGTCGATGTTCTTCAGAACATCCAGCAGTTCTTTCGGAAACATAAGAAAAGATGTGGAGGCTGCCAAAGCACTTGACGTCAAGCACTTCGGTTCACTTGCGGCAGATCGGAAACGGTAAAAACGATCTGCGCCTCCACGGTACTAGCTCACGACCGTTCTTGCTAGAGCTAGTGGCCTAATTCTAAGGTTGCCGTAACCATTGAGCATCAGATAAATCCGATATCGGCGTGGTTTTACGGGTATAACCTATTCGCACAGATTTGAATATGTCTGATGATTCAAATCGTGACCGATGATGCGCAGGATTTACGCAACCGATCGTACGACATATTCGCTTCAGTTTAAAATTTCCAATATCTGCTTTATAAAAAGCGTATAAAACGTTTTCTATACGCATCTTCTTTTTATTGATTGTTAGTGTCGTATAGTTTGATTTCCAGCAATCGGCTAAATCTCTATTTTGCAGTGTTAATTGGCTGAATAAAGCTCTTAGTTCGGGTGTGATTTGGTTTAGATCAGGTTCAAAAGGCGGATCGTCTATTTCTTTAAGACAATCCGCGCACACTGTATCTGTTTTGTTGTGAAAACGATTCCGAATACAAATCAAAGTAGGGACTCTAGTTGCTCTACAAAATCTTTAGGTTCGTCAATCAGAAGCTGAATGACTTTGTTTACTTTAGAGCCTGCATCAATTGTGTTGGCTTCACGTTTATTAAGTAAGAGCCAATACTTATATGCGTTAAGCATATAAAGATGCGTTTGTTTTGCTCGGAGAGCCTGCGCTTTCCAGCGCTCAAATTCAAAACTGGATGAGTGCCGACTGCTTCCGGTCTTCAGTTCGAGTTCACGAACTTCAATCTGAAGATCGATGTCGCGGATTGTGTACTCCGTCGCAGAGATTTTGGCCTCACACTCGTGGAGAGAAGTCGGCTCAGCGTTGTCCGAATAAATCCACGTGGGGAGGTTTTCGATGATGTACTCTTTAGACCAGAGACACGGTTTAGTTTCTTGTTCGTAAGTCATAGATCTAGAACTGAACGAATAACTGTATTGAATTTGCCGTTTATGACATAAAGAACGTGTGACTCAAACGAGACCTTAATGACCAGTCCGTATTTTTGGAGCTGTTTTAGATCCCGTAAGAGTTTTTGTTTAGAGAAACCAATTTCACTAAGAAGTTCTTTTGTCGATAAAGGCTGACGGAAGTTTAGCAGGTGTATCAACTCCGCGTGGAACCTTATGCAAGCAGCGATTTTTTTAAATTGGTGATCGTCCTTAGAGAAAGCGAACAGTTGTATTTTATTTCGAGCATTTGTTTCATGATTTTGGGGTTCACGTTGTTCATAGTCCATTTGTAGACATCCTTTTTCATTTCAGGTGTTACTTTTGCCGCTGGGCTTGCGGCCAGCATCATATGGTAAGGATTAACGCATAAAGGATCATTGCATGTCGATAGAATCTTATCAGAGCGCTTCAGCTCAACGTTAAAGAATTTGGAATAAACGAAGCGCCGTGGACGCATAACCGTGTTTTTATCGGTGTCAACCAACCGGCAGAAGTCCTTAGGGAGGTGCAGATGCGCTTCCTTAGTTATCGAGGGTCGGTTTTGCGTAAACCAGACACCGATTTTATCGGACGGTGTTTTTGCGTTTTTAAGTTCGTGTAAACACGTCTGACACGCGTATAAACCTGAGGATGGGTGAATTTTACGTAAATCAGAAAGCGCCAGCAGATAAGGATTTGATCGCTGACACTTGCACGTGAACCGAACTGTTTCTGTAAATACCTCAACCTTGAAGGAATCGAGGGTGTAGCACTCTTGTACTACCGAATCAGGGGGCTTAGCGGGCTGCGGCTCAAGCAGACCGAAGATCGCAATCAGGTCCATAGGGCTCACCTAATGACACCAAGTGCTCTAGTGCTCACACAAGGATAGCACGGTCCGACTGGCTTTAAAAAGAAACTTTTTTTGGACTGGATCTGGTTAACGCGTTTTGCCACCTTATTGGAGTTTTTAAATGTGTTGGGTTATTGGGCTATTTAAAAATCCAGCCGGGCTGGAATCTAAGGAACGCGTTGTATTATATAATTTAATTTTAAATTAATTTAAATAACCCTGCTTACACGCAATTCACGTTAAGTGAAACGGCCGAATAAAAAGTTTTTTCGGTTCAGTTTGCCAGGAGAAGCAGCGTGGTAGTACGCAATTTAAGCATTCCTTTAGGTGCTGTGTTACTGTTGGGTCAGTAGATCCTTTAAAGATCAGCCATGACTTCAGTACCCACTAAAGATTCAGCATTCTTAGAGACTCCAGAAACCGATTTTTGGCAAGAATGCCGTAAGCGGGCTCAAGAACTGGGTATCCCTGCCTGGAAGCTTGCGGAAGAGGGCTTCACTCATTGGGGTGTTGACAAAGAAAGACCGGTTCGGTAGTCTACTCCTGCATTACTTGAATTTTTAGATGCAGGAAGCTGGAACACTGGAAGAGCGGACCGACCGTTTTCGTCAGGTTTACGAACTTTATCTAGACGGAATGTCCTTCCGTGAAATCGGGGTGAAGTTTGGTGTTTCGCACGAATGTATTAGACAGTTGCTTAAGCGCGGCTCAACAGTCGAGGAATATAAAGTCTTGAAGATGTATGCCGATAAGCGGCGCGGCAGAACCTGGCAGACTACAGAAGCTATAAATCTGCTGAACGAGGGAAATTCTTGTTCTCAGGTAGCTAAAATCTTGGGTGTTTCACTCAGCGCTGTAAAACGTCTTTCGGCTGAGTACAACAAAAAGAAAAAGTTATGATTATGAAAACAATGTAGATTTCGATTTTGATTAAAAGTTTCGGTAGAATGTGGGTTAGGAGGCGCTGTGTCTATGTCTGACGTAAATACACCGCCTTGTTTAACTCATGGAGTTTTACCCAGACCACTACACGAACCTAACTTTCGTGGCGCGGTCGATACTATCGTACAAATAATCGAGACCGTCAGCGGCGTGGGCACAACTTCTTATTCTAAATGTTCTTATGGATATGAAGCTAACTTTTTAGGGCTGGTACGTGCTCTAGAAGATTTAAACACTACGATGAGCGGAATATCCGCTGGCGGAGGTGTTTCCTCTATTCAGGCTGGTTCCGGCATTTATTTCAGCAGCAGCGGCACAGCTACCGTAATTAATGCCTCTGTTACTTCGGCCTCTGGTATTTCCTTTACAGCAGGGTCTGGCCTTTATTTAGTTGGTAGCCAGTTCAACATCAACTATGACAATGTATTTCAGGGTTCAGTCTCTGGTCATATCCTTGGCGCTGGTGATAACACTGTTAGCTATAGCGGCAACACCGTAACGATTAGCGGAAGCGGGACAACCGGAGGCGGTGGCGGCGGAGGAGTGTCCGTTGTGGTCTCCGGTTCGCCTGGCGTTGGGTACACTAACGGTTCGCTCTGGTTCGATACTAACCAGGGGCGGATGTTTGTGTACGCCAGCGGCAATGGCGTTACTTCCGCCCCCGACTGGTATCAGACGAACGCCGAGGCTCTTGCCTACAAGAGCGAGCAGCCGCCCTCTGGAACCGGCGCCAATGCTCCCGCTCGCGACGGTAGCCTCTGGTTTAACACCCTGCTGGGCTCGCTCTTCGTCTACGACGCGACAACCAGCGGTTGGTACGAAACCGGACCTAGCCGGGGTATCAGCTACAGCGTCGCCGCGCCTGCTCCTAGCACTGAGGGCGCTATCTGGGTTCAGTCTTCCACGACTCTGGTCAAGGTTTGGAACGGCTCTTCGTGGGCTGACATTAACATTGATGGAGGTGTTTATTAATCATGCCTAACAGACAACTCTGTAAGCGTACCGCTTCTGGTGTTCTACAAGGCGACCCTTTAGTCGGCCAGTTGATTATAAATACACCATCCGGTTATTTATATACAACGCGAGATGACGGCTCCTTAGTCCTTATTAACGGGTATCTCCCTTATTACGGATCTTTTTATGACACAACTACACAAACAAACGCATCAGGTACTGCAGTAAATAAGCTTTCGTATAACACAACAGCAGAAGCTCGCGGAGTGGCTGTTGTATCAGGGTCTCTAGTTCAAGTTGCTAACTCCGGAACGTATAACGTTCAGTTTTCGGCTCAGTTGGAAAAAGGTAACGCTAGTACAGACGAGATTTATATTTGGCTTGCAAAAAATAATGTAAACGTACCTAATAGTAATACTGCTGTAACTATGAAGGGAGCAGCAGAGCGTATGGTCGCCGCGTGGAATTGGGTGTTGACTTTAGATAGAAATGAACATGTAGAGCTTAGATGGAACTCTACAGACACAACTACGCGTATTCTTTATTCTGGCGGATTTAACTCCCCTACACGCCCTGATATTCCTTCTGTTATTTTAACGGTTAATAGAGTTGCTTGACGTTTCTGTTTTTGCTCCTACACTGATCTGGTCGCTTTTGCTCCATGGCAAAACCCAAATCTAACGTCGTCAAAATCGAGTCCAAGCCTAAGAAAACGCGTCAAGGTAACGGCACGAACTCACGAGCTTCACATGGTCGTAAGAAAAAAATTGGACAAGGTAAATGACGATAACTAAGCGAGACGGCGCTGGTCGTATCTCTCAAGTGAACGTACTTGAACGTTTATCTAAGTTTATGGGAGATACTGACGAGGAATGCTGGGAGCTTCCTTATAAGGATCGAGGCCCTGGCGGCCATTTACGCATTAGACGCGATGATAAAAAGAGAGTACAAGTCCACCGCCTAGCATGGGAAGCTTTCAATGCTGAACCTATTCCTGCTGGACTTTTTGTTTTACATACTTGTGATAATCCCTGTTGTTTTAATCCTAATCATCTTTATGTAGGTACACTTACACAGAATGCTCAGGATCGCCTTAATAGAACAGGTCTTACTAGCTATGCCCGTAAAATACCAATTGACGAACTACCAAAAATTCTTGTAAGCACTTCTTCTGCAGACACTCTGGCTAAAAAATACAAAGTAACTCGTGCGCGCATTCTTCAACTTTGGCGGGGAAAATATGTTTCTAGTAAGCGTTAAACTTTAAGTAGATCTAAGGTCGAGATGTCGTTAGTCACTTTTAGGCCAGGCGAAAACATCTCGACCGGTGATGTCGTCTTTGTTGGTGCAAGCGGTTTGGCTTTTAAAGCCAACGCTATTTATTCGGATCAAGCTTCTGCTGTCGGTATTGCTACGACTCCCGGCACGTTTGGTTCTGGTTTCCGCGTGGACACTGATGGTGTTTACGCCAATTACTCGGGGTTAACTCCGTCGGATAATCAGTACGTTGCGCTTTCGCCTTCGGGCGCTGTCGTATCTTATAGCGGTTTTATTGATCAATTAAGTCTTTCGTTTATTCCTGGCGCTTACCTAACCGTTATTGGACGCGCTATTTCTACATCAGGTGTTTCCATCGAGCGTGGGCGACCTATTTTCATCAACAACACAGCGTCTCGACTTTTTCTTGAGTCAGGTACTGTTATTGTTGGGGATGCTATGCTTTTAGAGGATGGTTCCTATATTGATTTAGAAACCAACACTCCGTAATTGCAATGCCTAATCAGAAGATATCTCAGTTAGCTGCAATTACAACGTTAGCTAGTGGTGATTATTTCCCCGTTGTACAGGCTTCTGGAACTACAAATAAACGTGTTGGCGTAGACGTTCTTGACGGTCGTTATTATTCGACCGCAAGCGGTGCCGCTGCTTTAAGTCGGGCTAATGAGGCTCTAGCTTCTGGTAACGCTGGTATTTTAAATGCCGGAATTGCTCAGGCTTCGGGTAACGCTGCTTTAGCTTCTGGTAACGCTGCCTTAGTCCTCGGTTCTCTGGCTTTAGCATCTGGAAACCTGGGTATTGCTAACGCTGCAACAGCTTTAGCTTCGGGTAACGCTGCTCTTGTTTCTGCAGCGTCTCGTCTAAGCCTTGGCGGCGGTACTCTTTCTGGCGCCCTAAATGTTTCTGGATCGATTGACGCTTCTGGCGTCATTCGTGACCGAATTGGCGATCTTCGCGCCATCCCTCAAACCAGCGTGGGGACAAGCACCTACACGCTAGTTTCAGGCGACATCGGTAAGCATATTTCTATCGCTTCTGGTGTCGTTACAGTTCCTAGCGGTGTGTTTACTGTTGGCGCTGCCGTTTCAATCTTCAATAACTCGTCCGGTACTCAGATTGTTAGTGGTCAGGCTGGAACTGTTCTCCGCCAGGCAGGGACAACAAATACTGGTCAGCGCTCCATTGCAGCGTATGGTTTAACAACAGTTCTTTGTGTTGCTGACACGCAGATCTTTGTTATTACAGGCGCTGGAATCTCCTAATGAGTGGCATATTTTTAGCTCTTCTGGCTGGAGGCAAGCGAGCCTTACCTTCTGTTATTGAGTATTTAGTAATAGCCGGAGGAGGCTCTGGAGGAAGTTCTTATTACGGAGGCAGCGGCGGTGGCGCTGGCGGCTACCGCTCGTCCGTTATTGGAGAATCCTCTGGGGGCGGTGCCTCTGCAGAGTCCACGATTAATATTCAAACCGGTGTAAATATCACAGTTACGGTAGGTGCTGGCGGAGCTACGCTAGGAAGTTCTGGTAGTTCTTCTACCTTCTCTACCGTAACTTCTACCGGCGGTGGCGGCGGTGTTAGCGACGGCGCAGGCGTTTCGGGAGGTTCTGGTTCTGGCGGCTCGACCTCCTCTGGTGGCGCCGGAACAGCAAATCAGGGTTATGCCGGAGGCAGCAGTAGCGGAGTGTCTGCGGCCGGCGGTGGTGGAGGCGCAGGCCAGGTAGGGAACACAGGAGGCCAGGGCTACGGGGGTAATGGTGTATCCTCGTCGGTTACGGGCGTAGCAACTTTTAGAGCTGGCGGCGGCGGGGGAGGCACTTATTTAGGGTCAGGTGGGGCTCCTGGAGGCAGCGGCGGCGGGGGCAAAGCAGCCACCGGCACAGTGCCTGCCGATCCTGGCACAGCGAATACCGGCGGCGGTGGTGGCGGCGCTAACTACAGCCCCACACAAGCTGGAGCAAATGGTGGTTCTGGTGTTGTGATCCTCCGCTATCCCGATACCTTTACAATTTCCAATCCTGGCGGCGGTTTGACGTTTTCTACCGCTTCCGCCGGGGGTTATAAAGTAACAACGTTTACTGCCGGGACCGGCAACATACAATTTGCTTAATCATGGCACATTATGCTTTCCTTGACGACAACAACGTTGTAGTCGAAGTTATTGTAGGTGTAGAAGAAGGTTCTGATGGTATTAACTGGGAACAAAAATATGGCGAATTTCGTAACCGAGTTTGCAAGCGAACAAGTTATAACACTTTCGGTAACACGCACAGGTACGGAGGCACACCGTTCCGCAAAAACTATGCAGGGATCGGTTACACCTACAGTTATGAGTTAGACGCCTTTATTCCCCCTAAATCTTTTAACAGCTGGGTTTTGAACGAAGAGACCTGCCTGTGGGAAGCACCTATTCCCTACCCCACTGACGGCAACATTTATAGTTGGGACGAAGAAACTCTTAGTTGGGTTCCTGTTGCGATTTAAACCCCTCGCCCTGTTTATAATTTAGGTAGCAATTTGAGATACATATTGTGACTGATCGGGCGATATTTAACCGAAAATACACAGACTATACGCCTGCATCTACTCAGGTTTGGTTAGTTAATGGTGCTGGTGTTACAACACTGCCCGTAAAAAGTCAGACTTTTGTTGCGGGCACTAACTTAATCCAGGGCGACGTCGTTTATGTCAGCGGAACGCAAGTTTTCCCAGCCACCGCTGCTAGCGGAGACGCTTCTTTCAAGGTAAATGCGGTTGGGTTTACAACGACTTCCGCTACCGTAACAAGCGGAGTCAGCGTGGTGTTCGATGATATTGCTCTTATCAACTCGTCAAATTTAGTCGGTGAAACTCAGCTAGTTCCTGGTCAATATTATTATCTGTCTAAATTTGCTGGAAAGATAACACAATACGTTACAGCTTCTGGTTCTGTTACAGCATCTGGAGGTTACTCTAACTTAGTTTCGTTAGGAGTTGCTTTAAGTCCTTCTGAGTTAGCTGTGATGATTGCTCAACCCGTTAATTTGTACGGTTAATCGTATAATTTAGAAAAGGGTATGTCATGGCGCTCCGTAAACCTCTAGTCATTATCAGCGGGCTTCAGTCGGAGCTTCCTCCTGGTGATTTCGTAGAGGGCGTTCAGCTCACCTTAGTCTCAAACCCCAGCGGCCTTTACTTAAATGGCACAAATTTAGGGTTTGATGGTGTTGCTCAGCGCACTGCAGAAAGCGCTTTAGCTAGTGGTAACGCGGCTTTAACGATTCTTGCAAGTGGGGTTCCTTTCGTTGCTCCTAATGCAGTAACAACTGTTAGTATTAGTGGGAAACAGGTTACTACTGAGAAGATAGCTGATGGTGCGATAACTTCTGGCCAATTAGCTCCCTCGCTCGCCACGTTACTTAACCCGAACTATTTCATCGATCTTCTTTGAGCTATGTCTTACCAGACTGACCTTGTAGATAAGCTCAATAACGTTAACGTCAACACTGCGAGCACTGACGATTTATACGTCTTAACCAAGGCTTTTTTTGAGAGTCCGATCGGTCTTGAGTACATCCCTAAGACTTTCGTAAAAAACCTAAAATCGCGTCTTTTGAACGCGGGCACAACAGCGCCTCGCGATATCGGTCTTCTTCAGAAGTCGATTAACTATTTGAATTTTGCCGCGTTCCGCGTGGCAAGCACCAACACATTTACACCTAGTGTAAACGCTATTATTTCACCTGCTCTTGATGATACCGATTTAGATTATCCTATTTTTACTGCAGTTTACGCACCTCGTCTTCCTGACGGGATGCTTATGAGGACTGTTAATATTCCTTCTAATACGAACACAACTATTGGTAACACTGTACGTTTAGCTCCTGCTTATCCAGGCAGCACATTATTTAGTACATCCAATCGACAGAATCGCTTTCAAAGCGAAATTCCTTTTCAGTTGGGCGATAAGTTAACTATTTCGTTTAACGGTACTCGGGCCTCTATCGGCACCACAAATAATCTCCCTGACGCCAATTCTGGGTATAACGCTCAGAATGGACCCAATCCCACAACTTCAGATAACTTTTACACGGTTCTTTCTCGTTCTTCGGCACCTAATTCTTTTGATGTGTCCCTCGCTTATGGAAAAGACTGGATCGTTGTACAGGACAATGCCAAAGTTTCTTCTACAAATGCGAATGCTTATGCTTATGTACTTCCTGTATACAACTTTTTAAAGGATAACGCAGCTTACTTTTCTAAATTTGGGATACCGAAAGTTTTCCGCGTACGGATGTGGGGAGCTGGAGGCGGCGGCGGCGCAAATGGATCTTATGGTGGTGCTCCTGGCGGCGGTGGCGCTTATACAGAAGCCTATGTTACTTATGGGGATATAGTTAAAAATCCTTGGGTTTGTGCCGGAGCTGGCGGATGTCCTGCGGACACTACGACATCTCCTGGCGACTGCGGCGGAGACGGTCAAGCTTCCCGCTTCGCTGGAATCGTGGCAAACGGAGGTTTTGGCGGTAAAGGCTATGCCCTTGGTGGTTATGGCGGCGCTGCTCAACCTATTGGCGGCCCTATTTTGTTTGCCGCTTCTGGCGGTTACTGCGACTCCACAGCTCGCGCTTCAGCCAATTATAAAGGTGGGGCTTCAGCTGGAGGCCCTTGGGGACCGGGCTTCCCTGGCGCAGTGTCTACTTCCCCCTGTGGCGGCGGAGGCATTGCCGGATCGGGTTTCGGCGCGGCTGGCGGAAGCGGAACGGTAAATATCAGCGGGTGGTTTACTCCAGTCTTAAGTGGTTGGGTTGGCGCGCAGAATGTTAGCGGCGTAAACCAAGGTGGAGGTGCTGGGGGCGCCGCGAACGCAGGTTATTACTCCGGCGGGTTCTTTGGTGGGGGTGCAGCCGGAAACTTTAGTAATCCGTTTAGTGCTGAAGGTTACGGAACTTTTGGCGGTGGCGGCGCAGGTGCAGGCGCAGGTTACGCCGCAGGTTGTTTTGGTGGTAATGGCGTAGTCATTATTGAGTGGTTTTAAATCATGCCTTTATCTATTCGAGATACACAAGCTTTTACCAATGTTCCTAATAGTAGGAATATTGGTGAATTAGCTACTATTAATGAGACCGAAGCCTTAATTCAAGATCAATTAATACCTAATGGTGCTCAGGGTATTACTAATCTCTCGTCTCTTGTAATACCTTCTACTGATGTTTTATTAAACGCTATTCAGCCCGGTTCTTCTGGCGCGACCACGATTCGCTTTCCTTATAACAGAGATTTGTATGAAGTTTATAAAATATTCTTTTTAGGGTGTTATCAAACTGGCGGCACAGGCGCGCTTAATTTAAAATTTAACGATGATACGGGGTCTAACTATAACCATACGTATGCTTTCTGGTCTGGCACAACAAGTAGTGCTACACAAGCTAGCGCAGCTACTACCAATCCTGTTCTCATAAACTCTCAAGCTTCTAGTATCCCCTTTAATGCTGTTCTAACTGTATTTACTCCTAATTATCAGACTATTGCTGCGCAGGATTACCCTGTCTGGTCTTACCAACACTTCTCTACTGTTCAAGGTTTTGCTTCTGGTTATATGACAGCCACAGAGCCTGAGTATATTCAAATAACTACAACGTACGCGTTTACTCGCGGCCAGATTTTATGCTACGCAACCCCTCAAGTTGCGACTACTAACGTTCCCCCTGCTAACGGTTGATCATGGCTGGCAAAATAATCGACGGTATCTTTTACGAATACACTCCCGAAGAGCAGGCCGAACACGACGCCAAGGTAGTTGCTCAGCTTGAGTACGAAAAAAATCTCGCGTGGTACTATCTGCGCTCAAAGAGGAATTATCTTTTAATGGCATCTGATTGGGTTGTTACACGCTCCGTAGAGTTCGGCACTCCCGTTCCGGATGACGTTATTTCGTTTCGCGAAGCGCTTCGTACTATAACCGTTGGGCTTACTGATCCTTCTCAGGCTGTTTGGCCGCCTATACCTGAGATTGTCGCTAAGTCTTTATTAGACCAGCCTGCTTATCCTTCGGATCCCGTTCTTTAAAGTCTATTAGATACAGAGTTTATTATAAAGATTCGTAGCTTCTTGTTTCCATATAAGTTTCCACTTAGCCCATAATAACTTGCATTCTTCTTGCAGTTGTTTTGTTTCAGTTTCGCTCATATTTTTTACTCTTTCAAAGCATTCCTGCCACGATTCCTCTAACACAAAAGGCAACGTGCTTTCTCCATAGAACACGCCGTGCCAATACGAAGGATAAATCTTAAACTGATTTGAGTATTTCACGGTAATAGGGATACACCCTGCTTCTAGTGCTTCATATAACCTAAAAGAGTCCATGCTGTCCTGCCCTGCAGGACACAGAGCGAACACACTGTCCCTCATTAACTGGGAGTATTTTTTAGTCTCCAAGCCGTCTGCGGCTCCGAATCCGCTGCACTCTTTATGTATGTAGGGTTTCAATGGTTTGAACAAATCGAGCAGTTGTTTGCGCCCACCGTGGGGAGTTCCCATAAAACACCACACGTGATCTCTTACAGATTTAGCTGGCTCCTCGCAAAATCCTCTTTTATAACCCAGCCCAAAAACAGTTACTTTCGGGTGCTTTAATTGCATAGGGTTTAAGTAGTTTCGTATAAGTCCTACGCAGTTAGGGTCGTGCAGCCATTCACAAGGATCTCTAAGGTTTTCATCACTAAGAAGAACAATTGCGTACTTCTTTCCTTCTGCCCTTAATTCATCTAAAACAAATCTATAAGGAACTGCATGGTTACAAATAATGATGGTGTCCGTAATATTTACCGCTATGCCTTCAAATACAGGTTTTATAGGTGTTTCGCAATCTTTAAATAGGTGTGTAAGCCAATCAAGTTCAAATAAAGTTTTATCCTGAGTTAGCCACTGTATCTCAGGGATTTTCATGTAACTCCAGTTTATTCGGGCGTTATCGTAGCAGCGAATAGCTTATGTTGGTTTATGTAGTTAAATACCTTGATCAGCGCTTTAACAACTTTATAATTAACTGTTGCTGCGGTATTGGCGTTGGATTGTCGGCATTACGTTGCAGAGCTGTACAACGCTGATTCGGCAAAGCTAAACGATGAAAGTTTAATCCGAGAGTTTCTCATTTGTGCTGCTGAGCAGGCTAACTCTTCGTTGATTGACGTAAAAACTCATTCATTTTCACCTCAGGGTATAACTGGGTTTGCTCTTTTGGCTGAGTCCCATATTTCGATCCATACTTGGCCGGAGCACAACTTTGCAGCCGTGGATGCTTTTACGTGCGGAGAACACACAGATCCTGAAAAAGCTTGTTTGTACTTAGCTTTAATGCTAGACGCTAAAGGACACTCAATTACATACGTTGAACGTATGATACCTGAATTCTTAAGTAAATCTAATGCTTAATATAAACCGCTAAAATAGATACATATTCGCGCACTCTTTGTGAGCGAGTCCGATCTTGTTTTTAGTCTTCAGTGTTTACAACGTCGGACTGCTCGCAAAAGATTTAGAAAAGATATTTTAGATGCTTGGAATAACGTATGTGCTTATTGCGGTTCTGATCGTGCGCACACATTAGATCATATAATACCTAGGGCTAGAGGCGGACCTACAAAACGAGGTAATTTAGTCGCTTGTTGCGGAGCTTGTAATCTTTCCAAGGGTGCTGAAGAATATTTTTTATGGTATAGGCAACAATTTTTTTGGACAGAACAACGAGAACATAAAATATTTGAATGGCTTTCTCGTAATCATGATGAGAACATAGTTACACAAGAATATGAGCTGTTATGCTTGGAGTCTGTTACGCCGCCTCGTTTGCCTCCTACTAAAGATTTTTATGGGTTTTGAAAAGACACAAAAAAATATACCAGAATCTCGTGTAGGGTCAGTAATTAAACAAAGGAAAGTTCTGGGAGTTAAAACTGTAAATTCTAGAAAAAAGTACGTTTGTTTGTGTCTTGTATGTAATACAGAAAAATTGTACTTTTGGGAAAATTTACGAAAGCAAAAAAGTAATCATTGCGGATGCTTAAAATTTAGGACAGGTTGGATTAATCCCAGCTATAAACATGGATTAAGAGAGATACCCGAATACTCTGTTTGGGCTGGCATTATAAAACGTATAACCAATGTAAATTGTAAGTCGTATGAACTTTATGTAACTAAAAATAATCTTGATATAGATCCACGATGGCTGCAGTCATTTACACATTTTTATGAGGATATGGGTTCTCGCCCTAGCAAGCAACACACTATTGAACGAGTAAATAACTTTAGAGGATATTGGCCAGATAATTGTATATGGGCTCTAAGAAGCCAACAAAATAAGAATAAGTCTAATAATCTTTACTACACTTATAAAGGTAATAAATACTGTTTAAAAGAACTTTGTACTGTTTTGGCACTTAAATATAAAAGTGTGTACATGCGGATACGGCGCGGTCACTCAGATCCTTTCTTTGGTGTAGAAAATATTGAAAAAGTTTAGATTACTTTTTAGCCATTTTTGTTACTATTCCTGCCATTAATTCTACAAATTTATACAGTTTGTTATAAACTTTATCGTCTGTTTTACTCGGCGTTAAGTTCACTATAACCAAGGCTAAGCCGTGGAGGGCCGCAGCAACAGCAACAATATCGGCCCAGTTGTTAGAAATGAAGGAGATTGTGTTCGTCATTATTGTGTTTGTTTTATTTACTAATATATTAGAATTTTTTGTAATGTACTCTGCTTTATTAATTTATATAACTTATCAATTTTTTCCATTTAGTTTGCTCATTATTAGTTGATCTAATTTATCATTTATATGGTTAAGACGATCTTTAATTTCTGCTAGACCGAAATTCAGGTCCGATTTAGACGCATACGTTATCGGAAATTCTGTTATTATTTTTTCTACGTCATCTAATCGTCTTTTAACTGAATTAAAACGTTCGTTTAATATGGTTTGTCTTTGTTGATGTGACCATGTAGCTAATCCGATCAGGGCTGCCATTGCTGCAACTATTGCTTCTGCGCCCACGAATCAGTCCTTTAACTAAATTAATTTTAGATAGTTAGCCCTGACGACTTCGTAAGATTTTCTGCTTAAAATATTAATATCGAGTGGATTACGTCGTGGCCCAGTACACAAAGAATCTTGAACTTGACGGCGTTATCAATAGCGGCATTACGGATCCTACGCGGCGAACAGAATCGACACACTTTGATCAGCGTCGTACCTTAGATGCCAGCGGCGTGGTTGTTGTAACCTCCGCGAATCGGGAATATGCTGCTGATGGTATTTATGGTATCTCTGATTATTATCAGTTAACCTTTAATGCCACAGGCATTCTTCGTGTAGATATTCGTAATCAAAATTCCTGCGGCAACGTCGTAATCCTTAACGCTGCTGGGCAAGAAGTTTTAAACGCAGCTCCCTCCAAATTCAGCTCGCGGGCTACCGCAACTACATCAACAACCATTAATACCTCCGGCACTTACTTCACTTATATTCAGCTAAAAGGCCGCAGCGGAGCTGAGTACCGCGTGGGCATCAACGTTACGAGTGCGTGATGAACGTCTCCCAACGCGGAGTTGATCTAATAAAAACATTTGAGGGGTTAGAACTAACCTCGTATCAGTGTCAGGCTGGGGTCTGGACCATCGGCTATGGTTCGACTGGTCCGGACATCGGTCCACGGATGCGTATTACTGAAGCGCAGGCAGAAAACCTGTTGAGAAAGGATATTGCCGCGTTTGAAACAGTCGTTAGTGATTCTCTTTCTGTTCGAGTTAATCAAAACGAATTTGACGCTTTAGTTAGTTTTGCTTTTAACGTCGGTCCCACAGCTTTTAGGAATTCGACGTTACGCAAACTTTTAAATGACGGAGCTGATCGGACTGTTGTAGCGGCTGAGTTTTTACGTTGGGTAAAAGTTGGTCAAGGAAAGGTGAGTGAAGGCTTAAAAAACAGGCGGCAGAAGGAAAGGGAGCTATTTTTAACAAAGCCTCTAAACGCTGCTTTGGCCCACTCGATCGTCGCTCAGCGAGATACGTGGCTTAAGCGTAAGCCCGAGCAAGCAGCCTCCCTTAAACCGGAAGAGAAACTGTACGTTCCCAAGGGCTCGGCTCACGTCTGGGAAACCATCAGCATGGTTCCTGGTGAGACGGACTACAAAGTTGTGTTGGAGGCTCAGCCTGACTCAGCGTGGTGGTTTTACCCCAGTCATTGGAAAATTATCAACGATCCAAAGCCTGAGCCTGCCACAGATTTTGTCCACCCCCAACCTTTAGTTTTAGACGTTCCTTATTACTCGCAGCTTGATAATGCTCGCGATCCGCAGCGCACTTGTTTCTCAAGTTCCTGCGCAATGTTGCTCAAGTATCTAAAACCGTCCAGTATAAAGTCTGACGACGAGTACATTAATACTGTCTTCCGGTATGGTGATACGACATCAGCTACTGCTCAGTTATCAGCCTTAGAAAGTTACGGGGTTAAAGCTGAGTTCCTCCAGTCTGGCGGCTGGTCTGATATCGATTCGTTGCTTACTCGCGGTATTCCCGTCCCGATTGGCATCCTTCATAAAGGTCCTAATACGAGTCCGACTGGCGGAGGCCATTGGATTATTGTTATAGGACGTTCGAAGGATAACAAGAGCTACATTGTTAATGATCCGTACGGTGATCTCAACTTAGTCCAGGGAGGATACATTAGCTCTAACGGAAAGGGTTTATCCTATTCAAAGGCCAACTTGGCCCCTCGGTGGATGGTCGAGGGAGCTGGGTCTGGTTGGTTTATTCGAGCTTCCAAATGATTGTCGATTGGGATAATATCGCTCGCTGTGCCCAACAACGTGCTGACGCTAAAACGTTTAACTGGGACGAAGAGCTGAATCCCTTGGGGGAGCTAGAGACTCGCGAAATGGCTCGGATGATGCGTTACAGACAGCGACTTCTGCAGGCATTACAAAAAGAGGGCGTTTAAAATAATCCTTCAGACCTTGGCTCCCGTGGCATTCGATCTCGAAAAGATTCTGACAACTTGGGATTCTGCTTGGGAGCAAGAAAAAGCAGAGTTTCTGGACGAGCTTTATGAGTTTTATTCCCCCAGTGACCACTGTTATACAGGGCTTTTTCTCCGGTATCAAAAAGATCTGGTCGAATTTGTTAGGGACTTTAATCGGCTGGATCCCGAAGACGTGCGATTTGGTAAGCCATGGTTATTCCCTGTACCTACAATTAACTAAGAAAGATTAACCCCGTGGCCGATAGAGATTACGATAAAGAATATAAAGATTATCACGGCAAACCAGAACAAATAAAGCGGCGGGCTGCTCGTAATAAAGCTCGCCGTCATTTAGAACGTGAGGGTCGTGTACACAAAGGTGATGGGAAGGAAGTAGATCACAAAGATCACAATCCCTTAAATAACAGTCCTGCTAACATACGTGTAAGGGACCGTTCGGCTAACAGGAGAGATCAGTAATGGCTATTTTGCCGGGAAGCGCTCCGGGTAAACAGCCCGAAAGCACTCCCACGCTTAAGTTTCCTCCCGGCATTGCAGGGCTCAATCAGGAGCCTTATCTGGGGCTTAGGCGCGTCTTCACGACGGACAGCGCAACCCGCGTGGCAGCTCAGTTAGAGCATGACCGAGGCGTGTATTCCCGCCCACCCGTCGGCCCTGTCGAGTACTCCGAAGGGAATATCAAAAAAAGCACTGAGTTAACTGGTGTTGCCGGGTATAACCAGCGGGCTATTCCGATTAAGGATAGTCCAGATGATATGAGTCAAGAGCAATATATGATGTCTATGCTGCAAAATTCTCCTGCTCAGCGAGCCCGCCTTCAGGCTTCTTTGGTGGGCCAGCGTCAGAACTTCTTAAATACTCGTCTTGCTCAGACTGAGTATCCTTTAAATACGCACAATATGGTCGATAATCTTATGAGCCTCGCTAAAGCTAAGCTGCAATCCAAAAAATGAGAGACACTGATTTCCCGGTTCGCATGGCAGGCCAGCGCCTTGGTCTGGATGCTTATAAAATGGTTGGTATAACTCCGACAGAGATTACTCGTCGGTTGCGTTATCAGGAAGCTTTCCCCCGGACTTGATCATGCGTTTTGCTGGCCCCGCAATGTTTACCGATCCCGCTTCGATTCCGAAAGTTTCGGATCGTAAAGCTGGTGAAGTCGCGAAGAAGAATCCTGCCCTGGTAGAGCGGATTACTAACGCTATTATGATTGGGCCGGAAAGCCTGAAGCCACGTGGAGGCCAGCACTCTGCATAAGGTCTGCCTTGATTGGCTAACTCCTGAGTCCGAAAAAATTGTCGCGAAACACGCTCGGGTATCCACGAAGGATCCCGAGCGCGGCGAGGTAGAGAAGCTGCTTAAATATTGTATTAAGCACGGTCACTGGAGCGTATTCGAGCAGGTCTGCGCTTCCTTTGAGATCGTAACGACACGGGCTATTTCACCTCAGATCTTACGCCACCGTAGCTTTACCTTTCAGGAAACAAGTCAGCGCTATTGTGATCCGCTTGATATTCTTGAGCAGGTCACTCTGCAGTGCCCTCTGTTTGATCTCCGAAAACAGGATACGAAAAATCGTCAAAACAGTTTGGAGTTCGAAGACGATTCCATCGAGGAGAAGTTCAGGTCTCGCATTGTTGAGTTGTTTGACCTGTCGCAAGAGCTTTACCACGATCTCTTAGAAGCAGGCGTGGCAAAAGAGTGCGCTCGCAATTCTCTCTTGATGTGCTCCCCGACAAAACTTCACATGATGGGCACTGTGCGTAGCTGGATATTCTACGTTGGTTTACGTAGCGCTCCCGGAACTCAGGCAGAGCATCGTCTGATTTCAAACGCTATCGGGAATGTCCTGCGCGAGGAACTCCCTATGATTATCGGCTCTGTTATCGAGTGTGCTTACGATAACCCGAGCCTTTTAGGTTGGAAGTTCATTAACGCTGCATAAGGCAAAACCGGGCTTGATTAGGCCCGGCTTCTTTGCCCATGCGCATTTATTAACTATAAGAGATTATTCCAGGGGTCGTTAGGTTCTTTAGGAATATTTAAGGTTCCCGCAGGAGGCTGAGGCACTGGTTGCGGTGGCTGACCTGCAGCCATCTGTAAACGCGCCAGCTCTGCTTTTAGGATCGCATTCTGTTGCAGAATCGGATCCGTTTGGCTCTTAGCCCACGCTTGAGCGTTGCTTGTCAGTTTGTCTAAGACGTTGGCAGGGTGCGGGAAATTAAACACATGCCCTTGTTCGGTGTTGATGTCCGTTGCTTTCTGATTCTCAGCTAAGGCTTCCAGAAAACGCAGGGCTTGCTCCAAAGGGATGTCCGACTCAATACTGAGCTGCTGTGGGCTAACTACTCCCCTATTCGTTTCGTACAGTTTTTTGAATGCTGCCGCTACACGAAAGGATTCACGCATATTCTCCTCTCGTTTTCGTGCAGCTTCATTAGTCAGGGAGACCCCCGCTAATGCGCCGCCCATCAAAGCCAGAGTCGGCGCGAATGCTGACGGTGCTGAGATCCCCGTAATAATTCCCGCGCTCAAGCCGATACCGAGGATACCGGCGTACATGTTCTTAATTGTTTTGATCGTCATTAGTTTTTGGTGTGTCGTGTGCAGCGAAAGCTGGTTCCCAAATAGTCGGGTTCGACGCGTATTCTATAGGTGAAGGTAAACGCGTGTCTCCGCTTGCAGCTCGATCCGTGGAGACGTCATAAGGCTTGAGTCGCAGCCCTTTTACGACAGCTTTACCGTTAATGAACTTAGGTTCGATGCCTTGAATCTTGAGAACGTTGTTCACAGTTTCTTTAAGGCGATCAACGAAGCGAGGCTTCGCTGCAGCTTTGTAGCCATTTGATTTGGCAAAGTTTGCGTAAGACGCATAGATTTCATGGTATGCGTTCTTAACGTACAGACCCCTTTCTTGTTCGTCAATGCTGGGACGGAAGGCACCCCCACCCAGCACCGTGGAGCTATTAGGAGCGTACAGGCAGCATTCTGCAAGCCAAGCACAGATGGGGTTGTTGAAAATAAGAGCCTCTAAGTTTGTGACGTTAAGATGCGGACAGTATTTAACGGGGTTTGCGAGCACATCACGCATCTCCTCGTATTTCATGCCGAGGCACCAGGCTGCAATCCCTGGTAGTTCTTTTGCGAACTCTCCTTCGATCCGATCGTTATATACGCTGATCAGGTCGCGCCTCTGTGATGCTGGGATCACGTTGTTCATGATGATTGTTAGGCGACGACGCTCCAGACCACTACTAATGTCGGAAGAGCTGATGTGTTCGTTACTAGCAATAGAAACGAGAAGCTCAGGCTTGAAGTTGATCACCTGAGTTCCATACTTACGCTCAGCCCGAAGTGTGTCGGATGCTGAAGTCAGCTTCTTCAGTGTGTCGAGTCGCTTGCTGAACGACGCCTCGTCCGTCAGGAGCAACAGGCGCTTTCCGATCAGACTGTGTGCCTCGAACCGGTTGGTTTCAATCGTCTCTAAATCGCTTGTATGAGTTCCGCTGTAACCAGCGAGCGCAATCAAAACCTGCTGCAGCGTGGATTTACCGGAACCACCAGCACCAATAAGGTGAAGGAATCGTTCACCTGTTGTGTATCCCGTCAGAACTGCTCGGCAGAACGCTTGGATCAGGATTACTTTGTCGGGCTCAACAGCCCAACTGAGCCATTTAAGAAACTCTGGGCACGAAGCGTTTAGATCAAAGTCATAAGCAAGTTTCGTTTGGAAGTAAAGGTCTTTCTGGTTCCCTTGTGTGAACTCCTGAGTCTTAGTGTTCAGCACACCGTTGTTGAAGGCAACCAACCCTCGATTCGCTTGCCAAATAGAGTTACGACCACCGTTTACAGACTTAAGCAGTTTGGCTTTAAGGATATGAAATACGGAGCTTACGGTTGCAGAGTTGTACCTGTTTAGGACACCAGCATTAATAAAAGTGTCGAGCGTTTTTACGATGCGCTTTTTGATGTGTTGCTCATCGTTGATGTACCAGATCCCTTCGTCTTCGTCGTATGTAAAAAACTCGTCTAGACCGGAATCGAACAGAAAGCGATCCCCGTAGTTATTTACAATTACGTCCGCAATATCGTTCTCGGAGAATTGTCTATTGTTTGATTGAATCTGAACCAATTGAGCAGGAGTGCTCGGCGTGGGAGAAGGAGCCATTTGAGGTGTTGATTTTGAAGTGGTATTTGAATTTGATGGAGCTGTAGGATCTTCGATAACCAGTACTGAATTGATCGGCTGAGGTTTGTTCTGTTTGAACGAGTCGCGAACAGATTGGGGGCAGTAAGTCTCGAAGATCTCCTTGTTTACAGACTTTATCTTTTTCCAGACAGCAGCTTCGCCGTTTTCGGACGCGATTGCGATGGCCGGTTGCAGCTCTGCTGGTTCGCTGATGCTGTTCAGGATGCGATCGAATTTGCCATCAAGCTCTGGGGCGTAGTCGTAGATATTCTCGAACACATGGTTCGCTGTGTCAAGGGGGTTCCTTTGCACTGGTATGCCTCGCTCGTTGAACCAGTTGCACCAGCCAATGATTTCCTTGAATGCCGCCGCCATAGCCGACGAACGATCGACTACCTCCTCCCCTTCCAAGATGGCCCGTACCGAGCCGCTGACCACCCGATCCAGTCGAACCCCCGTGGGATCGATCGTTGCGGTCAGGGCCTCTGCTGGAGCGCTCTCACCATCCGCTTGTTTTGGTATCGATAAATAAGTTATGTACGCTTCATCAATTTTCGCTGCTGGTATAAAGTTTTGGCTTATGTAAATTGTTTGCTTCTGCTCTGTAGATCCATAAGCTCCATAGAACAAGTTGGGAACTTGTGTTGCCCGAATGTCACTGCCGGGAATTTGTGCCGATATCTGACGAGTAAACCACTGGTAAAAACCAGTGTCGAATACGGGTTTTTCTAAGCCAAAAACTAATCTAAACCTTGGCCAGTCTTTAGTATGGCTAGGAGAGTAGTAACTAAAGCTCAGGTACTTTTTACAGATATCTAGTTCTAGTGCTTGCTGTTCGTCTAGTTCTTGTTTCTGGATTTTATTTCCGTCCTCATCTTTTCCATCTGCTTGATTATCTATATCGATTATTATTAAGCCCGCCTTTATACAACCTGTTTCGTTTTTAGTACGCTTACCTTTAATTAGGTGCCACGCACAGAGCCCATAACTTTCGCTTACGTTATGCGCTATTTCTTCAATGGTGCTTTCAAGAGCTTCCCAGTTCTCATTGAAGGCTTTGAAGTTTCCGCCGACACCTATTTTTCCCGTTCGGGGATTTAGATGTTTGGAGACCTCTTGATTCCGGCTGAAGAAAAAACGCATCACAGAAGCCCGCCGGGATATTGTGGCACGGCTGCCCCGGCGTGGCGACCGAAGAAAGCCTTAAGGCGCGGTTTGAAGATTGTAGAACTTTTTAAGGACTTCCATCCACTGTTCTTCATGTTTTTCGATGTCATTTTTACCGAAAGTGAAAACTTGAACTGAGAATTCTGGAATAGCTGTTGAGACAATGATTTGTGTTTTATCGATCGAAATGCCCAAACATTTTTCCGCCGCTAATTTATAAGCGGCTAGCTGAAGTTGTGTTTTCTTTAGTTTGAATACTCCCGAGATTAAAGCTCTCCTTAGCTTGTCGTCGATGTTTGAACCAGCCCGTGGGAACTTATAGCTATAGGGCCCAACCGATGTTTTGAAGTCACCCAAAACAATTTCTCCATTTCCGTCTATATAAATAATGTCACAGCATCCTGCGTACCCATATCCGGTTACTTCGTCGTAATAATGAATACGCCCCACACCATCGTCTCCCACATAGTTAGACCACTGAGGTTGGTTATAAGGTTTTTCTGACCACAATACTTTTCCATTACCTAGAAGCTCTTCTAGCTTCTCGGGCATACCGTCCCAGTAGGGTTTATATTCTTTTGGAGGTTCTACTTGTAATCCACGGATCCAATTCTCTGTAGCTGAGTGTATCCAGCTTCCGCGTTCTGCCGCTTTCTCGGCAACGCCAGGGTTAAGGATGTTCCAATGCGCCAGTTTTTTTTGTGTTTCCTCTGTCTGTGTAGCCGAGAGGACACTCGTTACCGAAGGCAGTGGTTTAGAAACACCAGCGCATTGGTAATGACGTAAGCCGTTAAGGGTTAACCGTGTTTGGGACACAATTTTGTGTCGAATTAAACAAATGCTAACCCTTTTTCATTAAAACGTCAGGGAAGGATGGCTTTGGGACGGGCCTTCATCATCGTCATCATCTGACTCATAATTGTTTTGACTATCGTCTTCGTCATCATCCACAAAAAATTCAGATCGTTGGTAATCGAATTCCTTGCTGTGTGCGTTCAGATCTTCTGATAAGCACATGCCTGCACAGAAACTCTCTGTAACAATCTCTGCGCACTCAATGGCAGTGCGTGGCTGCCCTTCGGGTGACACACACTCCTGCAGGAGTTGATTAGAAATCAACAGAGAGCAAACTTTGTCAAGCTTTGCGTTCGTAATGATTAGCTGCTCAAGAATAGACTTCTGGAACGCCTCGAACTTCTGTGATTTTGATGACATTACTCTAGGGGCGGCAGGGGGTCTACGCGGTCCCAATTTAAGCCGAAGGACACTTGTGTGCCATCCCGCCACTTGTCGGGGTGCTGAAAAACAAACCAGCAGCTTGTTACCGAATCCTTCGTGGAACCAATCGCCCTGAACTTAGGGCGCGGGTTCAGCACGATCATGTTCGATAGTTTGTTCTTTAGTAAAAAGGTTTTTCTCCTGGCCACTGGTTCGATGAAGGACAACCGATCCAGAACTGCGATGCCTTCCTTAGCAATCTGCATTCCGTATTCCAGAATGTACTCGGTGTATTGACCGAGACCCATGGTCGAGGCAATAACCCAGTCGTAGTTCTTTTGTTTTTCAGATACCCACCAAATGGGATCCGTAAGGTTCTCCTCGACTTCGTTTCGAGTCACCTGGAAATTATGAGATCGAAGATGATCACTTAAAATTCCTAGAGGATCATGCGGGACGAGAATCGATCCGGTGATGTAGCTGTGCTTGATCAGCGCGTGGGTCACGCCCTTAGGGATGCTGTAGAACGTTGTCAAAACCTTTGATGATGAGGGTTTGCTGAGCTTAGCGATTATTTCCGAATCTGGCTGGTAAGAGCCTTTATAGTAAGCACATACGCTCTGAAGATTATGTTGAATCTTGAGTGGACAACACCCGAACAGAATTTTCTACATCAACGGGTGTTGATGGATGCGAAGAAGTTAGATAAGGAGCAGCTTCTTGAGATTTTTGAGATTGTGCATAAGCAGTATTTAATTCGAGGGCATCTGTTTGCATGTTTGTCCAAGTGGTGCGCTCAAAATGGTGTAACATTGCCTGCCTTCTCTGAGCTGTTAGAACCCAAAAAAGTTGACCATCCTGCGGAATACAATCAAAACCCAGTCTCTCCACGTACTTCGATAGATTCTGAGCTTTCTTAAAGTCATTTTTGATGAGTATGTGGTGATCGTTTGGGGCTCGAAATATTGCTTTAGCTACTAAGACGTAGCAGGCTCTTAGCTGTTTTAGTGTCTTCTTTTTTTGTTCTTTTAAAGCTCTGCGCCTGCGTTTGTTGTTTCGACTTTCGCACCAATCGTTCGATGCTCGCTTGGATTTATTCACGATGAGAGCCAGGTTTAAAACTCGTGGAGCTATGAGGTGCAGGTAAAGCGAGCACCAGAAGGAGTCTGATTTAGTCCGGAATAGAATTCGCTTCATAAAAAAAGAGACCGGCAGTGCCGATCTCTAGCTCCCCAATGTTCAATGTCCCTCAGAATTCTAACCCAAGGGCTTTTGCCTGTTCTTCCGTCAGTTGAACAGCTTTTTTAGGTTTGGCCGACGGCGGTTCGTCAGTTGCACCCGCATCATCCACACCAGCAGACTGCAGAGACTTAGTAGCAACGTAGCCTCCCGCCAGAGGTTTCTGGTCTTGCCTTGGATTCGCTGCCGCAAACTGGGCCTTGATCTCCGCATGATCTGAGCCAAGAGGTAGCTCAACCAGATTCGATCCAGGAATGTGAGACTTGAGCGCTGCCGTGGCGAGCGATGTTCCTGTCGTTGCAAGCCAGTCATTTACGTCTGTAATTAAGGAAGCCTCCTCCTCATTTGCAGGGGGACGGTCTGTAAATTCAAGTGCGTTGAAGTTGATCTTCGCGCCATCTGCTCCGGTAAGCGGATCGCGTTCGTTGAAGCTACGCGTTACAAACTTGCTTGAGGTGATTACGGATGCGCAGTTAATACGATTGTTGTACAGCGTTTGGAAGTAACTGATAAAGTTCTTTTGAGATGATTTACCAGAAATCATCGAGGTTGTTACGCAGCGAGGAGGCAACAACCGATGATTCGGAGTGACTCCGATGTAGGCGATGCGAATAAATTCCTCGTGGTTACGCAGACCTAGGTTGCCGAAGAACGGAGTGAAACCCAGCAAAATAAATTCGATGGGAATCCCGTTATCGTTCCTATCAACAATTGCGCTGTCCGGGTCAACGTCAGACTTCCAGCGTCGTGCTTGTAGATCAATCCGAAGCGTGTGAGGAGGAAGATTGCAGAGGATTTCGTCAGCCGAAAATTGTCCAGCGATGAAGACCATGGTTAGTCAGAATCAGAGAGAAAAATCAATCGAACCGAGAGCTGCTGCCGCCACACGACCCTTTTCAGGATCTGCAGCTTTTTTTGGAGCAGACTTAGAAGTCTTGGGAAGGTAGAGAACCTTATCCAGGTTGTAATTTAGGTAGAACTTTTCGTCTTTCTCACTGGTCGAGACCTTACCGACAGCGATAGTCGGTGTTCCCGGAGCGAGTTCAGAAAGTTGCTTGGAAAGTTCAGCCCAGGCAGTCAGCTTGAACCAGGCTGTTTCTCCGTTATCAGCTTGCCAAGCAAGAGAACGGTTAGTAACAGTAGTGTCTGAGAGTTCAACCTCTTCGGACTTAGGCCCAAGTCCACCCGTGGCGATGAACAGGTTTATGGCAAGGAGATCATCAAAGTTCTCTTTAGTTACAACCAACATTGGTTGCATCTGAAGAACCCCGTCGATGGTGGGCCGGGTCGGACCTAAAGCTAGGACCGTATCGTTTTCGTTCAGTTCCTTTAAGAGTTTGCCGACGTAGTGAGTTGAACTTTGAAGAAGCTGAACCTTGGTCGGGACTCGTTTGTCGTTCGACGGTAGAGATTCCGCCAGGACGTTCAGGATTCCCTCGTCTTCTTGCGCTGCCGCAGTGACGCGGAGACCGAGGATGAACACGTTCATCGTTTTAAGTTTCTGTAGATCGTTGAGCGGTGGACGTTGAGAGCCAAAGCGGTCTGGGCGACCCCAGTGCCTTGGCCCCGATAGGCTAGTAGCATTTTCAGATCTCCGCTAGTCAGTTTGGAATTTTTTTCAGGCAGATATTTAAAGTGATATGGGTTGATGCAGTTTTTATTGCCGCACGACGGTTTTATCACGTTATCCTCTGGTATATCCAAGTAATTTAAAATTATCTTTCTTACGTAAAAGCGTTGACCCAAGACGTACGTACAAGGGACTCCATTAGCTACAGGATAATCCCACTCGTCGCAACAGTTATGGGTGAACTTATTGAATGCTAGGCGCTCAAATAAATCAGATAGCGTACTATGTTTTTTAGAGGAATAAGTTAGCAGATACTTGTCTGCTTTTAACGCCCGATGGATATCCTTAGCTTGCGCCTGAGCGTGGTTGTTGTCATGCGCCGCTAAGGATAGCCAACAGTGCTTGTTTGCTTTAACTACCTTTAGTCCGTAGTTCTGAGTAATGCTCACATAAAACTGTTGTTTACGTGAGCATATCAGGTTTAACGGCGGGCGCTTGCGTACTCAGGACTGGATTGGAACCCGGCGATTAACTGACTCCACTCATTTTTATCTAAGCCGCGATCAGCAAACACAGGATTTGCGGTCCAGCTAGAAACCTCAGAAGAGGAAGGGGTACGTCCCAGTTGCGTCTGATACAGGTACTTAACAGCTTCTTCAGGGGTTTGAGGGTTCGGGTTTTCGGGAGTAAAGCTACGTGTAGGAGCGGGAGGAGAAACAGGAGCGGGTGCGGAGGGAGTTGCCGCCGTGGGAGCGGGGGTGCCAGCGGGCTCTGAAGTACGAGCAGGCAAGCCACCAGTTGGAACTGTATAAGTGCTACCTGGAGTGTTCTTTTTGAGTCCTAAATATTCTGGCGTCGATTCAAAACCACGATTCAGTTGTTCCCACTCACCCGAGGTCAGCCCTTTATCTTCAAATACGGGATTGCTTAACCAGCTCTGGATCTCAGATTCTGCCGGAGTTCGGCCAAGTTTACTTTCGTAAAGCGATGTAATTGCTTCCCTAGGTGTCTGAGGGTTGGGGTTTAGAGCTTTATAAACTCGTTCTTGACCTTGGAATAGATCCCTATTATCGACAGGGGGTTTATTGGAGTCATCTACAGGTTTTTTACTATCTGTTTCACGACTCTTATTCCATTGGTCTAAGAATTTTTGCATCGACTGATTAAGTAAGTCACCAATATTGGTTTGCTGCGTGGTTTGAGTTGTCGGCTGAGTCGTTGCTCCTGCGGTTTCTTGCGCTTTCGGCACTGGGGCTGTGAATGCCTGCATTGCCGGACCACCACTACTACGACCTAAGCGACCGCCCCGCGCTCCTTTTCCGCCAAGCTTGCCGTATAACTGAAGCTCAGGAAAGTATTTAGCTAACTGTGACTGGCTTTCCTCTTTATCTTCTACGGGAAAACCAAACCCGAAAACATCCCCAGCTAACCGGTCGTCCATTTTATAGGTAGGTAAGCGCGCTTTAAAATTATATTAGCAACGGATCTATAATCCCGACCTTACTCTCCGTACACATCACTTAACTTCCATAAAAAACCTACGTAGGGAATGTCCGTTACGTACAGTTAAATTTAAAGTTTTCTGATTTGTACTGGCGTCTTCGTATGTGTTAAAGATCAACGCGTCTTCTGGTTTTTTAGAATAGTCTACGACTTTATTATTTGTTAGCATAGTTTTTACATATCCTCCTGCAGGAGCTACGATTATCCAAGCTTCCCGAAACCTTAAATGGGTTAATGAGGCCACTTCGGTTTCGGAATAAAGCTTTTTGACTTTGTTTATTTTAGTCTGGCTGGTAGAATAGCTAGGATTACTATTTTTCTTAATAGTTCTTACGATTTTATTCTCACGTTTCAGTTTTCTTGCGGTGTTTGCTGCCTTTAATGGGGAGTTAAACTCTTCGTCAGTAAGATACAGAGTGTTATCACCTACGATAACCCCTCGGTAACTGTTACCTACTTTTACGGTATAAACCTCTTTATCGAGATTAATTTCAAGTTTTACAAGTGACACAGTTTTTGTGATGCTGGCCGGAGTTTAGCTTGTATTTGGTCAGGGCGCTCGCAGGGAAACCGCCGTTCGTTATTTAGCTGCCCACGAGTCGCCGACACTTGCATCGGCTGAGGCAGGCACCGTGGACAACACAGTCTCCGCAGCATTAATCATAGTTGTTTCCAGTATTGTTTTATATTCTTCTGCTTGCTCTTGTTTAACTTCGAGCACCAGTTCATCGTGTACACATGCAACGAGCCTTACGTCCTCATTTAGGTGCTGATTTAGGTTCGAGATTGCAATCTTCAAAATATCAGCTCCTGAGCCTTGGATGAGTGTGTTTGCGCTGCACATCATGGTTGCATCATCGTAGCTTAGAAGTCTCCTTCTACCACAGGCTGTTCTGGTGTACGCCCAACCGTCTGCAACCAGGGCTGCCCTCTCTTGGTGCCACTGTTTAAGCCTCGGATACGCAGCGTGGAAGGCGGTGTGTGCTACTTTTGCTTCCGATAAGGTGATGATCTTACCGCTTTGTGCGGCATAAGTTTTATATTTTCTGTAGCCCATTCCATACAACAACGCAAAATTAAGTGTCTTTCCGTCCTGTCGCTCGTCCTTTGTAACGGCGTCGATCGGTTTTTTGTAGATGAGGCTTGCCGTTAGTGTGTGCAGGTCTATATCTTCTGTAAAAGCTTTTTTCATTTGAGGGATGTTGATTAACTCTGCGCCCAAACGAAGCTCAATCTGAGCCCAGTCGCAGATGACGAGTTTGTAGCCAGGGCTCGCCACGAAAACCTCTCGGAATTCTTTCGAGCGTGGAACCTGCTGAATGTTGATTCCGTAAACAGTTTTTTGTTTTGTCTTAGCTGTTTTTGGTGCTCCGCTGCTGGTAAACCTTCCTGAGTTAGCCCCGCATTGGTTATAACCCGAGTGTATTCTGTGTGATACAGGGTTTATGTTATCGATTAGTTTAGTTACGTGTTCTAGTTGAGTTTCGATTTTTGCTCTTTCTCTGTAGAGCATTAGTGTCGGGTCGTCGCTATCGAACTCCGCAAGAGCAACTTGATTTAGCGTCGGCTTTTTCGTTTGTTGATCGATAGGGATATCGATGCCGCTGGCTTCGAATGCCGCAATCAGTTGCGCCGTGGAGCTGGGGTTGAACTCCTTTAAGCGTTTTTTACCGATAGCAATGGTTCCGTCTGGGTTTCTTGGAAGCTTCCTATCAACAAATTGGATGCGAGAATCTAGATCTTTTACGAACTCTTCTGTCTTACGGTTCAGTGTTTCTTCGATTTTTACTTTTAGCTTTTTGAGTTTTTCTACGTCGATTGCAAACCCTGTTCGGCACATCAAAGCCACAGGGCGGATGCACTTGCTCTCGATTGAGTAAAGCCCCAGTAGGTTCTCTTCTTTTAATTCTTCGAACTGTTGTTTTGCAATCAGCGGAAGTATCTTTACGTCCTTTGCGGCGTAAACAAGTTGGCTCTCTGTTAGGTCTTCTGAAGACCAGTCGCTTGTTTGTTCCTCTTTAGAAATCTCGATCTCCAATCTCCTTTCGGCGACTGCCTTGAGACCACAGGAGACGTCGGCAAAGTAGGGCTTTCTTGTTTTAGGCGCGATCTTTTTCTCTTTAAAGCCTGCTCTTAGGATTCGCTCTGCGATGTATGTGCAGAAAACGTTTCCTTTAAAATCGCAACCTATTGAGTACAGGAACTGTAAATCAAAGTTAGCGTTGTGACATACCATAGTCTTTCGTGTGACTATGTAGTCCACTAAGGGAGCTACATTTATTCTCCACGCGTCGAATATATAAACGGGATCCTCCAAATCGTCCGTCGAAGCTGAGCAAATCTGAATAAGGCGAAGCTTAGCGATCCACGAGTCGAGCCCCGTGGTCTCGGTATCAAGCACAATCTTTTCGTAGCGCTCGATCTTGTTTAAAGCTTGCGCACACTTTTCGTTGGAATCGACAAGAACGAAGTTCATTTTTAGAGATAAAAAAGGTGCGCCGTTTTGAGCGACGCACCTGGAGTTTACCTTGGAACGGATGAAGCTAAACCTTCAGGAAACCTTCGCGGGGATTTGTGCTGCGAAGTTGCGGACGATGTACCGATCCAGATCCGCCCACATCTCCGCGAGCTGCTTCCCTCGCTCGGTGGCGCGGATCTTGTAGTAGACGCGCCGAGTAGCTTGCACAGACGGCGTGGGCTGGTCGACGTAGGGGGCTCCCACTGACAGGACGCGAACTTGCTCTAGCAGCTCGTTCCGAGTGCAGTACACAAGACCTTCACGTAAAGCTATATACATGGGGGATACGTGAAACGTTTTCTTGCGTTCGATCTTTCCGTTGTAGTCAATAGGGCTCAGCTTCCCATCGACATATTCAAATCCTCTAAAGAACTTAGAAGTAATCAACATGCGATCTTCGGCAAAGATAGTGTTTGCGAAATGAATTGCCGTTTCCCTCAAGGTGAACCATTCTTTTCCTGCTGACATCTTCAGCAGCATCGCGACACCTGTTGAAGTGTATGAACTTGTTTTATTTAGGTAATCAATGATGCTGTCGAGATCCTGTAGTTTCTTCGCAGGAGTTACAAGTGTGAGTTTCGGAGTTTCTTTTACCGGTTGAGGTTCAGTCTTTTTAGAGACTGAGATTTTCCAAGCCAGTGAAGCGAGGTTTTGGTCCCCCGTGGCAACAGCAGTTTGGAACAAGACATTTGCATCAAGTTCATTGATGTCAATGATTCGCTCCAGTTCGATTACTGAGTTAGAGCCTTTTCCTTTTGTGCTTTCGAGGAGGGCAAGAGCCTCCTCGGAATTGAGAGCAGTGCCTGCCAGGGAGAATTGGATGTTCATGTCAAAATGACGCGACTTGTCAAGGATAGAAAAGAGAAGGAGATAGGCAAGAGCCTACGGAGTATCTTAATGTTTCTTTAAGTTTTCTGCATGACTTTAGAGATGCTTTTAAAAACTACATCTACGTTTAAGCACCAAGTATCTACGTCTCTACTTATTGCTGCGCTTAGCTCAGCAAAGTCAGCCTCTTCTAAAGATATTGTTTCTTGTATAGACGTCATTTCGTCTGTGCCATAGAGCGTTTTTAAGTAAGGCTTTACGCTTATACCGATGTCATAAATAACACCTTGGTCTATATATTCTGATGTTCTTTCTGTTTTCGTTATTGAGAATAGGAGTTGCCTACTTAAGAATTCGATATGACAATCTTTAAAACGGTGAGTGTACTTACTCTCGTCACCTTTTTGTAAGTAAAGGTTTTGTATGCAGCGCTTTATCCATGTACTTAATACGTCTACTGAATCATTGTATCCACAGTACGCAGACTCGATTAATTTAATTTTTGTAGCTGCGTCGTTTTTCATTGAATCAAGATCAGTAGGCGTGTCTAAGGGGCACTACCTACCGGATGCAACGTTGAATAGCATCAATTGTAGCATCAGGGCTGTAGAGGTTTACAGAGTAAACTTCATCACTAAACTGTTTACAGACACTGGGTACTTCTGTATTGATACAGATTGTGTTCCATTGTGTTCCCGTTGTTTGTTTGAAGTGGTTTAGACGTCGAATAAAATTTTCGTGAACGTCGCTGTGCCCATCTGTAATCATCAGCACATCGGTGTGAGCATCCAGTTTGGCGCAATCCAGAGCGTGGGCGACCACAGCGTTAAAGCTGGTTCCTCCTCCTAGTGTCCAAGTTCCTACAAAGTTAAGTAACTCTGCGTTGTTCTTTCGGTCTCCCAGTAGTTCCACGGAGCCATTGATACGGGTATCAAACAAGTGAATCTGCACTGCCCTGTTCTCTTTAAGAGCTTCCTCAGCAATTACAAAAGCAATTGCTTTGCTCCATAATTCTGATTCTCCGTTCATCGAACCAGACACATCGATGTACATAACAATCGGACCCTTACCTACATCTTTTCTGTGCGCTGTGTAGTCTTTTGTGAGCAGTGTTTTTTGAGCATACTTCAGAGCGAACAAAGCTCTACCCTCTGGGCTGCCTGCGAGAGCAATTTCCGCAGGGAATGCCTTAGTGATGTTGTCGCCGAACTGTGCTCCAGTGATCGATTCGTATTGATCTCGGATCTTTCGAGCCCTCTTTCTTTCGTTCCAAATCCGTCGGAGAGCACCCAGTTTCTTGATGAGCTTTTTAAGTTCTGGGTTTCTAGAAATTTTTTTAGCTAGCTCTCGCTTCTCCTGGAGATTTGCTGTATGCGAACCTTTACCTTCCTGATCTCCGTGCAGCGTGGATAAACCCTCTTGTGTCTCATCGTTTGCTTTTACAGCCTTGTCGATAATCTTGTGTGACTGGCTCTGAATTTTTTCTTTAGCTTCTTGAATAGCATCCGCGATTGCTTGGTTAAGCGCCTTTCCTTCTCGTCGAGCTTTATCCGCTGCTTCACTGTCGCCAGATTCAATAGCTTTTTTAAAACGATCTCTGAGTTCCTGTAGTTTCTGTCCTGCTGCCGTTAATAGTTGAACGTTGAACTGATTTTCTTCTATAGCTTCTTCGATTACCTTCGACAGTTCGTTCAGGATGTTTACGGCATTGTTGCCTGCGTTGAATTGATTCCCAACGCTTCGACGCAGTAGCTCAGGCCACGCCGCTGCTTGAGATAGATCTGACATTATGGAATACCAGATCCCATTCTCTGGTTTATAACCTTCGGGGATAGCCGTTTTATCCCCGTCACACATCTTTCGAAAGTAATCCTCGAAGGCTTGTTCTGTAACTAACCACTGAACATTGTCCGCGTTATACAGACGTTCGAACAGTTCCTTCCCGAAACGAGAAAGTTGTTTGATCTTGTAGTGGTCGATCAAGTATGTGACGCAGGGTCTTGCATCACGGATGAAGTCATTCCATAAGAAGTCAGCGAGCGCAGAGCACGCAATGGTCAAAGGCTCATTCTCAACGAGCCGAATAATCTCGGTGTGTGTCGTGGTGTTCATGGGTGGATCGGATACATCCGAAGAAGTTGAACCTTTCGTTCTTCAACGAGATGAGCTGACGATACTGTAGAAGACACGCCGTTACTCAGATGAACTTGGTAACAGTCGTGTCCTCTATCGTCCTGCTTATAAACAACGGCTACGCCGTCGGAATCAAAGCTCAGAGAATCATTTGCTGAGTTCGCTGATTGCTCGGGCGAGGGTGTCACAGTGTGTTTGCAGGCTTTGCTGGAGTTTGACACCAGTTGAGCGAGTTGTCACCGACATCCTGAAACGAGTGCCGTCAAGGATTTCTCCAACCTTATCCCTAACTGTTTGCATGTCCTTGTGATACTTACGGAGGTTGATAACAAAATCGTTCAGCTCTCCAATGCCTTTGGCTTTGTACCGATGAGCATGAGCGTTGTACTCAGACATGATGCCTGCTGCAGCTCTCTTCGCGTCATTAAACACGCGATCCGCCGTGGGTATTTCCTGCTCAAGGACTTCGATGATCACTTCTTGATCTTCGCGTGTTTGGTAAACAATGTGCACCAAGCTGTTGTGCATGTGATCAGGGAACAGTTCGTCGTCGCCCTGTACTACAGCCCAAGCTTTTAAGAACTTGAGAATTTGAATACGTCGCCGGTCGCTGATTGTGATGCTTCGGCTAGCTAGCATCTCCCACACACTGTTAAATCTATCCAAGAACTCTTCGGATACTTTTAGGTTGTTTGCAGCAACCTGAAGCTCGGTAAGTTCTTCCAGGGAAAGGTGCTCGCCCACCGTGGGGCGCTCTACCAAACCCAGACCCCATTCATCCAGCCGCCTTTTTGATACTGGTTTCTTCAGCAGATCTACAGTCGGACGAAACAGAAAGCGGTCAGCAAATGCCTGAAGCGACTCTTCGTCAGGCCAGCTATTTGTAGCAGCTACGATGGATTGAATAGGAGTTTGAATAAGTTCTTTTCCGTTATTAAAGGTGCGTTCGTTTAACAGAGTCAGTAGCGAATTCAGGATTGCGGAACTGCCTCGGAACAGTTCATCCAAGAAACCAATATGTGCGTTAGGCAGATACCCATCTGTGTCTCTTGTGTACTCGTCGTTAAGCAGTTTGGTTACTGCTACAGGCCCGAACACTTCGGATGGGTCTGTCGTTGGGGTCAGCAGATAACCAAAGTAATTTGCTTTGCTGATTCCGTTGCAGATGTTGCGCACCAGATCAGACTTACCTGTTCCGGGCACACCAAGCAAGAACGCGTTCTGCTTGCTTAGGAGTGTGGCGAGGAGCCCGTCGATTACGTGCTCCCTCTCCAAAGTGGCGTTATTAAGTGCGCCACGAAAATTTTGAAGCTTGGCGAAGAGTTGGTCGTTCATTTGATGGGTAAGTACTGTGTGACGTGAGACGCTTGTAAGTAAGTCTGTGCTAAGCAGACGTAAACCACCGGGCCAGAATTCAGCGTGCCGTAAGCAAAGATTTTTCTCGTGGGAACGAAAGAAAAGCTACACCGACCCAACAATCAGCTACCAATAGTTTGTTCACCTCAATAAGCTTCGCTTGGGCTGATTCGAAGCTCACAAATGTCGCTGCGTTAGAAATATCTTTGGTGTACGTTTCTATATCAGAAAGGAAGCCTTTTTCAGATTCGATTACGTAAACGAGACGTTTCATCAGAAATCAAGTTCTCCTGAATTCGTTTGTTGATTGTTACAGTTGTAATCATCTTGTGAGATTTCCGAAAGGAGATCGTCGAGATTTTCTCCCGCTGCCCCAATCAATTCCTTTCGTTGGTTAATAAGTTTCTTAAGTTGCTTAGATCGTTGTGCGTATACGTCTATCTCAAGATTTGCGTCTTTAATAAGAAGGTTCAGGGTGTTTGCGTTTTCAGCATTCTTAATGCGGTCGCATAATGTTTTATACGTTGAGGAAAGCGCCAGAGATTGTTTTAAAGTTATCAAACCTTTTGATTCATCTCGGCTGTTAACCAGAGTTTCAAGCTCATTGCGGATTTCATCCTGGACCTTAAAGAACTCCTCAGTGGCTTTGTCGCGAATTCCACGATCGTTTGCTTGAATATCGCATCCGGATTTGTACAGTCTGTCTGCGAGTGCAGCAAGATTCTCAAAGCCAACAACACTATCGCTGATCAGCTTCAGTTTTTGTGCTGTAATTTGCCAGCTACCTCTCTTCTTATTACCTCCAGTTTGCTGCCTCCCGATCTTTGACACGTGGCGGACATCAAGATCATCTAAAAGCTCAGCACTGATCTGTAAGGCTTTGTCTGCAGCGTTCGCTCTTGCAGCTTCTAAAACTTGCTGAGTGTTAATTTGATTCTCATACATCAGCAGCGAATTGAGATCACCGTCAATAGGTTTCTCCACACGCTCCATGGAAACAGGAAGCGGACCCAGAACAGAGACTCGGATGGGTGTTTTGTACTCATCTTTCGTCGGGAAGAATTTCATGTAGGCATCAAAAGCCAACTTGAATTCATCTGAATCGTTAAAGAGCGGTCGCAAAATACCTTCTGCTGTAGCTTGCCACGCCATAAACTCCTGCTCCCACAGGTCTTTGAGCTTGTCGTTTGCATCTTGAGCAGCTTTCCGAATCTTCTTAATTAGGTCATTAGCCAAATGAAAGTAGGAAGAAGTGACAAAGTGAGAGTCACCACTATGAATGCAATAGCTGTCATAAAGTTCGCGCTGCATAACGCGAAGCGAATCAAGTTCTGCTTTAAGCGCATTCGAAAGGTTGGGGCGCAGGCTTACAGTATTGTTGCGCTCAAGCGTATCAACGACGGATTGAGGCAGCTTCAGATCATTAAATTTGATCTGCACAGACTGTCGAACATCCGCAGAGATCGAACAGGAAAGCAGATAGTGAGAAGTCATTTGTGTTAGTTAAACAATTTGTTGTGATGGACAAAAGAAGGAAACCCCTTCCTTTAAGGGGAAGGGGCCGCGCTTCCAACTTGGGCTCCTCACAGCCCACGGAAACGATACAGGACTCGAACCCGTGGCACAAGCCCGTACCGTTTAAAATATCTAATACGTTGTATGTCTTTAAAGTCTACTTACGGAGTCGAGTAAAAGCTAGAACGATGCGCTCTGTTCGTTCGTCACATTCGCCAGAGATAACAAGTTGTTCTCCCATGTGCTTAAGCTGTGCCTTTGCGAGCTTAAGTTCTTGCTCAAGTCGCTGGACTTTACTGGAGAGCTTTTCGAGCTTTTCGTGTGCAGTTGGTTTCTTGTGCACACGTACAACGATGTTTGTATTGAACTCTGGAAACTTAAATCGGCTTTCGTCTCCGGCGAATATTCTCAGATCTAGTCCTTGCGACTCTGCGATGGTAACGTCGCGCAAAAGATTATCCTTGGCAGCCTCGTAAGGTACGCCAAAAGATTCGCTCAGTTGTGTCTGTGCTGTTTCAAAGTCATTGAAAGCCTCAGCGGCTGTGGATGCCAATGAGACAAGGCTTGTAGTTTTGATGTTCATGGAGTTTGATGTGAAAAGGGTGCGCCACGTTGGGTCGGGCCGGTGCCGCCCGTGCTTACTGTAGCACGTTGGGAGTTTTATGATCTTATATTCAGCCGGGACCGGGGGAATCAAACCCCGCTCGTGCTGCGCTCAAACTCCCATTAAAAACGCAACAGCCGTCAGGCGTCCCGCTGTCCTTACCATTCTAAAAATGTAAAGGAGATTACTTCTTAGGGTAAACCGCAATTAAGTGTTTCTTAAATGTGGGATTTTCCTTAAGAGCTTCGGTCTTAGCTTGTTCTGGGGTGTGCGCTTCTACTGAGAACTGATATTCCCACCCCGCCTTACCCTTGCGGGCGAACACGTCAAACTGCTTGCGCACCGTGGACATGAACCTTGTTTGCATGATCAAGTTGGAGGCAGTGTAATGCTATCCAGATCTGGTTACGTTTGAACCGCTTCGAATTTCCTTAAGCATTGTCATGTTGCTCACTAAGATTACTTACAGCCATGAAAAGTTAGCTTGGTAGACTCTGTTTATAGAATAAAGTTTTACTAAACCGGAAACAGTTAACGTGATTTTCTACGTTATTAAAACCTTTATGTATCTTGGCGTTAGCTCACTCGTTTGATCTGTTTATCTAGGACGGCACCATCGTGTGCCATGGCGAATCCATCTGCAAAACCACTAGCGAACAGCATCACATCATCGTCAGCGGCGAAGGTTCGCTGCGTTTCGAGCACAAGAAATTCGCCGCTGTTCGATTCGATCTCAACCTTAACGTTGTAGTAGTGCACAGTGTTCTGTAATAGTTAGTGATTACGAAGGCTTTCTAAAAGGATTTTCGGAGGAGTATTGTTTGTAATACTCTGTTGGGTCTGCGTTAGCTATTGCCCAGATCATAAAGTCTGTTGAGCATCCACTAAGCACATTATTCTCGTCCAAGTACACGATCGTTCGCGCCTCAGACACATCAATGAAATCCTTTTGGAGCTGAGACAGTTGTTCGATGATGGCATCATCGACCCCGTTTGCTATCGCCTTTGCTGTTGCATCTGCGAAAGCCTTTTGCCAGTCATCCGTGAAAGCCTGCGATCGCTTCCAGCCACTGCGATCAACATCATACATATCCATGATTGATTGAGATTAATGTGCAATTGATTCTATTGTGTGCGGCGGCCCCGCGCAAGCGGAACCACCTTTGT
>JACCDX011491521.1_pt1 | contig 87752 bp, 79 predicted proteins | sample 7449681 | NCBI WGS metagenome assembly JACCDX01 (sample SAMN15323450, study PRJNA562643) | freshwater metagenome | isolation source: river surface water | place: USA:Blue River Watershed | collected 2017-08-18 | reverse complement strand
ATTACCTTGATTACCCTGAACACCTTGAGTACCTTGAACTCCTTGAGTCCCTTGGCTTCCTTGATTACCTTGGTTTCCTTGATTACCCTGAACACCTTGAATTCCTTGAGTACCCTGAGTACCTTGGTTTCCTTGATTACCTTGGTTTCCTTGGTTTCCTTGATTACCCTGAACACCTTGAACTCCTTGAGTACCTTGAACTCCTTGGGCACCCTGTGTACCTTGATTTCCTTGATTACCCTGATTACCTTGAGTACCCTGAACTCCTTGAGTACCTTGAACTCCTTGGGCACCCTGTGTACCTTGGTTTCCTTGATTACCCTGATTACCTTGAGTACCTTGTACGCCCTGATCACCTTGGGTTCCTTGATTGCCTTGATTACCTTGGTTACCTTGGTTACCTTGGTTACCTTGAGTTCCTTGAACACCTTGTGTACCTTGAACCCCTTGAGTACCCTGTGTACCTTGAACGCCTTGAGTTCCCTGTGTACCCTGCTCACCATTTAAACCATTATAACCAGATATACCTTGAAGACCAGTAATACCTTGTACCCCTTGAGTGCCCTGTGGCCCTTGATTACCTTGGTTACCTTGGTTACCTTGTCTTCCTTGATTACCTTGATTACCCTGATTACCCTGAGCTCCTTGGACACCTTGTGTACCCTGTGTTCCTTGATTACCTTGATAACCCTGAACACCTTGTTCACCTTGAGTCCCTTGAACACCCTGAGCACCTTGAGCACCCTGTGAACCATCTATACCCTGATAACCCTGTGAACCTACAAATCCATCTTTACCTTGAAGACCTTGAGTACCCTGTGAACCATTTATACCTTGATAACCCTGGTCTCCACGTTCTCCTTGATCACCTTTAATACTAATACCAATCGGACCTTGTAGACCAATTTGACCTTGCTGTCCAATTATACCTTGATTACCTTGTTGACCACTTGGACCTTGAAATCCTTGAATACCTCTTAAACCCTGAACACCTTGAGTTCCTTGTGTACCTCTTCCTTGAACACCTTGAGTTCCTTGCAAACCCTGAACACCTTGTTCACCCAATCCAGACTGCTGAGGGCCCAATGCTCCTTGATTTCCTTGATTTCCTTGTCTACCTTGAGATCCAGAACACCCCTGTGGACCTTGACTACCATCTGACCCATCTGTACCATCTGAACCAGAAAGACCTTGAGGACCTTGATCACCTAACCCAGATTGTTGAGGACCCATAACACCTTGCAAGCCTATACCAGTAGGTCCCTGATGCCCCTGATAACCTACTATACCTTGAACACCTTGAAATCCTTGATTACCAACAGGACCCTGAATACCTTGGATACCACGCAAACCTTGAATACCTTGGTTTCCTTGAGTACCACGTCCTTGTGTACCCTGCGGTCCTTGTAAACCCTGTAAACCTTGATCTCCAATACCCTGAAGACCTTGTATACCTTGAAATCCTAATACTCCATTGGTTTCATCAAGAATAATGTTATAAATAATTGACATGCTAAAGGTAATCTTTAATTGCCATAAATAAATTATGGAATTCCTCGGTTATATATCCGAAATGGAATTCCATAAAGTAATAAAAAGGCAAATTTTATTTTCTTGGGTATTTTTATTTACCTCAATCGTTCTACTGAAAACTGAAGCGGATTAGTAGAAATGCAAATAACTTCAAACATTGGTTTGCCATTTGCATCCTCAAATTCACCTGATGCTACACTTGTAACTTGAATAGAATATGGAGCAGTCAATTTCGATACGTTTTGAGAATCTGTCAATACAAAAAATCTAAAAATTCCAAAAGTATTATCAACATCTACACCAGCTCCACCAAAAGAAACTTTTAAGCTTTGGCCAACTTTCCATTTATTTAAAGTATCATCAACAAATAATACTATATTTCTATCAGAATTTAAGATATTTATTGTATCAATTCTTAAGTAATTATTTGCTGGTTGTAAAGGATGTGTATAGTTCCAAGAATCCGCACCCTTGAACCAGTCTTGTTCCATTATAGTTATAGGTTTATTTGTAAGATTATACGATCCAAATGTATTTCTTAGTCTTACTCTATTTACAATACTTCTATCTACTTCAATACCATCAACTTTTGGTTCAGTATATAAAATATCAGCATTATATGAAACTGATATAGGAGTATTATTATTTATTAGATCTTGAAACTGTTGATAATTTCTATCAATCAATTCAATAATAGCCCCTGTATCCTTTATTAAAGCATCCGATGCCTGTAAAGAATTTTCAACAGCTGTTAATCTTGCTTGAATTTCTTCTTCAACTGTGCTGTTTATTAAAGATTGTTCTACATCTTCTACTCTTGTCTTTAAATTACTAAGTTCAAAAACAGCAGTTTCTAAATTGCGAGATGCCCTAACCATTTCATTCATGGCTCCAACATATACCTCTAATGAAAATGTAGAATAATCATTAACCGATGTTTCGATCGCTGCATCTTCTGTATTTACATCAAATCTAAAACGAACTGCAATGTTATATGAAGTACCATTAGTACCTAAAATAGAATCAGGTTTGATTTTAGATAATGTAGGTATTTTACCACCACCATCGTCAGTTGGATCAACATTATCTAAGAATAAAACACCAAATAAATTAGTTTCTGCCTGATCTGGGAATCCCTTTGGGAAGGTTTCATAATAAACTAAGACAGCATTAAATTCAAAACTACTAGAAGCCTCAGTTGCATTAAATTGGTGCCAAGAATTTATCCTTGAATCTTGGACAGCACCTAAATATGAATTTAGGTCAAAATCAACCATAATACCATCAAGGCGCGATCTTAAATATGTAACTGGTGTAAATTTACCTGTTTCTATATTTACACCTGTTATACGGAGTTTATCGTTTCTCCAGTCGTCAAATCGTACTGGCTCGGAAAAATATGAATTTGCTTGTGGACTAGGGAACCAATATCCACTTTCCCAAGTATCAGTCGTTTCATTATATTTTTCTAATGTATAATCAGTATTACTATAGGATCCAGTATCAGAGTCAAAATAACCCAAAAAGTTCAATCCAAATGGATGAACATCATTAGGACCTCTACCTACGATATACTCATTCTTCAATGGATCCGTTGGAGTATTTTGAATATACATGTCTGGGAAATAGTTTTCATCCGATACGGATTTAAACATTACAACTGGTGTATTACCATCTTTTGTGGGTATATGGCAAAAGAATTCTGTAAATGTGTTTGCAGTATGTCTTACAGAATTAACAACGTCAATCTCGCCAATATACTTTACTACTCTACTATAATCAATCCCACCAGTAGTTGTACCATCAGATTCATCTTCTTCAACAAATCGTTGTCCAGTTACTAAATTTGAAACTTCCGATGTATTAGCTTCTCTAAATCTTAAAGCACCTATTTCTTTCATCCATTTCCAAAATAATCTTTCAGAAACCGTTCTATTGCTTATCTGATTATAATCTTCCTTTGATGTAAGAAGCGTTTCAAAATTTAATAGATAGTTTTGAAATGATTCTGATAAATATCTATTCCAATCGCTACCAGTTACTTGTAAATATGCTCCTGGAATAGCATCTAATTGGATTGTATTTGAATCGGCTGTATTATCTAAAATTTTAGGTATGTTCAATAATACATATTTGCTAAAACGCATAGTTCTAGAATCATCTCCATATGCAAAAGACATATCTTCTGCAGTAGAAGGCATTATATAAAATGTACCACCTTGCGTTTTAATCGGTTTAATAAACGGAGTAACTGCCATGTTTTTATTTAATTTAAGATGAAATAATTTAAGATATTGTATATATCAAAATTAAAAAGTAAGTATTAAAAAAGCCCCATTTAGAGGCTTTTTAAATCATGCTCATAAAAGTAATCAATGCCACAACATTGAAATTTACTTTCTTCATATTCAGTCATAATTGTTTTATGCATATGGCCATATATCCAAAGTTTAGGAGCATACCCATTATGGTCAATAACTTTGGAATATAATAAGTCAAGTCTTTTTCTTTCATTTATTAGGTCTTTTTCTAATGAATGATCAAGTTGGAAAAAATTTTTGACAATATGATTAAATTCAGTAGGCCAAACAAATGATGGGCAATTATGGGTACAAACAACATCTATTTTTGTATCAATATTCACAATATCCTTAATATCAGGAATTATGTATGGGAGTTCTTCTCCTTTCCAATAGGATACTTCAGGTTTTCTATGTACCCTATCTATAGAAATAGCACCACCGACTATCAATATGTTCTTACCTTCTATTGTAAGAACTGAAAAATCTTTCACGAATTTTATATTACTATAATCAAAAGGACAATTCTCATAATAATCTGGATTATCATGATTTCCCCTAAACACATAAAGAATATTATTCCTTTCAATTAAATGTTCATTTATTGGATCAAGGTATTCTATTTCACGCTCTAATGGTCTAAAACCCACACCAAAATCTCCTAATTGAATCATAGTAGTATTTTGATATGTACTTTGCTTTAAGTTTTGAAGAAAAGTTTTGAAATTACCATGTATATCTCCTATAAATATCATTCTTCAACCTCCATTTCATCTTCATCCATTTCTTCTTCTGGTCCTTCCCAGATATTAATTCCATTTAACTCTTTAGGTTGTCTAAATTCATCGAAGAGACTATTAGCTACTTTAATTTTTGCTTTTGTTGTGAATTTCAAAGATTTCAATACTTTTTCTTGAGACTTGACTTCTTGATTAAATATTTTAAGTCTTTGAGTTTCTTCTTTAATTGCGAGTTCTGTTTCTTTTATCGTCTCTGCATTTAGAGATGATAATCGAATTACATCAAGTCTATCAGAAATAACATTAGGATATTTCTTCAAAAAATCTAAAACTTGTTGTCTGTTTCTTTTAGACTCAAGCATATATTTCAAATATTCGAGCTTTGCTTTTAAAAATTCTAACTCATAAGAAGATTTATCTCTTCTATACATTAACACTTCTAATTTAAGAATTTCAAGATAATCTTTGAAATCATCCAAGTAATCCTCAATAGTATCATATTCAACTACTGTTTTGTCTTTAATGAAAACAATTGATTCTTTAACTACAATACGAGTGAATTTTTCAATTTGTAATTTAAATGAAGCCCAATTTTCTGCGGTATCGGATCTTCCAAATTTTAAGAGAACATCAATATCCTCTTGGGATTCATTTATAAAATCAAAATCATAATATTCAGATAAATCTCTTACACGATCTATGAATCGTTCATACTTTATAACAGGTGGTAATCCCTTAACCCGTATTGTTCTTTTAGATTCATCAATCTCTAAATTAGATTCAATAAGCCAAGATGAGTCCATACCTTTGACTTTAGTAATCTTACCTTGAAAACCTTTATACGATGGCTTTAGAGATTTAATTTTACCAGAAAGATAATCTTTAATTGATGTCGAAGATCTAGGTAGAATAACTGATTTATAACCAACCGCTATACCCATTACTCCAGTAAACATACCTAATGGCATACCTACTTTTAAATAATCAATTTCAGAAACCTCACCTTTATTCAAAAAAGACATCTCTGAAATCATTTCTAAACTATTCTTACTCAACTTAACAGATGTATATCTCGGTGCAGCAGGATGATCCTTAAAGGGTGTACCAAAGTTACCATCACCTTCTAAGAGATTCTCTGCTACTGAATGAGGCTTTGCTAAACGAGCAATAGCATTAGCGAGAGAAGCATCTCCATGAGAGTAGCCAGATTCAGTCACACTTCCTATTAAACTATTAGTTTTTTGAAATGTTTTAGGAGCACATAAAAGTATCATTCTCTGTACATTAGTTAAGCAATCATGCCAATCAGGAATACCTCTGTGCTCTAATGTATAAAAAGCATATTCTCTAAAATTTATATCAATATGTTCAGTTATAGTAAGGCGTTCCATTGCTCGTTCTCTCTTTTAAAATAAATAGGTACATAATCTTTTAGTTCTTCAGTCTCTTCACCACTAAACCAGTATGACAAATAAAGCATATCACTTGCTAAATCTTCCATACCTTTTAATTTACAAATATCATGTCCAATTTTACAGACATGATAATCTATCTTTTTCAATTTGATCAAATATAATAGATAACCATATGCAAATTCAAATCCTCTAGTAATTAGGATTGTATGCAATTTATCATATTCGTCTTTATATTCTATTTTATATTTTTCAATAAAATTATCAAGTATAATATTTCTAATTTTTTCTGAAACATTATCCTTTAATTCACTTTGGGTTTCTTTCAAAATAAGTTTCCAATTCCTTAAGGTCTCATTACCGAATTCAGTTAAACTGTTAGTACCATCTAATCTATGTTGGATAGTAGTCAAAGTTTGTGGATTATTATGGAATTTAAAAAATTTGGAAGCTGAAATTAAGAATCTCCATGCATTTAAAGATTGAATATTTGTAAATTTTACAATATCAATAATATCTCTTGTATGCACAACTGATGATAAATGAATAAAAGGTTCGGTTAGTAATACTTCTCTATCAAATGATTTAACATTATATGGTATAGATATAAAGTGTTGAACATACTTTCTATCAATATCATGATAAATCTGATCTCGTAGATGGTAATTACAATACACTAAATCACAACCTACTCTTTCAAGTTCTTTAACTTGTTCTTCTAAATAAGTATTCGACCATAGGTCATCATCATCTAAATAAGAAATATATGATCCTCTAGAATTTTCTATACCTATATTTCTGGCATATCCAGACCCACAGTTATCTGGAACATCTATTAATCGTACTCTTTCTTTACATTGAGAAAAAAGGAAATTTAAATCTGAATCTACATTGTACGACTCTCCTTTTACTACAATAACTTCCCAACTTTGATATGTTTGATATATCAAATTACTAAAAGAATTTCTAATATGTTCACTTCGCTTTCCGTTAGTCGGGTAAATTACACTTACTAGTTTTGGCATTTTAATTCACAGGAGTTGATAACCAAATCTTTCTATCTTCTACATTCTCACCCATTGCGATTTGAAGTGATTTATTAGCCTTCTTATCAGCAACAATTTTAACAAGATTCATATTTTTATAGACCCATTCCCAGTCTTGAGAATTCATAGAGCCAAGACCTTTCAAATACCTTACATCTTCAGATTTCTTATTTTTCACAGTTCTATTAAATTCATCTTTAGAATAAAAATATTTTCTTTTTACGCCTTGTCCAACTCTAACTAGAGGAGATTTTAATATCAATAATTTACCTGATTTAATTACATTTGGAAACCATTTCCAAATAAAATTAATAAGCAAGGATGATATATGATGCCCATCTGGATCCGCATCAGCAGCAATGATAATTTTTTCCCATTTCAAATCAACTTCTTTACCTGGTTCTAATCCCATTATATGAATCAAATCCAGAACTTCTTTATTGGATGCTAAATCCTTTACAGTCCTTACATTCTTAACTTTACCTTTCAAAGCATATACACCATCAGTCTGAGGATTTCTACCTTGACAAAGACCACCAGCTGCAGAATGACCTTCACATATAAATAGATTTACTTGCTTTTTAGCAGGGGGCGTATATTTATCACTAATTTGGACTTTAGATTGTCTTTTAGCTGAACGAACTTTTCTTAAACTTTCAGCGTCATTTTTCTCTTGAATTAACTTCTTAATTTCTTTGAAATAACGCCATTTTGATATTTCTCTTTTTACTTTCGGTAGCATTTGCTTTGAAAGTATTTCTTCCATTTCAGATTTAGGAGTTACGAATTTAGTTTTATTTTGATCCCCAAATCTGACATTTTGAGCAGGCAAGTCAAAAACAACCATCATTTCATAAAAATGATGCGCAGTAGTGCTATCAAATACTTCATTAATAGTATCTCTCAATATATTTATATGAGATCCAGTACATAATGCACCATTAATGAACCCCAATGTAGATGAATCTTGAAATGATTTGAATACCCATACATTACCTAATTCATTTTTTATATGCATAAAATCTTCATGAATTATGGGTGCATTTAAATCCAGTTTTTTACCATCAAAATAAACTTCAAAATTCAAAGTTGATATATCCTTTGAAACCTTTATAAGCAAGTTTCTAAGGATCATTTTTGTATAAACGATATCATATTCTGGAGAACAATTCTCAAAGACATTACTTCTAGGTTTAAATCTGATAATAGTCCCAGTCTTATTCTTTTTAGTAGCTTTTTTAATTTCTTTATATTCAATTTTGGTAAAATTTACCCATTTTTGCTTATAAATTATTGAACCATTACATGTTTCTATCTCTAACCAATCCGAAAGAATAGTACAAAGAGAAACACCCATACCATTCATACCCACTACTGTAGAACCATTCTCTTCATTAAAGAAATTACTACCGCTTCTTAATTTGGTTAAGGCTGTTTCAATATTTGTTAAACCTGTTTTGGGGTTTTTCTTTTCACCATCTTTAAACCCTCTACCAGTATCTTCAACTTCTATAACGCCTTCCTTTGAATCAAATCTAACTATAACAGATTGCATAGGTTTCTTTTCACGAGCACATCTCTTTGCTTCATCTATAGCATTATCAATAACTTCATCAATTATTTTCCAATATGCTATGGAAATAGATCTAAGTTCAGATAAAAAATAACCATCTCTATAAATTGGAATCTTTTCATCGGATTTAGTTATAGACCCAACATACAGTGCTGGCCTTTTAAGAACATGTTCATGATCTTCAAACGCAACTATGTCTCTTTCTGATTTTGCCATGATTTTAAACTGAAGGAAATAATTAATAAAGCAAAGATAATAAAAAATAATGAATATTCAAAATATATTTTTAAAAACAAATTTGTTCAAAAATAAAAAGGGAGAGCTCCCTTACTAGCTCTCCCTCTAATGAAATACAAGTTATTTGAAAACTTGAATTTAAATTTATTTTTACAATGTAATATCTTCCCAGTAATCTGCTCTGAAAACCATAGTAGCCTTGTAATTAGTTTGGTTACCATAATCCAAAGTCATTTCAGCGAGACCTTGCTTTGGAAATACACTTGGATATATCCAAGTACGAATAATATCACCATTTTTCTTGTATAAATGAACAGTCAATAAAGACTGTTTTGAAGCATAAGATAATTTAGGTGTCATAGCCCCTGTCAAAGGATCATATACTAAATCAGTCCATCTACGAAGTGCTTTATAGACATACATAGAATTATCATTATTAACATTCACTTCAAACTCAATTGTAATATCAACAAAAGTATTTCCTACAAGTGAACCTGCATAAGATCTCTTATGACCTTTGAATGTTTGTATTACTGGTTGGTCAGGTTGTTTATCAACTTGCATACCTGATACTTTAATGACATTTTCAATTATCAATTCTTTATCCCATACAGTTACACCTGGAGGTGGAATTAAAGAAACTTGGAACAGATTCAAATACACAGGTTCGAATTGTTCCATACCTGCTTTCGAGTTTTTATAGTGTGGTAAAAGTCCCATTGTTTTCGGGTTCTTATTTTTATCTTTGGTTTTAAACGATTGTATCGTTTATTCTTCTTTTACTATATATCAAAATATAAAATAAAAATATTTTTATATTAGATAATAAAGCCTTTTTATTCACTAGTGTAGAATCTTCTTGGATTTTTCCCAATAAGAATATTTAAAATCTTATCAGGAGTTCCTTTTACATTATCGAGCATACCGCCATCTAAAGTATTTATTTTCAATAGATTACCCTCTAATGAAAAGTCATGCTCAATTTCATTTATCAACACTTTAACAATTGGCTTTCCTTTAAGTATCTCTTCTCCTATAATTTGGATTTCAATACCTGCTTCTGATGCTGAACCTGCTATTTCATCTACATATTGTATAAGCCTTTCTTTATCAGTCGCTATATCTTTATTCAGTGAAGTTGCCTCAATATTATTTGATTCATATTGAGACAACTTCTTTGAATTATATTCTGAAAATGTTAAAATTTTCATTTTAGTCCTGTTGCAAAGTAGTCATATTTGACCACTTTATGTTAAACAAATTGGAATGCAGAAGCATTTGCTCCACCAGTTTTGGTGACTGTGATTCTAGAAATTGCAATTTGAATACCTCGTGCAGGCTCAACAGCAATATCTATAATCGCCTTGTTTTGATCAATAAGTTCAGGTGGATTGTTTGTTTCATCCATTTGTGTGAAGAAGTTGTAAATACCACCAGCAGATCTTACACCATCTAAGAATGTATCCACAATCGATTTGATTTCCAAACGAGTTGTAGCATCGTTAAATTCAAAGATGTATCTTGCTAAAATATCTTCAACGCCTTCTTCAATTGTGATGAGCAAGTCTCTAACATGAACATTGTTCAAAGCAGAAGGAACTTTCTGATATGCTGTTTGATTTCCATAAATCATAGTTCCTATTCTCGCTCTCTTAACAATTGGGTTTAAACCAAATGGTTCGAGTGACTCGCGATCTCCATCTGACAAATCTATCTCAGGACCTACCAATCTACTATCGGACAAGATACCTCTTCTAGGACCTGCAACGATTGAATATGGGAAACCATTAATAAATTTGAGAACAAAATTATTAGAAACATGTGCAGCAGGAGGAACTGTTAAATTCTTAGTTCCATCTCTCAATATCAAGTATGGGAAGAAGAATGCTGCATGTTTCGCTCCATTCAATTCATCAGGTAATGAATATGAGAAGCTTGGTCCAAGAGTCTGATTACCACCTGTTGCAATGTATGATGTATTCAAAAGTGGTCTTGGGTTTCCACCTACTGGATCTGGTTCATCTGTAAATCTAGGATCCGTAGATGCCTCAAATTGTTTAGCAGAAGGAGGATTCAAGATAGCCAAACACTTAAGTCTTTCCTTTGCTAATTTAGCAAGGATATTCTTAGGATAGTTGTTTGGTTGTAAACCACCATCAAAAGTATCAATAATATAACGGAATTGAATTACATCTCTACTTGTAAGAGCTTCGAATAAGTTAGTATTCTCAAGAACTTCATAAATTTTCTCCATTTGAGATTGTTTATTTGTTCTATCTCCAGGTAAGTGATATGATGTAAGTTTAAATCCACTTAATCCAGTAAATTCATAGGTACTTACGAAATCATCAATATTCTTGTATCTAGTAACTGTTTTATCACCAGCACCAAATTCATTATTGATAAGGATAGGTTGATTTACAGTATAACGGAATCTAAAGAGAGATGTCAATTCATCAAAAATCTTTCTCTTTCTGATGATTTTTGTAAGTCTATAAACATCTCCACCTTCGTCATCTGTAGTGTATGATACTAAATATTGACCTACTTCCAATCCTACTGCGTCTTCTACATTAATATCTACTTCAGATTTTGTACCATTCCATGATTGAACTACAAAAGTTTCGGAGAAAGAATCCGCTAAAGGATAAATATAGAAATCACCACCAGTATTCACAGAACCTGCTTTTTGATAATTCAATATATCGATGAAAGGTCCTATTTGTGTATATGTCCCTGTTACCGCACCTTGCAAGTTAAGTGCTACAGCAGGTTCACCAGAGTTGTTTGTTGTAATAACTGTTGATCCATCAAATACATCAGCTAATGTAACTGTCGCATCCGCTGTAATATCTCCACCTGTTCCATCTGCAGTATAGAATCCATTAACTTGGAAGATTTCATTACCTGTGCTAGTAGATGCACCTATGTATCCAAGTGATACCACATAACTACCAGTAGCCAAATCAGTGCCATCACCAGGCGCACTTAATGCCCAATAAGCTCCACCTACAACATAAGCCTGATCAGGATTGCCTGTTAATGCAGCATTTACTTCAATGAATGTAGTTGATTCTGTTACTACTGTACTTAAAGTACTATCTTCATATGCTCTAATTTCTAAAACAGGAACACCATCTGTATCTGTGGTTTTAATATATTTTAAGAAATAAAAGTCTGTAGGGCTATAATAATACTTATCACCATCTACTAAGAATCCTGAATCATAATCTTTATAAACTTGTGAATACTGATAACAGACAAATCTATTTACAGTACCACTTGTGTTAAAAGTAATCAAATCTGGTGTATAAGCGATAGTTATTTGATCACCTGATAAATCTGGAAACTCTTGTGCACCAAAAGTGGATGTGTAATAACTAGGATTCAAAGACATATCCTGTAAAGAAATTATGTTATTTACAGGAACAATAGTATTTGTTGATCCATTTAGAATAGGAGCATCATTCACATCAACATAGAATGTTGTTGTATCTACTTTATTCTTAATTAATACTTCATCACCATCATCTATAGATGCTGTGTGATCTCCACTCAAAGTTACAGATGACAAGAATGTAACAACTACACTTGCACTTGTAGTCGCATTAGCTGACATTGTTACAACACCACTTGTAATATCTGTGATATAAGTACCAGAAGGAATACCTACACCTGAAATTGGTTGATTTACACGAAGTTGTGTAGTTGAAGTAGGTGTGAATGTATCGTCACCTGATGTCAATGCTACTGTCTGTGTAGTTGTAAATGATGCACCTAACACATTTACAGGTGTCATTGTCAATTCATCCGCTTTATTTGGATGTGAGAATGTAATCTTTAATACTGTATCACCATTTGTATCTAAAGTCTCTTGCTTAGATTCAACCTTTGCCCAGTTACCGCTATCCATTTGGATTAATGAACCACCAACGGTCAAATTGCTTACGATAAACTGATATTCAGCATATTTTGCTACTGATGTAGATAAAGGACGCTTAAGAACTAATACATTCTTAAATGCACCCAAAATACCTTTACCTTTATATGATTCAGTATAGAAATCACCAGAAGTTTCTGCATCATATACAGTTGTATCGAAAGAACCAGTTTTTTCAGTAAATTGGAATTCTTCCTTTACATTTGTCTTATATGATAACATATCTAAATAGTCTACAGTATATGCAGGGTCAGCCAAGTGGTGACCAACTACGTCATATCTTGAAGTAGAAGTTTCATAATCAGCTAAAGCTTCTTTATTGAATGCTAAAAATACTCCAGTTGTAGCTACGCTATTATTAACAATCGTATCAAGAGAATGGTTAACACCATTACCGTCAACGAAATCAGGTATCAAACATCCTGTAAATCTTGCAACTGTATTAATTTCTTCAGAAGACAAGAATGCATTCAATTGTGATTTGAGAATACCTCTATCACTGAAATACTTTGAAAATACAGGATCAGTTGCAAGTTTCTTATAGTTTGTCCAATTACCTTGAACTATAATAACTTCAACAAAATAATCTGCTATATAATCGAATTCTTCAATGTATGCTGGTTTCTCTTCTCCTGATTGACCGTACCAATCACGAGCTGTGATATCAAAGCCATTTACTGCTGTTTTCTTTATGATAACAGATAAAGGACCTTGACTCAAATTCACAACATGCAACAATTTACCCGTATTAAGAGCATTTGCATTTGCGATTGCAATCATATTACTTTCATCTGGGAACCAGAATCTTTGGGTATTATAAAAGTTTGAATAAAGAGCTTTAGTTACAATACCATTAGATTCAGCGGTATCAACCGAGAATGATCTATACTCAACCGCGTCTCCACCTTGAGTAATAGGTTGATTATTAAGTGGTAACAAATTGAGACCGAATACTGGTCCAATTTCCAAACATGTAAATAATGATCTATGGAAGAAACTACCTCTTGATTCCAAGAAGGGATCTATTTCTCCAAATATTCGTCTCGCAGTCTTCACATCTGGAAGGTATACTGGGGAGTTGAAAGGTCCTTTTCTTGAGAAACCTACAACAAGACGAACAGTCTGAGTATTCAATATAATACTTTCTGAAGCGTCAAATTCTAATGTGTATACACCAGATGCTTTGAACTGGGTCAAATCCAGTTTAATCTTAGCCATAATTAAGAAGCATAATTTTTCCTCCAATAGAGGTCGTTTTCTATTTTCTATATATCAAATTAAATTTTGAAATTTAGTAAAAAACATGAAAAATCAAATAATAAATATAATTATATTCTTGAATAAGAGCGATAAAATGAATAAACCCCACTCGAAAAGAGCAGGGTTTATTCATTTATAAGTCTTAAAAATAGCTTATTTATTTTTAGAAAAATAAAATTTTAAAATATTCAATAAGGAAGGTCTTTTAAATTCTGAACGATAGATTTCTTTAGCAAATGCCTCCTTTACAGCCATTCTATCAAAATCTTTGATTTCTTTCAAAGAATCTTCATATAATCTTTCGATATATGATTCATTCTTAAAAATGATACTAGACGAAGATTGCTTTCTATTATCTAGGATTCTAGATCTATTTTTAGAATTTGATTTCAGAAATATAATGGTATTTTCTACACCATTTTCATCTAAAACCTTAATAGCATCATCTTCGACAATAACTGAAACATCATTATGATATTCCATATTTTCCTCTTTTATTATTTAGAAATAATATTTTCAATTACAAATATAGTATAAATAATAATAAAAACAAAATTATATTTTCAATTTCAATAAAGATAATAAAAGTTCTTCGGTCGATGCCTTTGGTATGTCTAATGGATTACAACCATGCTTCATAGAAAAATAAATATCAGCACCCCTTAGCCTCTCTTCATATTTCTCGTCCTTTCGTATAGTAGTATTTCTGAATTCAGATCCATCTCCAATATATTCATGTGCATTCGCAATATCTGCAAAATACCAAAAAGGTGGATGTAATTCTTCCTTAATTATTCTATACGTAAAATCCACATGCTCATGTATATTATAAAATCTTTCATCCAAATAACCTACTCTTTCTATACACTCTCGATGCATATACATTAAAGGACCTGAACACCAATGATAAAAACAAATTTGAATATCATTATAATCAACACAATATACTGGAGTAGGGTGGTTGATTGTTCCATCATTATATCTATTAGCATTACCATAACCCTGTAATGCATAATTGAAATGCTTTATACCAGATATTTTAGATGCTTCAATATATTTTTGAAAAATAGAAGAATCTTTAATAACTATATCATCCTCTAGGATAAATATATGCTCACATCCTTGACCCATCAAATATCTTATAGCCGAGTTTTTAGCTGTAGCTACACCTTTATTTATAGAGTGTTGTATAACATCATATCTGTTTTGATAAACCGAATGATCATATGGTGTACCATCATTTACTATAACAACATTCTCAATGAAATCTGGAAGTGTATTAAGTAATGATTGTAGTCTGGTTGGAGAATTATACGTTGTAATTCCAATACCTATTGTTTTATAATCTATCTGTTCCATAAAATTCTGGGTCTATTATTGCCAAACCTTTTTCTTGTAAATTATAGATATCAAAATGTTTAGAAGTTAAATAATAATATGCTTTTCCAATATTTGACAATAAATTATCACAATGGATTATATCAAAATTGTGATATATCTGAACTTTAAGATCTATACTTTCCTCAGTAACTTCATAAAAATGAGGTAAAAAATTATAGTTAGGCTTATAATTCCCATAACCAATTCTATCTGTTACTAAATCTGTTATTGTGTAAAGATCCATTAAAGTCAAATGAAAAAATCCTTTCATTATCGGAATAACATCACTATAATTATAATGAGATTCTTCGTTTTTATCATTTATCGTAAGAATATTATTATCTAGTGTGTTTAAAACCTTAGATATACCTGATTTTGTTATTACAAAGGTACCAGGTATTATTGCAGTTTTAAGAAGATCTAAATCGTCACCTTTAATATGAGTTATCATATCAATCCTCACATATTCTCTTTAAAGATTCTAATTGGTCTGGTGTTAAATCTTGTTTCGGTATATGTAGTTTAACTCTTATGTATGTTTTACCACCAACAAAAGGACCTTCACACAAACGTATTAGAGTATCTGTATCAAACCATTTTTCTATATAATAAGTATATTGATAATCTTTATCATTAAACATACTTATATTTTTAGATGAACCTGTGACTAAATCGATGTATCGTACTTCATCCGTAATAACAATGTCATTACCCACTCTTTCGTGATTCTCTTCAGGTTGTTCAATCACCTTAATTATAACATCACCCCTCTGTCCTCTTTTGTTTGGAGATTCATGTCCTCCATATCGTATTCTTAATGCTGTAGTTTTATCTATACCCTTTGGTATGTCAACAATAATTGTAAAGTCTTCTAATATAAATCCATCTTTACATCCTGGTGGACATGTTTCTGTTCTTCTTTTAATTGAACCTGCACCTTTACAAGTATTACAAGTCTGTCTCTGTTCTACTCTAAAATAGCCATTACCCTTTACTTCGACAATAACCCCGCTCCCACCACAATTATTACATCTTACATGTGTATCTGCACAACTACTACACCAAGTTTTTCTTTTATACTTAACAGTTTTCTTGGTACCGAAAGCAGCATCCTTTATACTGCAATAACAATCAACTTCTAAAGATGGTATAGCTACTTCCCTTCTTTCAAATACTTCTTCAGTAAAACTAAATCCAGAAAAGAAACCATCCGTTGATGAAAACATATCAGTCCAATTACCAGAAAAACTATTACCTGAACTTTGGAAATCATATTGTTTTCTTTTAGTAGCATCAGATAATACTTGATATGCTTCATTGATTTCTTTAAATCTTTCTGCACCTTCTGGATTTTTATCTGGATGATATTTCAACGATAAAGTTCTGAATGCTCTCTTAATTTCGTCTTGAGTTGCACCTGAATTCAATTCTAGTATTTCGTAATAATTCTTTTTCATTTAAGAAGCTCTTTGTGGATTTTATATTATATCTTAAAATATAATTTTGTTTTTATTATTTTTTTTCTTATCTTTGTTCTATGAAAATAAAAAATACATTTTTAGAATTAGTAGGAACTACTGTTCCTCATGGATATGAATCTTTGATCTATCCTTTATTACCTAAGCACGATTTAGATCCCTTTGGTAATGCTTACATACATATAGGTGATACCAAACCTAAAGTATTGTTTACTGCACACTTAGATACCTTTAGTAAAGGAGATCCTGAAAAAATAAATCATAAAATTTCAGGCAATATAATAAAAACTAATGGTAAAACAATACTAGGAGCAGACGATAAAGCAGGAGTTGCACTATTAATTTCTATGATTGAAGCTCAAGTACCTGGCCTTTATTATTTTTTTACTGCTGAAGAAGTAGGTAGATATGGTTCAAGATTTGCCGCTGAATCTCATGAATTTAATCGTTTAGGATCAAAGATAAAAAATGTAGTTAGTTTTGATCGTAAAGGATATAATTCAATTATAACGCACCAGTCGAATATCAGAACTTGTGATGATAAATTTGCAATGAAATTATCATCAGATTTTAAAAATTATGGAATTAACCTAGAATTAGATTCAACTGGAAGCTATACAGATTCTTTTAGTTTTTTAGAAAAAAAGAATATTAAAAATTGTACAAATATCTCAGTAGGTTATTTTAACCCTCATAGCAATAAAGAAACTCAAGATATTGAGTTTTTACAAAAGCTTTCAGATGCTTGTATATCTATGAATTGGGATTAAACAAAAAACCCATCGAATTTGATGGGTTTAGATTTTTTAATTAAGAATTAATACAGGCCACTTCTCATTTTACCAGCACCCATGTTCTTTTCACTATAAGATTCTTTTTCATAATCAGGAGTTTCTAAAGATTCTTCAAATTGAGAAACCAACTCTTCAAGTTTAACTGAAGTCCCAATTATCTTCTTTCTGAAAGAAGAAAGCCAATCTGATATTCTATCTTTAATTTTTACATACCATGGTTTCTTCATTTCCATTTCTTCTGCTTCTGTTACACCTTCAGCGGAAGAATCTTCTCTTTTTACACTTAAACTAGAACTAACTTCTACAGGTTGTTTAAATGCACTCTCCGTTTTAAGTTTATTAATTAGTTCTTTACCGCCTTCTAATTCTAATTCAATAATTTCTAACATCAACTTTTGTGATGGTGGATTCCAGCGTAAAGTACCTTTTCTATGTTTTAAAACTAATCCATGAACTTTATGATTTGATTTATTAATAGATTCCATTGCTATTTTAATATCTTCGAGCAATCTCCCCTCATGTTGTTTCAAATCAGCTAGATTCATTTCTTTTTCTAACTCTTCGATTTTTTTCGTAACTAAATCCATTTGATCCATTACACTCTTAAGCTCTTCAATCTTTTCATCTAATTTCTGTACAGATAGAGTCCATACTTTAGTATGTTCAGGACTACCTATTGGAAATTCTTGCATTTCATCAGAATCTTCAAAAGATTCGAAAAGTTTTACATACTTTTGTGTCATATTCGATTTTTTATATTTTTTCTATATATCATTTACCTTTGATGATTTTATTAACTTCATCAAGGATATTTTTTTCAAAATTCTTAGCTTCTTCTTCAAGTTTAGCAACCTTCATAGTAATTTCAAGTTGTTTAGATCGAACATCGAGCAATAGACATTTTTGTTCTTCTGTTAAATTATTATACCAATTTATATACACATGTGGAGATATTCTTGATGCCTCATACACGAGAATAAATTCAGCAATAAATTCTACTAAATCATCATATTCAAATAAATTATCATCTGACATATTTCTATCCTTATTATAATTAATCAGTTACATTATATATCACCTTTTTTCATGTGCATTGTAAATTATCACATTATTTTCTAATTAACAATAATTCTACCCTATTATTTTAAATGCTAGATATATAAAATAAAATTAGAAATTCTGAATGGAAATTTTACAAAGAGCACCTGAATTTGTCGGTCAGTCTGCTTTAGATAATTCAGAGATACAAACTATTGATATTGTAGATATTGTAATTAATAATACTGATTACAATAGACCACGTGATGCTAAAAGATATACATTTGTTGAATTATTAGTTTCTGGTAATTATACAGATATTTTAGGATATGTAGGTGAATTTGAAAATTCTCCTGGTGGTAATGTATCAGCAAAGGGGAACGATCTTATACTTTTTAATAAAATTACAAAAGAACAATTCCTCACATTAATAGTAAATTCTACATATAACTTAAGTGACAATACTACTACTATAACAGTAAAAACCTTAGATTCATCTATATCGAAAATCCAAAAATTGAATAATACTTGGGATAACTGGAATGTAATATTATCCTGTGGGTTAGATTGGGTTCAAACAATAGATGAATGTGCGGATGCTACTGATTTAATATCTACATTTATTACAAGAAATAGCGTTCAATTACAATGGAAGTCTGGATTTGGAGCAGAGGTAAATTATATTAGATTAAAACCAAGAGATACAGCTGATTGGTCTATTTATAATTCATCTGGTTCAAATTCTTATTTAAAAATATTTGGATTAATTCCAAACACAAGATATGATTGGCAGATTTGTTCGACTTGCGAATTAACTAAGTCCAACTTTTATTCAGCAATTCAGACATTTGAAACCCAACCTTAAAAATAATACTTACTTATGAGTGGTAAAACTCGAAGACTACAACGTTCCGCTAAAACTAATTCTAATGAATTAAGAAAATCGATTCAATTAACTCCTAATCAGAAGAAATTTGCAGAAGCAATAGAAAATAACCAAATAATCATTTGCACAGGTCCTGCTGGAACTGCAAAAACCTTTGTGACTATGTATACATCTTTAAAACTTATAGGTGCACGTGAATATGATAAAGTAATAATTACTAAGCCTGCTCAAGAGTCTGGAGAGAAACTAGGTTTTTTACCTGGTGATATTGATGAAAAAATAGCACCTTATATGGAATCTTTTATCACTACTCTAGAAAAAATGATTGGTAAAGTAGAAACAAAACAATTTGTAGAAAAGGGTTTTATTGAACCTAGACCATTAGCATATATGAGAGGATCAACATTTGATAGGTCTATTATGATATTAGATGAAGCTCAAAACTGTGATTTAAGACAACTTATATTATTTGTTACTAGAATGGGTGAAACTTCAAAAGTTATCATTTGTGGAGATGTTGAACAATATGATATTGCAAAAAATCAGTCTGGATTGAATGATTTTATGAAAATTATTGAGAAAATTGACGGTGCATCTACTTTTAATTTTGATAGATCAGATATTGTTCGTTCTAAAATACTCGTAGATATTACTGATAACTATAACAAATGGAAGTTAAAAAACAATAAATAATAAGATATATAAGTAATAATTTTCAAAAAGACTTATGTATTTATTCGCAAACACAGCCTCTCTAAACAATTCAACAATAGATAATCTCATTACATTTTTTACCACATTCGGTAGTGTAGGGGGATTATCTATTATTCTTTTCTGCTTTTCATTATTTATTGGATATAAATATTTTATCTATAAACTAGAACAAAATAGAAGTAAAACTCAAAAAGATTTAGAAGAAGCTAAAGAAAAAATAGATGCTTTAAATAATCAGTTATCTCAGACAAAATTATCATATGAGCTTCAAATCAAGGATATTATTAATGATGAAAAGGTAGAATCTATTAAAGAAGCTTCTAAATTAAGAAGCCATCCTTTCTTTCAATCATGTGAATATTGGATAACTAGAGTAGAATTATTCCCACATAGAGACCGATTTAGACATACTGTTTTTGTAGATTATGTAAGTATATTCTTAAGAAATGGAAAGGAAGTATGGGAAGAACTTATCGAAGATATAGTTCCTACAATAGAAGACCTTTCAACTATGGAATTATACTCAAGATTAGTTAAATTACTTCATAGAAAGAATACCTTAACCGAACAAGAATGTAAAGATCTGGGTATACCAGATGTATTTATAGATAAAGTTTCTGAAGAATGGAATGGTTCAACAGAAAAGATATTATATGTATGTATATCATCTATATGTAATTCAGATAGATTTGAATCTAATGCCAATCGAATAGCTGTTATATTGAATTTAATGACTGCGTTATATGAAATTATAGTATTTGAAGCAGAATCATTAGTAGAAGAACTTAATGGCGAACTTGAAGGAGCTATGTATAAAGGTATGATATGCTGTGAAAAAAAACCTAATAACTGATATGTCAAAAGATTGTGATAATTTCGGTGATTTTTTTGTTTATAGACTTGAGAACATTTTATCAAAAGGTCTTAGAAAAGAATCTAACAAACAACTTATTTCAAAAGTAATAAAAAACAACGAAGACTTTATTAAGAGTGAATTTAATTTTTACTTAAGTAATAAGGTTAAGGCACTTACCCCACCTAAAAGATCTAAGTTTTGGAACTTTATTTTAGAAAGTTGGAGACCCGTTATGATGTATTTATTTATGTATATTATTGGTCAATACTATATTATTAACCCTATTATTGAATTCACATGGCCTAGTATAGAACTTAAAGAACTTCCACCAGAAATGTGGACTTTATTAACTGTTGCAGTAGGTGGTTATATTACCTCTAGAGGCGTAGAAAAGGGTATAAAAATATGGAAGGGAAGGGATGAATCCCCAGTCATTTTAGCTGATAATATGAATGGTATTCCAGATTCTTCATACGATGGGGCTCCTTTAGATGAAGAAGAATTTTCTGAAGAAAAAGAAGACGATTTAGCTTAATAATTTGGAATTATTAAATAATTTAATTACATTTGCTACAATTTAAAAATAAAGTAGCAAAGAGGAATTATGTTAATAATATCAAAATATTTATTAGGTACTAGATCAATAGAAAGTATATCCACCAGAGAAAAACACAAAATTTTAAATGTCAGGGTTGAGAATGATTATTCGGATCCTGAGATTTATATTTTGGAAGAATCTGAAACACCAGAGATTGTAAAAAATCTTTTAATTATTGAAGAAAATATACAACTCAATTATAAATTTAGTGAATTAAATTACATAAACACATTTGAGTTTAGAAAAGGATTACATAAATTTTTCGTTTTTGAAATAATTAACAATGAAAATATCAATATAAATCATATATCTAAAAGAAAAGACTTTATAAAAGTCAAATCTAATCTTGATAATTTTGAAACAGAAATAGATGTTTATAAAAAATACGCAAGAGTACCTAAACCTGATTTAGATAAAGACTATAGCAAAGACGAACTCTTAAAAATGCATCCCACCAAACAGTTAAAGCATTTACTCTTAAATAAATATAATCTCAAGAATAAAGTTTGTAAGAAATTAAGTATTGAAAATCAAATTGATTTTATATTAAATTCACAAGAAGGTAAAAAGATAGATCCCCTTTCTTTAGTAAATCCAAAAGAAATTCAGTTATTTAATACTGAAGATACTCCAAATAATATAAAAATGGTATCATATTCTAATAATGATCCACAATTCTGATAAATAAAAAAAGGGGCCCGAAAGCCCCTTTTTATTTTGCCTATAATCTTTAAGATTATACCAATGTACCGCCATCAAGAGCAATGTAGAATGTATAATACATTGTTTGTGGAAGTTGACCTGCTTCAACAAGAGCATAACGGCTCTTAACTGCGATCTTTGGTGACATTGTACCTTCAGAAATTGTCTGAATTGGTTCTGCCATCAAATAAGGCATGAATTTCAAACCTGGCTCTTCGTCTGTACCTTTGCGACCAACAAGAACGCGAGTATCTGTCCATTCCATGTTAGGATCAACATATACTGTCATACCTGCCAATGTTCCGATAGGATAAAGAGAACCATTGTTTTGATTGATTGTGTTTGCCATAGGAGCAAATGTGAATTGTGCAACATCTGCAAGTGCTGTAGCAACTTGAGCATTTGTAACAACAAAGTTTGCTGGACCACGGCGACCACGTGAAGCGATAATGTTACCAGCAGCAAGGATCTTGGAAACAACACGACGTTGAACTGTTGACAAGTTCTCAAAACCTGTTGAGTTCACAAGATAGAAATCGTTAACATCGATTGCAAGACCAGCAGCAGCTTTACCTGTATAAGTAACAGATGTTGTTGTTGCTGTTGACAACAATGAGAAGTTAAGAGTTTCGCCCATAACTGTCCAGAATTCATAGTTGTTTGACCAACCAAGAGCAAATGCACGACCTAAGATGTGCTTGTTGATAGATTGTGAAATCTCGTTGACAAGTGCATTCTCAACCATAGCAACAACATCGATACCATACTGACGATTCAAGTCTTGAATTTGCTCAGTTGTGATAGATGCTGCAACTTGATAAGTTGTTGCTTCTACGAATTTTGTATAAGCTTTCAAGCCCATAACGCGATAGTAAGTAGATTCACCAGTACCACGATCCATTGGCTCGTAGCTTTGTGAAGCACTTACTAAATCACCTTGCCAGTTATCTGCATCAGTTGGACCTGCACCAGAGAAACCATGAATGTGGTTTTCAAGAGCATTTACCAAAGAAGCTGTTGCTGCAGTTGCAACGAATGTTGCTGAACCACCTGTTGTATTTGTTGGAAGACCACCGCTATTTGTTGTAATAACTGCATCACCATTCAATACATCTGCAACTGTAATAGTATCATCTGCTACTTTAGAAGATGCTGCATCTGATGCGTATGTAACTGCATATGTTGCCATAACTCTAAAAATAGGAAGACCAGAAATACGTGACTTACCGATATATTTCATTTCGATTGCATCGTATGTTCCGTTATCCATGTTTGTAGGATAAGCTGCAACACCGCTTGTATCAACTGCCCAATATGTTGTACCAACAACAAGAGCACCTGCTGGAATTGTTACTGTAGCTGACAATTCAATGATTTCTGGCTTAGTTGCGCTGTCTGTTTTACCACCAGCATATACATAATCAAGATATGTAAGAACGCCAGCAGGACCTGACATAGGAACAACATTAACAATGTCAAAACCTACTGTCTTAGCAGCTACTTGAATAGCCAAAGGAAGAAGTGATGGGAATTTATCACCAGAACCTTGGTTTGATGATGTGTAGAAACCAGATGCGCCACCACCAAAAGTTGGAGCAGCTACTGCACCCATACCTGGTGTACCACCAAGAGTTTGGTAAGCAGATGATTCATTCAAGGTGTGATAGTGGCAATATTTAGAAAGCCAGTTGAGTTTTTCACGATCCTTAATACCAGTCTGGGACTCAATAATAGGAGACCAGGTTTCGTGGATTTTTGCTTCATTTAAAACTTGCATATTAAAAAATTATTTTTTTTTCGTTTTTATTAACGATTGAATTTGTTTGCTAATTGACTTGCTATGTTTGCAACGAAATCGCTGTTATATCCCAAGTCATTAGCATTACCTACATCAAACTTATTATTTACTGACTCATTAAGATTTACAGTCTTGCCTTTCATTTGTTCAAGACCTCTTGTTGACCAGAAATTTTTAATTTGATATGCCGTATCCAAACGATACATTTTAGATTGTGCAACGATGCGATTCTTTTCATCTGTATTCATAGATTCCCAAATTGGAGCAAATTCTACAGGCATTTCCTGTATCCATTTTGGAGCACCATTATTAGATGTTGTCAACGCATTATTCCAAATTCTAATAATATCGCTTTCGCCAAACCAAACACTCTCATTCAAAGCTTTGACTACCTTTTGTTTTTTAGTTTCATCAAGAGCAAGGAAATCATTTTGTCTAGATTCACTTAAAATCGACATGAATTGATAATTATTCTTTTTAGCTACGGCTTCTACCTTTTGTTTTCTGACAGATTCCAATATAGCATCAATTCTCTCATCAAGTGGTCTATCTTGATTTATATTTAAAGATGTGTTTTCATTAATTGATTCATTTACAGATTCATTTACTGGATTTGTGTTTTCAACAGAACCACCATTAATACTTTCTGCTACATATTCAGTATAACGAATAGTATTTTCTAAATGCTCAGACAAATAATCATTGTGTTGAATTGATTTATCCAATGTTTCTGCTAAGTAGTTTGAATACTTTTGTGTATTATCTACATTTTCAGCAATATAATCAGCGTATTGTAAACCAATATCTAATTTCTCTGAAAGATAATTTGAATAACGGATATTCTTATCTAAATTTTGTGCCAAATAATCTGAATAATTTTGTGATTTATTAAGATTTTCAGCCAAATAGTTTGAATATTGAATACCTTTATCCAAGTTTTCAGCAATATATTCTGTGTAACGAATTGCTTCGTTAGTTTTCTTCGCTTGAACTTCAACTTCTTCACCAACATGTTCAGTATATTGGATACTCTTATCCAAACTTTCTGCCAAATAGTTAGTGTATTTTTGTGTTCTTTCAACATGTTCAGCAATATGCTCTGAGTAATTAATTGAATTATTTACATTTTCAGCAATATAATTACTATAATCACGAACACTTTGGGTATTTTCCGCAAGATAATTCGAGTATTCAATGACTTGATCAAGTTTTTCTGCCAAGTAATTAATATACTTAGTCATACGCTCAAACTCTGTTAAGAAATTCGCCGAAGTTTCGGATACATTTCCAGTCTTCATCTCATCGAGACGCTTTGTGATTCTCTCGAATTCTTTACGGATCTCTTTTGAGTAGTCATTCAAGACTTCCTCGGTTACATAATGATCCATTTTAGAAGGTTGATTTTTAGATTGCGGTTCTAGATTATCAATAGCATCTTCGACACTCGCATATTTTGAACTCATATCATAAATATTGATTGATTCGTTTGTAAATCCCAAAGATTCATTCAATCTTGAGAGTTGTGCATTTGCAAATCCAGGATCTGCAACAAGGTCATATGTAAAAATTCTTTTAATTTTTACAGATTTATCAGATTCAACGACACCAGCTGCTCTTGATGAAATTGACAATTGAACACCATCATCAATTAAAGCACGAGCATCTTTACCAGAACGTGTGGATAAAAGACGAACCTTACCAACAACTTGTCTTTTGCCATTATCATATTCAAGACTTTCAATAAGATGTGAAGCTTGTGATAAACGAACTTCAAAGTCTTGAGGATGATCTAATTGACCTGTAAGATTACCTAGTTTGATTTTCTCTTGTAGATAATCTAAATGTGGAAGGTATTCCTTTTCTTCATAAATTCTTCGGTTATTATTCTCAACGCCAAATTGACAGAATACACCTTCTAAGATATATCTATCATTTTCTTTGTCTTTAACCTGTAATTTATGATTGCTATTTTCAACAATCAGAACAACTTTTTGTCCATCGAGTGTCATATCCATATGACCCCATATAATTTTAGACCCTAAAAATTAGGGAAAGGTTAGCCTTATACTCAAGACTCCCTTTATTTTTTACTATATATGAGTTATTTTTTACCTTTTTTTTAAAAAAAATGCGATTTGGAGTGTATTTTGATGTTTTTTGCATATTTTTTTATGCAATTTTTTCATTATGCGGTATTTTTATCTGTATTTCCCATAAATAATGAGGATTCTCTCTCTCTTCTTCGTCTTAATCCCTTTTCATATTTTGTACCCAAATTAATCTTTTCTGTCTTCCATCGTAAAAATGCTTCTTTATATTTCTTTTGATTAATTAAACTAGCAGTCTCAGAACTTGCAAAACCATGTCCACCAGCATTATATGCAAATGCAACACAAGCAGCGTACATATTTAATGTCATAGGAACATGAATAGCTCCTTTAACAGCTTCCTCAAATCTTTGCAAATCACTTTTATAGAGTTCTTCTGCCTTTTCTTGAGTAATCCTTTCCCCCATTTCGTATTGACTATTCAACATATGTCCATACCCAATAGCCCAATGTTTTACATCCCAGAATGGTTCAAGTCTTACTTTACCCTCAAGTCCTCTTATAAAATCTATAGCTTCATCTGTTAAATACCATTTATCTTTTTCAAGATAAACCCCCTTCATATCTTCCACAACTTCCTTTTTCTGCAAGTCTATAGACCAAGTTGATACAACTGAAAAATCTATATGTGGAAATATTTTTTCAAGTTCTTTAGCTAAAGAGTCTATTTTTACTATATCTTCTTTTCTTGTTACTATTTTTTCAGATATTTCTATGAAATTAATAGACTGTAATGTTGCAATACCACTAGTACCCCTTAAGTTATTTACATCTAAAGTTATTCTCACCTCATCATTTGCTTCCAGTATATGAGCACCGTCTTTTAATAGCTTTTGATCGATTGCCTGTACCATTACATCTGGAAATCCCTTTTGTAATAATTCTTCTAATAAATTAAAAGGTACAAATATCTTAATACGATTAGTTACATCTGGACTATTTTCTAGAATCAAAGATTTCATGTAAGAAATTAATTTGATTCTATATATTCAGAATTTTAGTTGAAAATTGAAAATGTTTATCCCATTCTTCTTTTATTCTACAAGGATATTGATAATTATGACCCCATTTTCTTTCTTTATTGATTTGACTTAATCTTTTTTCATACAACTTTCGTCTTTCTTCTAATCTTTCAAGGCCGCCTATATTTTTACAATGTAGTAATTTTAATGAAGGATATTTATCATATACTATAGCCCCAGATGGAAAACATGCATGGCAACCATGTTTGAATCCGATTTCTTCTATAAGACTTGGATCAAAAATTGGTGTTTTGTCATACCATGTATCTCGCATTCCCTTTGTTATTTCAGTCCATATTGGTTTATTTGAATCAGGTAATTTTTCAGACCACATAGAGAATCCAGTTGTCTGAGGTATACTTATTCCCTTTCTTTTACATGATATTAAAAATGATTCTAAATCTGGGTGATAAATAAATTCATCTAAATCTAATACACAAACCCAATCATAATCTCTAAATTCTTTCCAAGCATTATTTTTAATATCTAAATAAACATCATCCCTAATTTCACCGTTTGTATCATAAACTCTTCTTTCTACCAAGGGATGTTCATCACATATTTTAGCAGTTTCATCATCAGATTGATTGTCATAGACAATAATTTTTTCGCAAAATTTTTCATAATGATTTAAAAATATTGGCATTAATGCTTGTTCATTCCAAGCAATTGTAATACATACCATCTTCATGGTAATTTACCTGTATGTTTAAGAATTATGTATTCTACATATTCTTCAGAATCTTTTTGATCTCTAATTAAATTTTCCCAGCTTTCTTTAAAATAAAAAGGTACTGGATGAATTCCTATATTGATCCATAATCCAATACACATGTTCTCTTCTTCATCTTCCACACAATCACCAACACTATGACTTATATCTAAAGAAATAAGTGCTTCAAATATCAGTTCCATAGCTTTTGCTATTTCTTTAAATGTTGCTTCTAAATCATCTCCAGCGAAATGTATAGTATCTATCACTGAAACTACATAATCATCTGGATCTACACCTTCATCTATTATTGCTTGTTCAGCAGATTTTAGATCTAGTTCAAATTCTTCAACACCCAACAAATTAATTATAAGAGTTGGATTACCATCTTCATCTTCACTTTTAATATAAATACCAGACCCCCATTTATTATTAAAAGCTTCAATTATATAATCTGAAACATCTATCATTATGTTCTCCAATTTAATGTATCCAAAACATTATTTCTATTGTTAACATCATTAGATATGTGATAAACCCATTCTGTTTGATATTCTAAATTTTGTGGATACATATAGTTCCAACATTCTTCAGAATATTCAAAAAATGTATCGTCCATATCAGGTGATATACATCTTGCTGCATAATTAAACAAGGCTTGTTCATAAATTGCATTAAATCTATCATAATTCAATTCTGGCATAATACATCTTACCATATGACACAATCTTCTGAAAGTAGAAATATCAGCTAGCATAAAGCCTGTATTAAAATACATATCTGGTCTTTCTATTATATTCAACATCTGTTGTTGTTGATTAATTCTTAAAAGATTATATGTATGTTGATTTAATGTATTTTGGTAATTTCCTATTCTCTCATTACCATTTTGAACTGCTCTCAATTTATTAGGAACAATCAAAGTAAAAGGAGTTGGTGTATCTTGTCTAATTATACAATCAGCATCAAAAAATGCTACTTGATCATAATCTTTCACAATTTGGTCAATATAAGCTTTTGTAAAGGTTATACCAAAAGAATCACCTAATATATTTTGATCGAATGAAATAAAATCCGCATCCCATCTTTTAGATGCTTCAATCATCGAATCTTTAGAGTTTTGACTTTGGAAATTATTTATATCAATTGTTAAGACTACTCTTTTCATTTTGATCTCCAATCATAATCTTTTATGGTATCTTTTATTTTCCAAAAGTTATATCCTGTAAAATGCCAGACATAACTACTCATTCTAGGTTCTTCAATAGGAGGCTCTAAATAATTCCAAGATTCATTTATAATAGTTAGATCATTTGGACGTATTCCCTGAACAATATAATTAAACAAAGCTTGCTCATAATGTGCAGAAAATGAAAATATCTCTCGACCATCTGTTAAGGGAAGTGCTTGAGATATAGCTTTAAAAATAGGCTTATGTCTTTTGCTAGAATATAAGAAAAAACCTGAATTGAAGAATTTATCTAAAAAGATTTCTCTAGATATATTCCATCCAAATTGTTGTTCCAATATATTGTAATAATACTCTTGATTATTATTCTTAACATTAGACCACATCTCTTCATCATTTTTATATCTTTGTGGATGAATGTCTAATGTAGCATAAAATTTACTTTCATCTGAAAAAACTTCAAAAGGATTAGGTGTATCAATATGAATCAGCATATCTGAATCAAAATATACAGCCCTTTCGTAACCTTCTATTTTTTCAAATGAACATATTTTAGCAAAAGATGGATATAATCTAGTATCAAATATTGTTCGTATTTCTAAATAGTCACACCCCCATCTATCAGCAGCGTGAGAAATAGATTCTCTAGCATTAGATGACATGTGATTATTTATATTTACTGTCCAAACAAGATTCTTACTCATTTAGATATGAACTCCAAGAACTTTTTCAACTCTTACATGTCTAAACTCTTTTGAAAGAGCTTCATATGTATAACCATCGGAATAAAATCCTTGCTCTGCTACCCAACCTATCTTTTCAATAGCTTCTTTTTTTACAACAACTTGTAATGTATCTATACCACCAACAACTATCGGCCAACCTGTAAGAACTTGAGGCGGTTTACCTACCCACGCTTGAAGTGGACCCATATGGAGAATCTGGCATACAGCAAACCCTACATCTGAATCTGTACCTTCCAATGCACCTACCATCTCTTCAAGGAATTCTGGAAACATTACATTGTCATCATCTAAGAATGCAATGTATTTCCCATTTAACATAGGCATAGCAAGTTTTCTTACCGATGCACCATAATCAGCATGATTCTCTTCTAATTCTATAAATTGTCTTTTAGGATCATCTTTTGATTTTACTGAAAAATATTCACGCAAAACTGGATCAGGTCCATCTGAAACAATAACATGTTCCCAATCTTGAAATGATTGCCAATTAACACAAGCCATACAACGATTCAGCATTTTTATCCCTCTATTCCAAGTGGGAGTTAAAACGCTTATTGTTGGGTTTTTCTTTTTCATATAAATCTCTTTAGAATGTTTTTTATTATATGTTTTTTATTTAGTAAAGTTCAATCCATTATCAATAAAAATTTTAGCAGTTTTATTAACATTACTCTGTTTTATAGATTTTAATATTTCTCTACCTATTCTTTGTGCAACATTTACATTAGTAGCTCTGCCCATTAATATCCAGCTTGTTCGCCATCCCAGTGCAACTTTATATTCTTCAGGAAATCCTTGTAATCTACATAACTCTCTGGGAGAAAGTCTTCTTAAGAACTCATCATTTACCCTTTGTCCAGTTTCTAAAAATTCTGGAGCGTTTATTTCATCATATATTAAATTCCTATCCCATCCTTGTCCACCAAATGAAATAGATTTAGATTCTCGTTCTGGATCTAAAATAATAGATGTATATTGATATCCCCTATCAAGATTTTTCTTATTCATTTTATTTAAATAATCTAAATGAGTCTGAGTTAAGTAAAGATTTGGATTAGGATTATTTTCTAAAATATCCTTTAGCTTCCAAACTCTTTTTTCAGGTTTTGGCCAATTGAAGGTTAAAGCAGACAGTGGATTAGCAAATGCTACTATCCACACCCTTTTTCTTAATTGAGGTACCCCATAATCAAGTGCATTAAGAAATGATGGGTTTACTACATAATATCCAGTTTCTTCCTTTAATGTACGACAAGCAACTGCTGTAGAAACCTCTAAAGATTCGTCTCTTTGAGTCTTCCTACATTCTATCATTATTGCTTCTGGTTGTAGTTTATTTATTAATTGTAATAAAAGATACCAGTTAGTATCCGTCATCTTATCGGCCTTAGGCTTAATACCTTTATTCAAAGGTAAAGATTCAATATTAACTGAAGACGTTAGTATATCTACTTTGGGTAAATTACCATGATAATTATCTATATTAGTAAAAGGTATGACACCAAAATTTGAATAGTATGATTTTATAAAACTAGTATGCTCATATTTATCTTCAAATGCAAATGTACACGCTCCACCCTCTTTCATTAAAGCTACCGTAGCTCCCCCAGAATTACAAAATATATCAGCAAACTTGAAATTAAAATGTTCAGGAGGAGGAATAGGTATATCATAATCTATTAAAGTTTTATCTTTAATACATTCATTCAATATCCTTTTGAAACTTGTACTGATTTTTGATCTTTTTATTATTTGTATAATGTCATCAAAATACAATACTTCCTCATTAGATATAGCTCTTGAAAATAAATGGGTTATTGCAGAAGCATGAGATGTGTATCTTTTACGAGTTCCTCTAGAAAATTTTTCTATATCTGGAATTTTCCATTTTAAATCTTCAAAGATTTTTTTCAAGGAATACATTTACCACCTTGGCTCAGATAGGGGACATTTTGTTAATGTTAATCTAGCTTTAGCTTTAATAAAACAACCACAAGCCATACAACGCTCTTTTACAGGGTCTCTATAATTACATGAACTACAAATTTCAACTCTTTGCAAATATAATGGATCTGTATCTGATAGTATATGAGATTGATGCTTGGGTTCAGATACCGTATTAGTTACTGTCTGTGTAGTTTCTGATAATTTAGTTGTAGTCTTAATTATATTTTCTTTTGATTTATTACAACCACATCCCATACTTATTCTCCTTAAAAATATTGAAAATTATAAAACTAACCAACGACCTTGAGCACCTGCGGTTGAAGACGAATATACAACTTTTACTGCTGCATATGGATTTATTTCTAGATCAGAACCACTTTGAGTCATTATTCTTCTCGATGTTGCTCCAGCAGTTAGAGAATTATTTCTAACAAACATAGAATATGCTGTTTCATTAGAAATTATAATGTCTCGTCCATCTGTATTATCTGCAATACCAACCAGAGAAAAAGATGATGTAGGATTACCTCCAATTTTAGCAAATGATGTATCAGCATTAAGTGTCAGTTCTAAAGCAGTTGAATCATTTTTTGTTATACTTTGATTTACCTTTGGACAATCACAAGGTCCTTGAGGTCCTTGGACTCCCTGAAAACCTTGTGTACCTTGATCCCCTTGAGGTCCATCTGGTCCTTGATAACCTTGAAAACCTCTAGGTCCTGTTGGTCCTTGTTCACCAATTGCACCTTGAACACCTTGTGCACCTTGAGGTCCTTGAGGTCCTTGAGGTCCTTGGTTACCTTGATTACCTCCACCTTGATTACCCTGATTTCCTTGTTGTCCTTGACGACCTTGATTACCTTGAGGTCCAATAATTCCTTGAACACCTTGTAATCCTTGAGATCCTTGAATTCCTTGCACACCCTGAATACCTTGATTCCCTTGAGGTCCATTCAAACCTTGAGGTCCCGTTCTACCTTGAAAACCTTGTCCCCCAGTTATACTAGCAGGGTATCCTTTTTCTCCTTCATATTTATATGCAGTAACCGCACATGGATTAGATATAGAAACACCCTCTGGTAATCCATTAAAGAATGTAACGACACCTGAATTATAATTAAAAATCCAATCATTTTGTCCTAATGGGATAGGTAGCCATGTTGATGTACCTATATCGTATTTCCAAACTTTTGCTTGATAATCTACTCCAAACAAACTAGGAGGAATACAATCATTCAAATTACCAGTAGAATCATAAAACGAATTGTCACTACCCTCATCGAATGTTAAAAGAGTCTGATGATATTTGGTAAATATTAGATCTCCTGAATCAGAATATGTTGTACCATCTGGGACAGCATCAGATTTATGAGGATTAATTGCAGGTATTCTATCAGAATCTATCCAAAGTTGATTTGGATTAATTGGCATTATTTCTGAAAATGATTCTTCAAAATGCTCAAGACTTATATTTGTTGTAGCTTTATTAGCTTCAACTATATTATAGGTTACATGACTTTTTTGATTAGGGGTTAATCCAGTACTCATAGTTTATTTATTACTTTGTTGCCAATATTTCAAGTCTAACATTGAATGATCTTTCATTCCTTACATAAATCAAGTTATTCTCTCCAGTCACTACCATCATTTCTCTTAGCTTATTCCAAGTAGTATTATCTAAAGACCATTCAACATATTTTTCAGATGAAGATATACTTTCGTCCACTGGATATGTTACCATGATAATCATAAATTTCATATCACTAACGCCATTCAAAAGTACATCCCCATTCGTGAGTTCTGTGCTAGTATGTGTAAATTCAGAAATAGGTATAGATATTTTTGATAAATCTACTTTGTCCAAAGTATTTGATCCTTGAACTACACTAGCTCTACCACATAAATTAAATGTTACGAATCTTTGTGATGCATATCCTGCTTCATCGTAACAATCAAGGGGCATATTTTGAACAAATGTTATTGCCATTTACATTGATTAATTTTATAGCCTAAACATATTTATATGTTGTGGATGAATTTTTACTGATAGATTATTTAAAGACTTTTTTTTTCATCGTCTTCATTTTCATCATGTTCAAAATTATCATAATGTTCTTCTATTGTTGTATCATCAAAAAATGAATCTTCAGGTTCATCTTCTTTCTCTTCATATATATCTACATTTTCTTCATTTAATTCTACTTCGGTTTCTTTATTTTCAATTTCAGTTTCTATAATTGATTCTAATTCCGATTCTGTTTCTAAACTCAGTTCCTCTAGATTTCTTCCTATTGGTTCAAAATGTTCTTCCGTTTCGATTATAGTTGTTTCTTCTATATGATTATCTTCTATTTCAGATTCTTTGATTTCTTGACTTTCTTCTTGAATTTCAGACATAGTCGTTACTGAGTCTGTAATTTGACTGTTAACTTCTGAATCACCAGAAATCTTGAAAGAAGTTTGATCTATAATAGTTTCTTCCCTTTTAGATTCTTCTTCAAACTCTTTATTTTCAATTACTTCTACTGGTTCTTCTTCCTTTTTATCAATTATTGATGTAGTTTCTACTTTTTCTTCAGGCTTTAAATAATCAGAAACAGATTTCAAGAATGCTAGTGATATAACTGGAATAGGTAAACCGATCAGAAGTGATAAAATAAATTTAGTGGTTCTTTGTTCAAGCTTTTGCATTGTCATCATTTCTACAAGATCAATGAATGAATCTATCCATTTTGGATTAGAAGCCATTGCATTTGATATGAAGTCATATGTATAATATACATTACCTAACATCTGCATAATTACAAGAACAAAGAAAATAAACCATACTGCTGCTTTGTTAATTTTATCTAAAACTGTCAAAGTCATCAAAGATGCAATAGATCCTATTTCAAAGGCAAGTGCAAGAATAATAGCCATCCATGCCATATTACCTAAACCGAAAAAGGTTATAATGTGTATAGTCGAAATCAACGAAGATAAAAATGGAACAGCCAAAAATGAAGCTATCACAATTTTTCTAAAATCATCGGGTTTAAGTTTCATCATCAAATATGATTTAATTTGAGAGGTTATATATCCTAAAAAAAACGAAAGCCACCATACTTTTAGGTATGATGGCTTAAATTCGTCAGTTTTTTTTACTTTTTGATTACTATGTAGTTAGCTTGAGATTTTTTATTTACTCCACCATACATAGCAGAATCAATCTTCGTTTCTATTTTCTTCATTGCTTCACCGTTAGACTTAACCTGATATGAATATTCAATCATCAATGAATCAGTGAATTTTTTCTGACTTTCAACAGCGGTAACTGCATTTGATACTCTAGAACAAGTTGTACACTGTGAGAGCATTGTTGCTAAACAAAAGAAAATAGCGATTAATGGAAGATTTCCTTTGATCTTTTCTAACATTTTATTGTTTTTATTTTTACTAAATTAATAGTTATGTACTATATATTTAGTTTTCCTCTTCAGCTGGGATTTCTCCAGAAATACCATTTTCTAAAGATCCTAACTTCAGTTTTAAGTTTTGAAGAAGTTGAGCATCTTTACGATACACATTTACAGTATCGGAAATTGGAACTAAAAGTTTTTCATAAAAAGTTTTAGCTGAGTCCAAACCTACACCCTCTGCTGATTGAAGAGTCTGCAAAAGTGGTTCAATCCAAATACCTGTAATCTCAAATACTTGCGTTTTACGGCAATCTTTAATTGCTTGTTCAACTTCATTGTTAAGATTAACTACTAGAAAAGCATCTGTAAATCTCCATTTTACACGATCTTTAATATATTTCTTAAGTTCCATACCAACATCTAAACCACCTTGAACCAAATATCTTTTAGTGATTGATTCATTTTCCAATCGTTGTACTTCACTTGATAGTGCTTCAATACGTTGCTCAATCGGTAAGCTCTCGTCATCCCATACTCCATTCAGGGATGCTTCTTGTGATGAGGTTTGAACAGGAACTTGTACTACATCTTCAACCATTTCGGTTGCATTTTCTAAATCGATGACTTTAGCCATTACGATCTCCAAAAAAAATAAAAAGAATAATTTATATCTCTATATATCTGATTTTCAAAAAAAAGTTTATTAGTTTTCAAAAAAGTTGATTAGTTTTTTTGAAAAAACTTTCTTGGTGTTTTTTTCGTTTTTTTGTCATTTTTGGAAAAAGTTTTCCACACAATGTAACCTTTTGGCGTTTCGCGTGTATTATATAGTATATGATTGTTTAGATTATCTCTAAGAAATCCTAAGAATCTTAAGATTTTTCTCATAATATTCATAGTTGATTACAAATCTTATTTTTTATATTTTATTCTTATTTTTCTTTTATTATCTATTTTTATTATATTTATAGTTCTTAAGTTAATTTAAAAAAGAAATAAAAAATAATAAATAAGATTTAAAATTTACAACTTAAATTCTTACAATTTAAGTTATTTAATATTTACAACTTAAATATACTTGTGTATATTAACCCTGAAGTGTGTCCACTCTGAAAGATTGGACGGAAGTGTGTTAATATACACTTCTTATTTGTTTTTTATTTATTACTTTTATTTATTTTTTGTTTAATTAAACCATAATTAAGAATTTACGCTTGAGAAATAAAATATATAGAGCTAAAGGCCTAAATGCCTAAACATTCTACGGAAACGCTCTATGAGCTATAATCTTTTTTTAGATAGTGAACAAACACCTAAAGATATCTGGAATACAAGTAAAACTCCTGAATATGCAGTTTATAATTGGTTAACAGTAACTGATTATGATTCTTTTATTCAAACTATTATTAATAAGGGATTACCTTCTAGGATTTCTTTAAGTCATAACCTATCAGAAGAACATTCAGGATATAATGATACAAAGATTATACCATACGATACATTCAAAATCAAAACAGGTTATGATTGTATAGTTTGGCTTATAGAGTATTGTATTGACTATAACTTAATTCTGCCTAAATGTAAAGTACATTCAGGTAATAATATAGGAAGAAAAAATATTGAAGATTTGGTATATAAGTTTGAGAAATATCAAAAAACTACTTCTTCTAGTAAAAAAAACAAATAAAATGAGTAATGTAGAGAAAAAACAGCATTATTTAGATATAATGAAAAGATTGGAAAAATCTCATAATGATATTATTTCAATAAATAATTCTAATAATCCTTTTTCAGATATGTTAAAAACTAATAGCTCTGAAATTTATGATGTTATTCTCATGTATAGTAAGTTTGATAAATTGAGAAATTCTGTTAAAAACTCAGAAAAACTTCAAAATGAATTTGAAAACTATCTAGAGCATACTGAAGAAATTATATCAAAAATTAGAGAATCGGCAAAAGAATTAGCAGAAACTGGTTTAAAATTCGGATCTATAGAAGAATCAAAAGCAGCTGAATTTGGTCAAATGATTAAAAAACAGTTCATCAAATTTAAGAATTGGATTGAACAGAAAAACAATCATATATCTGAAATTAAAGATATGATTAAAGAAGATATGGCATTAATAGAAAAGGCTATTCAGAAAAAATTTTCAAATATTAAATAATCAACTAATGAAAAACATAAGACCATACGAATCATTGATTACAGAAAATAATACTGATCTAAATTATCTTATTGATTGGTCTTTATTTGAAGGTGAAATTGAATATGATTCATTAACTGAAAAGCTTCATGTCGTTTTTAGTGAACATGGTAAAGCAGAAAGAATGAAAGATTTTAAAATAGAACCTTGGGAAATTGAAGAAATACTAAATAAAGCATCTAGTAAGTTAATAGATATGTACAAGAATAGTACTAAGGAAGGTAGAAAGCATTATACTCTAAGAGACAGATCTGTTGAATATCCATTTGAACTTATTGTAGTTTATGATAAAGATGAATATCAGACTGTTGTTAAAACGAATATAGCTATAGTAGGAGAACTATATGATGCTGAGAAAGTTAAAGAGTTAAAAACTAAATATGCAAGTCGTCAGATGGAACCATCAGATCCAGATAATTATTTTTTGAGAAAAGTTAATAACATGGAAAGAAATCACAATTTAGTAATAAACCCTGAAGATTTCGTTTTCCAAGTTATAACTACAAGAAGAAAACGTAACTTCTTGATTGATAAGAATAGATATCCAGACATGAGAATTTTGGAAGTTTATCCAGAAGGAACAATTGAAGTTAATAAATAAACATACGATATATGAAAGAATTTAAAGAATATCTTAACGAATCTGTAGAAGTTATGGGTGACTCTTTTGAGTATATTCAAAATCTTCTTTCAGAAAAGAATATGCTCGGAAGACTTATGAGATTTGAAAGGGATTCCGTTGGTGATCTGACTTCAATTGCTTTCGATGTAAATGATATTTCTCCTAAAAAAAGAGAGAATATTATCAATTATATGCATAAGTATGGTTTTAAAAATGCAACTATTGAATTCCACGACTGGAATAAATTGTGGTTGATTTCTATTGACAAAATACGTATTCAAAGAAAAAGCTCTGCTAATGCTCTCATAAATTCATTTTATACTGGGTTGATTGAATCGCCGATAAAATCTGAGGAAACCAAAGAAGAGAAAAAACTTTCAATGTTAGATAGAATTTTAGGGAAAAATAAATAATAACAATGGGAAATTTTTTAGCAGAAGAGGATCTTAAAGTAAAGGCAGAACACTGTTTAGATGTTATGAATACTGTAAAAAATAGTCTTTTAGATTCACTTAAAGGGATAGACTGTTTTGAAAAGGAAAAGGATTGTTTAGAGAAATTAAATATTTTCAGTCAAAGTGCTGAAATTCTAAAAGATATATTTAAAATTGAGGAATGATATTATGAATCATATCAAATTATATGAAGAATTTAAAAAGGAACTAGAGTTTAATACTGAAAAAGAAATAGAATTAACGTTCAGATTTGTATTAAAACAAAATATAAATCCTCAAACCCTCAAAAGAAAAATCAAAGAGAGATTTATTGAAAGAATTAAACCACCTTTCAATTTTAATGATTTAACATTCTATTCTTTCGATATAGATTACGTATCAGATGTTCCCTTAACCAAAAATATGATGGCATCTGAGTATGCTATTAAAGCTAAAGTAGATATCGATGGGGATGCTCCTAAAAATTCAAAAGATTTAGACAAACTTATAAAAATTGGAATCGTACAATTTTTAAAATTAGAAGAAGATAAATATTTTCAAAATGAAGTTGAAGAATCTATATTGATTTCATTTGAATATCTTAATTAAGACATCATTTTATAGATATCTCCCATATTCTTTACTCCAAATGGATTATCAGTAGCCATAGCTTCTAGCTTTTTGTTTATCTCTTTCTTATATCTATCTTGAACACCCTCATCCCAAATTTCACTTACACAATCTGGGAGAACCGCTGATTTAAAAAATGCCATAAGATTTACAGTACTCATAGCAAGATCATCATGACCTCTTTCATTTGAATAAGTTCCAGCTTCATTAACACCAAATGTTGTAAATTCAGCTATTGTCAAATCATGTGTCAAAATGATTCTTCTAGATCTGAAATTTGGTCTAAATTCTTCACAATAAATTCGTTTCAATTGATTATTAAGTTTAATTCCAGGTTTGAAAACCTTATCCTCACTCCTATGCTTAGTAGTTACAAAGAGTTCTGAAAAATATTCTTCGTGCTGAGACATAAGTTCTAAGAAATAATTTCCATTGTAATTCATTTCTAATACTATCTTTAAACGTTCTTCACCTAGTACATCATAAACAACAGCGTTTACTATTTTTACAAAATCTGCTATAGATACTGTATTAGATCTAAATACCCCTACTTGTTTTAATCCAAAAAAGTCCACTTCCCCACTGTATAGTTTATGTCTCCTTATGGCTCCCATACTTAAGGGAACTAATCTAAATATATTTAATATAGTGTAATCTCTATTAGCACCTTCTGCTAAATCTATAGACATTACAAAAAACCTTTTACCTAATCTAAATCTGCCATTGTTATCCTTATAATCAAAATCAAACGAAGAATCCCAAACTAAATCTTTATAGTTTATATCTTGATCATGAAGGGAATCTATTTCTCTAAATTCATATTTATTTTCGCATTTCTTTGCAAATGAAATAGATTGAGTATCCAATAAGAATGAAGAACTTGCAACAAATTGATTACCGAATTCTTGATTAAAGGCTTCTTCACTACCTAGATCGTTAATCCATTTTTGTTTCCATACTTCATCTCTTCCTGGAACTTGCCACCAATCCACTCTCAAAGGTTTAAAGTCGCTCTTATTCTTTATGGCATTATCATAAATTTCGTAAAATAGATTTAAGCCGTTAGCAGTTGAGGTTATTAACATTTTAGAATCTTTCACAGACGAAAGTGTAGGCAAGATTGATTTATAGAATGACCTTGCAATTTTCTCAGGAATATATGCAAACTCGTCAGCGAAAATAACATCAAAGGTAAAACCAATCGCTGGAGATTCTGTACAAGCTTCTGCGAACATACGACATCCGTTATCGAATGACATTTTACCCATATTATTTACCAGTGAACCAGGTTTCATGAAAAAAGGTAAATGGCGTAAAATTGTTTTGGTTTTATCTAAAATTTCTTCAGATGTTGCTCTTCTATTTGCGATAACCAAAACATTTTTATCTACATGGAAACATACATACCAAGCTAAAAATATACAGGTTGTTATAGTTTTCCCTATCTGTCTAGATGCTAAAAAGACTACTCTATCATTATCTGCATATGATTTGATAACCTGTTCTTGATAATCTCTTAATTTAATTCTTTGAACGCCATTATCAGTTTTAGCATAACAATAATTATTAGCGAAATAAAGAATATCTCTTTGACATTTTATAATTTCTTCTAGTTCTTCTTGAGTGTATTCAAACGCAATTTTAGCAGCTCTCCAATCTGTGTCACCTTCAGCAAATGGGTTTTGTCTAGGTAAAGCTTCACCATTAGTAATTCTTTCAAATAATTCATTGACACTTTCAGTGCTCCAAGCCATAAAATCAAATTTATTTTATCTATATAGCGATATATACCCAATAAATAAAATAAAAGAAAACATGGGAAAGCATATTAAACCATTTTTATCAGGATTTTATGATTTAAACGAAGATTCATATATTGATTATGAAAAGGAAGTGGGTAATAAATCAAAAGAGGGAATGTCTATTGATCCTGAACAAATTGAGCAAATGAAGGGTATTCATAAAGATATAAACATCAAAAGTATAGAATCTCAACTAAAAATGGCTTTAGATGAATATTGGAAGAATAAAAAGGAAGCTGAAAATATAATACTTGAAGCAAGAGAACGCTTAGATGTAAATTTACAGAGTATGTATAAGGCATTCGAGGTTGCTGTTGAAAAATTAGATGCTTTGGGAATAGAGATCAAGAATGATGAAATACAGTTAAATGAGCTAACTGTTGTTCTTAGAATGGAAAAGAAGATGTATGAGTTATCTGATAAAGACAAAATTGAACTTTATGATATTTTCACAAGTCTAAATAAAAATCATGCTGATGCTTGTAAAGAATTGGCTAGGAGCATGAACTCTATTAGTGAATTTGTCAAATACACTGAATTTGGGGTATTTTACACTAAACCAGAAGGAGCAAAGAGATATAAAGAAGCGTATTTCAGAAGTGAACTTGTAGAACCAATGAAAGAATCCTCAGAATTAAATGAATCATTCTTCTCAAAAATTTCTGAATTCTTTAAAACTATGGGTGAAAAAATCAAAACTCATATTTTTAAGATTGAATCCTCTTTGGAAGAATTTGATAGTTTAATGGCAAGAGCTCAAAACATTATAAGTAAATAATGAAATATATTAAACTCTTTGAAAATTACATAAGTGGTTTAGAAAATTATCTAGTTTATAAATACAAACTTCACTGGGTAGCCAAAGTAAAGCGTAATCTTTTTGCTAGTAGTGTAGAACAAAAGGACATTGAAAAGGCTTTAGAGGAATGGAGATACACTGGTGATTGTGTTGTAACCAAAGATGCTGTTTGCGAATTATGTGGACAACCTTATTTACATTATCATTTTCAAATAAAAAACTTACTGAAAAGCAATGAGTTATGGATTGGTAGTGAATGTATAAAAAGATTTAGTGCTGAAGATACTAAATCAATTCAGTTTTTTGATAATTATGGCAATAGAATTACGGATGAAAGGTTAATTATCAAAACAGTTAATAAACAAATGGTAGATTTAAAAAAGGATAAGAAAGTACAAGAAGTATTAGAATTACTTTCGGATCTTTATAATAAAACAATGGAATCTGCTTTAAACGAACTATTCGATCAATATTCAAACAAGGAATATCTTACTCCACTTCAAATGTTATGGTTAGATAATTATTTTTCAGAAAACAACATTGAAGTCAATCCACATATATTTAATGTTAATTTGAGTAATAGATTTTATTTAGATCAAGTATTTACAAGAAGTGCAGATTCTATTATGAGATTAGAGAACTACCTTACTCGCGATCAAAAAGAAATTCTTGATTATAATTTGAATAGAAAAAGAAGGTTATCATAAATATTTGGTTTTCTATAAAAAAATCTATATTTTAATAAACAAACTATTGATATTTAATATATTTAAGAAAATGGAGTTATACCATGAATAATGCTGAACATAAGGTCTGGCATGAGATTAATGAACCCCTGAGTGCTGTTCAAAATTTGATAAATGGTTGTTTAGTGGGTCAGGCGAAGGGTGCATATTCATTTGAAGAATCAAGTTTGATTTGGGAATCAATCAAATATTTAGTAACTTTGCAAGTTAAGTTAAGAGAAAGTGAAGATGATCCTAATGAATTTATTTTAAAAGAATTAGCAAAAAAGGATTCAGAAGAATCTGAAGAACCTCAAAAAGAAGTAGCATAAAGAGAAATAAACCCACGCAAGTGGGTTTTTTAATTTGGTATTCTCAATTATTTTTATTATCTTTGAATTATTAGTGTAATTATTTTATAGAAGCTACTTATGATTAATATTGAACAAAAGTCTAATAAAGTTATTATTAGTAATTTTAATGATAAAGGTATGGTAGACTTACATGAGTTCATTCTACCTAAAAGTGAAATGTTTGAATGGCAATATTATTCAGACAAAAAGAAAGATGAAATTATTAGAAGCTGGGATAATAGACCCGTACAAAAGAAAACTGATGTTAAAAGATTAAATCGATTCCGATTAATCGAATGGATGGAAAGTTTAAGTGAAGAAGAAAAGGAAAAAATATACGGTTTCCATCAACCAAAGAAATTCTTTTGTGATATTGAGGTTGAAATCCAGAATGAATTCCCCGATGCAAGTTTAGCAAAAACACCAGTTGTAACTATAGCGTTATCTGATGAAGATAACATTATTACAGTTATGGGTACAAGAGAAATTGCAGCAAAAGATGTTAAGCAAACGGAACTAAAACTTCAAGAGTATTTTAAAGATTATACTCCAGATATTACATTCAAATATGTGTATTTTAATTCTGAATATGATATGCTATACACATTTTTTGTTAAGTTCTTACCTAGGATTCCATTTTTGACAGGTTGGTATTTCTTGGACTTCGACTGGAAGTATTTATTAAATAGAGCTAGGCAATTAGATATTCCTGTTGAAAAGTCATCTTTGACGAAAAGATTATCTGGGATGCACGAAACTCCTATGCATAAAGTTATTGTAGATTATAAAGAAATCTACGAAAAATGGGATAAGTCTCTTAAAGAAAACCTAACTTTAGATTGGACTGCTAAAAATAGATTGGGTTTAACAAAGGTTAAATACCCAGGGAGTTTGAAAGATTTATTTGTAAATGATTATTTACTTTTTGTTTTTTACAATGCAGTTGATACTCATCTAGTAAATCTTTTAGATAAGAAAACTTCAGTTGCTGATATTTTCTTTAAACTAGGTACTCTCACTAAATCTGAATACCAAAGGGCATTTTCACCTGTACATATGACGGAAAATGTATTGTGTAGAGGTTTATTGGAAAAAAATCTAGTAATGATCCCTGAGGAAATAAAAAGAGCTAAAGATGCTAAATATAAAGGTGCACATGTTCATAAGCCTAAAGTTGGTCTATATGAATTTGTAGGAGCATTTGACTTTGCTAGTTTGTATCCTTCAGTTATGCGCCAATTTAATATTTCTCCAGAATCATATCTTGGTCAAATAGATGATGGATCCGATGAAGAAAGTAATGATATATTTAAGACTAAAAAGGAAAAGATAGTCAATACGGAAGATAAAATAGTTTGTGCCAATGGTGCTGTTTTTAGTAAGGAAGAAAGCGTTTTAAAAAAGGCATTGGATTATTTTTATGATAAAAGAAAAAAAGCGAAATATGAATCATATGAAGTAGAAAAGGAAATTGAAATATTGAAAAAGATATTAGAATCCAAGTCATGAAAAATTGTGTTATTTTAACGACTACTTCTAAAAGAGAAGGTGTTGAGTACTACTCATATGAAAATAAAAATTTTGATCTTTTTATAATAGACTATACATCTGAAAAGGATGCAATAACCTTTTTAGAAGGTAATGTAAAAGCTATATTTGATTGTAATGGTGGTTTCAAGTATAAAAATATAAAAAAATGTATAGAAACCCTTGATATTTTGGTAAAATATGATTATATTTGGCTTCCTGATTGGGATGTAAATATACCTATCGAAAGCCTAAATGAACTTTTTACATTGGCTGAACAATATAATCTTGATTTATGTCAGCCATCTCTCAGTTCAGACTCTCATATGTCATGGTCTATAACCGAACATAACCCAGATTCAGTTGTAAGACTAACAAATTTTGTAGAAGTTATGTGTCCTTTATTTAAATCTTCATTTTTAAAGGAGGTTTTGTGGACATTTGATTTAAACTATTCGAGTTGGGGTTTAGACTTTTTGTGGTGCTCAATTGGAAAGGAAAAGAATATAGGAATTATTGATTCTGTTATTGTAAAACATGAAAGGCCTATATCTTCACATGAATGGATTTTACCTAATGGTAAAAATTCTCACCAAGAACTAGAAGAATTACAAAAAAAATATAATTTATTTTTGAATCCTACTGTTCTTAAATCCATGAATTAAATGAACTTACAAATAGAGAAAAATTGATTAAAAAAAATTAATCAAAAAAAAGCAGTTTAGTGAGTTTTTGCAAAATTAAAAGAACCTATATAGCAACAAGAATTTTACTTAAGTGTAGAATTAAGATTAAAGGATATTTAATCATTTTAATAAATTAAAAAAATAAAGAAGTATTATGGCAAAAAATCGTGATTTATCGATTGAGATACTTTCAGAGTTAACAGCATTTTCAAAATATGCTCGTTTTAACGAAGAATTAGGAAGGAGAGAAACTTGGGAAGAAAATGTATCCAGAGTTGAGGATATGCATGTTAGAAAATTCCCTGAACTGAAAGAAGATATTACTAAAGCCTTTGATTATGTAAGACGTAAAGAAGTTGTTCCTTCTATGCGCTCTATGCAATTTGGAGGTGAAGCTATAGAAAAAATGAATATACGAATTTTCAACTGTTCATTTATTGCTATTGAACGTCCAGCTATCTTTTCTGAGATTATGGTACTTTTGATGGCTGGAACTGGTGTTGGATATTCTGTTCAATATAGACATATCAATAAATTACCAGATATCAAAACTCCTAAAAGAAGTAGAAAATATGTAATTGAAGATACAATCGAAGGTTGGGCAAATGCTCTTAAAGCACTTTTGAAATCATATTTTTATGGTACACAATTACCTATTTTTGATTACTCTGGGATTAGACCAAAGGGTACACCTTTGAAGACATCTGGAGGTAAAGCACCAGGTCCAGATCCTTTGAGAAAATGTTTAGATGAAATCCAATCTATCTTTACGAGAAAGAATGTAGGTGAAAAGTTAAAGCCTATCGAAGTTCATGATATCGTTTGCCATATTGCTGATTGTATTTTAGCAGGTGGTATTCGTAGATCAGCGACTATAGCTCTTTTTGATTCATTTGATGATGAAATGCTTAACTGTAAAGGTTATTTGTCTGCTGAAATTGAATCAGACTTCATTTATAATAAGCAAACAAAGCAATTTGTTGGAGATGCGAGACATCAAGGTAAAATTGTTCAAGTTTATCTTTCTAAACAAGAATTCGATAAGTTTGAAAATGAAGGTGTCTTGGCTTGGTATTGGTTCCATCCACAAAGAGCAAGAGCGAATAATTCAGCTGTATTTTTCAGAAAGAGATTTCTTGGAAAGGAAACAACTGAAGAAAAAATTATTGCTAAACTTAAAAAAGAATTTGGTATCAATGAATATTCTCAGGAATCATTAATTAATACCTTTACAAACTTTGTAAGTGAGTATTTAGCTGCTCATTTTGTAGATGGTAAGTATTATGAGGATATTGTTGATGCTACAACCCAAGACGATTTTATGAAAGTTTGGAAAGCATGTGAGGCTTCTGGTTCAGGTGAACCTGGTGTATTCTGGACAAATGATCCTGATTATGGAACAAATCCATGTGGTGAAATTTCATTGAAATCTGCACAAACCTGTAATCTTTCTTCAATTAATGTTAGTACATTAAAGGATCAAAAGGATTTAGAGAACAGAGTTTGGGCTGCTACTTTAATTGGTACTTTACAAGCTACTTATGATGGTTTCGAGTATATTTCAGAAAATTGGCAAGAAAATCAACAAGATGAAAGATTGTTGGGTGTTTCTTTGACAGGAATTTGTGATATCGATTATACAAAGTTTGATTGGAATAAAGCATCCTTACATTCTGCTGAAGTAAATGCTAAATATGCTAATATTCTTGGTATAAACGAAGCGGCTAGAATTACATGTATTAAACCAGAAGGTACAGCATCCTGTGTTATGGGTACTTCATCTGGTATTCATGCAAGACATTCTCAGTATTACATTAGACGTGTCCGTTATAACAAGCAAGAACCTATTGCTAAGTACTTGATGGAAAATCATCCTGAGTTAGTTGAGGAAGAAGAATTTAATCCTTTGAATATCGTTGTGGCTTTACCGCAAAAATCTCCTGCTGAGTCAGTAACAAGAGAAAATGAATCAGCGATAGATACCTTAGAGAGAGTAAAATTCTTTAATGAACACTGGGTTTCACCTGGTCATAGATATGGTCCTAACCAGCATAATGTTTCATGTACTATTTCAGTAAGAAACAATGAATGGAATAAAGTTGGTAAATGGATGTGGGAAAATAGAGATGTTTATTCTGGCATAGCGGTTCTCCCCTACTCTGATGCAATTTATAAGCAAGCTCCATTCGAAGAATGTGATGAAGAAACTTACAATACAATGATGAAAAATCTGAAATCTATAGATTTGACAAAGGTTTTGGAAGTTGAAGATAATACAAATCTCTTAGGAGAATTGGCTTGTGCAGGTGGTGCTTGTGAAGTTACATTCGGTTAATCAATAAACTATTAACGAAAGGGTACCTATAATAAAAATAGGTATCCTTTTTTATTGAGGTAATTATGGAGCTTTTTGATGTAGTTAAAGCTGTTTTTTCCAAATCTGAATGGAAAAATGTATCTCGTTATGATAAAGATAGAAATTTCTTTATGATAAATAGATTTATTTCCATAGGTTTGCCCAAACAGGCTTCTATGTTTAATAGTAAGTATATCCCTAAAGAGCATGTTCTTGATTATTGGAATAGACAATTATCCAAACTTTATAGTACAATTCCTCAATGGATATTTACAAAAGGACAGAAAGCATCTAAAGAAGAAAATGAAAAATTTAAAGTAGACCTAGATCTAAAAAAATTATTTTGCGAATATAATAAGTGTAGTTTTGAGGAATTTGATTTATTGGCAAAGATAAATCAAAAGGATTTAGAAAAAGAACTTGAAATGTATAAGAATATGTTAAAAGCTAAAAAAGAGTCAAAGTTTTCAGAAGAATAAAAGGTTTATCTAATGTCAGCGATACTTGAACAATTATTTACAGAAAAGTTTAGACCTAAAAAGGTCGAAGATATTATATTAGCACCTAGAATTAAAAGTGCTATAGGTCAAGGGATAATTCAACAGCATCTTTTATTGGTAGGTTCTCAAGGTATGGGTAAAACATCTACTGCTAAAGCAATAGCAGATAGATTTCCTAATATGTATATAAATGTTTCAGATGAATCCTCTGTAGATGTAATACGTGATAAAATTAAAGGTTATTGTGAAAGAATATCAGTTTTAGATGGAGAAGATTCCATGAAAATTGTAATTCTTGATGAGATTGATGGTGCATCTGATCAGTTCTATAAAGCTCTTAGGGGAGTTATGGAAGATCAGAGATATATTTCAAAAGTTAGATTTATTGGAACTGCTAATTATATTAATAAAATACCAGATCCTGTTCGCTCTAGATTTTTTATTCTTGACTTTAATCCTACAACAAAAGAAGAAGAGCTTGGTTTAATGAAAGATCAAGCTAAACGAATTGCTTATCTTTTAAAAAGTTTAAATATAGAGTTTGAGAACGATGCGATAAAAGAATTTATTAAAAGAAATTTCCCTGACATGCGGGCAATGATTAATAAGATTCAGAACTGGCATATTTCTGGAAGAAATAAAATTACATTAAATGAAATTAAAGAACTTAATTATTCATTTAATGATTTATTTGAACTATTAACTAAGAAAGATACTGATCCTGTTGAAAATTATAAGTACATAGTTAAGAATTGTTCAAATAAAGTCGATGATGTGTTAATGAGCTTACACAATGATTTCCCTCTGTGGATTTCAGAAAACAAACCAGATTTAACAAATAAAATTCCAATGTCTTTAGTTTTGATTGGGAAATGGCAAGCTGACAAACAGCTTTGTATTGATCCTATTGTTGCTTTGACAGGTTGTTTTTTTGAAATACAAATGCATATGAAGTCATAATGCAAACTGTTAAATTAACAAATCAAGAGATAAAATCAGTAGTTGATTTATTATTATTTAAATACATAATAATAGATGAGTCTAATGCTGTAGTTGATGTTTTAAAAAGATTTGAAATAAGTCCAGAACATAGAATTAAAGGTCTATGTGAACCTATGTCATATATTTCCCAGAATTTTATTGAACTTACTCAATATAAATCCTTGGGATCAAAAAATAGGATAGGTAGATTATCCGCTATTTCTGTTCTAGAGGAACAGATTGTAAAGGAATTTTGCTTTAAGGGTGTACATGCTTTAGATTTATCTATAAAGATAGATGCTCTTTCTGTTTTTCATGCACTACTAGATTATGGACATAAAGATCATTCTAGTCAAGCTGTTCATATAGCAGTTAAGTATTTACGGGTAGATATGCTTCATAGATTAGCGGAAGAAGGATTCGATTTTTGGCTAGTGCATCCTGATTGGGAAGCACGACCTATAGATACTTTACTTACTATGATGTCTTTCCAAGAAGAACTACCTTTTTTATCAGGGGTAAATATAAATCAACAGATCGCGGATTGTTTTGATATAATTGCCAAAAATAGCGATTTATCAAAGTTTATATCAATATCTGGAGAAAACTATGGAATATATAATGGGAACCCTATTGTTCGAAAAAGAAAGGGAATAGTACCAGAAATAGAAGAAATTTTCTATAAAGTCGTACATGGGCTAGTATAATTTGATATATACTATATCAAAGTAAAATTTTATGAAAATATGCGTAACACAAAAGCTATTATTGAAGCCATTTGTAATTATACAAGTTTTGATCCAGTTATAAAAACAGGATTAACTTATTTAAAAGAATCTGAAGTTGATATTGTTCACTGGAATGCTTTAAATGAGCAAGAAGAACAAAATGTTTTGAAATCAGATGAGGTTAAAGGGGCATTCAGCAGATTTAGTTCATCTGTTACAGGAGAAATAGTAAAGGAAACTAAACCTGAAGGATTTGATAATTGGGTAAAAAGAACTAACTTAACAAATAGCTCAATGTTTAGCACCCCGCAAACAAATTCTCAAATGACAAAAGATGCTGTTCAAGCAGATAGGGAGAAATATAAGGCTAAACCAGGTTCATGGGAAGAAAAAGTAAAGTATCTTGATAAATTTCAAATGAATCAAGCTGAGATTAGTGCAGATGTTAAAAAGTCAGTAAATAATACATACTATGAAATTCTCTCTCAAACTGAAAAAAAGGTAGGTAAAGAGAACATTAAGAACTATATCGAAAAAATTTCTGATGATGTTCAAAATTTCGTTTCTTTAGTTACTTATCTAACAGATCAAATAGTAAAAGAAGCATGGGTTAATGCTCCACAGACAATACAAAAAGTATCTGGGAATAGATTATACTTCTTGGAACAAGCTGCTATGGAAATAAGAGGTAATAATGTTAATGCTTTCATAAAAGAAGCTAAAACCCTATTGGATGTTGCATTTGATCTAAGTAATTATTTCGTTCTTCAAAATGCTAATAATGATATTAAAAAATCAGTAGAAGAAGTTTGGCCAGAGGTTAAAAGATTAGCAAAAGAAAAAATAGACGCTATTAAAGCACCAGAGCCTGTAAGAACTATGTTTGCTTTTAATGAGACTTTGATGGATAATTTCAAATCTCAATTGTCAGATGCTGTTTGGGAATCTATTCCAGCGTTAATTGAGAAACATGGTGATTCATTCTTCTTAATTATAGAATCTGAGCAGATAATGCCAATTCATGATGCTTTTAATAGTAGTAGATTCCAGGCATATCATCCTATATTCGAATCAATGTATTATGAATTAAAGGATAAAAAGCCATTCAATTGGTTATTAGAATTGGAGACATATCTTATCGATGATAAAGAAATCGAGAAAAATTTGACATATTGCGCTACGACTTTAGTTAGACAGCAATTAGCAAAAAATGCAGATTTTACATTCCCTACTATCGGTAAAGTAGCAGGTTTTACTGCTCATAAATTAGCACAAGACGCATATAAAGCAGATGAAGGCCTTAGTGAGATATTAGGAGTAAAAGACTCCTTATGGATTACTTCTGGCTATGTTCCAGGTACATTTGGTTTAATTCTTCTGTTTTTTAATGTAGCATCAGCTGTTCTTTTTGTTGCATACGCTGAAGATGTTGTAGGCTTTGATATGGATAAATCCTACCCAGAAATGGCAAATTTACCTATTTGGAAATCTTTTAAAGAAAGTGCATTTGATCTAAAAGTTGAATATGAACAAAAGAGAAGAGAAGAAAAGAAAGATTTAAAAGTTGGTACTACTTCACCTAGAAGTGCAGCGAAGACTGGAATAAAAATCAAATAAATAAATGAGTTCTAAAATAGTTGAGCCATATAGTAAAGATGCACCTATTGTCCTTAAAACATTAGAATGTAAAGCAATATATGATGATAAAATTCATACAATAACTATACAAGTTCCAAATGGGGATGAATTCATTTGTTCAGCGAATACTTTCAAATGGGTAGAAGGATACCCTAAAAGTATAGGAGCATGTCATAAAAGATGTGAAAATGCTTTAAATCATCTTAAGAATGATAACTTGATTGAAGTTTTTCAAGAAATTTATAAGTTGCCATATGCTCCTTTTTTCGTATATTTGTTTGAGAAAGATAAGCCAATGCTTAAGAATTTCTCTTACATTATAGATAAAGCTAACGATTCAGATAAAGAGAAAGTTGAACTTTTTCTAAAATCTATCCTAGAAGAAAACGAGGATATAAATAAATTGAAAAAGTCAGAAGTAGAAATTTATAATTTTTTAAAAGAGAACTTAGAAAATCTTATTTTATATCTAAAATCTAAGTGTGAAGTATTTTATTGGTTTTATCAAGGTCTTCCTCAACTTACTCAGTTTGGAATATGGTAATATGATCGAGCATGAAAATCTTAATTTTGGTACTCCCGTAAAAGTAGAATATACTATAGAAAATAAGGAATGTAAGAGAGTATATGCCAAAGTAATTTGTGCAAATGTTAAAGATAAAGAAATTTATTCTTGCATAACTCCACACGGTTCTATAATAAAAACTCATTATTCTAATTTAGATATTTTAAATGATGATGAATATAATAATTTAAAAAATATAGAACAGAAAGCTTTCGAATCTAATAATATACTTTATAATAATATCTTTTTTAACGATCAGAATACTGGAATTAAATAAATGTTGTATGTTCTTATAGATGCAAATAATTTTTTCATAAAAAATCTCTTCGCATATAAAAGTGGTATGCGTAAAAGTGAAAAATTATTTGAAAAAGAAGAACAAGTTATAGAGTATTCTCATCTCTTAAGTAATTCTTTATTTAATTTAATAGATAAATTTGAAGGTAGAGTAGGATTTGTACTTTGTTTTGATAACAAAACTTGGCGCAAATCCTATTATAATTTATATAAGGCAAATCGAGAATATGATGATAATGTGAACTGGGATGCTTATTTTAAGTTCGTTGAGGATTATTGTGAAAAAATGACATCTATTCATAATATCAATGTTTCTAAAATTGAGGGTGGTGAAGCAGATGACTTATTATACCTATGGTCAAAAAAACTCAATAATTCTGGATATGATTGTGTTATAGTTAGTGAAGATAAAGACTTATTACAATTAGTAAGAAACACTAAGAAAAATAATTTTACGATAGTTTATAACAATTCGTTTAAGAATCCTAAGATATACAAACATCCAGAAACAAATCTTAAAGAAAATGATATCGAATTTACAATATTTAATGCTTCTGATGCTTTATTGAATTCCAGATCTCTTATAAAATGGATTATGCAGGAAGCTGAATCTTTAGAAGATGTTGACATACAACATTATCTTATTAAAAAGATATTAATAGGAGACGATGGGGATAATGTACCTTCTATTTGGATATGGCAAGATAAGAACGGTAAGAAAAAAAGAGTCACTCCCTCGGTGGCTGAAAAAATAATATCGAATTATTTAGCTATAAATGAAAATCCTATTTATTATCTTTTAAATGATTTTGAATTCTTTAAGACTTCTTTAGCTGATTCTATAAAATTTGTTTTAGGTATTAAAATTGATATCGAAGAACTAAAGGAAAATGTTGAGCGCAATTGTAGACTTATGTGTTTACATCATAATTTTATGCCAAAGGAAATTTTAAAAGAATTTCAGAAAAATTATAATGATAGTATCGCAAGTAAAATAGATAAAGATACGTTTTTGAAAGGAACTAAGTATTATCAAGATCCTAGAAAAACTGTAGGTAAAACAGATAAACTCGATTCCTTTTTCAATTCCTTTGGAGATTAATGAAACGTTTTATAGTTTATATGGAAACTGATAAAGACTATGAAGAAACTGTTATCGGTGAAGGAATTGAGTTTAGTAATGAAAATGTAGCAGTTTTTGAGTTCTTAACATCTACTATTTTAATTTTAGATTCAACAGAGTTTATATCTAAACATTATGAAACCGTAGGAAATGTGAAGATTAAATGGATAGATTATGATTTATTTCAAAAAATAATTCATTAATTATAAAATTTATAAAAAACAAAATTTGATTTTGATATATATAGTGTAGATATAAAATTTATTTTTTTCTCACTAGTAAGGAAAATATTTATGACGAACAAAATCGTCACCGACCTTCTTCTAGGCAATTTTGATGATAATTTATTAGAAATGAGTAATGATACTTATTTTCAAAAAATCCTAGAACAACCCACCATTACTAAAGATCTTCAAACAGGAGCGGTTTACAAAATATCTCATATTTTACCATATGGTAAGGATAGAATTACTGTTGTTACTGAAGAATTTGGAGAAATTCCTGTACAGCTTCGTAAAGAAAAGGAATTTCTAAAGTTAATCGATTGTAGTATAGAACAATTCCTCGAAGCTCTATTAGAAGATGTACCTAGCGTTCAGCTGCCGACTCATGTAATGACTGTGAAGTATGGTTCTGAGCTTGAAGGGACCTTAATGGGTGCTTATGTTCATGCCTTAAAACAAGAGCTATATTCAGAGATTAAAAATCCTGAAAAGGTTTATATGGCTCATGTTTTAGAGAGAAACAAAGGAGGATTTTTAGTTAATGTTAATGGACTTTATGGATTTTTACCAGGTTCATTAGCAGCTGCTAATAGAATTTTAGATTTCGATTTGTATCTGAATACTAAAATTCCAGTTATGGTAGAAGATTATTTACAAGATTCTGATATGTTTATTTTCTCAAACAAGAAATATATCAAGAATATGATTCCTATAGAAATTGAGAAATTATCGAAAACTGAAAAATATAAAGGTAATGTAACTGGAACTTCAAAATTTGGAATTTTTGTTGAGTTTAATACAATTTTGACTGGTCTTATTCATACAAGTGAAATGGACAAAGAACAAATTGAAGAATTCAAAAAAGGAAAATGGAAAGCAGGAAGCGAAATAGAGTTCTGGATTAAAGAGATTACTAATGATAATAGACTTATTTTGACATTCGTAGATCAAAATGCTATGAATCAGAAGTATGAATCTTTAGCTTCTTATGAAGCACAGATGGAAGAGAGTGGTCAAAAGCCTATTTATTTAGGTCATATCGTTTCTGTCAAACCTAATGTAGTTTTAGTAAAGATAGAGGATAATATTATAGGAGCTCTGGCTGAAAAAGATTTTAAGAAATTTAAAACAGCACCTATGAAAGTATCTGATGAATTAAGAGTAAAAATCGAAAAGATTGATATTAGCAAGAGAAGAATGACATTAAATGTGGTAACCGCTTAATATGGCTATAAGTGAAATATATTGCAAACTAACAAACGATCCTTACTTCGAATCGGATAGATTAGAAGTAACTAATGAAATAGAAGCATTAATTGAAAAGATAAGAATGATAATGCTTACGAAGAAAGGAGATGTTTTAGGTGAACCTGAATTTGGAGTTGATCTAGAGAAATATATTTTTGAGACATTTTTTGATAGAAGGGCTATACTTACTGAAATTAATAATCAATTCTCAAAATATATCCCAGAACAAAATAGATTTGATCTCAATACAAGAGTTGATATATCTAAAGGAGAATTTAGGGATAACATAATTGTAGATATATTTATAAATCAAGAAAAAATACTAGGTTTTGCAATTTAAATTAAAGGGGTCTACTTAGACCCCTTTTTTTATGCATAATTATTGTATTGCTTTAATTATTAGATATATAGAATATCTACAAAATTATATGAAATATGAAGCAATTTTTCAAGCTAAATAGAATTACATTCCAGCGTTTATATGAGGACGCTCAATCTTGGTTTCAGACTGTTTATAATTTAACTAGAGATCAATTTACACCAGCTTCTCCTTGGGGTCAATTATTAGGTACGCTGATAAATCTCGCACAAATGATATTTTATTATATTGAAGATAGTATAACAGAACTGAACATTAATACAGCTTCAAGAAGAGAATCTATTATAGGTATAGCTGCAATGAATGGTCATTCAGCGACTCGTTCAACTGGTGCTAGGGGTGATATAATTTTAGAATATTCTGGTGAAAATGTTGATATGTATGGTCAAAGTATAATCATACCGAACTATACTAAACTCTTTTGCTTAAACAATGGTCAAAGTTATATACTAGATTTAAATCAAGACGATATTAGAGTAAATATTACAAACAACGAAAAAATTAAAGTAAAGGTTATACAGGGTGTTTGGGAAAATCAAACATTTACAGGAACTGGAGAAATACTTCAATCATTTGAGGTGAATGTTAGAGGAAGAAAGGAAATTGATGAAAACTATGTATTCGTTTATGTAAATGGTGAGTTATATCCAAAATATGAGTCTTTATATGATATACCTTTAGGTAAAGCTGGATGTTTAATTAGAACTGGTATGACATCTGGTATAGATATTTTCTTTGGTACGGAATTTAATGGTAAAGTTCCTGCACTTGGTTCTACTATTAGAGTTGAATACCTAATAACTAATGGATCTTTAGGAAATATATTATCAAATATAAATGATGTTACATTACGTTGGGATGAAACTGGTTATGATATTACTGGTAAAGAAATAGATTTAAATTCAGCTCTAAGCACTAGTTTAGCTACTCCTTTAGTATTTGGAACCGACCATGAACCAATAGAATTAACAAGACTTATAGCACCTAAAATCAGTAGATCATTCGTTCTCGCAAATGCTGAAAATTATTCAATATTTCTACAAAAGATGAATTACTTCAGTATTGTAGAATGTTTTTCTACATTTGACGATAATGTAGAAGAAGACGATAATGTAATTTATATTTTTGCTATACCTGATATTTTAAAAAGAGTACGAAACAATGAGGACTATTTTACAATACCTCAAGAACAATTTACTTTAACAGATACTGAAAAGAATTCAATTTATAGGCTTTTACAAGAGTCAGGTCAAATGATCGTAACGACTGCTGTGAAAGTATTAGATCCAGTTATTATAAGATATGTTTTAAATGTTTCTATTATTGTATTTGAAGGTTATGATGTTGAAACAATCAGGGAAAAGATAGTAGAAAGAATCGCACAATATTTCTTAAATAATAAAAGAAGAGATAGAATACCTAAATCGGATTTAGTTGCTATAATAGAAGCAATAGATGGAGTAGATTCTGTTGATTTATATTTTGTAAATGAAGGAAATGAATTAAATAAATATAATTGGTTAGAAGAACTAAAGACTAACCCTAATGCTGTTGAACCTGATGATATTGGATTAGATGAGCATGGTAATATAATTATTGGAAAAAGCGAATTACCTATTTTAAGAGGCGGATGGTCAGATAGAAATGGGGTATTTTTTCAAGATAATGCAGATTTAACTATAACCAGTTCTGTAAATGTTGACATATCTAGAATAACTCCTAGAACAGTTAATTCCGAATTACATTCTACTGGAATTAAAAATCTTAAGGGCTTAAAATAATTACCATAAACTGTGGCCGAAACTTCTAAATTTAGTTATACATGCTGTTGTGTAGATGAATTAAAATTTTGGGTGAACCAAACGCAATCCCCTACCCCAGAAAGTGGTGCACAGGGTGCTCAAGGTATTGGTGTACAAGGACCTCAAGGTACTAGTGGAACGCAAGGAAGTGGTGCACAAGGCGCACAAGGTAGACAAGGTACTAATGGAACAATAGGTCAAGATGGACTTCAAGGTGTACAAGGAACTCAAGGCGTACCTGGATTCGGTACTGGTACACAAGGCAATCAGGGTACTCAAGGAACTCAAGGTAGACAAGGTGCTCAGGGTAACCAAGGTACTCAAGGTACGCAAGGTATACAAGGTGTTCAGGGAATTCAAGGCGTACAAGGAACTCAGGGTAATCAAGGAAATCAAGGTAACCAAGGTAACCAAGGAAATCAAGGTTCTATAGGAATTGGTACACAGGGTAATCAAGGCGTTCAAGGATTACAGGGTGTTCAAGGTTCTGTAGGGAATGGTACACAAGGCGTTCAAGGCACTCAAGGTAATCAAGGTGCTCAAGGTAACCAAGGAAATCAAGGTAATCAAGGTGCTCAGGGTACACAAGGCGTTCAGGGAACTCAAGGCGTTCAAGGCGTTCAAGGTACTCAAGGGAATCAAGGAAGCCAAGGCAACCAAGGTAATCAGGGTAACCAAGGTAATCAAGGTACACAGGGTACACAAGGTATTCAAGGGGTCGGTATTCAAGGTATTCAAGGACCATCAGGAGCAGTAACTGCTGCTGGTGATTATGTAATGCAGGCGGTTTTAGCAGATAATCAAACATTAACATCGGGTATAGATAATACTATTCAGTTAACAGATCATTATGATCCACAAAATTGGTTTAATATTTCTAATTATAGATTTACCCCTAATATAGCAGGATATTATTTAATATCATTTGGTGTTTGGTATGGAGTAGGAACTAGTGCAACATCAGATCAAATAAATGTTCAAATAAATAAAAATGGTAATACTTCTATGTCAATTGCTCAAGAAGTAGTACCAACTGGAGTTGCTGGTAGATCTGTTACGGGTTCAAAAATTATTTATCTTAATGGAACTACAGATTATTTACTTTTAACTGCATATACATCTTCTAGTAGTTCACAAGTAATACAAGCTGGAGGGGGTGATGAGGGTACTTGGTTATCTGCAATCTTAGTTACACAAGGATTAAAGGGGGATCAAGGATTCCAAGGTGTTCAAGGTAACCAAGGAACCCAAGGGGATCAAGGAGTTCAAGGAACACAGGGTAACCAAGGAAACCAAGGAAATCAGGGTAACCAAGGAAATCAGGGTAACCAAGGAACCCAAGGAGATCAAGGAGTTCAAGGAACACAGGGTAACCAAGGAAACCAAGGTACTCAGGGAGCTCAAGGAAATCAGGGTAATCAAGGAACCCAAGGGGATCAAGGAGTTCAAGGAACACAGGGTAACCAAGGAAACCAAGGTACTCAGGGAGCTCAAGGAAACCAAGGAAATCAGGGTAACCAAGGAACCCAAGGGGATCAAGGAGTTCAAGGAAATCAGGGTAATCAAGGAAACCAAGGACCACAAGGTACTCAGGGTATTCAAGGAATACAGGGTATCCAAGGTCCAGTTGCAGCAGCTACTGTTTCTTCTGGAACTTATGTAACTGGAGTTCAAGCATATGGTATACAAGGGCATTGTGGAACATTTCATGTAACTCATTTAGAAACTGTAAGTGCAACTTGTAATTTCAAATATATTAGAATTGGAGATATTGTACATGTTAGTGGTGAAATAAGTGTTGATCTACTTGATTTAGCTGCTACAAATAATACAATGGCTTTAGCTGTTACTTTACCAGTTGCTTCTAATTTTACAAATGAATGTCAATTAAATGGAGTAGCTGCACTAGATTGTGGTGATGATCCTTTTGTTCAATTTGATCCAGGTACTGGGCTAGCTCCAGTAGTTCAAGTAAATGCTGGTAGAATATATGCTGATCCAACATTAGATAAAGCTATAGTTGAATTTAGACCTATAACCGTTAATGAATTTAAAATGTCAGTAATATTTACTTATGAAATATTGTAGTTTTAAGATATATTTTTATTACAAAATAAATTAGGATATATAGTAAATATGGTAACATCAGCAAATATATTTACAAAAATACGCTCAGAAAAGGAATATTTACCTGAAAGTAATGAAAGCGTTATTTATCAATTACATTGTATAAAAACCAATGAATGTCCAGTAAAAATTTGGAGTTTTAATAACAATAGACCTGTAACATTCCCAGAAGGAAGTTTTGTACAGGGTGCTATTTATCCAATGGTTATTTATAAAATGGAATTTGATGAAGACCTAGCTTCTTTTGTAGGATATAAAAGTTCTGCAAATATTGGTTTACCTCGTTACATTCCAAAAAATTGGAATCCAAAGAAAAATTAGAAAATCAATTAAAATAATATGGCATCTCTTATAACAGAATTTAAAAGAAGAGTTGAAAAAATTATAAATAGTTCAAGACCAAAGGTACCGCCTATTGGTACGAATCATGTTGATGATTATACCCTGTGGACTTCTGATACTATTTATAAGGGAGAGTTAGGTTTAAATTTAACCGAGGGGACTTTATTTTCTCAAGATGGAAGGCAACCTGTTGAATTTAATAAAGAAGATGCTATATTGAGTGGACATGTTTTGCAGACTTCAGGAGTTTCTTCCCAATATTTAACAATTACTCAGGGTAAATATAGAATACAAGGTAAAACATATTATACACCGACTCCAGTTGATGTAGTTGCTACAAATATTTATATTGAACCTAACACATCTTCTTATCCTAGGATAGATACCGTATGTATTAAAGGTGATCCCACTTTATATTATTCTGGTTTAGATTTATATGGAACTGAGTTTTTAGTAGTTAAAGGTACACCTGCAACTGAACCTGAACCACCAGATGTTCCAAGTGGTTATTATTTTGTGGGGGTATGTTGGATTTATCCGAATGGTCTTCCTACATCAACACTATATCCTATAAGTCATTCATCGGGTGCATTATCTACTTTTCCTTTACCTGTTGTTACAACAAAAGATTTTGTTCAAAGAAGAAGACTTACAGTTCATCCTTGGAATTTTAACACTTTACTATTTAGTCAACAGATTGTAAAATATGGACAACAACTTTATTGGGTAATAGTTACACATCAGTCGAGTGGCTCATCTATACAGGATGATATTGATGATGGTAAAATCATTAAGATATGTTGTGGTTCAGGTAGTGGTAGTCAAGGTAGCCAGGGTCTACAAGGTAATAGCTTTTCTGATATAGGTAGTTATCCAACTGATGGTAATTGGAATGATGGTCTATTTTCATGGACTCCTAGTACACTCATACTAGATGCATTTGACGATATAAATAAATTTTTATTACATCAAATTGAATCGTCTCCATCTTCTATACCTTCAAATCAATTAAACAATACTACAATAGAGACTGAAAATGGATTTTCAGCGAGATGGTATGATACAGGTTTAGTTGAAGATAATGTATTCACAGATCAAGAACTTCCTGTTATTCAAAGTATCTCTCCATTTAGATCATATGAAACTGGAGAAATATATGGTTATTGTGATTTTAACGGATTTACGGAGGAAACTTCTAAGCATAATGTTTCACCTTCAGTTCATCCACCTTCTTCAAATATAAATGAAACTGGGACTGTATTATCATTAGATCTTGTAAAGAATGATGCGTTTGCTGGAAACACAGAATTAGAAGGGAAACTTTTTAATCAATTTACATTTGAGTTGGCAAAAACTGGATCTGTTTTGCCTGCGAGCGATACTATTCAATATATGATGGGTATAGCGTATGATAGTGTTTTTGGGAACACTACGGCTGAACTTGATTTTTATGTTGAGCAGATATCAACAGCTCCTTTACTCTCATCTGTTGATGTAAAAGGTTTATGGAGCTCTAAATATGTTTCTGGTGTACCAGTCTTATTCGCTGGAGATATAATTAGATTCAGCTTTGATGCTGAAAATTGTGTTGGATATTTTTATCATAAAGACCATATTGTAAAAATATTAGGACCTTATGTAAATGAAAAGGATTTACCACAAACGGATGCTTCTTGTACAACTTCATTACCATTTACAGCATTATCACAGATAGTTAATTTTACAGATGCTGAGAGTGATATAGTTGCAGACTCATTTAGTACAAGTTTAACTCAAACCTTTAATTTATCTGTGCATAATGCTAAAGGTACAGGTGTCGTTGGAATTCAAAATGTTACAAATGTCACTACATCTTCTTATAAAATATACATAGATGATATTTCTCAAGAAGCGACAGTAAGATATACATCAGGTACTGGAACTTACCCAACGACAGGTTACGGAAATCTTTATACAACTTTAGATTCTGAGGCTGATCTATCAAGTGGTGGAAATGAAGAATTGCAACTTTGGTGCGGTACATATCAGTACCCATCAGGAGATTATACATCTTCAGATATGATTGATATTAGTTTAGTTAATGTAAGTGGACCTGATTATTCAGGTTTAACTGGAACTAGATGGGCTACATTTTATTTAGGTGAAATAGTTAATGAAAAATATGTCAATCTTGTCATAAAAGGTGCAACTGGCATTACAGTTGATTTAGACAATGGAACTACTATGTCTAATAATATTTCACTATATTTAAGAGTTGATGGGTCTTCTCCAACAAATGGTTGGGTTAATGCAAATGAGGCATATAATCCAATATCCATCCAAAATCCGACAGATGACGGAGATTCTGCTTTAGATATAGGTTCTTCTACTGCAACGATTAGAAGAGTTACATTTGGTCAAGAGGCAAAATCTGGATATGTATATGCTAGAATAGGTATAGATGAATCATCTAATGTTACATTTACATCTATTGATAATTACGAACAATCTACTATAAATCAAGACTGGGTTTATTTCACAATAGGTAATATTATTAGTGAAACTGAATTAGATATTACAATTAATAATACAAATGGGACTATAACATCTGATTTTGTAGATGGTATAAAAATGACTGAAAATCTTGATATTCAATTAAGAGTAGTTGGAACATCAAGTACAGATTGGTTAGATGCAAATTCAAAATATATTTCAGGTGATCCTGTAAATTATAATGAAGCTGCTTTAGATGTTGATAATTCTACTGCTATTCTAAGAAGAATAACATTTGGATCAACTGCAAGAACAGGTGAAGTTCAAGTGAGAATTAGAGGAAATTATAAAGTATTTAGTGGAGTAACATTATTATGATGAATATTATAGAATCTATCTTGAAAAACTTATGGAACTACATAAAAAGTGATTCTCGTACATTTTATTGGATAGTAATTATAATATTAATTATTGTATTGATTTTTACATCTAAGAGCTGTGAAAATGCAAAGCTAGAATCAGAAATTGCAAAACAAAACATTGTAGCGATTCAAGATAAGTTACGAATTGAAAAAAATAAAAATGGAGAAAATCAATATTTGAAGTTGAGTCTATTGACTGATATTGATAATCTTAAGAATTTAAACGCAAGTTTGTTTGAAGAAGTTAAAAAGATGGATGGGAAGGTTTTAGCTATGTCTAAAACTATGATAAGTATAAAAGGTACATTAGAAAATTTACCGCAAGATAGAAGTGGAGATAATCCAATAGCTCTTAAAAACGATACTTTAACATCTGATTTTAAATTTTTAGAGAAGGGTAAAAGTTGGGAAAGAAAAATCATTGGCAAGTCTGTACTTTTAATGAAAAATGTTACGGACAGTACTTATGCTCAACCTTTATATGATATTTTAACAGAAGACAGAATGAATCTCACAGTATTTGCTTCTATAAGAAAGCGAGAAAGTGATGATATGTATGAATATGTTTTGAGAACTGATTATCCAAATGCTAAATTAGATGTAGAGGGATTTATTGACCCAAAAATGTTCAATAACAACTTTAATAATTTAACAGAAGATAAATGGATTATTGGTCCTTATGTTGGAGTAGGTGTAATAAATAATTTATCTATTACACCTAATTTTGGGATAGGTATTACCTATAAATTGATAGGCTTCTAATTATAATCCTAAATAAGTAGCACTTACAAATCCTGAAGAATACCAAAGATTGATATTTGTAGGTGCATTATAGAATCCATTTAAAGGTGCGTATAAGGCCCCTACAGCTACGCTGATGCGTGAATCAGGGGCATCATTGATGTAAATAATATCTGAGCAATTTATAGTCCATGTTGGCCAAGCAAATGTACTTGTATTTTCTGGAAAGTTATTACCGAATACAGCTAGTGGTGAAATCGTTGAATTCTCTGCAATAGATAAATAAGAATAGTGATTAGTATCTTTAATAATTGCTCCAGCTACCGTTATAGGGAACGCATAATCTTCATTTGTAAATGTATCTGCTAACTCAATTAAACCAAATGCAAACGCATTGATTTGCCAATAACCTTTTTTTCCAGGTACAAATACTGTTCCATCTCCTTGCACTACTTGACCTGGTGAAGTTATATTAATTTCAGATGTATCAAAAGTTAAATTCCTAGTATACTCTAATGCTCCATTATTTGGCACTATAATATTAGATAATTTAATAGGAGTTGTAGATAATGGTGCTTTTAATGTACCATTTTGTCCAAATTTGTATTTGAAACCTCTGAAAGATGGATTATCACTTCCTGATGCCGTTGAACTTATTTTAATTTTACCACTATTGTTTTGTAAAGTTATATTATTTCCTTCTTCAAATTCAATAGTATCATTCCCACTTGCGTTTATAGTAAAAAGTCCATTTGATGTATGAAGTGAAGCTGACCCAAAATAATCTGTTGCAGTTGGAGTAGAAGTTGAAATACCAATCTCTAATGCTGTATAAACACTTGGACCATCTGCTACACTTACTTCAGATATTGTAACACCACTCCCTTCTTTAATACGTAATACATCAGTAGATGTTATAGCTGATTGATCTATAGACTTATCTAGACCAGTATTATCAAAAGTCCTAACTATCCCGTAATTGTCACCACCACCTGAACCCGTTTGGCTAAGTTTCTTCCAAGTAGAATTCTCATAAGAATAAACAGCATTATCATTAGAATCATAGATCAGGGTTCCTTCGTCAGGGCTTGTTAAAGTTGTTCTATCTACTGAATAAAGCGTGAATGGTGAATTGACAGTAGTTTTATCAGCATTAAATAAGATTTCATCTGCTGTTAAATCAATAAATTGTTTGTGATTTATATTACCTGAAGATACATTAGATATTTTCAATGTTTCTTCGTGTCTATTACCAGTTCCTCCCCAGTCTACAGTTAAAGTAAAACCAGATTGGTTTTGCCATCCTAAAGCTTTATTATAAACAAAGGCAGTTGAATTAGAAAGATGAATATTTTTACCCTTACCGTAGATAGAAGAAAGCGTATCTGATTCTGAGGTATAGATCTTTAAACCCATTTCTTGAAGCCAATTCTGTGTAACAGTACTACCTCCCATAATAAAATCAGAGGTATCTGCTCCAACGCTAGAAAATGGTTCTGGTGCAAAATTAGGTGATGTACCTGTAATATCAGTAATCTCTAGTGTGTAGTTTGTTTTTATAGGTTTTATGACCGTAGTTTTATTATTAACTGAAGGTATAAAATCATCAAATAAAGTAGAACCGCCAGAACCAGAACCCACTATAGTTCCTCTGTTTAACCATTGAGCTAAAGCTGTATCTGCTATTTTTTCATATACATTACCAGTATTGCCCTCTAAGAAAAAATCTCCAGTTTTAGTAGGAGCTGTATCAAAAGTTGAAAATGAATCTCCAAAAAACCATTTAGATCCTCTTTCTCCAGCTGCACCAGTTGCTCCTTGTGCACCAATAGCACCTGGAGGACCTGGAACTCCAGCCGAGCCCCTTTTACCCTCTTCACCTCTAAGACCTTGCGCTTGAGATATAATATCAAAGTTAGAGTTGATTTTTTCAACCATTTCTCCAAATGTATCTTGGTTTGTTACTAATTTAGTTAAATTAATATTAGGCATCTTTTCCTCTATTTTTAAATTTTATCAAAACTTATAGAAAGTGATAATTGTGCATTTGAAAGATCACTAATGTCTTTCTTTATCAATACATCATCTATTCTTGTATCTAAAGTTATACCATTCTCTTCAATAAATTCTAAGCTCTCTCTAGTTTCAGGGGTGGTATTTATAAATAAATCCTGAGTAACTCTATCACCTCTTGAATAAAGTTTAACTGCTGAGATTTTATATATTTTTACTAAGTTTTGTAGTATATATTCTTCAAAAAATTCTTCTGTAAATAAAGAATCATTTCTCAAACTAATTATTGAGCTTTTTATTTTATTCCTTAAAATATCAGTTTTAAGAAGTTTTAAAATCATATTTATAGGATACAAATGAATTTCAACTGTATTATTGTTTATTTCATACCAAAAATCTTTTGATGTATCTTTATTTAAACTAAAATCAAATGTTTCTATATCTAAGATATTAGGTGTAGATACTAATTTACTTCCCATAAATGTTTTTACTTCTCTAGGTTCAATTAAAGGATTAATTGATATTGAAGTATTTTTATCATTATATAATTGATAGAAGTTATAGTCCCAAGTTGAAGAAAATATATTAAAATCTCTATAATCCAATCCAGTTTCATTTATAAGTGGATATCTACTTTGATATGCTGTATCAGAAAGCGTAAGTATCTTTTTGTTTGCTATTTTATGATAACCTAAATTCATTATTTTACCAAAATTTGAACTGCTTATATGAAATCTAGTATTTATTTTATTAGAGCTTGAAAACTCTTCAATAAATAGTTGAGATTCTGCATCAATAAATTTTACAACATCCTTTGTTTTAGGTATAAAATCTCCGCCATATCTTATGATTTGAAAATCATAATCAGTTTCTGATATCTTATATCCAATTATATCATTTATAGATAACTCTGTGGGTACATCTGTATCAGGATTAGGCTCTAATAATCTTTTCTTAGATATTGTAGTAGGTAAAATATATTTTAGACCGAAATTAGAATATCTAAAAATTTCTTCAATAGTACCTTCAGTATCAATAATAACATGTGTGTATTCTTTAGATTCAATCGATTTTAAAATTGAAGCAAATGATAATTTTTTAATTATTTCTTTTAAAGAATACTGACCACTTTTTAAATAATACGATGATGATCTTTCAAAAGAATATGTAACATTTACTGAATGTGAATTATGAATAGGTGGTGCAAATGATCTTAAACTTGGATTATTATTTAGATAAGCATAATTACTTAAACCTAAGAATTCAAATGCAACATCATCGGAATAACTGTAAGTAATTTTTGATGGTGTCAATTCTATTAAGTTTCTTCCATATAATTGTAAATGAATATCTTTAGAATTAGTATCTGTATCGTCACTTCTTCTACCGTAACCAAATACTCTTAAATCAGAATATATTCCAGTAGAAATATTTTTATTTATTTCTTTTGAAACATCATCTATAGTTGTGAAATTTATAGAGGTAGTTCCTATTTGTTTAACATAATTATATGTTGGAATAATACCTGAAGTTAATTGTAAATCAGAACTAGTTAAAAATAAATTAGAATCTTCGTTTAAAGATAAATTTTTAGCTGAGTCTAAAGTATAAAGCCCAATTAGATTTATCTCATCATTAGGGAATACATACGATTGTATAAATGCTTCTATAACAAAAGTTAATGTTTTCCATTTTCTATTTTCAACTAGTTTCATTTCTAAATTAGAATCTTTTGTGAATGGTGTTCTAATTTTGGGTTTTAATACAGATGTAAATCTCCAATTGTCATAAAAGCTTGGATTATCTACTTCCAATTCAAACTTAGCACCTTTAAAAAATACAAATGATTTATTTAAATTATTATCATATTTAATATATGTATAAAGATGCTTACTGTCGCTATTTAAAGTTTGATTATTATATTGCTCTAAATGTGCCCCTCTTATAAATGATCGTGAAAATCCGTCATAATCAGTTTCGTAAAGATCATTCAAAGATACTTTAGAAAATGTATAATTTCTATCGTTTTCAGTAGCACCCTGACTATACCAAAAAGGTATTCCACTTATATAATACCAGTCATGTGTATGAAGTAATAAGCTACTTGGAGTTTCAATTGTTGTATCTGGAGAGAAATTTCGTACTCCAAATGCAAGATTAGTATTTAATCGGTATTCATTGGATCTACAATCAGAAGAATCTTTAATAACCCACTTATTAATGTATGGTATATTACGACTCTTATTAAATAGATTAGTGTTATAGTTTTCTCTTAATCTATCATACTCACTTCTTAATAAAGAAAAAGAAAATCTCTCAGGTGAATTTTGTTTATAAAGTTCTTTTACTTGAGTCTCTTCGAATGTATCTATATAATCAACGATTCCATTAAATCCTCCAAACAGATTAATATTCTGTTCTTGATTAAATGCTTCAATCGTTCCACCAAAAAACGAAAACTTTATGTCTGTAGTTATATTATAAATATTTGCACTTTTGTCAAGTCTTATAAACGGATTACTTCCTCTATTAATATACGCTACTTTAGTATCTGGTTGTATACCATTACCAGAGACATAATATCCTACTTCTATACCATCAAAAAAATCAACAGAGTCTGGAACAGAATCATTATTCGAGTCTGGGGCTAAATCTGCTACAAGACCTGCGTTTATAATTTTCATTTTCTTCAAAACTACATTATTATCATAAGTATTAAAACCCTTTGAATTTTGTAAATAAGGTTGTTTTGTAATTTCAAAATTTTCTGGAATTGAGTATGTAAAATAAAAATGAGTGATTTCTATATTGCCTATTGTAGATGTATAGAGGGCAGGTATTGTATGTAAACATAAATAATTAGTTGAAGTATCTATATCAATAACTCTAGTTTCAACTAATATTTCTGTACCATCTGATTTAACTGCATATAGTTTTATAGTAGTATCGAAATTAATATTATTAATATATTCTGTAAATATTCTAAATACTTGATTAACTGGTAATTTTTGTTCAGATGTAAATCTATAGAAATCTAATTTTAAATCTTCCGAAGGTAAATAAGAATATTCAGAATCTAAGAAATCTGTGTCTAAATCAACAATAGGAATAAAACTCATTACTCCTAAAGAGTTTTGATGAAGAGCATAAAATACAGCATTAGATTCTCTATCCAAATCAGGGAATACATCATCAAGGAGTTCTAATTCTATGAAATCATTTGATTCATTTAAAAGATAAAAAGAATTTAGACCTTCAATAGAAAAAGATTTCAATTGTTTATTTCCATTTGAAGTTTTAATCCATTCATCACCTGAGATATATCTATTGAATATGGAATTAATTAAAAATGAGTATCTTTTGGTACTATATTTATACTTGTTAATGATAATTTTTTTGTATTGTGGCAAATCACCTGAATAAGCATAAACATATCCTAATCCATGAATATTATGAATTAAAATATCAGAAATTTTAGTATGATTATTACTCAAATCAATTTTAACTTTAACTAAAGCATCAGATTCAAATTCGCTTCTGATTAAAAACCCAGAGTCCTTTTTAGATATATTAAATTTCTTATAATCAAATGTATTGAATGCATTTATTATAGAATTTATTGATTGCTCTAAAGATCCTTCAGGATTAAAATAATTGTAGATATATTCATATGTGTATCTTAGTGTGAACACATAATCATCGGATACATTAGATTGATTTATTATAACTTTAGTTTCATCTTTAACACTTAAAGTTGTTTTTAGTGTATTTGGATTCTGAGAAATATCAGAAATTTCAAGAAATTTAATTTTATTGTATGTAGGATTATCTTTATAATCTATATTAGCCGAAAACTTATTTGCGTTAACTATTATATCTTCTAATAAAGAATTAGATGTAATGTTTATAAATGTATTATTATCAGAATTTAGTATAGAATCGTCTATTAAACTAATCGAAAACTTTTCCCTTGTATCTAAATTTATAATTTCAATAGAATCATCTTCCAATAATTCTGATGAATAATCACCCTTAATAATTATGAAAGCATTAAATGTTAAAGTTGAAGTACCACTTAAAGAAGCATCATTAGAAATAGTAATTTCATTTATTGAACTATCAATAGAAGTAATATATGTCCCGCTTGGTATACCATCTCCAGAAACTAACTGATCAACATAAAGAAATTCTGTTGATGCAACTGTAAATGTATCAGTCCCAGAAGATAATGTAACTGATTCTGTTGTTGATTTATAACCAGTTAAAATTTTATTATTATATTCAACTTCTATTGAAGTACCTAGTTCAAAATTAATTAAATCGGATATTTCAAAAACACCTATATTAAAATCCGAATTAATAGATGCGCTTTTTAATGTAGTTGATATATTAATATTTAAAGGAGGCTTAACTATTTCTTCTTCTAAGGTTTCTCCTTTACCAACAGCATATGAATTAGCTATGACTTTCCATTCCTTTTGGATATTACCCTTTTGATAGATAAAACTTATAGAATCAGAATCTCTAAATTTTTCTTTAATTGTAATATCGAATGGAAATCCATAGTCATTTTTTATTTCAGCTTTTGAATTAAATTTGGTTCTACTAAAACCAGTTATGTCAGACAAGTCAATATAGTTTTGATTAGTACTAAGATGAGCTACTGGTTTAGAAAATAATTTATCATTTTTAATTTCTTTTAATGTGCTATTTTTTAATTTATAGATATTATATTTCCCTTTAACATAAAAAATCCTTTCTGATTCTGACATCAACTCAGAAGTAGGGTATTTAATTAAAGGATCTACTTTACCAACTATAGTTATACCTGAATTATCATAAATATCATATGTAGACTGATTATCAACCTTTACCTTTGATTTTGGAATCCCTGGGTATAATTCTGAAAATCCTTCTGGATCTATTGTAAATTTAGAAAGTTCATTTTCATTTACATAAAAACCAAAATATCTATTTAAATCATATTCATAAGATTCAGTATCATTAAATAAAAATTCTAAGTTCAAAAGATTATAACAAATGAGATTATTTCTTTCAAAACCTTGTATAATTTTATCTTCAAAGAAAATAATTGGATTATCTTCAGTTACTAAATCTTCAATTAATTCATTTTTTTCAGTATAAATTCCATTTTTAAAATCAACCCCTCTATAAGTTATAGATTTAAGATTCTCATAATTTACATTTATTGGGGAGCTTTTGTATGTAGAAGAATTTACAATTCCTCTGATATAATCTCCTATAACTGTTCCAGCCTTTAAAGAAAATACTTTAACGACTTTAGAGTTATTAATGATAATATTTTTAAAATTTTCAACATCTGTTTTTTGATTATCGGATACTATATCTGGGCTTGAAAATACGATGAAATAATCAGGAATGTTTTTATCTAACCACAATGGTGCAAATATTGAAAAGCTTTCATCATAAAGTAGACTATTTAAATATTCACATCCACTCCAATAAAATGTATTAAATTGCTCAAAATTATTGGATTTAATTGATGTGCTATCTTTTTCATTTAATGTAAAAATTGTTTTACTATCAAGTTTACCTTCGTCAAATAGTTTTCTTAAATCATAAGCATAAGTGCTGTTAGATGATACTTTATATTTTTTGAATCTATTAGAAGATAACTCTAAATTAGCATCAATAGAATTCAACCATACATTTTGATTAACATCAACAGTAATTTTAACGTTTCCTGTTAATTTTGGATTTGTTCTTAATAACTGTTTAGTCCCATCGTTAGAAACAGGTATATTATAATTTGGATTAGCTGTATAAATATCATTATTTGTACTGTATGGATTATAAGTAGATTGATAATATAAAGTTGTGGATACCTTTTCACTAGCAGATTGATTTTGTAATCTGCAATTTATAGTCAATGATGTTGAAGGTGGTAATACAGCATCTTCTCTTAAAGAAAACCCAATAGATATTACATCATTGTTAGGACTTGTGGCTTGAGGTGCATAAATTAAAAATGCGCTAGATTCACTTGTATATTTATCACAATCATAATTTCTTTCAATATTCCAATATTCTGGTTCAGATGAATCTACATTATCAAACCAAATAAGTATATTCTTATCTACATCGGCTATATTTTTCTTTATTGAAACGAAAAATACATCTGTTGTAGAAAATAAAATAGTTTTAGGTGTTGTTATTTCTAATGATGCCATGAGTTTTTGTATATTAGACTATTATGTTATAAAGAAATCTCTTACTGCTCTTCTTGTTCTATCAATAAATCCTGGTGCTTGAACTACTTGTGTAAGACTTTCTCTAGCATAACTTGCTTTAACAAGAATATCGAAACTGAATGGTGCTTCATCCTTTACAAATAAATCTAAACCAATTTTTTTAGAAAATGTTAAATTAGTAGGATCATTTTCTGCATTTGGATCATAACCACCAACTCGACCAGTTCCACTTGAACCTGAACCAAAATAATCTGTCATTCTAAATTGGAACAATACAGGTATTCTAATAGCTTTATCTTCCCCCTGTTCCAATACATAGGTTGATCTATAATCAGTTCCGTTCGCCATTAACTGTTGAACACTTGCTGGTGCTAATATTAAATAAGAGCCACAAGTTTTTTTACCAATCAGATATCTATCATTAGGAGCGAATCCTAGTTTATCTTGATAATTACTTCTAACTTGGAATTCCGTTGTTCCTGGATCAGCTACTTGTTTCCATCTTGAATTAGCTGTATAATTATAAGATAACTGAACTTGTGCATTAGCATCGCTATCTCTTAGATTGAAATATTTTGCATGTCTTATTGATGGATAGATTTGTTCGGTCCCACTAGTCATAGTAGGCGCAATCAATTGATTAAACGTTTTTTTATTATTTTTTACTTCAGGGTGATCAACATGAATACAGAAATCTGAGGCCGATGATGTAGCTATAGGCGTTCCGTCAGTTTTATATTGTCCTGTCCAAACAAATCCGTTATCTAAAATAGGTGAAGTAACTGGAGCTGTAGGTACTAAGTAACGATTTGTAGGATCTGTATTATTACTTTCACCACTGAGGTATAAGTTTTCTAATAAACCTAGTGCTTTACCTCTTGAGTACAAGAATTGACTTGGCACCTGATTACTCATATAAGGTGCTCTCCAATATGCACCATCTCTAGTAAATCTATCTAATGGTATATCATTATAAAGAACTGGTGCTAAATGATAATCCCTATTGGTATATTCAGGATTATTTCCACCATAAAGAGATTTAAGATCTTGATTTATACCACCTGGGAATCTAGTTACCAATTCTAAAGGCGTTGGGCTTAGATTTTCTATAACTATACAATATTTTGAAGTAACTATTGCACCCTTTCTTTCACTTTCTGGGAATTGCTGTACTATTTCAGAATAGAAACCAGCAAATAACTCTAATATACCACCATTAGATATTGTATATCTGTTGTTAGCTTCATCTAATAGATAAACGTCAAGTTTAGGTTTAGCTGTTGTAACGAGAGCTAAAACACCCTCCATCCTTGTTTCCATCTCTTTGAATTTTTCGTATACTGAAACTGGGCTACCGAGATCAGTTGTAAATCCAGAAGCAACTGCTTCAGCTTTCGTGACATAAACTTTATCTCCCATCGTGAAGATATTTTGGAAAACAACATCTAAGCCTTGTGAATTTAATTCAGAAATAACATCTACTTTATTAAGTTCAAGTTGTGCTTGTTGTAAAAGATTAGTTTCGTTTGTAGTAATTAATTCGGTTGGGAAATCTATTATTACAGTTGAAGAATAATCTGATTTTAATGGATTATATGGGAATCCAGCTTCGCTTACAGATGCAATTCTTATCTCTACTCTTTCGTTAGGAGTTATTGGAATATCAACTTGATTTATATTTACAGCATCTGGATCATTGACATCTTCATTTGCCCAAACATATTTTTGTGTTGTAGTGTCATATATTTGTTTTCTTACAGGAGTCAATACCTCATTCCATTCTGAATAATATCCTTTTGATGTGTTTCCAGAAGAATCATTAAATTCAAATGTCTTAGGTCCACTTGCTGTACCATCCAAACGTAAATATCTATACTGAACTATAAATTGTATAATATTTTGTGCCGATCCCTTTGAGTCTATTTTAGGATTAGGTATTGGGAAAAATCCTCTGATTCTATATTTAGGTGACTCTAAACTAGTTTCAGAAACATTCATAGCACCCATTTCTCTAACGATAGTAGAATAAAGTGTTGATAGATTATTTTTCTGTTCTATCAAGGTATTTAATCTATTTGAGACAACTCTTCTATCGGAGGCTGTTCTAAAATTGGTAGTTTGTAGTTCTTCTTTGGTTTTTGAAATTGCACTTTCTAATTGTTGGATTTCAGATTGAAGTCTATTTTTTTCAGCAAATTTTCTTCTTAAAACCTCAGTATCTTGTGACTGTAGTTTATGCTCATTTGCTACAACTACTTTAAAATAACTAGACTGTAATAACGGTGCTTCTGGTTTTAATCCTAAGATCGTAGGAACAGGTTTATTTTTTGCTATATCTAATAATTGTGCTCCAAAATCAATACAATATTGTCTATAGTATTCATCTAAACTCATTTCGGAGTCAGTTGTTCTAATTCTTAATTCATTAGAATAGATAGCAACTCCAGGTGACCACTTGGTTGATGCAACAGATGTTGAATTATTAACAGGTCTAAAAAATATGACTTGCCTTTCATCATGACCTAAAGAAACTTCAACCTGTCTAAGCGTTAAAACTTCTGAAATTATGTACAATACATCTGTACCTATAGGAATTAATTCAAATCCACTTGTTAAAGTTAGCCTTACGGTATTATCGACTTTACTTACTTCATCTACTCTATATCGAGCACCGCCTTTTGTAGATAGAATATCCCCAGTCTTTAAAACTTCAGTATCTACGGTTTGGTTAAGGTTATCTGTATAAGTGACTTTATTAAGTCTATAGATTTTAGAATTACCTGCAGATGTCGTGTCAGTATTTAAAATTGTGATTACATCAAATGTTCCAGTATACTGACTAATAGAAGGTGGAAAGCGATATTCATCTTCATCGACAAAATGATTTATTCCTCTTCCATTTAGAAATAACATTAAAGTTTCATATTCAACATCATTTCTACCTTTGATATTTTCATCAAATATAGCCCTCTTATCATCACTGTCGGTATTTACAATGACTCTTCTATACCATACGCTTCTCACATCCGCAGTAACATAATTAGTTACATCGAAAGTAGCGACAAGCATTGGATTAATAAAATTATCAAAAAACCAATTATTCCTTCTGGTAAAACGAGTTGGTATATTTACACTACCTATCCTATTAGGTTCTTTAGTAGGATCAGAAGCCATGATTCTTTTATAGGTACCGTCCTCTAAACGGATTGTTGCACTACCTGCATCTACACCAGCTAATCCTTTAACATTCTCTTCTAATCTTTTAATTTCAGATTGTAAGAATCCCAGGGATGGCACTTGATATGTAGTAGTTTGACCATCGGAATTTACAATATTTACAGATATGCTATCCGAGGTTGAAGTAAATGCTTGTGAAAATTTCGAAAGAATTTCTAAAGAATTAGCGTGGGTACGCATTAATTCTTGTAAAACATCATGTAAACTGTTATCAGATGAATTCATGTTTTTTTATTTAAAGATTTATTAGTATATTTGCATATATTAGTATATATCAAAAAAAAATAAATGGTTCTTTTGAACTTAAAATTCTAATAAAATAGAAATCATAAATCCATCAATCATCTTTAATTCGGAGCTAAAATGAAAGAAAAAAGTAAAAGTCTGAATTTTATTAATATAAATGTTAATAAGATACACTCTTTCCTGGATCGTTATTCTCAGTTTGATGAAAACCTGCTTTTAGAGATTACACCAGACGAATTTTATGCCAAAGCATATACCCCTGACAGAAGTGCAATTAAGCATTCTGCATTACCTTTTGAAGAGATTTTACAAATTAAAGATGATCAAGTTCCTGATAATTTAAAGGTTGGGCTAATTAATGTAAAGCATTATCAGCAGGCTCTTAAGTTTTTAGAATCATCCGATCAAGTTTCTATGAGTATTGATTATACAACATTAGCTGGATTAGATGTAGAACAAGTAAATGTAGCCATGAAGACTACTTTAAATAATAATAAAGATTTACAGTTTTCATTTGAAAATGGCTCATTATCTATTTATGGAATTATTACAAATGATAAGTTTTTCAACCAGATAGCAAATATACCAGATCCAATATTTGAATTTGAACTAACACTTGAAGATCTTACTAAGATTAAAAAATTCTCAAATATTGATAAAATAAATAATAATTTAACTACTGAATATCGAAAAAATTCAGTAATTTTTGGAAATCAAAACTTTAAATATAAATTGTCATCGCAAAATAACAATGGAAAAGACAGCAACTCGGCTCGTTTTCCTAAAAATCATTTAAATATGTTAGATAATGAATCATATTTTGTTAAAGTTGGCGAAAAAAAGCTAGTTTTCACATCTATGGATTCAAAAACTATTCTAGTTATTGGAAGAAATGATGAATAATTCTGATCTTAAATATGTAAAGATTAATCTTGAAACTGCCACTTACGAAGAAATTAAGGCAGAAATAGATAGATTAAATAAGCTCAAGCATGATTTACATAATGAAGAACAGGGGATCAAGATCTTTATTAATTCAGTTTATGGTGCCTTTGGGAATACACATTTTCTTTGTTTTAATGTAAATGTTTCTGAAGCTGTGACTTTACAGAGTGTAGATATTTCTTTACATGCTAAAAAGATTTTTGACAATTATTTCACAAATCATTGGCATAAAGATAAAAAATTACATAAACTACTGAATTTAAATAATGAGGTTACTCCTTTAGGTGAAGAATCATTATTAATTCAAGGTGATACCGATTCTGCTTATTTTAGATTTGATAGAGTACTTAAATCATCTGGATATAATGGCGATAATCCCGTGGATTTTATATTAGATATCTATAAATATCGTTTGCATAGTTACATAATTAATGCATATGATTTGTACGCTAAAAAAAGAAATACCGTCAACTTAATGGATTTTGAGTTTGAAAAGTTAATTAGAATTGGTATATTTATAGCCAAGAAGAATTATGCAATCGAATTAGCTTGGAAAGCCACTTCTATTAAAGTAAATAATGGTGAAGTATTTGTAGAAGGTATTAAATATTCTGAAGGCAAATTATCCGTGACAGGTTTAGAGGCAGTTAAACCATCTCATCCATCATGGTGTAGAACAAAACTAGAAGAAATGTTAAAACTTCTCTTAAATGCTCATAAAAATGATGGTAAAATAAAGTATGATATAATACTTAATACTTTAAAAAAATGGCGTAAAGAGATGGAAATGAAAGACTTAGATGAAGTATGCGAGACTAAAAGAGTATCTGATTATGATAAATGGATATTAAATGATAGATCTGAAATTGCGGTAAAATCTGGTTGTCCTATTCATGTAAGAGGATCTGCAATTTATAATTATCTTCTCAATAGATCAAAATACAATATGAAATATCATAGAATTAAATCAAGTGATAAAGTAAAATTGTATTATACTAAGACAAATTCAAAGAAAGATGATATTTTTTGTTTTCTTCCATTAAATCATCCTAAAGAATTTGCTCCTTTGATTGATTACGATAAACAATTTTCTAAAAAAGTTATAGAACCTACAAATAGACTTCTCGATGCTATGAATATTAAGTCTATACCAGAAACACTAATTGTGAACAATTCATTATTCTAAAAGAAATAAATATGGCAAAACAATCAAATCCTAAACCAGAAGTAGCTAATACCGCTAAAAGTTCTATATTATCTAGACTTAAGAAAATTAATCCAGATGCTGCTCTAATCAGTGAGTCTGCATTTGGTGACATTAAAGAGTGGATTCCAACTGGAAACTATGCTCTTAATTGTCAAATATCAGGATCTTTATACAAAGGTATTCCTTCAAATAGGATTATAGGTATTAGTGGTCCTTCAGGTACAGGTAAGACTTATCTAGCTTTAAATATGGCTAGAGAAGCTCAAAAAAATGGTTACCATATCCTTTACTTTGATACAGAATTTGCTATTGATGAAAATCATGTATCTAAGTTTGGAGTGGATACAAATGAATTTACTTTGATCCCTGAAGATGTTATTCACAATGTAAAGCATCAGATTGTAGAAATTTTTGAAGCGATGAAAGATGCTATAAAAGCTAAGAAAGACCCAGGTAAGTTTTTAATCATTATTGACTCTATCGGAAACCTTAAAACTGCTAAAGAAGATAATGATTCTAAAAGTGGTGATCATAAAAGAGATATGACACGACCATCTGAGATCAAGTCTTTATTTAGAACAATTACAGTTCCCTCTGGAAAATTAAATGTACCGATCTTATTTGTAAATCATACATATACTGATACTACTGCATATGTTCCAACTGATAAGATTGCAGGTGGAAGTGGTGTACAATATAATCCATCTGTAAATATCATTTTATCGAAAGCAAAACTCAAAGAAGAAACAAAACAATCCAAAGAAGCTAATATGACGCAAACTGGGATTATTGTAACATCTAAATTAGAGAAGTCTAGATTTACAAAACCTATTCCAATTAAATTTCATATCAACTTCTTTTCTGGTATGAATAAATACATATTTCTTGAAAATTTTGTAGATTGGGAAACTTGCGGTATCCAAAGAGGCTCACTTACTAAGAAAATTGAAAAGAGACCAGTCCTTGATGAAGAAGGTAATCAGGTTATCTATCGAGGTAAGCCTAAGTTTGAAGAAATTGAGCTGGATGAAGTAGAATTCGTAGCAGATGATTCAGCAAAAACATTTGCTGTTCGCCATTTAGGAAAGAATATTCGTTCAGCTAAAGAACTTTTGACTAAAGAAGTATTTACCCCAGAAGTTCTCAATGCTCTCAATGAAAAGATGGGTAAAATATTTCTTCTTCCAGAAGCTATAAACGATGATGAATTTACAGTTCTTGATGAAGATTTAGAAGGTATGGATTTACCTTCAAATAGTGAAGAAGATGGAGAATAAATATGGGAATACCAATAGATCCAAAGAAATTAAAACTTAAGTATGAACTAAAAGTTTATAAGAAAATGGATACTTGGCCTTCTTCTGAAGATATTTTATATGAAATATCTAGGTATCTAGAACATAAAGAAAAAAATCAAATCTCAAAGGCTAAACTATTAGAAATGGTTTCGCAGGATGAGGAAAAATTACAAATGATACTGAATGAATTAATAAAAAAACATTTTTTGAAGCAAGAAACTGAAACTACATTTTCTTTGCTTAAACACGGTTGGGAATAAAAATAAAAATGGAATCAACTCAATTTGAGCGTTTATATTTAAAGTATACATTAGAGAATCCTGATTATCTACATAAAATAAAAGTAGAATTCTTTAGGATTAAAGAATATCAAAGAATATTCTCTATTGTAAAAAAGTTCTTTGAAAGATACAATAAAATACCAAGCAAGAATCAATTTGAACACTTACTTGTCGAAAAGAAATTAACTGAAAAGGTAAGTAAAGAAGCAGTTGATTCAATATATGATGTAGATATAAACGAATATGATCAAGAATGGCTTAAGACAAATTTCCATACATTCTTGGAATATCGAAATATCCTCATTGCATTAGAAAGTGGTGTTGAATATGCTCAGACTACAGAAGTAAATACAGAAAATGTAAACGATTTTGTTTATACTATAAAAAAACTTCTTTTAGAAAATGAATCCATGAGTCTAGATTTCAATGGTGGTCTAGACTTTTATAATGCTGACTCACATAAATCTAAAAGAATAGAAAGATTCACAACTGGTTATCCATTTTTTGATGCTGTATTAGGTGGTGGGTATGGTCTCGGTAACCTAGTGGTATTACTAGGTGAACCTAAAGTTGGTAAAAGCGTTTGGCTTGTAAATTTAGCTTGTAATGCTGTAAGAAATGGGCATAATGTTTGTTACATTACACTAGAATTACAGGACTTTGAAATCACTCAAAGATGTGGTGCAAACTTATTGAATCTTTCAATGGATCAATATGCAGTTTCTGCTGAAGATCCGATTGAGATGAAAAATAAATTGAAAGATTTTAAATATGAAAATTCTACAACTGAGTTTATTGTCCCAGGACAACTATTCGTAAAAGAATTCCCTATGTCAACTGCTTCTGTTCCTGATTTTGAATCTTATCTAAAAAAAGAACAAGAAGTACATGGAATTAAATTCGATGTTGTAATTATTGACTATATAGGTATTGTGAAAAATTGGAGGATTCCAAACTCTGAAAATACTTATATGAAAATCAAACATGTCTCTGAAGATCTTAGAGCTATGGGTCAAAAACAAAAATGGTGTATAGTAACAGCTATGCAGGTTAATAGAGGTGCATTTGCATCTAGTAATATCAATATTACAAATATAGCCGAAGGTTCTTCATTGGCACATACTGTAGATTTTATGGGTGCGATTATTCAAGATCCATTGATGTACAGTGAAAATAGTTATATCATTAAAGCTCTTCTCACAAGACATGCGCAAGCAAAGAATTATCGAAAGAAATTTAATGTAAAATATAATTATATGAAAATTGACGAAGATCCAGATTCGCCTATAACACAAGACATAGAATAAAAATAAAATAGAATATATGAGTAATTCTCGTTACAAAAGAGGCGATAAAATTTTAGATAATGATTTCAATCAAAATAATATAGAATTTACGGCTTCTCAAAACAATAGTATTGATGAAATATATGTTGATCAATATCTCGACTATTGTAAAAATCCACATGAATATGATAGACGATCGAGATTAGAAAATCATATTGTTAATGTTATAGAACAGTCTGAATTCGCACATTATTTAATTGAACAGAGAAAATTTCCTAAAAATAATTTATCTGAACTTTATATTCTTGTACATTCAAATACTACTACTATGGAGTGGTCTAGAGTAGAGTTAATTGATAAAACTGCAGAAATACTTAAGATAAACCTATCTCAGTTCTTTAATGCTATACCTATAAAATTCAAAGAAGAGCTATTAAATGAATTAAATGTTGATTTTGACATTTTTAAGTCCAAAAAAATAGGAAGACTGTTTTAATAAGAACTTAAATATATGTTTGGAAAATAGAATATATACAGGATAATATTTAACAAATGATCCATGAGTTCTTATTTATCATTACCTGGTGATTATGCTGTAATCACCCAAACAATTTCAAATCTTCCAAGAATTGATTACTATCAAGTCATTGAAAATGTTGATTATGACAATGTAGATGAAACTGTTGTTGAAAAGGAAGTTAGATGGAGTTTCGATCAAGAAACATATTCATCTTGGATAGAACTTAATTTGCCTAATATTCAGAATATATCTTTGGGGGATAATCAAGTTGTTTATTTTCAAATCCGATACACATTGGTTTCTGGGGATCCTTTAACAATTAATAGCATAGATCCTTTAATTGTTACAATTCCTGAAAATACAGCAGACAATGTTTTACAGCCACCAGTTAATGCTTATACTACTGGTAATCATAGGGGAAGTGCCTTTCTCAATAATTTCTATTTTGATCCATATGCTGTAAATCTTGCAGTAGAGCTTCAAAGAAAGCTATCATATAATGTAAATCAGATATTTGGTCATAAAGCAGCTTATATTAGGGTTACTCCTCAGATGCGCTCATTGGATGTTATTTTAAAAGAATATGGAATATATGAGTCTTCTAAAGATTATAAGTGCGTAAAGATTTTAGTGCCTAATAATCAATTTCCAGATTCAAAATTAAATTTTAATCCATTTAATATAGATTATGAAGAACCATTTGAAGTTCATATTGATAAAAGATATTTTGAATCCTTTTTCGGTAAAGGTGTAGGTCCTCAAAAAAGAGATATAGTGTATTTACCTATTGCAAATCGTTTATATGAAGTAGCGTCATCTACCCAACATAGAGATCTTATGTATAAAGATCTTTACTATAAAGTGTCTTTGATTAAATACGCAGATAAAGCGAATGTTTTAAAGGACGAAACACTTGTTTCGGAATTAGATGTGTTGAGTAACAGTACAGCTGAATTATTTGATGATAAAGTAACACAAGAATTACAAAAAATTACAAATGTTCAGCAGTTTACAGTAGCAACAAGAAGATCGGATAAAGTTAGAGATTATATTGATCCGAATCTTTTAATTGAGGAACGAGATTTAATAAACTATCATACTCTCATTTCTCACTATAGATATGATTTAAGTGCTTCTCCCACGAATTCAGATGGTTCTGTGAGAACTATGGTAGATTATTTAGTTCCAGTATCCTGGGATACAACAGCAGAACGAGCATTAACTTGTTGGTTTTTATTGAGAAATCCGACTACTTTAATACGATCTGTTACTGTTCTTGAAGAATATGGAAATGAATATACAATTACTACAAATGCGGATGTAGGAGCAATAGTCGGAGATACTGTTACATTTACAAAGAATAATTCAACATTAACATTCTATGGAATAGTAACGCAAAGAATTTCCGCTACTGTAATAAAAGTAGAAATTTCAAATGAGATACAGAATTATTTAAATAATAATTATCCAGATTGGAACTGTAATTTTGCTGGAATGAAAGTAAGGAAGAACTATCCTAGAATATTCATTGATGGATTGTATAATGATAATGGATTTAGATTAGAATGCAATGCAAGTAAGTTCTTTAGAGCAACCGTAGGTGATAAGATTTATGATTTCATTTTACCTACTGATTTATCTTTGGATACTTGGTATTGTTTAGTCTTTAATTATTCTGCGCAATATAAACAACTTTCTTTGACGATATTAAAGAGAAAATGGAATCCAAATACAAATCTTCCAGCAACAACAGATATGGATGTAGTGTATGAATTTGTTTATAATAATATTCTAGTAGAAGATGTTTCACATCCATATAAATATAAAGTTATGGCTAGTTATTTAAAAATGACTAATTTGAGACTTATGAGTACAACTATTGAACCAGAAAAAATGGTTAAATTCCTAAATGAATCAATAGTTTCAGATTCAGATCAGTCTTTGATAATAGATAATGCTATACCTAGAATGAAATTACCTTATGTTGGTGGTCATCCAAATAAACTACTGTAAATTAGAAATACTGATCAATGAAGTCATTTACTGTTAAAAATGCACGTATTTTATCTATATTATCATAATCTTTTACGCCAACATTAAATTTTAAAATGTCTTGACGTTCTGATTGTGTCGTATTCAATAATCTTAAATATCCCTTGAGATAGTCTGCTTCGTAGATGTCTCCGACTAAAACTGAAGTATCATTGCATACTCTTTTACATCTTGCTATTTTATTAAACAATTTTTGGTCATTATTTTTTATAAATTGTTTACCAAACTGAAATAGATCATAGAAATCCATTTTATCTATTTGACTAATTATCAAAGTAAAAAAGGATATATTAAACAAAATATTTGATTTAGGTTTCTTAAATTGCAATGAATTAAATATAGCTAAACCCTCATCTAATTCATTTTTTCCATTCAAACCATTTCTGAATAAAATCAAACCCGTTTTATCACCATAAAATCTTCGTCCAACATGACCTTTTATTTCATGCTCAACTAATCCTAAAAAATCATCTTCTGTAAATTTAGCATTCGCATTTATATTTACTATGTAGTTATCTTTTACATTCATCCTTGGGGTAATTTCATCTGTTATTTTAACCTTCCATTTGTCGTACCCAAGATCCTTAAGCACTTTCTCCATCTTTATCTTCATAGAATAAGCATCTATATTTTCAGCATTTTTTGAAACTTTTTTATATGGATTTTGATTAATTATTTCATATGCTTTTGAAACTAATTCGGGACTTGGTTTTGAATACATAATATTAACTAAATTCACAAATTCTTGACTATTCCTATCCATTTGTATAAGTTTAACATAATTTATGAAAAACTCAAGATTTTCTACATAATACTCTGACAAGAAACAATCAAATAACTTAAATTTTTTCTGTAGTTCTATAGCATATTCAAGAATTCCAGAGCCTTTGAATTTTTCAGGATTATGTTCAAATATGGGATTATATCTTTTATTTTCAGATAATTTTTGAAAAAATCTTTGTTTTTCTTCATTTAAGTTAATTATTTCTCTATTATAGTCTAAATTTCTCATAGAGTAGATATAACCATATTCCCTGTCTAATTTAATTAAAGTCTCTTTATCCTCATCTGACATTTTTAAATTAAAGAAATCTTCTAAAAAGTCGTTATACTTTTGTAATTTAGACCTCTCTGGTAATTTATCCATTCCTAGATTTTCAAGTGATTTTGCATCTTCATTTATTTCCCAATTAGAAAAAAGAGTAATCATTATATTCAATCATTTTATTAGTATAGTATATATCTTAACATAATTCCGTTTTTAAGGATATATAATTAATTACCAATAAGCTATCTTAAGACTTAATTGAATCAAAATAGTAAAGAACATAATAAAATTATTTGCTATAAAAGATAAATATATGCTATAAGTATGAGTTCAAATAACCAAGATCTAGATATTTTAAGAGAACTTGAAAAAGTAAATCTAGATATACAAGGTAGAATACAAAACGATCCTAAAATCCTACAGTCGGTAACCAAACCAAAAACGGGATTTACAGACTTTAGAAAAATGTTGGATGAAACTAATCAAAATGTAAGACCAATTGTAGAAGCATTTTGTGAATCTTATGTTTCATCTGAAAATATGATGGATCCTAGAGTTCAACAAAGATTGAATGTAGATTCAATTGCTCTTTCTGAAATATTATGGAAAAAGGCAGTGAGTGATGTTGCTTTGATTCAAATCATGGAGAGGATTGATTCTGGTGATGATGATTTTAAGATGTATACTGCATTAGCATCTCTTTTAGGTTCTAAGGATAATATGCCAAAAGAACTCTTACAAACTATCATGGTTCTAGAAAAAAATTATAAAGAACTTAAAAGTGAATTATTTGAACAGAAGAAATTACCGATGGAAGATACAGAAGGAGTTAATCCTAACTCCTTAAAGTTTAGAGGTACTCGAAACCTATTGATGGCTATTAAAAATGCAAATGAAATAGAAGAAAGTAAAAAAGCATTGGATTTAGAAGAACAGCTAAAAGAAGAAACAGAAGATAAAGTTGATATTGTTGTACAAAAGAAGTATATTGAAGAAGATAATAATTTAAAAGAAGAATAATTTTTTATTTACTTCAAACTTTGGATAAAATAATGAGCGAAAAGAAAGTTCTTGTAATTTCCAATCAAAACAAAATAAATATTAGTAACTCTATAAACCTAGATATTTCTCTCCCAGACAATATCCATGGTTTTGAAATCAGGGATTATGTTTCTAGTATTTTAGAAAACATAATAGATAATAACACTATTGAATGGGTAATCTATGATTTGAAGATTGATACTTCAAATGTAGAAGATATGATCATATTCAATTCATATTTGCCACACTATTTTTATAATAAATACTCTAAATTTAATTTCATATTCTTATCACCAGGATCGGTTTGTGAAGTTAAGTCATTAGATATTACTGATCAAAATATAATATCACCTTTTGTAAATAGCATTTCTAACGGTGAAGTATTTGGAGAAAGAGCCTGGACATTAAGGTGTGATATATTTCAGGATTCTCTTTTAGAGGGCTTATTGTCCAACGAGAGCGTTAATTATGGATCAATTGATAAAACATATAGCTTTATAACTAAAGAGTCTCTAAATCAAATTATAGATGCTTTAATCCTAAATCATAATGAAGTAAAATCTGGATATTATAATATAATACCAAAAGATACCCATACCGAGTATGAATTATTGAATTATTTATGTTGGAAGAAGAAATATACCAATTACGTAGAAAGATCAACTTCAAAAGAATCTGTTAATAAATCAATAAAAACATCTAAACTAGGTGATTTAAAAAAACTATGGAAACTTGCTGGGTATGACAATATACCGTCATTTAAAAGCCTATACGATTCTATATAAAATAAAAGGGAAATATAACTTGTATATTTCCCTTTATCTTTTTAGTGGCTTATTAATCTAGTATTTCGATTAGTTTTTCATGAGCAAATGCCATAGCTAATCTAATTGATGCTTGAACATCCTTTCTGCAGTACTTAACCACTTCTTCAATATTACCTTCAAAATAATTTTCTTTTACATTTGACCCTTTAACTTCTCCAGACTTAGGTGATTCAACTCCCATAAGATTGCAGACTAAATCAAATGTACACATTCCATTAATTGTATTAAGTTCACTCCATACTCTTAATAGATCTAATGATATAATTTCCCATGGCTTTTTATCCCATGTATCAAATTGAATAGGTGGTAGTATTTTATGTGTCAACATTCTTCTATAGACAAATGGTACATCAAATTTCTTAATATTAAACCCTGCTAAAATATGATGTGTGAATCTAGTATTTATAACTTGAGCGAATGTCTTTAATACGGTTTCTTCATCAGAATTTTGATCCCCTATAGATTCAACTTTCCATTTATTTTCTTTTGTGCAAAAATATCCATAGGATATACAAATTACTTTACCATATTCTGGATATAAACATGAAAACTCTTCATAACTTTTTTCAGGATTATCTTTGTATTTATCCTGATCTTCACATTTATCTACCCATATCTTAGATAATTCGTATTCATTTTCTTTAAAGTCTTGAAATGTCTGATGCCTTGAAACGGTCTCGATATCAAAAAATAGACATTTTTGTAAATAATTTAAGTTGTACATAAAATTACCCAAATGTTAATAATATGTACAAATATAATAAAAGAAATTCAAATTTACAATTTTTACTATTGATTTTCTTTTAACAACTCAAAGATATTAAATGTAAATTCACAATTGAATGAACTCTGTTGAGGCAATGCTGAGGTATAACTAAGTTCTAATGTACTGAGGTTAGTCATAGTTATTTGTTGTAATTTAATAGCTACAAATTCTCTTCCACCATAATCTAATAATCTTAATCTACACGTAGGTAAATATTCAATTTCATTATCAAACTCTAAAAATAATCTTAACTGATCATAAAGAATAAAATAGTTAATATATCCCTCTGTTAATTTGAAAGTAACAGAAAATTTTTGATTTGTTAATAAATGCTGAGGTAAATGACCTCTCCAAATAGTTTTACGTGCACTCAAATATTGTTCAGAAGAAGGAACAGAGATACTAGGTAATGTGAATGATTGTATAGTATGATTAACAAAATCAGAAACATTATCTATAGGTAAAGGTAAAGCTCGTACATAGGCCCTATATTTTTCTTCAATTTGTGGAAAGAAGAATCCTTTGGGGAATCTGAAATCAAATAAATTTTGTCTAGCATTTAATATCATAATCTATAAGAATTTTATAATGGTACTTTTGCACCAGTGTCTCCACCGCCACCACCGCCACCACCATCGCCTTGCGATCCTCCACTACCTGAATTAGCTTTCTTGACTATATCCCATTTGTGTCTTTGATCATAAGGATTAGTTTTTACATTCAAATATGGATTAATGGGGAGACCTTCATATTCAGGTCTCAAATATACACCTTGCACTATATTTGGTGATATTATATTCTTAATTTCTATTTTGATATATTTAATATCTAAACTTACTGGATTATTGACGGATAAATAATCTATCTTTTCAGTCAATTGAGAAATAATAATATCACCAACTTTTAAATAATTAGCAGTATCTACCTGAATTTCAATTCTTCTATTATTTGTCTTAAAACCATCGTATGTGAATGGTGTAAATTTATAGAATGATTCAGTTGTTCCGTTTGATAAATTTTTAAAAGTTAATTCATTTCTTACTTGACTATCCCAATCAATAACTTTTCCAAATACAATTTTATCTGTATTACCTGATGGTGGATTAGCGTTATTTCCAGAATTAGATTCCGTGTTATTTCTTATATTTCTATTATTTTCATTTCCAAAATTATTATTCTGAGTAGAAGCGTTTGTTGTTCCACCTATTAATCTGTTTACTGATGAATTTACATTTGAATTAGCATTTACATTAGTGCCAATTGAAGATCCTGATCCAGCAAGTTGGAATCCTCTTTGTGAAGTATTCAATCCTGCATCTATTGTTATTGGATTCAATCCTGTAGTTGGTAGAACACCTAAATCATTTCCAGACCTACCTGCAAAATCTACATAATTGATTCTACTTGCTACATTTGTAATGTTGACATTGTTATTAACACTTATACCTGCATTTCTATTTAAAATATCAGATGCTGTTACTCTTGTCCCTTGTGTACCAGTTCCTTGATTTCCTGAACCTTGATTTCCTGAACCTTGATTACCCGAACCTTGATTACCCGAACCTTGATTTCCTGAACCTTGATTACCCGAACCTTGATTACCAGAACCTTGATT